>JADEYI010000561.1_pt1 | contig 47348 bp, 40 predicted proteins | sample 8542331 | NCBI WGS metagenome assembly JADEYI01 (sample SAMN16510988, study PRJNA670497) | mine drainage metagenome | isolation source: biofilm near Copperflume 1 | place: Germany: Marsberg coppermine Kilianstollen | collected 2018-02 | reverse complement strand
GGATTGCAGTTTGTGGTGCTGGCTATTGTTCTGAGCTTGATCTACACAGGCTGCAGCCTGAGCACGACGTAGATGCCGTGCTGGCGGCCCTCCGTGCGGGTCAGGAGCCGCCCTACTGGAATACCCTGGAGGGGCCAGTGTTTCGGCTCGAGCCTGCCCTGGCCGAACTCAAGAGAGAGCTGAAAAAGACCGGTTTATTCGGGGTTTTGATGTCTGGCTCGGGCTCCACACTGTTTGGGCTGGCTAAGGATGCCGGTGAGGCCGGTTTTATCGCTCGCAAACTGCAAGAGCGATACCCCAATTTCTGGGTGCGGGCTACACAAACCCTGAGCTAGAGCGGTTTTCGCCAGGGGTCTAGGAGCGAACTCTCCTCTGGAGGGCTTGGCAGAAAGCCGGGGGATGGTTGTATATTCAAGAAGTCACCGGGGGTGTCGGCTTGCTGATAAGTAAGTCCGACTGAGAGGGCTGAAGCCCAACCCCAGGAACCTGATCCGGCTCGTACCGGCGTAGGGAGCGTGACAGTGAAGCCACCCGGCAATGCCGGTATTCACAACGCTTCAGGTTCAAACCCCTTCCGGTGACATGGAGGGGATTTTATGTTTTGGTCGAAGGTCAAAGGACAAGGCTCGAGGGGTACAGGCTTTTTGCGGTTGGTTTGTAGCGTCTGGCTACTGGCTGTGGGTTATGGGTTAGGGGCAACTGCTCTAGCCCAAACCGCTCCTACCAACAGCCAGCAGAGCCCTGCAACCAAGAGCCAGCAGAGCACTCTAACTATCCTTACCCACGATAGCTGGGCCTTGGACAAGAAGCTCATCGCGCAGTTTGAGCAGCAGAATGGCATCAAGCTCGAGTTTCTCAAGGGCGGTGATGCGGGGGCCATGCTCAACAAGGCCATCCTGAGCAAGGAGGCTCCCCTGGCCGACGTGATTTATGGCTTCGACAACACCCTGCTCTCCAAAGCCCTGGAAGCGGGGATACTCGAGCGCTACGTCTCGCCTCAGCTCAAAAACCTGCGCTCCGAGACCCTGCTCGACCCTCAGGACTATGCCCTGCCGGTGGACTATGGCTTTGTGGCCCTCAACTACGACAAAGCCTATTTCCAAAACCAGGCCCTGCCCAAGAGCTTTGCCGACCTTGCCAAGCCGGAGTTCGCCAAGCTGCTAGTGACCGAAAACCCCGCCACCAGTTCGCCTGGGCTGGCCTTTTTGCTGGCAACAGTGGCCGCTTTTGGCGAAGACCACTACCTGGGCTTCTGGGAAGACCTGCGCAAAAATGGCGTGCTGGTGGTGAACGGTTGGAGCGAAGCCTACTACACCCACTTCAGCCGCGCGGGCGGAGACCGTCCTTTGGTGGTTTCTTATACCACTAGCCCTGCTGCCGAACTCTTCTATAGCGAGGTCAAGCCCAGGCCCAGCGAGCCACCCACCGGCAACCTGCTCTTTCCCCAGAGTGCGCTGTTTCAGGTGGAGTTTGTGGGCATCCTGAAGGGCAGCAAAAACCAAGTGGCAGCCCGAAAATTCGTGGACTGGCTGCTTTCCAAACCGGCCCAAGAGGATATTCCCACCCAGATGTGGGTCTACCCCTCGAGGCGGGAGGCGGCCCTGCCCGAGGTATTCAAGTGGGCCGAAACCCCCAGCCAACCTGCCCGCCTGAGCCCACAGCAGATTGCCAAGGGCCGGGAGCGCTGGATTGCCGAGTGGACCCAGGTGGTGCTGCAAGGCCAGAGTGCGGCGGTGGTGATGGCCCGACGGTAATTCCCCCCTCCCACCAAGGGAGAGGGGTTGGGGTGAGGGAGTTTAACCTGAGGTCTACATAATCTTGAACGCTAAATTTCTAGCTCTACTTGTCCTGGTTTTTCTAGGACTGGCCTTGCTCTACCCACTGGGCCGAATTCTGCTGTTGGGGTTGGGCGGGGGTTTGGGAATAACCCTTGCCAACCCCTACTACTGGGGCCGTCTGGCCTGGAGTTTGCTGTACGGTCTGGCTTCCTCGGCGCTGTGTATCGGGCTGGCCCTGCCGCTGGCCTATGCTTTGCGCTACCGCTTTCCTGGACGCGAGGTTCTGTTGGCTTTTTCTACGGTTCCCTTTGTATTGCCCACTATCGTAGTGGCGATGGGCTTTTTGAGCCTGGTGGGGCCGAGAGGGCTGCTGGGCCTCAACCTTTATGGAACCCCCTGGATTTTGCTGTGGGCCAGCGTGTTTTACAACTTGGGGTTGGTCTTGCGCCCACTGCTGGGGCTGCTGCCGGGCCTCGAGGCTCCCCTGGCGGCAGCCCGCACCCTGGGCGCTTCCCCCCTTCGCGCCTATCTGCGGGTAGGAGTTCCGCTGCTGCTGCCCGCCCTGCTCTCCGGTGGAAGCCTGGTGTTTGTGTACAGCTTCACCAGCTTCGGGATTCCCCTGCTGTTGGGGGGGCCAGCCTGGGCCACCCTCGAGGTCGAGACCTATACCGCCCTGGCCTACCGTCTGGCCTTCCCCGAGGCTACCGCTTTGGTGCTGATGCAACTGGCGGTAAGCGGGCCGGTGCTGCTGCTCTACCTGCGCTTGCAGGAGCATTATGCGCTGGGAGTGGGAACCTATGGGGGGCCTAAGGGGTTGTCCGCTCGAGCTGCCTGGACTTTGAGCGGGCTACTCGGGATGGTCTTTCTGGCGATTTATAGCCCGCTGCTAAGCCTATTTGTGCGGGCCTTGGGGCAACCCAGCGCTTGGCTTAAGGTGTGGTATTCGCAGGACTTCACCCCGGCAGGGCTGGCCTTGGGCCATACCCTGAGCTTTGCCGGGCTGGCAGTGCTGGTGGTAGTTCCCCTGGCGGGGCTATATGCCTACGCGGTCTGGCGGGGCAACCGCTGGCTAGACGGGTTGGGCCTACTGCCGCTGATGGTCTCGCCGGTGGCAGTTGGGCTGGGCTATCTGCTGGCCTATCCCAGCCTGCGCGGGTCGCTGCTGATGCTCATTACGGCCTACGCCCTGCTGAGCTATCCGTTGCTGGCTCGAGCCCTTTTGCCCTCCCTGCGGGCCATGCCCAAGAGCGTGGTAGAGGCCGCTAGGATGCTGGGAGCTTCGCCCTGGCGGCGGTTTTGGCGGGTGGAATGGCCTCTGGTTCAACCGGGATTCCGGGCCGGGCTGGCCCTGGCTTTGGCGGCAGTGGTGGGGGAGTTTGGGGCTACCCTGGTGCTCCAGCGCCCCGAGTGGACGACCCTCTCGCTAGCCATCTACGAGCGGCTGGGCAGGCCCGGACAGGAGCCGTTGGCTGAAGCTCTAGTTTTGGCGGTATTGTTGGCGGTGCTGGCAGGTGGACTGGTAGGCTGGCTGGGAAGGGGGCGCGAGCTTGGTTAGGCGGCTCGAGCCCTATCCGCTCCCCCAGAACGTAATCCCTATACAGCAAAAATTGAGACACCCACGGTGGGTGTCTCGTATGGGTAGAGCTATGACTGCCTAGTAGGTTGCGACTAGCACTGTATTGTCGCCTGTGTACTGAAAAATCTTACCGCTTTTGCTTTCTGCTGTGACCTTATATGTGCCGTTGGTATTGTCTGGCTCGTACTTGCACCGGCTTACACTGCCGGGATCGGAGGGCTTGTCTGCCAGGGCGTTGCACGTCATGCTGGGGGGTATTACTAGAGTTGCTAGGTCTCGCCGGGTTTCGACTCCTATCACTACCGAGCGGATATAAACCCTGGTAGCCTGGTCGTTTGCTGCGTTTCGCGCCTGTATCAGATTTGGGACTAGAGCAGCGGCGAGGATAACGATGATAGCAATGACGATGAGCAACTCGATAAGAGTGAAGCCAGGTGTTTTCATGCTATCTCTAAGACAAGCTCGAGGGGCAAATCTAGCCCCTCGAGCTTGCGAACTCTTAGGACTTATAGTCTTAGGGGGCGGTGCTGGTGCCGGTGGTAACCTGCGAACCATCGTAAGTAAAGGCGGTGCCGTTTACCGAGGTAGCGTTGACCACGAATGCATCCACATTAGTGGTTCCAAGGATAACCGCGCAGCTCTTCACAGAAGCGGGGTCAGCGGTTTTACCAGCAGCAACATTACAAGCTGGGGCGGTGGCAGGCAACTTGCCAGTCACGCTATCCCGCAAGACCTCTACACCAGTCACAACCGAGCGAATATAAGCCTGGGTGGCGCTATCGTTAGCGCGGTTACGGGCAGCAAGCAGGTTGGGAATCAACACCGCCGCCAGGATGGCGATGATGGCGATGACGATGAGCAGCTCGATAAGGGTAAAGCCTTGTTTCTTCATGAGTTTCCCCGATTTGATTCTAGACATATCTTAGTGTTTCGAGCCTTGCGAACTCTTAGGACTTATAGTCTTAGGGGGCGGTGCTGGTGCCAGTAGCGATTTGTTTCCCATCGTAAGTAAAGGCGGTGCCGTTTACCGAGGTAGCGTTGACCACGAATGCATCCACATTAGTGGTTCCAAGGATAACCGCGCAGCTCTTCACAGAAGCGGGGTCAGCGGTTTTACCAGCAGCAACATTACAAGCTGGGGCGGTGGCAGGCAACTTGCCAGTCACGCTATCCCGCAAGACCTCTACACCAGTCACAACCGAGCGAATATAAGCCTGGGTGGCGCTATCGTTAGCGCGGTTACGGGCAGCAAGCAGGTTGGGAATCAACACCGCCGCCAGGATGGCGATGATGGCGATGACGATGAGCAGCTCGATAAGGGTAAAGCCTTGTTTCTTCATTGGTTCTCCTTGGGGCTTCCGCGCCGGGTTTTATGGAATATTGGCGCGGTATTGCGGTAGTGCTAAAGAGGGCTTGGGGCCGGTTTGCCGACTTTGGATTAGGGGAACCTTTCCCCGACTTCCGAGGATGAGTATAGCCTGGGGATTTGGGGGGCGTTGTGGCAAATAACCAAAGTTCTAATATTAGCCGTTACATCGTCGCCAGCCCTTGGTTTCCGAAGCGAGATTTGCTTACCAAGACGGCGATTTGACATGGCTTTTAGTACGGCCACACTGAAGGTTATGGGAGATTGAAGCTTTGGTGGGTAGATACCCGGATAGCTTTTAATCTGAGGTCGGTAGCACAGACTCGGAACCACTGCACATCCCAGCCCCCCGCAAATAGCTGCCCCTAAGTCAGCCGCCAATGTATACTCTCAGGCGGTGATTTCATGTTAAAAAGCGCCTATCGTCCCCCTGGTGAGGCCAGCCTTTGGGAGAGCTTTGTGGGCCGTCTCGAGGCTACTCTCAAGGTCGCCAATATTCATCCCGCAACCGCCAGCTATCTCACCCACCCCAAGCGCATGGTGGGACTCTCGTTGCCGGTCAAGCTGGATGACGGTGGGGTACGGCACTTCACCGCCTACCGGGTGATTCACGATATCGCCCGTGGCCCGGCACTGGGCGGGGTGCGGTTTCACCCCGAGGTGAGTTTGGGTCAGACCTGTGGGATGGCGGCTTGGATGACCCTCAAGTCGGCTGTCTATAACCTGCCTTTTGGGGGCTCGGCAGGAGGGGTAGCGGTAGATCCTAGCAAACTGGGAAGCCGTGAACTCGAGCGTCTCTCGCGCCGCTACGTGGCCGAAATCATCGAGCTGATTGGCCCCGACGAGGACATCTTGGCTCCCGATTTGGGCACCAATGCCCGCATCATGGCTTGGTTCCAAGACACCTTCACCATGACCAAGGGCCAGACCCTCCTGAGTGCCGTGACCGGAAAGCCGATTCAGATTGGGGGGGTAACGGAGCGCGATGAGGGGGGTGGACAGGGGTTGGTCTATGTCCTCACCGACTTGGCTCGCCACTACGGAGCACCCGTCGAGGGGGCCACTCTAGCCATACAGGGCTTCGGGCAGGTGGGCAGCGCAGTGGCCCGCTACGCGGTTAAAGAAGGGCTAAAAGTGGTGGCCGTCTCTACCAGCAAGGGCGGGGTATATGACCCCGATGGCCTGGACATAGCTGCTTTAGAAGCCCACTACGCCCTTCACAAGCACCTCGAGGGCTTCCCGGCCCAGCCTATCTCCAACCAGGGTTTGCTCGAGCTGAGGGTGACTTATCTAGTCCCTGCTGCTACCGAAGGGGTTATCCAAGCCGCCAATGCTGAGAACATCGGGGCTTCTATCATAGTCGAGGGGGCCAACGGGGCCATTACCCCCGAGGCTGAGGCCGTGTTGCACCGCCGGGGAATTCACATCATTCCCGACGTGCTGGCCAACGGTGGCGGGTTGGTACTGAGCTACCTCGAGTGGGTGCAAGACCTCTCGATGCTGTTTTTCGACGAAACCGAGGTGCAGACCCGCCTGCGGGACTATATCCACGCCTCGCTACAGGCCGTTCTCGAGCGAGCCCAGCCGTTGGGCGGCCACCTGCGCGACGGGGCCTATGCCCTGGCCCTCGAGCGCATCAACGAGGCCAACCGGCTACGGGGAGTGTATCCATGATCGTTCACCGTTTACCATCAACCGTTCACCGAAGAAACGCCTTTGCGGTTAACCGTAAACGGTCAACGGTCAACGTCTCCTGGAGGAATCCATGAAATCCGAACCTCTATCCTATCTTTCCAGCGAAAATATCGGCCCCTGGGAGATTTATCTGGCCCAAGTAGACCGCGTGACCCCCTACTTGGGCAAACTGGCCTACTGGGTCGAAGATCTCAAGCGGCCCAAGCGAATCCTGGTGGTGGACGTGCCTATTCACACCGATGACGGCTCGGTGGTGCATTTTGAGGGCTATCGCGTTCATCACAACACCTTCCGAGGCCCCGCCAAAGGAGGTGTGCGTTTTCATCAGGACGTGACCCTGAGCGAGGTGATGGCTCTATCAGCCTGGATGACCATCAAGAATGCGGCGGTGGGACTGCCTTACGGCGGGGGTAAGGGAGGTATCCGGGTAGACCCCAGGAAGCTTTCGCCGGGGGAACTCGAGCGTCTGACCCGCCGCTACACCTCAGAAATTGGCCTGATTATCGGCCCTGACAAAGATATCCCCGCACCCGATGTAGGTTCTGGAGCCCGCGAGATGGCCTGGATGATGGACACCTACTCCATGAACGTAGGCCGTACCACGCCAGGGGTGGTGACTGGGAAGCCTGTCGCAGTCGGAGGCTCGTTGGGTCGCCAGGATGCCACGGGGCGCGGGGTGTTCGTAGCCGCAGTAGCCGCTGCCGAGAAAATTGGCCTGCCCGTGCAGGGCAGCCGGGTAGTGGTGCAGGGGTTCGGCAACGTGGGCAACGCCGCCGCTCGCATCTTTTACGAGGCCGGAGCCAGGATTGTGGCTGTCTCGGATGTGACCGGAGCAATTCGCAACGACGGTGGGATTGACCCCCACGACCTGCTCGAGCATGTGGCCATCATGGGCGGGGTCAAGGGTTATGCCAAGGCCGAGGCCATCCCGGCCCTGGAGGTGCTCACCGTGCCGTGTGAGTTTTTGATTCCGGCGGCCCTCGAGAAACAAATCACCGAGAAAAACGCCTGGAATGTCCAGGCTAAAATCGTCGCCGAGGGAGCTAACGGCCCCACCACCCCTGCCGCCGATGACATTTTGAACGAGCGTGGCATTATGGTTATCCCCGATGTGATTGCCAACGCTGGTGGGGTAACGGTGAGCTATTTCGAGTGGGTGCAGGATTTCAACAGCTTTTTCTGGACCGAGACCGAGATTAACGCCAGGCTCGAGCGGCTCATGCGCCAGTCTTTCGAGGCCGTCTGGCAGGTCTCGCAAGACAAAAAGGTTCCCATCCGCACAGCCGCGTATATTGTGGCGGCAACGCGGGTACTCGAGGCGCGGGCACTGCTGGGGTTGTATCCGTAGGCCATTTGCGTAAAGTAACGAACGGAGGGCAGAGAGCTAAAGACGGTCGCACCTCGTACGTCCTACATCGAACACTAAAGCGCTCTTCCTATAGGTTTAGCCAACAGACAATCCTAGAGCGGTTTGCGAAATGAATGGCACAACTCTACAGGATTCAGATGATGTTCTCAGGGTATGTTTTGCCGCTCGGAGGAGCGGCAAAACATACCGCAAGCCGCAATAAGAAACGTCAATGAAGAGGGCGATAAAAACCATAAGCGTCTTCAGGATTATGGGGCTTTGGTGGGGGCCACCTCCCGGCGTTGCCCCTACAGCTTTAAGAAAAACTGTAGGCCGAAAAAGCTACATTTTCACACCCAGATAGGCCTCGACTAGCTTGGCCTCGCTGAGCCCTTGGGCCTGGCCCTGGAATTGCACCTCGCCCTGGGCCAGCACCGTCACCTGATCGGCCAGGGGCAGGGCATCGCGTACGGCTTGCTCGATCAGCAGGATCGCCGGACCCTGCGCCCGCAGGTCTTTGATCAAGCCGAAGACTTCTTTGACCACCAACGGGGCCAGGCCCGCCGAGGGCTCGTCGAGCAGCAACACCTTGGGCTCGCTCACCAACGCTCTGGCAAAGGCCAAGAGCATCCGCTGCCCGCCCGAGAGCGAACCCCCACGAGCGTTGCGTTTCTCGCCCAGGATGGGGAAGCGCCGGTACATAGCTTGGATGCTTTCGCGCACGGCGGCGTTATCGCTCAGGGCCAGTCCACCCGCCATGAGGTTTTCTGCCACCGAAAGCTCGGGAAACACCCCCCCGCTCTGGGGCACGGTGACGATACCCGAGCGGATGAACTGGTGGCCCTTCAGACCTAACAGGTTTTGCTCGTCCAGCTCGAGGCTCCCACCCCAGGGCCGCAGCATCCCGGCGCAGACCTTGAGCAGCGTGGACTTTCCCGAGCCGTTGGGGCCGAAGACGCAGTGAATCTGTCCCGGAGCCACCTCGAGGTTCACCCCGTTCAGCACCCGGATCTGGCCGTACCCGGCGGTGATGTTGCGTGCGATCAGCGACATCGGTTAATCACCGCCCCAAATAAGCTTCCAGCACGGTCGGATTCTGCGTCACCTCGGCGAAGCTGCCCGAGGCGATCAGCTCGCCGTGATGCATCACCAAGAGCCGGTCGCAGAGTCGTTGCACCCAGTCCATGTCGTGCTCGATCAGCAGGATCGTCAGCCCCTCCCGGCGCAACCCCTGGAGTAGCTCGATGATCTGGGTTCGCAGTACCAAGTTGACCCCGGCTACGCATTCGTCCAGCAGCAGCAGCTTGGGCCGGGTCATCAGGGCTCGCCCGATCTCCAGCAGCTTGAGCTGTCCACCGGAGCAACTGCTGGCGGGCTCGGCGGCCAGTCGGTCGAGCTTGAGTCGCCTCAGGATTTCCCCGGCTCGCTCTTTCATAACCACCAAAGGTTCGGGGCGGTACACCGCCAACAGGTTTTCCAGTACGCTCATGCGGCTGAAGGGCGAGGGAATCTGGAAGGTTCGGGCCAGACCCAGCCGCGAGCACCGGTGGGTAGGAACGTTTGTCAGCTCGAGCCCCTCGAACCAAACCCGCCCTTGCGAGAGCGGGTAGTGCCGCGAGAGCAGGTTGAACAAAGTGGACTTTCCCGAGCCATTGGGGCCGATGATCCCCACGATTTCGCCGGGTGCGACCTCGAAGCTAACCTGCCGCACCGCTCGTACGCCGCCGAAGTTTTTGCCGAGGTTTTCGGCCCGCAGGATGGCGCTCACCGCGAAGCCTCCGGCTCCTGTGGGGCGAAGGCACTACCCTTGCGGCGGCGCTCCAGGAGCCCCAGCAGGCCGTTGGGGATAAAGAGGGCCACCAGACACACCGCCACCCCAATCGCCACGATGTACACCACGTCGCTGCCATACGAGAGCCAGAGAAACCGGGCCGAGAGGTGAACCACCGCCGCCCCCAGCACCGGCCCCCAGAAGGTGCCCAGGCCGCCGAACAGACTCATCACCACCGAATTATCGGTGATCAGCACCTTGAACACCTCTTTCGGGGTGATGATGGTAATCCAGTAGGCGTAGATGCCCCCGGCCAGCGCGGCAATTATCCCCGAGAGCACGAAGACCATCAGCTTGGCCCGGAACACGTCAATGCCCATGGCCTTCGCCACATCCTCCTGCTCGCGCACCGCCACCAGCCAGTAGGCATATTTGCTGCGCCGCACTAGGAGGTGCAGGCCCAGCAAGGTTAACAAAAGCAGGCCCAGCATCAGGTAGTAGAAGGGGCGGTTGTCGGCCAGCGCGGGCATCCGCAGCCCTTCAGAGCCACCTGTCAGACCCTCCCAGATGGTGGCAATCTGGCCCATGGCCTCGGCGAAGGCCCAAGTGGCGATGGCGAAGTAGGCCCCGCGAATCCGCAGGGTGGGCAGGCCTAGTAACAGCGCCAGGATTCCCCCCACCCCGCCGCCCAGCAGCAGTGAAACTCCGAAGGGCACTCCGGCTTTTACCGTAAAAAGCGCCGTGGCATAGGCTCCCACCCCAAAAAATGCCGCGTGCCCAAAGTTGAGATAGCCGGTGTAACCCCCGACCAGATTCCAGCTCACCGCCAGCACCGCCCACATCAGGGTTTCAGTGGCGATGCGCATCCAGAATACCGGCAGCAGGTTGGGCAGAATTAATAGCAGCAACAGAGCGGCCCCACCCAAGAGCCTACCTAGCGCAGGGCGGCTCACTCGAGCCCCCTGCGCAGCAAGCCTCTGGGCGAGATCACCAGCACCAGATAGAGGATGGCGAACGCCGCCAGGCTGATATAGCGGGGGTCTAGGTAGGCCGTCACGTAGGACTGCACCAGCCCCAGCCCCAGCGCCGCCACTATGACTCCCGGCAGATAACCCATACCCCCCAGCACCACCACGAAGAAGGTGTAGAGGGCGTACCGCGCTCCAACCTCGGGGTTGAAGGTGAAGAGCATCCCGATGAACACCCCGGCCACGGCGGTGAGGCCCACGTGCAGACCGTACACCAAGTTGTTGATCCGGCCCGTCTCCACACCCAGCAGAGTGGCTGAGGTCTTGTCCTGGGCCACCATGCGAATCCGCAGTCCCACCGAGGTGCGGTAGAGCAGGTACAAAAAAGCCAGGGTGAGGGCAAACCCCGCGATGAAGGTGACCAGCTTTGCCCCCGGCACGATTAGTGGGCCGAGGAAATAAGTCAGGTCGGAGAGCCCAGTCTTGAGGCTATGATTATCCCGCCCAAACCCCATCAGGGCTCCCCCCCGGATGATCTGCGACAGGCCGAAAGTGAGCACCAGCCCCATCAGGTTGGCGTGTGCCCGTTTCCCGCCGCTAACGCGCTCTAAAAGGGGCTGAAAAAAGTAGCCTAGGCCGAAAAAGAGTACGAACACGATGGGGGTGACGAGCAGGGGCTCCCAGTGCAGCCCGCCAGTCAGCAGCAGGGCTGCGAAGGCTCCCAACATCAGCCACTCGCCCACCGCGAAGTCCACGATGCGCATCACCCCGAAGGCCAGCGACATCCCCAGCGAGAGCACGATCAGCACCCCGCCGATCAGCAGGCCGTCAAGGGTGCTTTGCAGGAACTGAATCAAGCGGCCTCCGCAGGGATGAGCTGATAGCCAAAAATGCCGTTCCCATCTGGAACACTAAATTGATACATCGAGAATCCCCGTCCAGCACGTAGAGTGTGCTTGCACACCGTTGGCACAAACTCCAAAATCCTCTTGAGAGGACGGTCGGGCGATGTGTAAACGCACCCTACAACTTCTTTCCTCCTTCCTCGCTTCCCACCTAGCGATTGTCCCAGCCGGGGAAGGGGTAGATCAGCTTGGACTTGGTAGGGCTCTTGGGGCCGACTACCACTACCTTGCCGCCCTGAATTTGCAGGGGCAGGGTCTCGAGCTTGATCACGTCGTGGTAGTTGTCCCCGCTGGTCTCGAACTTGATCGGGCCGTAGAAGGTCATGATGTCGAGGGCTTCCAGGGCCGAGACCAGCTTGGCCCGCTTGGCATCATCGAGCGGAGGTGCGATCTGGGCGCGTTCCAGGGCAGCCTGGAAGGCGATCCCCGCCGCGCTGGAACCGGCCTCGGTGTACTCAGCGTAGTCGCGGTTGTAAGCTTTTTTGTAGTCAGCGAACCACGACTTGGAGCTTTGCCAGAAACCCACCTTGACCCCGGTGTACTCGAACTGTGGCTGCCACACCGTGGCCCCCAGGATGTACTCGGCATCCTTGCCCAGAGCGGCGGTGAAGTCGGCTGAGCCGGAGCCGGTGTGCTCGAGGATGGCCTTGGGCGCGATGCGCAGTTGCTTGATCACCTTGACCATCGCGATGGCCTGCTCGGGCTGCGAGCCCAGTGCCAGGATGTCGGGGTTGGCCTGGCGCACCTTGGTAAATACCGGGGTGTAGTCGGCATCGGCGGGCACTACGTCATAACCTAGAACCTTCAGACCGGCTCCTTCGGCGATGGCCTTAAAGGTGTCGGCAGCGGCTTTGGCGAAGGGGTCGTCCAGGCTGACGATATAGATGGTCTGGGGCTTGGGGTTAGCGGCGATCACCGCCTTGAGCGGAGCGCTGCCAATGATGTTCACCGAGGGGATGGTGCCGAAGACATACTTGTACTTGTCCTTCCAAATCGCGGGGTTTTCGGCGGAGCCGGTGATCATCGGGACTTTGTACTTGTCCATGATCGGGCCGCAGGCGCGGGTGGCGCTGGAAGCGTAGGGGCCGAGGATGAAGTCAATTTTCTGCTCGGTCAGCATCCGCTCGCAGGCGGCCGCGGCGGTGGCCGAGGAGGACTGGTCGTCGAAGTAGATCAGTTGAACCTTGTAGCCCTTGCCGCCGATTTTGATGCCGCCCCCCTCGTTGACCCTGTTAGCCCACAGGTCATAGCCGCGCTTAGTCCACTCCCCGCCCTGCGCGTTATCGCCGGATAAGGCCGTCACCACGCCAACTTTGAAGGTGTCGCTCTGGGCCAAGGCCGCGCCGGAGAGCGCAAACACCAGGCTCAGGGGTAGAAGTTTTCGGGTCAGATCGGTCATCGCGTCTCCTTATGTAGACAGGGCTCGAGTTCGCACACCGAAACTCGAGTAGAACTTTGTTGATGAGCTGAGCAAAATTTAGGTGGGTTACCCAGTCCAAAGCTAAAGCATTCCCTCCCAAATTTCAAGCAAGGCTTGGCGCGGGTTGGAGATCGAAGTTGTAGAGGCTGGCGCTGAGGTGTTAGCGCAAACCAAGCCTACGACGGCGATAGCAGTAAGTTCCTTTGAGCACCCGAACCGATCAAAGTGTCCTCAACCCACCACTCCCGCCTATTCCTAGCGCTGTAGGCCGTCCTGAACGCTTTTTTGGCTTTACGCTCCTTCGACACTCCCTAATATCGCTCCATCGGTTTTGGAGTACACCCCAACATTCGCCGAAGGGCTACTTAAGGCAAAGCACAAAAAGTCAAAAGCTACACCTGGACAGCATAATTGGCCTGTCAAAAAACACCGTCTGGGACGTGGTGTATTCGAGGCCTTCAGTCTGTGGCTTATGGCTCTGCTGTGTGCAGGGAAACCGCTCTATTCCGGTTCCATGGCGCATTGCAGGGGATACTGGGCCTCGAGGGCGGCTTGTGCTACTTGGTTAACCTTGGTCTCGGCGATCTCATAGGCATAAACTCCGGCTATGCCCACCCCGGCCTGGTGTACCTCGAGCATTATCCGAACGGCCTCGAGTTCGCTTTTAGCAAAAAACTGCATCAGCACTTCTACCACAAAATCCATGGGGGTGTAGTCGTCATTGAGCAGCAACACCCTGTACATCGGAGGGGTGCGGGTTTGGCTTTGGGGGCGGGTCTGGGTGGTGGTATCGCTCACGGTTATCGCAGTTTAGCACTTGGCGGAGCGATGGTTTCTCGAACCACCAACTGCGCGGGCATGATGATCTGTTCTTGAATATCTTTTCCAGCAAGTTTGTGCAGCAGCAGTTGGGTGGCGATTTTGCTCATTTCGCGTAGCGGAATGTCTACCGAGGTTAGTTTGGGTATAGTCCACTCGGCAACTTGTGCGGTGGCAATGCCAACCAATGAGCATTCGTCTGGGACACGTATTCTGCGAGAATATAGCGAGCGTAAGATGCCCGTGAAGGTATTTCCACTGGCTACAATGGCGGTGATTCGGGGTTCGGTTTCCAAGAGCTTTTCGGTTGCGGTATACCCGCCTTCGATGGTCAGACGGGTTTTCTCGACCACCGCCTCGAAGCAATATCGCTCCCTGGCCCGTTCAAATCCCCGCTGAATATGGAACCAGTTTTCTACGTTCAAATCCTCGGTGGCGTTGGGGGCTACAAACCCTATGGTTTTGTGTCCCAACTGGACGAGGGCTTCAAAAGCCTTGAAAATAGCTCCTTCAAAATCAAAATCAACCGTCGTGAGGCCCTCGAGGTTTTGGGTTCGCCCAATCATCACAAAGGGGTATTTCGTTTTCCTGAGCGCTTCGATGCGTGCGTCAACGTGGGTGGTTTCCACTAAAATTAGACCGTCTAGAAACTGATTGCGTAGCAGCCGCAAAACTTTAGAGGGAGTCTGCCCCATAAAAATTCCCAAGGTGTAATCGGCTTGACTTGCCGTCTCGGCGGTAGAAACCAACATTTCCATAGCCGCCGTATCTGATGTGGGCAGTTGTGGGGCGATCATGCCAATGCTGTAGCTGCGCCCTGCTCGCATTCGCTGGCCCAGGGAACTGGCCGTGTAGTCTAGTTCGGCTACGGCAGCGGCAATCCGCTGGCGAACCTCTTGGGAAATTGGACGCTTGCCACTTAGAGCATAATAGACAGTGCTTTGGGAAACCCCTGCTCGAGCAGCAACATCTTTGATGGTAGCCATGCTGGGCTCACTTTAGCATCAACCAATCTCAAAGCAGGGTTTATGGCGCTATCGCGGTTTGTTCGTGAAAAGCCTGCCACATCTCCTTCGAAGAGCGCGATCAATCCCAACTTACCGCGACCTTAGCCCCAGTTTGAGCACTCTCAATGGCAGCGAAAACCATAGCCAGGCTCTTGATATTGTCGCTCGAGGCCGTCTCGGGGGTCTGACCCCAACGAATACATTGCACCATCTCCCGAATCAAACCTGCATGGGCTCCAACCCGGTCTTGAGGGTCGAGCCCAGGGAGTTCGGAGGTGTCTTGTGAGGCAAACATACTCGACCAGCCATCGCCAACTTTGTGTACCGCAGCACTGACCACACTGGCTTTGGGATGGGCTCCGCCATCCCAGCGCAGGGTACCCTGAGTGCCTATGATCCGCCAGTCGCTCTCCCAGGCGGTATGGGCCCCTTCAGAACACCAAGAACCCCGATAGTTAAAGATAACCCCACCGGTCATCTCGAAGATCGCCATCGCGCTGGCCCCGTGGGCATACCAGGAGCCTTTGGGATTCCACTCCTGGCAGTAAACACTTACCGGATCCTGACCTGAAATAAGCCTTGCCGCGTCGAAGGTATGTATAGCCATGTCCAGCAGCAACGGATGTTGCATCGCATCCCGAAAGCCCCCAAAGTGGGCAGCAATATAAAAGTCAGCATTGACCGTGGTAATCTCTCCAATGCCCCCATTCTCGAGGAAACGGCGTACCCGGCGGATGTTAGGGTCGAAGCGGCGGTTTTGAATAACCGCGTGGATCAGGTTGGCCTTGCGGGCGGCTTCCACCATTGCGCGGGCACGGGGCAGGGTGTCGGCCAAGGGTTTTTCCCCCAGCACGTGAACTCCGTGCTTAAAAGCCATCAGGGCATTGGAGTAATGGGCCTCGGGAACCGTGCAATCAAACAGCACATCGGGCTTGATTTGCTCGAGCAGATGCTCGAGGTTGCTGCCGATAGCGGCTTTGTCCAGCCCAAACTCTAGCTGCCGGGCTCGAGCCGCGTCCTCGCGTAGGTCTACCAGACCGGCAATCTCGAGCCCCTCTACTTCTTTGGCACTTCTCAACCAGGCCGGACTCATGGCCCCGCACCCGACAAGGATTGCTCTCACCGTGCTCAACTCAACCTCCTAAGTCGCTCCATGGTGAGGTTGCCAGGGAGGATATTTTGCCACCTCATCCAGGTTACGAGCAGAGCACTAGGCCCAACGGGCCGGGCTTTGCCCGTGCGAGCGGCTATGCGTTGTGCGCATCTCCTGATGGCGCTCTCCTTCTCTCTCAGTCAGGGTAAGTCTGCAAGACTTACCCTGGAGAAACTTAGTCCACCCACCAAGCCTTGGCCGGGGGCTCGCTCAAAATCGCGTTTCTGAGAACACTAATCGCCTTGGAAAGGCCCTCGTCTCTGGAAGCTAGAGCATCTTCGTGCTCAATCGAGAGCACGTGGTCGTATCCCACCGTGCGCAGGGCAGAAACCATATTCCGCCATACTGCTTCGGGGTTACCGTAGCCTACCGAACGAAATATCCAGGAGCGCTTGTCCACCTGATCATAGGGGTCAATATCCAATACCCCTTTGAGGGGTGCATTGATGGGGTCTAAAAAGGTGTCTTTGGCATGAAAATGATAGATAGAACGTCCCAGAAAGCGAATGGCTTTGACCGGGTCAATCCCCTGCCAGAAGAGGTGGCTGGGGTCAAAGTTGACCCCCAGGTTGTTGCGGGTTTCCTCGCGCAAGCGTTTGGCCTGCAAGGGCTGGTACACACAAAAGCCGGGGTGCATTTCGATGGCAACCCGTACGGCATGGGCCTCAGCAAAAGCAGACTCCTCGAGCCAGTAGGGAATTACCCGCTCGTTCCACTGCCACTCTGCGCTACGGGCATGATCGGTAGGCCAATAACAGGTAATCCAATTGGGAGTTTTGTCATCCGGCCCACCTCCAGGACAGCCGCTAAAGGTCACTACCGTGTGTACATCGAGCTTTTCGGCCAGCAGCACGGTATCTCTCCAGGCCTGGTGAAATTCCCTGGCCACCTTTTCATCGGGGTGAAGCGGGTTGCCGTGGCACGAAAGCGCGGAAATCTCGAGCCCTCGAGACTGAATAGCCCGCTTGAAAGCCTCGAGTTTGTCGGCCTCGGCGAGGAGTTCCGCAGGCTTGCAGTGCGCATTTCCTACGTATCCTCCACTGGCAATCTCGAGGGCCTCGACTCCCCAGCTCTTGAGCCGCTCGAGCATTAGCTCGAAGGGCATATTGCTCAAAATTGGATTGAACACGCCAAGCTTCACACAGACCTCCAGGAGCGCATTTCCAAAAGCGCCAGATTAGTTTGGATATTTGACCTTGCTGAGCACCTTCTTGGTTTTATGCAGGGGCCAGGAAGATTATCCGACCAGAGTTTTTCGAAGCGTTCAGCCTCCGCAAAGGAAAAGCTTCCACCCCGGTCTTACTCTTTGACTGCTCCGACCGTCAGACCGCGCACCACGTAGCGCTGGGTAATCAGGAACAGCACCAGTGGGGGCAGCATTGCTACGGTGGAAATTGCCATCACCGCATTCCAGCGAATGGTGTTATTGCCCATATTGGCATAGATGCCCGCCGTAATGGGCCTAACCTCATCGCTGTTGACCAGGGTGATAGCGAACAGCAAATCTCCCCAACCAATCAGAAAAGTAAAAATTGCCGTGGTCAGCAGCCCGGTCACTGATAGGGGCAAAATCACCCGCCAGAAAGCCCCCCAAGTGGTGCATCCGTCTATCTTCGCAGCCTCCGTAAGCTGTTTGGGAATTGCCAGGAAAAATGGGCGAAGCACCATAATTGCAAAAGGCAAGGCCAAGGTGGTATTGGCCACGATCAGGCCAAAATAGCTATCGGAAAGACCCATCCGCGAGAAAATCACGAAGAGGGGTGTGGCAATCATGATCGCGGGAAACATCAGGCTCGAGAGCGAGATCAGCATCAACAAGCTCTTACCCCGCAAAGGAAGATGGGCTAAAGCATAAGCAGCAGGGGTGGCTAGCAGCAGCGACAAAACCGTGCACCCCAAACCCACAATCGCCGAGTTGATAAAGTAGCGCGGAACTTTGGGATCGCTCAGCACCTGCTTGATCGGCCCCAAATCTACAACATTGGGCAAGAAGTGAGGTGGGTAGGCAAATATCTCGGTTGAGGGGCGCAGCGCGGTGAGCACCATCCAGTAGATGGGGAATAAGAAAATGGCCAGCATCAAAAGGCCCAACAGGCTCAGACCATACCCACGGTGGTAGAGACTGAAAAGCGTTTTCATATCAGACCTCCTCGCGCTGGGTGGTGCGAATATAAAACAAAGAAAGCACAAAAAGCACCACGAACAACAAGTTCAAAATGGCGGCTCCTTGACCAAACAAGAAATCCCGGAAAACCATTTTGTAGGCCAGGGTAGAAACCACATCGGAGGCGTTGAGGGGGCCACCGCCCGTGACGATAAAAACCAGATCAAAAACCTTGAAGGTATAAATCAGGCCCAGCACCACAATCGAAAGCAAGGCTGGGCGCAGCATGGGCAAGGTGACAAATCTATACTTCTGCCAGCCGCTCGCGCCGTCAATGCTGGCGGCTTCGTAGACCTCTTGGGGTAAGCCCTGAAGGGCCGCTATGAGCAGGGTTAGGTTAAAGGGCAACCCCAACCAAATATTCACAAAAATTACGCTGACGAGGGCGGTATTGGGATTGGAAATCCAGAAGATTGACTGATGAATTAAGCCGAGGGTGCGCAGGAGGTAGTTGATCACCCCGGCATCGCCTTCCAAGAGCCAGCGAAATACCGATCCCGAGACCACGATAGGAATAGTCCAGGCCACCAGATACAAGCCCCGCATATACCGGGCTCCGGGAAACGAGCGGGTATAAAAAATTGCCAGAGCCATGCCCAAACCGAGTTGGAACACCAGCGAAAAAAAGGTAAAGACCAGGGTGTTGATGACAGTCGTGGCGAAAGCCGGGTTTTGGAAAACCTTGGCATAGTTGCTCAGGCCAACAAAAGTATTCTGGGAGGTGTCCAGCAGGGTAGCCGCGGTTACATCGCGCAGGGAAAGAGAAATGTTGAACAGCACCGGGTAGACCATGAACAGCAACAAAAACAAGGCTGCGGGAGCGACAAATAGATAGTCGAGATGCGCGATCCGCTTGCGGGGTTCGCGTTTTTTGTCAATGGCTCTTACATCGCTGGTTTTATCAACCATGACCGTCCCTTTTGATCTACCGTCCAAGCCTTTCCTTTCAGATTTGAGCAAAAGGCTCGAGGGCAGTAGAGGCCCCCTCGAGCCTGAAAAGCTCAGGGCAGAAGAGGCTTGATGGCGGCGGCAGCTTGCTTGGCAGCCTCAGCAGCACTCTGTTTGCCCAACACCACGCTCTGGAAGGCTGTCCAGACCTGCTCGCTGATCTGGGGATACTTAGCCCCATAAGCTCGAGGTTTGGCTACGGCAACTTGTTCCAAAAACACTTTGGTAATGGGGTCGGTTGTCCAGGTAGGGTCTTTGGCTAGGTCGTTGCGGTTGGGAAGGCTACCGTTGGCTAGAATCAGCGGCTTGAGGTGCTCGGGCTGGAGCAGCCAGGACAGAAACTTCCAGGCTTCGTTTACGTTTTTGGTGTTGCCTATGGCGAAATTCTCCCCACCCAGGATAGAAACGCTTTCTTTGTCTTTGGGCCAAGGGGCCACCCCCCACTTGAAGCTAACCTTGTCCCGTTTAAAGTTGGGGAGCTGCCAGGGGCCATTGATCATCATGGCGCATTTCTGGGCAATAAATTGCTGATAAACATCCCCCTGGCTCCAGCCAACCATCGCCTTGGAGACGCTTCTATCCTGGTTGACCAAAGTGTTCCAGAACTCCAGAGCCTTGACCGATCCGGCATCTCCAAAGCTGGTCAGGTCGGAGCCGGTGCTCCACAGAAAGGGCAAGAAGGTAAACGTGCCTTCTTCGGTGCCCACGCCACTAAGACAGAAGCCGTAGCGATCCCCAGAGGTGAGTTTTTTAGCATCGCTCTGGAGTTCGGCCCAGGTCGTAGGAGGTTTGGCAATTCCGGCGGCTTTCAGCAGGTCTTCATTGTAGTAAAGTGCTGTGGCATTGCTCACGAAGGGAACGCCGTAGTTTTTGCCCTTATAGATAGTGCTCGAGAAGGCTCCTTTGAAATACAGACTGGGGTAGTCGGTGCCTTTTATTTTGTCGGTGATATCCGCGAACGCTCCCTGGGAAGCCATAGCCTGATGGTCGGGATTATCCACAATCACGATGTCGGCGATGGTTCGGGTCGCAGCCCCTTGAATAATCTTGTTTTTGAGGTCTCCAAAAGGAAACGGGGTGTGTTTGATTTCAACGTTGGGGTTGCTTTTTTGGTAGGTTTGTATGAGGTCTTCGAGAACTTTCTGAAAATTCTGATTGTCCGAATAATAATCCCAGAATTGCAGGGTGACCTTACCCTGGGCAAGTCCAACCGACAAACCCAGTACGGTTATTGCGAGCATCTTACCCACGACCCGGCTCAGATTCACATTCATGCATTACCCCTTTCTCTTCGCGGCAAACAACACCCAACACACCCCTCGAGGCCTGCAACTTAACCCAGGTGGCAATCGCTAAACACCCGCACCGCATCCCCCGCTGCTGGAGGAGATCTGGATGACCAGATAAAACAAATACACCACGGGGTCTGGTTCATATAAAGCCTTGCTGAGATTTGGCCCAGGCTATCATCGAAACGTTTCGATGTCAATACTCAATTTGGTTGAGGTTTAAACTGGCCCTTCACAAGATTTGCCCCTGCCAGATGGGCTTCTCGAGGGCGAAACTCGCCGCTTGCATAGCCCGGCCAAAGCTCAAGGTTTTCATGTATATCGCACCGCCTGTGTCGTAATGGTGGGAAACGCGATGGGCAATGAATTACTGTGCTGTGGCAGTAATGAAAACCCAGTAGGGTTAGGTAGTTTGCAATACTGGGTTCATGATCTCCCTGGCGCGGTGGCTCGAGCACCTCAATGTCCATTTACCTATGGCCAGAGAGGGTTCCGACCCCGAGGGCATTCATCAGGTGCGGGTGGCGGGGCGGCGGCTGCGGGTGTGGCTGGAGCTAGGGGGGTTTCGGATGCTGGAGGATGACCTGGCCTGGCTGGTGCAAGGGGCCGGAAAGGTACGCGACCTCGAGGTGTTGCTGGGGCATCCAAGACTCCCCAAAACTTTCCAGAGCTGGGCTAAAGAGCAGCTAAAGCAACAACGGGCCGCGTTTATACCGATGCTCGATAGTCCCCGCCTGAAGGGCTTGCGCCTAGCCCTTTCCACCCTACCGCCGCTCGAGCGCCCCCAAGCCGAAGCCCGTCTAGGCCATTTCCTACAGCAGGCCCAGCGGCGCTACGAGAAGTGGCAACACCACCGCGATTTCGAGCACCTACACGCCCTGCGCCGAGCCTTGCGTCGACTGCGGTACGCGCGGGAGTGGCTGGGGATGAATACCGAGGCCATCCAGGGGCTGCAGGAGGTACTGGGCCGGGTGGGCGATTTGCACTTTACCCTGGGCTACTTGGAGGCTTTCGAGGCTTTGGGCGCTCAGGCTGTGCCCCTGTTCAAGAAGCGGCTCGAGGCCCAGTTGAACCAGGCCCTGGAGCAGGCCAAAACCGCCGGGGATTCGCAGAAAAACACCGCCCTCGCCTGAGCCTTTGTGGAACTGGGCCCTTCTTTTGGAGAACTGCCCTAGGCCGGGGAAGCAATAATCCGGTGGTCTTTGAGGACAATACCGCTCAAACCGTGCTTGGCGCTGAGTTTGGCCAGGTTCTGCTGACGCTCGGTGGGCCTCGAGCTATACGACATATTGCTACCATGCATCGAGACCGCCACCCCCCGGCCCGGAAGTTGCAGGAGCGGATAACCCGCCCCCACAACCCGCAGATACCAATCCCAGTCCCAATAGTCAGACATCTCTGGGTCAAAAGCTCCCAGCTCACCATGCAGCAGGCGCGGATAAGCCACACCTGCAGCCAGGATCGTGTTGTCGTGGCGGAGGGAAGTGGCGGTAGCCCGAAGGTCGAAGGGAGTACGTTCAAGCTCGAGCCCCCCCCGCTCGTAGACCAGATATCCCCCCCGGTACACCAGAGCCGGGCCAGCTTTCAAGGCCCGCACCACCCGGTGCAGATGGGTGGGGTCTTCCCACCAGTCATCATCATCGAGCAGCGCTATAATCTCGCCGCTAGCGGCCTCGAGGGCGGTGTTGCGGGCGTACACCTGCCCCCTGCCCCTATTCTTGGTGGCCCAGACTCGAGGGTCGCCCAACTCCCCTACCGCTTGGATGCTCGAGCCGTCGCCATCGTCCACAACTAGCGCTTCCCAGTCGGGGTAAAGCTGGGCCTGCAAGGAATGCAGGGCCCGCTTGAGCAATTGCGGGCGGTTATAGGTCGGGATAAGCACACTGATCACGAGGATACCTCCCCTCCCAAGGGCCTTTGGGCTATGCCATAAAATGCGTCCGAGACGCAAAGATTACCGGATGAGCCGAAACCTAGGGGTTGCATGGGCTTATCTTCAGACTATGCACCTTGTGTCAACAGCCCATAGTAGCCCCGATGACGCTGTGCTGACAGATTTCCCCTCACTCTGCACTCGAGTACACTAGCAGTACCGCTTTGGCAGTGCGTGATAGCGCCGGGCACGGCGTTCCGGCTGGGTCAAAGGGGCTTACATTTCCGAATGTGCCCCGGATGAGGTATAAACTGTATCCGTTATGGCCTTAGAGCGGCTCTTTCGCCGTCGCCGGGCACAAGGCGAGGCACGGGATGTGCCTGAGCTGTGGGTTAAGTGCCCCAAGTGCGACGCACAAATCTACAAAAAAGACCTCGAGGCGAACTGGTATGTTTGCCCCAAATGTGGTCATCATATGCGCCTGTCTGCGGATAAACGGGTAGAGTTGCTTTCCGACACCGGCAGCTTTCAGCAAACCACCGGCCTCAAGCCCATCGACCCGCTGAACTTCAGCGACACTGAGCCTTATCCTAAGCGCCTGGAGCGCTATCAACGCGAAGCTAAGCGCCCCGATGCCATCGTGGGTGGGCGTTGCACCATCGGCAGCGTACCCAGCGTGCTATTGGTAATGGACTATGCTTTTGCCGGGGGCTCCATGGGTAGCGTGGTGGGCGAGGAACTCACCCGTGGTATCGAGAGCGCTGCCAACGAAAACCGGGGGGTGGTGATTGTCTCGGTTTCGGGTGGAGCACGAATGCAAGAAGCAGCTTTATCCCTCATGCAAATGGCAAAAACCACCCTTGCCCTAGATCGGCTGTGGGTCAAGCGCCTGCCCTATATCTCCATCCTCACCGACCCCACCACCGGCGGTGTGACCGCCAGCTTTGCGGCCATTGCCGACGTAATTTTGGCCGAGCCCGAAGCCCTGATCGGCTTTGCTGGGCCACGGGTAATCAAGCAGACCATCCGCCAGGATTTGCCCGAAGGCTTCCAGCGCTCGGAGTTTTTGCTCAAGCACGGCATGGTGGACAAAGTGGTGGATCGCCGTCAGCTCAAAGACACGGTGAGCGACGTGTTGAAGTTGCTGTATCCGAGAGACTAGAGTATGCAATACGCAATACGCAATACACCAGAAGCCGAAAGCCGAAAGCTGAAGGCTGAAGGTTATTTCTTGATGCCCGTCTCTAGCGTTTGGCGAGGTTTTCATGGCCCTTGAGTTTGAAAAACCCATCTCCGAACTCGAGGCTAAAATCGCCGAACTCGAGGGTTTTGCGGCCAGCAGTGGGGTAGACCTCTCCGGCGAGCTTTCGGTGCTGCGCGAGCGGCTGCTGAGGCTGAAGGGCGACACCTTCGACAACCTTTCGCGCTGGGAGCGGGTACAGTTGGCCCGCGCTCCAGGCCGCCCAACCTCGCTAGACGTGATCAATGGCATCACCAGCGATTTCCTCGAGCTTTCCGGCGACCGTGCCTACTCGGACGATGCTGCCGTAGTGGGGGGGCTGGCCTATTTCGAGGGGGAGCCGGTAGTGGTGGTGGGTCACCAGAAGGGTCGCGACACCAAGGAAAATATCCTCCGCAACTTCGGGATGCCCCACCCCGAGGGCTACCGCAAGGCCATGCGGCTGATGGATTTGGCGGATCGCTTCGCCCGGCCTTTTATCGCCCTGATTGACACGCCCGGAGCCTATCCCGGTATTTCTGCCGAAGAACGCGGCCAGGCTTGGGTAATCGCCCAGAGCATCCAGCGCATGGCCCGGCTGCGGGTTCCGGCGGTTGCCATCATCTTAGGCGAAGGCGGCTCGGGTGGAGCCCTGGCAATTGGTGTGGGCAACCGGGTACTCATCATGGAAAACGCCTGGTACTCGGTAATTTCCCCCGAATCTTGCGCGGCTATCTTGTGGCGCGAGGCCAAGGAGGCGGCCAAGGCCGCCGAAGCCCTCAAGCTTTCGGCCAAGGATTTACTCGAGCTCGGCGTGGTAGACCGCATCATCCCCGAACCCGGCGGAGGAGCCCACCGCGACCCTAAAATCACCTTTGCTAACATTAAGTACGCCCTGCACCAAACCCTGAGCGAACTCAAGCCCCTGGGCCCGGAAGCCTTGTTTGAAGACCGCTATCGGCGCTTCCGAGGTCTGGGACGCTTCCAGGAGTAATGCCTTTAGCGCTGAGCACTTTCTTGAACCGCTCGAGGATCCCCCTACTGAATACCGGCTGGCCTTGCTGATGATGCCCTCGAGGTCTAGAGCTACCTCGGAATTTGGTCTTCAGTGAGAAACTTGGGCCGTTTCCAGCGCACTTCCTCGAAGGTTCCGTCAAAGCGCAGTATGGCCGCGATGCGGGCTCTGGAGTAAACATGGTGGGGCTTTTTAGGGATAAAGGCGGTCACGATATCTACCTGGCGGTTTTCTCGGTACTCCAGTACCACGTGTAGTGGTAGTCGGAGCTGGGGCGGGAAAACCATGTAACCCAACACCAGCATCCGGCTTTCCTCGGGGTATACCGCCAACTCACGGCCCCACTCGACGGCTTGCAGTACGTCATGCTCGATAAAACCCTCTTGCAGCATATGCCGAGCAACGTGAGGGCCGATGCGGTAGCGACCTTCACGCAGAAAAGGGAGCAATTCCTCGAGCCTGCGAATCCGTGGGCGTTTGACCATGCGCTCCCCTCCCAATTGCGAAGCCCACACGTTGGTGCGGTGTGGGCGGATGCCTTGATTATAGGGAAAAACGTGAGATTTCGTGTGGGCTTTTTACCGCAATCGCCCCGCCGTAAACCTTGGCCGCACCTGCGTCCAACAGTGCTATCCGGGCTCGAGCAAAGGTTGTCCCCGTAGTTACCACGTCGTCCACCAGGAGCCAAACGCCTTTGACCGGAGATTTGGCAGCAAACGTGTCTTCGGGAAGCGCCAAACGCTCGGATAAGGATTTTCGCGTCTGGGACTTGGTGTAGCGGGCTCGAGAAAGTACTCTCTGGTAAGGCACGCGGAGTCCCTTAGCCGAGGCTTGTGCGATCAGCTCGGCTTGGTTGTAGCCGCGCTGTATCTCCCGGTACAAAAGCGTGGGCACGGCAGTTACCCCATCCACCACCCAATCCGCCTGCTGCACTCCGAGAGCAATTTTGTGCCCGACCAACGTGGCTAACTCGCGGTGGCCTCGGTATTTGATGGCCCGGCCCAGATTGCCGAAGCGCTGATAACTGCCCAGATACACGAAGTTGGGGACGTGGCGCGGAACCAACTCGGCGCGGCACGCCGCACACAGCACCGCCTGGTCGAGCGGCTGCCCACAACCCGGACAGCGCAAACCTAGAAAAGCCTCGAGCCAGCCCACGACTATTCTTCGTCGTTCCCTTCAAAGGTCTCTATCATCACCTTGGAATGCATAGCGACGTGAGCCAGCGAGGAAAACAGGTTTATCTCGAGCTTTTCCGCTTCAGCTTTCGAGCCCGGTGTGCTTTGGGCCTCGCGGTAAAGCCGCTCGAGGTTACGAAAATCCTCGAGCAGCTCCTCCCAGATGCGGGATGAGGAGCCTAAAGTCTCGTCTTCATTCGCTCCATTTCGGATTGCCACGCGCTTACCTCTTTCTGCCAGTGCCGGATTAATCCGGGGTCGGGAACGGGTTTGGCCTCTTCAGCGGCAATCCTTTCTTGATGAATGGAAATTTGTCGCTCGAGGCCTGCAATACGCCTTAGCAAATGCCTGTTCTTACCTACGCCCAACCCTAGTCTAGCAAACCCATTGCCAGTCGTAAGGATTCATCAAACGGCGGGTACAGCACGCCTTTCTCGGTGACGATTCCTGTGACGAGTGCGTGCGAGGTGACATCGAAAGCTGGATGCGCCGCCGGGAAGCCTTCTGGGGCCATGGGTATGCCGTGAACAGTTGTTACCTCGAGCCCTGAGCGCTCCTCAATCGGTATGGCTTCGCCGGTCTCGAGGCGAGGGTCAACTGAGGAAAGCGGCAGCGCAGGATAGAAAGGAATCTCATGATAATGAGCCAGAACCGCGACCCCGTAAGTGCCAATCTTGTTAGCGAAATCGCCGTTCAGGGCCATGCGGTCGGTGCCCAGAATCACCGCGTCCACCTGGCCCTTGCTCATGAAATAAGCGGCCATGTTGTCGGTGATGAGCGTAGCGGGAACCCCCACTTTTTGCAGCTCGTAGGCGGTCAACCGAGCGCCTTGTAGATAGGGCCGGGTTTCGTCCACCCAAACGTGAGAAACGCGGCCCTGGCGGTGCGCCTCAATAATTGCGCCCAAAGCAGTACCATATCCGCCGGTGGCGAGCGGCCCGGTGTTGCAGTGGGTCAGGACTTGCCCTTTGAGCACCCTGGCCCCATTCTGGCTGATAGCGAGTTCGGTCTGCTCTACCTCATCCCAGATGGCCCTGGCTTCCCTCAATGAACCCTCGAGGTCGCCCCAGTGCGGCTTCATCCGGTCTAGCGCGTAGAACAGGTTCACCGCCGTAGGGCGGCTTTTGCGTAAGACCTGATCGGCCTCGGTAGGGTTTTCACCGGATAAATGGGCCAGAACCATTCCGTATGCCGCCGTCACCCCGATAGCCGGAGCCCCCCGCACCACCATGTCGTGAATGCCGTCAGCGGCATCTACCGCCGTGTGGCACGCAACCCAAGCCTCCTCGAGGGGCAACTGCCGCTGGTCTAACAGCCAAAAGGTATTGGCCTCGAACTTGAAAGGAACCACTCTCACAACTAGAAGTCTACCGTGTAGACTTGTTTCCTCGTTTTGAAAAATGTAAGTTCTATAGCTGCCCTGTTTTCGGGATTACAACTCGGTTTTCCCCAGAGCTATATCTTGAATTTATGTATCGTATTGGGGAACTTGCAAAACAAACTGGAGTCAGCCGCGACACCCTGCGTTTTTACGAACGAGAAAGATTGATTTACCCCAGTGAACGCAGCGAGGGTAACTATCGGCTTTATGAAGCCAGGGCTATCCAACGTTTGCGCTTCATCAAACAGGCTCAGGGGTTAGGTCTTTCCTTGGAAGACATTCGTCTATTGTTGAGCATCATGCAAGAAGGCCAAGCCCCCTGTGACAGCGTACGCGGGTTGTTGCAGCAAAAAGTAGTGTTGCTCGATCGGCACATCGCCGAACTCAGTGCCCTGCGGGATGCCTTGGCCGAGCGGCTGACCTGGGCCGAAACCCATCCCGATCCTGCCTGCGATGGTCATGACCACTGCATCTACCTAGACCCCACCCCAGCCTGACCCCTTGACCTTGGAGTCCACTCCAGGGTTTAGGGTAAGGGAATGGAAGATATCAGCCATCAATACAAACTCAAAGTTCCGGGGATGCACTGCGCGGGCTGCATCCGCACCGTAGAAGCCGCCCTCAAGCGCGTACCAGGTACAGAGCGGGTTCGAGTAGATTATCTGCGTAAGGAAGCCACCGTGGTGGGTGAAGCCTCTCTGGAGGCTCTGCTGGGTGAGTTGCGAGCCGTAGGATATCCTGCCGAAATTATATCTGAGGGAATGCAATGAGCTACGACCTCCTGATTGTGGGCAGTGGTTCGGCGGGGGTGGCTGCGGCCTTAGAAGCGGCTTCAAGGGGGGCAAAAGTCGCGGTTATCGAGGGCGCGACCCTGGGGGGAACCTGTGTCAACGTAGGGTGCGTGCCTTCCAAGGCTTTGCTGCGCGCCACGGAGGCCTTTCATAAAGCCGGACACCATCCCTTTGAGGGCATCCAGACCCAGGCTAACAGGGTTCATTTGGCCGAGGTCATCCAGCAGAAGGATGCGCTGGTGGGTCACTTACGCCAGGAAAAATACGCCGAGGTACTCAAAGCAGCAGGTGTCCCGGTAATTGGCGGTCAGGCTCGCTTTTTGGACAGGGAAACCCTCGAGGTGGATGGGCTGGTTCATCAGGCCAAGCATTATGTGCTGGCTACCGGTGCCACCCCCACCATGCCCCCAATCCCCGGTTTGGCGGAGAGCCGACCTTGGACGTATATCCAAGCACTCTCCCCGGATATTCAGCCCAAGACCTTGTTGGTCATTGGGGGAGGAGCTATTGGTTTGGAACTCGCCCAAGCCTATGCCCGGTTGGGCACCAAGGTGACGGTGCTGGAGGCCACCCCTTACCTGCTCCCTACCGAAGACCCCGAACTGTCCACCCTGCTGCGGGGCTACCTCGAGGCAGAAGGGGTGGAGTTCCATACGGGCCTTAAGGTAGAGAAGGTGGTGCGAAATGGAGAATTTCAGATACATACCGATAGCCGAGTGTACCGTGGAGAGCGGTTATTGGTCTCCACCGGGCGTAAACCTCGCACCGAGGGGCTCGCTTTGGAAGTGGCTGGGGTTGCTCTGGGAGCCAGGGGGGAGATTCGAGTAGACGAATATCTTCAAACCACCAATGCTCGTATCTATGCAGCCGGGGATGGAGCAGGTTTACCTCAATACGTATACGTGGCGGCCCAGGCGGGGCGAGTCGCTGCGCGTAATGTGCTTGGGAGCAAAGAAGACCTCGACCTTAAGGCTGTACCGCGTGTGACTTTTACCGACCCCGCTCTGGCGACGGTGGGGCTTAGCGAGGAGGAAGCCCGCAAACAGTATGGCTCAGGTATCCGGGTTGCCCGACTGCCTTTAGAGCAGCTTCCTAAAGCTCTGGTGCAGCACAACCCTCAGGGAATATTCAAGCTGGTAGTGGACGGGGAGGGCACGGTGCTGGGGCTCTCGATTCTGGCCCCTGAGGCCGGGGATGCCCTGCAAGAGGCAGTATTGGCGGTCAAGTTTGGCCTGAATTACCAAGACTTAATCGAGACCTTCCACCCCTACCTTACGCTAGCCGAGGGAATCCGGCTGGTAGCACAGGCTCTGGATACTGAGTTGAGGTTGCTCTCGTGCTGCGCTTAGAAGGAGGAGCCATGAAAATCGAGCTTTTTACCGCCGGAGTGCAAGGATGGGAGTTGTTGCGCCCTAGCCGAGCGGTACGAGGTGCGGGCGGTTCCCAGTCTAGTGGTGGACGGCCAGGTGGTGCTGGGGGGGTTTCCGAGGCTGGAGGAGGTGATTCGTCTCCAGAAACTTCTCGGTCAAGATAGTGGTCTGTAACCTGAAAGGAACCACTCTCACAGTTAGAAGTTTACCGTGAGACTGGGGCGGTGAGGGTTACTTCAGATCAGTCAGCAACTCGCTATAGAGCAGGAGGAATTTGTTTTCCTCGAGCGCGGCTTGGGGATTGTTCCAGGTTGCTGAAACGCAGTAGTGCTTGCCGTTTTTTGCAATCAGGTAGGTGGTTAGGTTGAGCACGCCCGGCTCCGAGCCGCCCTTGTAGGCCACTTTTTGCCAGTCGGCGGGGTTGGCGACCCCAGGGTTCAGGCTCATCAGCGGCAGGGCTTGCACTTTTTCCATCAGGCTGCACAGCTCGCTGGTGCTAAAAAACCACTCGATGTCGGTGGCTACCGGGCCACCTGCAAATACCTCGGCTTTAGGCAAGGGTAGCTGATCTATCTCCGGCAGCAGGGCCGTTCGTCCGGCGGGGTCGGCTTTTCGGTAGCGCTCCAGCATGTCCTTATTGGCCGGGTTTTTCAGGATGAAGGCCTCGCGGGTGGTGAGGAAAGGTCGGTTGCGAGGGGTCAGGGCTTCGATGCTGCTGCGCCCGACGATGTGAATCAGCGAGTCGGCGGCAGTATTGTCAGAGATAGAAATCATCTGGGAGGCATACTGCTCGAGGCTGAAGGTGGTTCCATCAGGAGTGTTTTGCATGGTTCCTGAAGGCAGGCTTTTCCAAGCGGCCTCGAGCGCCACGGTGTCGCCCCACTTGCGTTTACCAGCCTGTATCTGGACTTGCAGTGCCTCTAGCACCGCCAGCTTGAAGGTCGAGCCTATCGCCAGCGGCAGGTCGGGGTTTAGAGAGAGCCTGGGCTGAGCGTCCTCGAGCACCAGCAGGCTCACCTGCCCCGGCAGGCTTTGGTATTCGGCCAGGATTTGCTCGAGGCTACGAACGGTTTTGGGTTGTGCTGGGCGAAAAAACAACCCGGTGATACGGCCTTGAGGGTCGAGGGCAATTTGAGCCGGAATCAGACCTTGCTCGAACTCCACGACAAAGTTCGGGCCATCCGGGCGCACACCCTGGTACTTCCCTAATCCTTGAGTCAGTTGTGGCAGGAGAGCATTGATTTGCTCAATCGAAACCTGATTCAAGAACACCGGCGAAAACCACTCGACCTTGGCTGGTGGCTGGGTAAACAGGCGCTCAAGGGCCGCCTGAGGGGTTAGACCCTGGGCCAATCCCAAGGCCCCTACCATAACCAGAATGAAGGGCAAACGCTGCATACCCTACAGTAGACCACCTCGGCTCAAACGGGATGAAAAAGCTCGAGCCCAGCCTTTAGAGCTCGAGCAATACCGACTTTCTCAGGTTGGCGACAGGCTGTAGGTCTGAACCTCGGCCCAGCGCACGAAGGCTACCTCTCGAGGGTTGCTGAGTTCGGGGTGTACGGCTACCGCCCGCACCCCATAGACATAGCTACCCGGACGGGCGGGTTGATAGATGCCGCTAAACAGCAACGCATCGCGCTCCTGCCCACTGGCCTTGAGCGGTACGACCTCCAAGTCGCCGGTGCTGCGGCGCACCACCAGCTCGACTTTTAGGGTTTCGGTGGGCAGGCCGTAGGCTTGCAAAAAAGCCCGGATTTGTAGGGGCTGACCCGCCTCTACCTTGGAGGCCTCGACCCACAGTTTGACGTTGTTCCAGCCTGCTTGCACCTGGGTTTTCCAGGTGGCTACTTGTTCCAGCGCCTCGGCTCCTTGCTCCATGAGGTGATTGCTACGCTTTGCCAGGGGCAGATAAAACTTGTGGTGGTACTCATGCACCATGCGCTGCGCCGAGTAGACCGGGCCACAGGTGCGAATGCTCTCGCGCACCATTGCCAACCAGCCCGAGGGCGTGCCCACCGAGCCTCGAGCATAAAACAGCGGCACAATTTCGTTTTGCAGGGTGTCGTAGAGGCTCTGGGCATCGGCCTGATCCTGAGCCTCCTCGGTGGTATAGACCCGCTCGTCGCCAATCGCCCAACCGTTAGCCGAGTTGAAGGCTTCGGCCCACCAGCCGTCCAAAATCGAAAAATTGAGGCCGCCGTTCAAAGCCGATTTCATCCCCGAAGTACCGGAGGCTTCCATCGGGCGGCGGGGGGTGTTGAGCCACACGTCCACCCCCTGCACCAGGGCTCGGGCCAGGCCCATATCGTAGTTCTCGAGCAGGATTAGCTTATCTTCCAGACCCAGGCTTTTGATTTTCTGGGCCAACTTTTTGATGAACTCTTTGCCCGGCTCGTCCTTGGGGTGGGCTTTGCCCGCAAACACAATTTGCACCGGCAGGGGGCCGTTTAAAATCGAGAGCAGGCGGTCAGGATCAGTGAAAAGCAAAATGGCCCGCTTATAGGTGGCGAAGCGGCGGGCAAAGCCGATGGTGAGGGCAGTAGGGTCGAGCACTTTGTCAGCAGCCCGTAACTTGGCGGGCAGTTCGCCGTTGCGGCGGCGCTGCTCGAAAAGCCGGGCGCGTACTTCTTGTACTAAATGAGCCCGCAGGCGGTTACGCACCCGCCAGAGGTCTTCTTCAACTAGACTCTCGACTTTCCACAAGCTGCCATCTTGTAAGTTTTCGGCCCAGTGTTTAGGGAAAAACTGGCTATACAGCGCCAGCAAATCGGGATTTACAAAGGTAAAAGTATGCACCCCGTTGGTGATGCTGCTAATGGGCACTTCCTCGGTCTCGAAGCCCCTCCAGTGGTCTTTGAACATCTCCCTCGAGACCTCGCCATGCAGCTTGGAAACCCCACCCGCGGCCCTCGAGGTAGCCAGGGCCAGGTTAGACATGGAGAACACTGGGCCATACGACTTCTCTTCCTGACCCAGGGCCAAAAACTGCTCCTTGGAGATGCCCAACTTGCTCCACCACCCATCCAGGTAGCGGCTCACCAAGTCCATCGGGAAAGAATCGTGCCCTGCCGGTACGGGGGTGTGGGTGGTAAAAAGTGCCCCTGCTGCCGCCGCTTCCAGAGCCTGGCTAAATGGACGACCCGAGGCCACCATCTCACGCATCCGCTCGAGGCCCAAAAAAGCCGCATGCCCCTCGTTCATATGCCAGACTTCGGGTTTGAGTCCCAGCACCCGCAGCAGCCGCACCCCGCCGATACCCAGCAACAACTCTTGCTGGATACGCATCTCCTGACCCGGCGCATACAAGCGAGCGGTGAGGTCGCGGTCTTCGGCGGAGTTCTCGGGGACATTGGCGCTCATCAGGTAGACCGGTATGCTGCCCACTTGAGCTTTGTAGGCCACCGCGTATACGGTACGGCCCGGAAACTCTACGCCGATACGCACCTGCTTGCCATCGCCACCGGTTACGGCTACCAGGGGCAGCTCTTCGGCCATCAGGTCATCGTAAACTTCGACTTGCTGACCCTCAGAGGTAAGCTCCTGGCGAAAATAGCCCTGGTGATAGAAGATGCCTACCCCGGTCAGGCTCAGGCCCAAATCCGAAGCCGACTTTACGTGGTCGCCTGCCAGAATGCCCAGACCCCCCGAGTAGATCGGCAGCGACTCGTGAAAGCCAAACTCCATGGAGAAATAGCCGATGGTGGGAGTTTTTTTGGGGCGGGTCTCAAGGTAGGTGCGAAAGCTGGCTAAAGTAGCATCCACCGCCCCTACATAGGCTGCGTTTTCAGACAAAGCCAACAGGCGCTGGGGGTCGGCCTCGAGCAGAGCCTTGACCGGGTTAGAGCGGAAGCGCTTCCAGCCAGACAAATTAATTTGCTCGAACAACCGCTGAGCTTCAGGGTTCCAACTCCACCACAAATTGTAGGCCACCTCGCGCAAGCCTTTGAGCGGCTCGGGCAAGGTGGGGATGGCAGTGATTCGTCCAATCACGTTCATAGTCTGGGATTCTACCATCCCTTTCAGCTTGCTGGCGTGAAGCCACATTAATGCCGCCATACACTGAGTTCTTGCCTGGTTTTTCCTGGGCCTTGCTCTTAGAGTAAAGAGGTGCAGGCCTTAGACCAAGAGGTAGCCCGAACCCACCACGAACTTGACCGGCGCACTGCGGCTTATCTGCGCTCACACGGCCTCGAGCCCAGTTGTCGCAAGGGTTGCCATTTTTGTTGCTATGCGATGGTGGTAATTAGCTTAGCTGAAGCCGAATACCTGCGAGCCCAGCTCGAGCCCAGCCGCCTGGCAGAGGCCGAGCAAGTGGGGCAGAAACGGCTCATGCAGATTGCTCGAGACAAACATCAACCAAATTTCGCCACTGAGTATTTTTTGCAGGCCAACCCTTGTCCCCTGTTGGGTGCGGACGGAGCCTGCTGTGCCTACCCTCACCGCCCCTTGGCCTGTCGGGGCGTGCTCACCGACCTGGATGCGCACTACTGCGCGCCGGGGGTGGTCTTGCGGCTGCGGGGAAAAAATAAAAGCCAGTACCAGGCCCAACTCAAGCCTTATCACGGCCCCGAGCACTACCTCGAGGTGCCCTGGCAGTCCTCCCAGCGCAGCGCCCAGCAGCTATGGGAAAAAGAGCAGGAGGTCAGGGGCTTCACGGTCATCGGGGAGTTGGCGACGATGATATACCTATGCGCTCAGGAAGATTTTCGCAGAGCCGTAGCCGCCGGGCCACAAGCCAGCAAACACTACCTGAAGATGCAAAAGCTGCTCGGCGGGGAGTGGGGGTTTTGGGTGGGGTGAAACGAGTGGGGTGTGGAAGGCCCAGGGAAAGAATTTAGAGCGGTTTCCGCTATTTTTGGGTCTCCCCTCATTCCACCAAGTTTGCGTCTATCATGCGTAGGTAGGAGAAAAACAGCGTCACCTGGTCGCTAAAATCGCGCAGAAAAGCCTGGATGGCCTCGGGAGTTATCCCCTCGAGGCGCAGATCAGTCTCGAGCACGGGGTCGCCGTCGTTATCGAGGTAGGACTTGGAAAAACGGTAGCGGCGATTCCAAGACAGCAGATGGCGCGGCTCCACGCGGTCGAAGCCAGTAAAGCCCGAGCGCAGTTGCAGGCTGAGAAGGTGTGGCTCACCGTAGGTGACGAGGTGGCCCTTGAGTCCACCGGCGAACTCGAGGCTAAACAAATCCTCCTTGACCCGCTCGGCTTTCACTCCGAGCTGGTGTAGCAAAATACCCAGCTCGTCACAAGTAACTTCGCGCAATACAGTATCCATTACCTCGAGGATACCCGTTAGCTAGCCAATTCAAAGTGCATTAGCCCGCTTCATGGAGCGGTACGGGTTTACCACAAAAGTGGCAGGGGTAAGTTTCCCTACCCCCGACACCCCCAACCCTGGTTTTGGCGGAGGAGGAGGGATTCGAACCCTCGATAGGAGTTATCCCCTATACCGGTTTTCGAGACCGGCCCGATCAACCGCTCTGGCACCCCTCCGCGTTTCCAACCCTAAACAAGCGGCTATGAAGTTGAACCCGCCTATGTTCCCGCAGGCGTGAAAGCGAATCGTGCTTGTTCGGGAACCCCGCAGGGTTTGCCTGCACAGCTTTGGGGCCGAATAGAGACTTTAGCACACCTGCGCTTAAGGTGCTAGCTGCCCTACCTCAGGAGGATTCCTCGCTGGTGAGAACCAGCTTGGCGCTGCTGGCTTGCCTACGTTGGGCAAAAAACTCACGCAGCAGTTTTCCGGCCTCGCGCTCGAGCCGCCCGCCCTCCCAAGCAAACGGCGGAACCATCCCGTGAACCGTCACCGCTCCGGCTTTGAGGTTTTCGGTAGCATAGACCACCCGGCCTACCTGGGCTTCCATCAAGGCCCCGAAGCACATCGGACAGGGCTCGAGGGTGACATACACCGTAGCCTCGGGCAACTCTTTCTCCCCGACTTCCTGTAGCGCTCGTTGTAGGGCCAGAAACTCGGCGTGGGCGGTAGCATATTTACTTTCTTCGACTCGGTTTCTGGCCCGCGCCAAAACCTTACCCGCCCGCACCACCACGGCCCCAACGGGTACTTCGCCGTGCTGGGCGGCGCGCTCGGCTTCTTCCAGGGCCAAGCCCAAAAAACGTTGGTCGTCGGGTTCGGGCCACAAACCCCAAACCTCGCGCACCAAGCTTCCCTCCGCCAGCACTGGCCAAATCTGCTTGAGTTCGGTTGGAACCCCCCGTTCGGCCAGAAACTCCACCAGGCGCTTTTTGCCCGCAGGCATCTGAAGATAGTCGCCGGGCAGAGCCATCCTCGAGCCCGGCCAGCGGGCCACGGTGCTAAGGTTGGGAGGGATTAGAAATAAGGTTCCATCCCTGCGCCGCACGATCCAGCCTTCGGGCAAGGTGAAGGCTTCTTCTTCCAGGGCGCGCTCGAGGGCAAAAATCAGGCGGCTTTCCGGGCGCTGACCACAGCGCTCGAGCACCTGCCGCAAGGCCCGGCGGCGCAGGGCCGGTGCGGCCTGCAAGAGGGGGGCCACCCGGTAAGCCGGACAGGGCCAGCGCGGGTCGAGGTGAAGCCGTTTTTCGGCCAGGGGGTCGAGGGCATCGTCTTCGCCCTGAGAGATATTGGCAAAACGCGAGAGCGCTACTTTGGCCTGGGGAAAGCGCTCGACCAGATTGGGGAACACCTCGTGGCGCAGATAGTTGCGGTCAAAGGTGATGTCGGCGTTGGTCACATCGTCGAGCCAGTTCTGGCCTTTGGAAGACAGATAGGCCCGCAGCATGGCATGGCTCAGCTCGAGCAGAGGCCGCACCACCTTGCCCCGCTTGGGCCGCATTCCCAACCCCCGGCCCGTACCCTGCAACAGTTGCATCAGCACCGTCTCAGCCTGGTCGTCTTGGGTGTGGGCGGTAAGCACCGCCTGGGCTCCATACTGCTTGGCGACCCTGGCCAAAAAGGCGTAGCGCAGCTCGCGGGCCGTGGCCTCGAGGTTGGCTTTGCGCTCGTCGGCAATCTTGGAGACCTCGAGGCGCTCGATCACGCAGGTATAGCCAAAACGCTGGGCCAGAGCCTGTACGTAGCGTGCATCCCGCTGGGAGTCCTCGCGCAGGGCGTGGTCGAGGTGGGCCACAATCACCCGGCGCGGGGTAGCTGTGAGCAAATGCAGTAGGGCTACCGAGTCGCCCCCACCCGATACGGCTGCCACCACACTGCCCTCGGGCACCAGTCGGGTCAGGTGGTTAGCGAATCGGGCCTCGAGTTCGTCGAAATGCTCCAATATGATTCCTCGTTGCGATAGTCTAAACCGTGGCAGCCCTTTTGCAATTCGACTTTAATCGCTATCCCTACCTTACACCCGAACTCCCCAGTATTGCAGGGTTTATACGCCAATATCCCCATGATTTTCAAGTGGTCGAGGTTGCGGCCTATCTGCCAACAGGCCAAGGGGAACACCTGTATTTATGGCTCGAGAAGGAAGAACTCACCACCCGTGCGGTTTTCGAGCTACTGCGCGACGAGCTAGGGGTGGCTGAAAAAGATATTGGGGTAGCCGGTCTCAAGGATAAGCACGCCCTCACCCGGCAGTGGTTCAGCATCCCCGCCAAATATCAGCCCCGGCTCAGCCTGCTCGAGGGCCATTCCCAGTTGCGGCTGCTCGAGACGGGCCTGCACACCAACAAGCTGCGGGTGGGGCATCTGAAGGGGAATCGGTTTCGTATTTTAGTGCGAGAAGCCGGAGGCGCAAAGGAAAAAGCCAGCGATGGGCCTTCGCCCCCCGCCTTTACTGTCTGTAGCATCCTCAGCACGCTTCAGGCCAAGGGTGTGCCCAACTACTATGGCCCCCAGCGTTTCGGGCTGGGTGGGCAAAACCCGGTGCGGGGCTACGAACTGGTGACGCAAGGCAAAAAGCGCGGCGACCCCTGGCTGGGACGGTTTCTGATTGGCAGCTTGCAGAGCCTGATGTTCAACGACTGGCTGGCCCTGCGGCTCGAGCGCGACCTGTTTGACCGTGTGCTGCCGGGGGATGTCGCCAAAAAACACCATACCGGCGGGGAGTTCGTGGTAGAAGACGCGGAGCTTGAGAATCCCAGGGCACAGCGGCTCGAGATCAGCGCTACCGGAGCACTGTACGGCAAGAAGTACCGCGAGGCACAAGGTGAAGCGCGGGGGCTCGAGGACCAGATTTTGGCCCGCTACGACCTGCGCCGAGAACAGTTCGCCGCCCGACGGGGGGATCGGCGATTGATCCGATTCCCTCTGAGCGAATGGTCGGTGGAAGAAGCCGAAGAAGGCTTGTGGGTGAGCTTTTTCTTGCCTAAGGGAGCCTATGCCACCACGGTTCTGCGGGAACTGATGAAGCGCAACCCCGAGGAGCCGGAAGAGATTGAGGCTGAGGAGTAAGAGAGCTAGCCTTCTGCGCTGCGCTCTGTGCTTTACTTTGGTATCTTGGGCACAATGCAGCGTCTTGGCATCGTGGACTTGGGCTCGGGCACCTCGAGGCTAGTAGTGTATTTGTTCGAGGAGAGCAAGCAGTTTCGGTTGATAGACGAAATCCGGGAGTCGGTGCGGCTGGGTGAGGGACTCGCCAGCGGCAACCGCCTGAGCGCTGCCGGGATCGAACGAGCACTCTCGGCCCTCAAGCTATATGCCGACTTCGCCCAGGCCACCGAACTCGACCACCTGCGGGTGATTGCCACCAGCGCTGCCCGCGACGCGGATAATGGCCCCGAGTTCATGCGGGAGGTGCGCAAATTGGGCTTGGACGTGCGGGTGCTCTCCGGCGAGGATGAGGCCCGCTACGGCGTACTGGCAGTCGCCAACTCCTTTGTGCTGGGCGAAGCCTGGGTGATGGATTTGGGTGGGGGCAGCGCCCAGCTCTCGAGGATGAGTGAGCGCCGCTACCGCTATGGGCGGGCCTATCCGCTAGGCGGGGTGCGGCTTACCGAGATGTTTTTCAAGTCTGACCCACCCAAAAAAGCCGAGGTTGAAGATCTCGAGCGCTTCGTGCGCAAAGAAATGAAGGCTGTTCTGGAAGAAGTGCGGGGACGGCCCCTGCCTTTAGTAGCCATGGGCGGTACCGTGCGCAATCTGGCTAAGCTGGTGCAGAAGCAGGAAAACTACCCTGTAGACCTCATACACGGCTTCTTGTTGTCTAAAAACCACCTTGAGGATTTGGTCGAGCGCTTGCTTGAGCACAGCACCGCCGAGCGGCGCGATATGGAAGGGCTGCAAACTGACCGCGCTGACGTGATTGCCGCAGGAGCCCTGGTCTATCGTACGGTGCTGCGCGAGAGTGGCTTACAGGGCCTGTGGATTTCCGGCCAAGGGGTGCGTGAGGGAGTGTTCTACGAGGAATTCTTGCCCAACCCCCATCTCGTCCCGGACGTGCGGGGTTTTGGGGTGCACAACCTTTTCTCGCGCTACCCGCAGGAATATGGTCACACCGTGCGGGTGCGCCATCTGTGTCGCCAGTTGTTTCGGGCCCTGGAACCCCTGCACGGCTATGGCAAGGCCGAGGAACAGCTTCTCGACGAGGCCGCATTGCTGCACGACATCGGTATGAGCGTGGGCTATTACGACCACCACAAGCACGGCGAATATCTAATCATGAGCGCTGCCATCCCCGGTCTGACCCACCGCGAGCAAGCCCTGATTGGCCTATTGGTGCGCTTCCACCGCAAGGGCGAACCCAAACCCGGCCTATACAAAAGCCTGCTCGAGGACGGCGACAACAAACGCCTGTTGCGGCTTGCGACCATCTTGCGCATGACCGAATACCTCGAGCGCAGCCGGGCCGGACGGGTCGAGGGGCTCGAGGTAGAAATTGGCAACAAGCAAGTGCGTATCGGTTTGCGGGCCGAGGAAGAACCTTGGGTAGAGATTGCCGAAACCGCCAAACAGAGCAAGCTGTTCCAACAGGCTTTCGGACGAGAGCTAATGCTCGAGTGGGCACGCTAGAGCGGTTTTCATGAACCTTGCACCGCACAAATGGAGTAGTCGTGAAAAATGCTATAGCTAAGGGTGTTTTGCCTTTTGTAGCTCACAGCCACCATCAAGTCGGTGGTCTATCCAACTTGACGCAAGGCTGAAAGAAGCTACTGTGGAGGTAATGCGTCACCTTATCTGGATTTCTGTTGGTTTACTGCTGGGGTGTGCTTCTACCGGCCCCATCGGACAAACCAATGCCTTGCCTAGCGATGTGTTCATGAATGGCTCTACAGGCTCGCTGCCCCTGCGGCTAGGGCCAAATCTGGCCTGGAAAATCCAGAACACCTCCAACTGGCTCACGGTTTCCCCTGCGCAGGGGGTAGGTTCGGCGACCCTCGGGCTAGTGGCCCAGCCCAGCCAAGACCCGCCCGACGGCAGGCAATACACCACCACCCTCGAGGTTTCGGGCGATATGAACGCCACCATTATCGTGCATTTGCCCCTGGTACAAGTCAGGGGTCAGGTCAGCGATGCCTCTTCGGTTCAGGCCATCCAAGCCCAATCTCGACCCGCTTTTCGGGCTCAGGGACTGCACCCCCATACCCAACTCCCCGCACCTACGGAGGTGCTCGTCAAGTACCGCCGTGCCCTGAAGCCGAGCTTTTTGCCCCAGGATGCGCGGCTGCGCTCCTATGACCCCAAGACCCGTCTCGCCAAGCTCAAGAGTGCCGCCCCGCAGGCTTTGCTAGACCGCTTGCGCCTCGACCCCAACGTCCAATGGGCCGAGCTAAACGGATATGTTAGCGTGCAGGGCGAACCCATCGACGAGTTCTATCCCAAGCAGTGGTATCTTCGCTCTACTGGAGCCCGTTTCAGCTATCTGGGGAGTTTTACCCGGCCCATCACTGTAGCGGTGATTGATACTGGGGTGCGCTTTGACCATCCCGACCTGGCGGGCCGATTGGTATTGCCCGGTCAGGGAGCCTACGACTTCGTGCGGGATACCACCGACCCCACCGACCCCGGCGACCAGACCAGCCCCACCGGGGGCAGTCACGGCACCCACGTAACCGGCATCATCACCGCCGGGAGTGGTACGTTTACCCCGGCCTGTCCCACCTGTACCTCTTCGGGTATCGTGGGGGTGGCCTACAACGCACCTGTCAAAGTGTTGCCCCTGCGGGTGCTGGACGAGACTGGCAATGGTTCCTTCGAGAACGTGGCCCTGGCAATTCGCTACGCGGCAGGTATTCCAGTTAGCGTGGGCAATTTCACCCTACAAAACCCTACGCCCGTCCAGGTGATTAATCTGTCGCTGGGAGCACTTACTTATTCCAATGCGATGTGCGATGCCGTAGCCGATGCGGTGGCCCAGGGGGTGTTGGTGGTGGCTGCCGCTGGAAACTACCAGGCCGATGCACCAGGGCAGCTGGTATATCCAGCCTCGTGTCCAGGAGTAATTGCGGTGGCTGCCACCGACCAGAGCAATCACGTGGCCTGGTATAGCCAGCAAAACTCGAGCGTGGCTATCACCGCCCCCGGTGGCGATACCAGCCAAGGATCAGGAGCAGGTATCCTCTCGACCACCTGGGATTTCCAGAAAAATCAGCCCAACTACACCTATTACATGGGAACCTCCCAGGCTGCCCCACAAGTAGCCGCAGGGCTGGCCCTAGTCCTCAGTAGTGGTCAGGCCACCACTGGTTCCCAAGCCTGGGCACTGCTCAAAGCCAAGCTGACCCACCTGGGTGCAGTGGGCCGCAACAATACCTATGGGGATGGGCTTATGTTCTTACCCCCGGTGTTTGGCTGGGCGCTGCCCAAAGGAGATTATGCGGTGAGTTTTACCGGGCCGACCAGCCGGGAGGTGACCACAACTGGGGGGCAGTTTTCAACCTACCTGATACCTGGCCTATACACTCTCACTGCTTGCCGCGACGATGCGGGGAATGGTCTGTGTGACCAGGGCGAGCCCCAGACCACGCAACAACTCGTGGTTCCGGCCACCAATTCTTTCAACCTGGGTACGTTACTGCTACACCCTTAGAGCAGTTTTGTGTGAGTACTGTCCAGCCCGGATTAAACCCTCTGCAATGAATTGCTGTGTACCCCTCGAGGTTAGCTCGGGTAGTGGCTCCGCCGCTATCGGCCCGGCAGAGTTTTAAGCGCCTCTAGAGCGGTTTTCAGAAAGAATATAGCTCTCCCCTCCGATAGAAAGACCGTACCAAGCCCCTTTTGGCCGCCAGGAGTGGCGGAAAAATAGTGGGAACCGCGATAAAACAAAAACCTCGAGATAATGGACGCTTGTGTATGAAAACCGCTCTAAATAGCTCCACGACAGGGTGAAACCCTCCTGCTTCCTCTAGTCGGGGTGACTTTGGATGGAGTCACCCCGGAGACCCTTAACTGGGATGCCGCCGAAAATTAGTGCCGCAATTGTTGGATCTTAGGCCATAGCAGGCGAGCCTGGGCTGCTGCCGCACTGGTACTCTGAATCACGTCTAGTTGGAAGTTAATGCTCGTGTCGCCGGGTTTGGCAAAGGCTAGATTGCCGTTGACCACGTAGGCTCCTAGATAGTCTCCGTTGTCTATCTGATTGTTGCCGTTGACATCCTTCCAACCCAGGATGTAATACTTGCCCGCGGCAAGGCCCTCGAGTTGGTAGCCAGAGTTATTGCCTGCCAGACCCCCCAACTGAATGGCGACGGATTTTTGACTGTCACAGTCCACTCTTCCGGCTACGATGATGGCATAGCAAGCTCCCAGTATCGCACCTTTCAAGCTGGGCTTACTGCCGGTTCCAGTGGGGGCTTGCACCAGCAGGCTGAGGTTTGCGGTGCGGTTGAGACCACCACTACTGCCAGCGATGGTGAGGGCATAGGTTCCAGGAGCAGTGGAGGTGGAGACACTGAGGCTCAAGACGCTGTTACTGCTGGCTGGGTTAGGGGTAAACGACCCGCTGACCCCGCTAGGTGCTCCGACCAGGCTGAGGTTGACGGGGTTGGAGAAGCCGCCAGTGGGGGTGATGCTGAGATTGATGCTCGAGTTGCCGCCAGGACTCAAAGTCAGGCTGTTGGGGTTCAGGCTCAGGCTCAAATCTGGGGTTGGGGTTCCACCCCCGCCTCCGCCCACAGCTTGTAGGGCGGCAGTAGCATCTACCAAGCCCGCACCACAATCGCTGGCTGCCAGGTTTGGGAAGTTAGGGGCCACTTTATCCAGTGCTGCCGAGGGCTTGCCCGTACAGGCTTCGGTAGTCAGGGGATGAGCGGTGCGCTTGAGGATATCCAGGGCAGCGGCGGCGGTCAGGCTGGGGTTTTTGCTCTTCATCAAGGCCAGCAGACCTGCAACATGAGGTGAGGCCATAGAGGTGCCTTGATAGAAGGCATAGATGTATTGTCCGCTGGCATCGTTCTTGATGGTGCTCAGTATCCCGTCGGGGCAAAACTGATCTCCATTGGTGCCACAGACTTTGTTGATAGTTCCTACCGAGGTGTCCCCTCCAGGAGCTATCACGTCGATGCGGGGGCCATAGTTGGAATAATAGGCTCGGAAGTTGCGGGTTTCGCTGGCCCCTACGGTAATGACACCGCTACAACTGGCGGGGCTGTAGAGGCTGGCATCGTCGCTGGAGTTGCCAGCCGCCACCGCAACAATCGCACCTTTGGCCGCCACCTGATTGAAAGCATCTTGATAGGCTGGAGCCTGATCACAGGTATATTTCCCGCCAAGGCTCAAGTTGATCACCTGGGCTGGGTTGGGGTTGTCCGGCACACCATCAACATGAATTCCTGCGGCCCAAAGTATTCCTGCGATGATATCGGAGGAGGCACCCCCGCCCACGCCGAGCACCCGTACGGGCAGGATTTTGGCTCCCCAACTGATTCCCGCTACACCTACCGCATTATTAGTCGTTGCTGCAATGGTGCCTGCTACGTGCGAACCGTGATAACTGGACTGCTTGCCGGGGTTGTCACCGGGGTCTTCGGGGTTGGGGTCGCGCCCATCGCCGTCGTTGGCTTGGCGTGGGTCGGTGATGAAGTCGTAGCCTGGAAGGGTTTTACCTGCCAGGTCGGGGTGTTGTGAGAGCATGCCGGTATCCACCACAGCAACTGTCACTGGGCTCGAGGTGCCTTTTTCGATGTCCCAGGCCGTAGGCAGCTTCATGGCGGCAAAGTCCCACTGAATAGGAAAAGCGGGGTCATTGGGGGTAGCCAGGGCCTGCATCAGGTAGTTGGGCTGGGCATACAGCACGTCCGCTCGCTGGCGTAAGACCTCGACCAGAGCAAGGGTGTCGCTAGTGCTGGTGGTTGTGCGGTAGAGCGCGGTATCGGTCAGCCCCAGGCCGCTCATCCGCTGGAGCGATATACCGGCTACTTGCAGGGTTTGCACGCTCTGCAGGCTCACTGAGGGCTTGAAGCGGACGATCACCTCCCCTGGCACAAACTCACCGCTGGGGGGGGTCAGGGAATTACTGAAAGCGGCCAGGTCGGGCAGACTGGCAGGGGAGCCAAAAGCTAGTTTGACCGTCCCTTGAATGCTGCCTGAACTCCCACCTCCACCGGTGCCCCCACCACATGCGCTTATCAATGCCAGTAGACCCGTAGCCCAGATACGCCAATGCTTCATCTATCCCCCCTGTAGTTCGTTAGGCATCCACGAACTACTCGAGCAAAATATTATCTGCCTACTTAATCGGCGCTTAAACCCAGCCCTCAAGTCCATCTGACCTTGGTTTAAGTCGGGCTTAATAGCCCTTTTGCCATCCTTGAAAACTGAGGTGATGAGGATGCGAGCCACTTGGAAGGCAGGAGGTTTACTGATATTGCTTTCGCTCAGCAGTGTTTTGGCGCAAAACGCCGGGGGCCTGCGGTTTCAGCGGTGGAGCGACCCCAGGGAAGGGGCTTTTACCCTCGAGGTTCCGGTGGGCTGGAAAATCAGCGGGGGCACGGTTCGCCATTATGCCGGGGCGGGGGGCGTGAGCGAGGTGGTGATGACCTCGCCAGACGGACAGGTGATGGTGCGGCTGGGGGATGTCAACCTTCCGACGACCTTCCTGGTTCCCAACCAGACCATGAGCTCGCTGGGTTGCAACGAGGGCTGCCGCCCTAGCTCGAGCGCAGTGGTGCTGCGCTACCTGAGCGGGCAAAACTTCGCGGCCTACTACGTGGGCCAGACCATGAGCCAGTATTGCAGCAGCCTGGGCTGGACCCGTAAGGGCAACTACCCCGAGTACGTGCGCCGTCAAGCGCAAATCATGGCCCAGTACGGCATGCCCCCCTTTGACGGCCACACCGCCGGAGATGTCAACTACATCTGCAAGGCAAATGGGGGTACTTGGGTGGGGTATCTCTTCGCCGAGACCTATGCTGTGAACTACCAGGGAACCGGAACTGCCTGGGCGGTGGCCCGGTTGCAAGGCTACACTGCCACCCCCGAGCGGGCAGCCTTAGCGGACGCAGTGCTCGTGCGGGCGCTCGCCACCATGCACACCAACCCTCAGTGGTTCAAGGGCGAGCAGGATCAGGCCCAACGGACTGTGCAGATGCAGCTCAAGTACAACGCGTACACCGTGGATCTGATGCAGCAGATGCACGAGTTCCGGCTCAAGGCGATGGACAAATGGGCGTGTATTCGGGGTCGGTTACTTCAGGGTCAGGATCCAAATTTCGGTCAGAATAATAATGGTAGTTTTCAGTATGATCCCCAATGCAAAACCAACCCTTAGCAAATATGTATCAAATTATGCACCAAACACCGTCATGTCCTCATATTTACGGACAAAGGGCAGTTCGCTTGTTAAATGGAATTCAACATCCTGTGTGACCGAAAAAATCGTATGGATTTGACCCAAGAAGCTTTTAGACACCTCCTGTGACGGGCTCACCCGCGAGCTGTAACTGGCTCATTCGGTACACAGAACGTTTCACCCCAGAATCCGCTGAAGCTCTTGGGCAGGCTCGAGGCCCAGTTCTTGTTTGAGCCGTGCGGCAAACTCGAGGTAGCGCCGCCGGGCGGTAACTTTGCGCCCAGATTTGACTAGTTGTTCCAGCAGCCTCGTCAGGGCTTCCTCATGCAGTGGGTCGAGGCGCAGAACCCATTCCAATGCGTCCTCGGTGGGGCTGGCCCCCAGCATGACCTCGATGGCTTGTTCTCGCAGCCGGGCCCGGTGTTCCTTAATGACCTCCAGGCTCGAGGCCGGAGCCAGTTCGCCATAGAGCGTTTGAATCTGCTGGAGGTCTTTGTTTTCGATTGCACTTTGCAAAGCCCAAAGGTCACAGCGAACCCGCTGGAGGCCCCCCTCGAGCAAGTAGGTCGGTATGCCCCAGGGCTCGAGGCTTTTGCGGAGCTGGTTGAGCGTCACGTGCAGGTTGTTGCGGCTTTTTTCGCTGTCTAGCTCGGGCCACAGGGTTTCGGCAAGCTGTTCCCGGCTCAACCCCAAAGCCATCAGCGTGAGCGCGTCGCGGGGGCGGGGGTTGAGCGCAACCAGTTCGCCCAAGAGCCGCACCTCACAGCGGCCCAGCAAGCTCAGCTCGAGCGGCGGAATCTCTTCCAGACGTAGCCCTATGGCTTCCCTCCAACCGCTGCGCAGCACTTCCTGGATGGGATAATACCGTGCAAATTGGGGGCGCTGGCGGGGTAGTTCGCGCAGAGGGATGTAGTAGACCAGAGGTCGCTCGCGCTCGACGGTAAGATTCAAAAATGCCTCGAGTTCGGCCTCGTCGCGGGTGACGCGGAAGCGGGTGGCCCGGATATACAAGCAGTGCTCGCGCTCAGCTACCGGGTCAGCGGGTTGGGGCAAGCTCTGGTAGGCTTCTTGCTCGCGGCCATTGGCCCATAGCACCAGTGCCCGCAGGGTATTGGCAAAGCTGCTCGAGCTGCCCCGGTCTTCGCCCAGCCGTAGCAGGGCTTCTGCGGGCTGTCCGGCATCCAGCAAGGCCAGAATCCAAGGAGCCAAAATACGGTCTTCGGCGTTGGGATTCTCCCACATCTTGAGCCGCGCCCAGATTGCGGGCATGACCTCCAGGCGGCGCTCCAACAAGGCCAGAGCAGCCTCGGCTTGCAGGGCCGAGAGGGGGTCTACCTCGGTATACTCGAGGGTTTGGCGCAGCAGGGCCGCAGCCTGTTGGTTGAAGCCAGTCATGGCCGCTTTGATGCCCGCATTGCGAGAATAGAAAGCCCGCTTAGCGGGTGGAATCTTGCTCGAGGTCTCATTGAGGAGTTGTTGTCTGGCTGCTAACAAAGCCGCACCGTCCCCGTCGAGCCACCAGCGCATCAGGGAAAGGTTGTACTGGCAGCTCACCCGCAGGTTGCCTGCCGGGGCTAGGCTCAGGGCACGGGCATAGCGTTCAACTGCGGCTTGGATGTTGTTGGACCAGTAATCCACCCCGGCGCTGGCGTTGAGATATTTAGCGGCATCGGCGGGGTTGGCTCCCTCCAGCAAGGCATCGCCCTCCTGCACCACTTGGCGGGCTTGGGGCAAGTCTATGCGGGCGAGTTCGTTGGCGGCCTCTCCGTAAGCCAACAGAGCCAGAGGGGAGGGGGCCTGAGGGGTACGGGCAATCTGCAAAAATCGCTGTGCGGCTGCTTTGTTCTGCCCTAAGCGTCCCAGGGCCACGGCCACTTCAAAGGAGCGCAACAGGCCAGCAGGCCCCTCTGAGGGCGGTAGCTGGGCATCCCAGCGCTCCACCAGGCCGGGGTTTTGTTCGCCTAGACCTGAATGACTCCCAAGAAGGCGCTCGAGTTCATCCCACAGCCCAGCCCGCTCGAAGGCCAGGCCCCGCAGGAGCGGCTCGAGGCGGTTGGCCTCGAGGGATACGGCTTTTTGCACCTCCAGGGGGTATTGCCCCAGGAGCTGCTCGGCGGTCAAGGGGTGCAGACGGTAGCCCTGCTCCAGGGCCTGCACGAACCCTAGCTGAGCCAGATGGGAGTCCTCGGGGCGGGCTGAGGCCAGGGGCAAATAGGGGAGACTCGCCAGGAACAACACCTCCTGCCACTCACCCACCTCGAGGCTCTCCCGCATCCCTTCCCAAAGCCCCTGATCATCGGGAGTTTCCCCGGTCAGCGCGGCCAGATGTAATGGCAACGACCAGCCTCTGGTCTGCTCCCAGGCTTGTTCTCCGCCCACCCGCTGACCAAAAAGTTGGACGGCCTCCTGAGGGGTAAACGCGAGCTGTTCGGCTCGGAGGTGAATCAGGCGACCCTCAGTTCGCAGTCGGGGAATCTCTGGGTCGCGCAGCTTGCGGCGGCTGGCTAGCAAAACCAGTCCCGGATTGTGCTTGAGCAGTGGGCTTAAATCGTTGCCCCCTTCGAGGTCTTCCAGCACCACTGCTGTGCGCTGTTGGGCCAGCTCATGCAACACCGCCGACCACGGCGCATCGGGCAACCCCAAAGCCTGGGCCAGACC
>JADEYI010000560.1_pt1 | contig 47448 bp, 50 predicted proteins | sample 8542331 | NCBI WGS metagenome assembly JADEYI01 (sample SAMN16510988, study PRJNA670497) | mine drainage metagenome | isolation source: biofilm near Copperflume 1 | place: Germany: Marsberg coppermine Kilianstollen | collected 2018-02 | reverse complement strand
GTGCATGGCGATGCGTTCGAGGCCATAGGTGATTTCGCCGGACACCGGACGGCATTCGAGTCCGCCGACCTGCTGGAAATAGGTGAACTGGCTCACTTCCATACCGTTCAGCCATACTTCCCAGCCAAGCCCCCAGGCGCCCAATGTCGGCGATTCCCAGTTGTCTTCCACAAAACGGATGTCGTTGATCAGCGGGTCCAGGCCCAGGGTCTTTAGAGACCCCAGATACAGTTCCTGAATATTATCCGGGGAGGGTTTGAGTATTACCTGGAACTGATAGTAGTGCTGCAACCGGTTGGGGTTTTCGCCATAACGGCCGTCAGTGGGCCGGCGGCAGGGCTGCACGTAGGCGGCCCTCCAGGGCTCCGGGCCGATGGCTCGCAGGAAAGTGGCGGGGTGGAAGGTGCCCGCGCCCACGGGCATATCCAGGGGCTGCAGCAGTACGCAACCCTGACGGAGCCAGTATTGCTGCAAGGCGAGGATAAGATTCTGGAAGGTCGCGGGGGTTCTGGCGCTCATTATCTTGTACGGTCGGCGTCCCGCCCGGCTTGAAGGCCGCCAAGTATAGCTTCTTCAATAAGTCACTGACACAAATCCGGGAACTGGCTGCCTCAGGATCAGTTTTGCACCATTGTGGTGCGGTTCAGGTCAACTAAGAGGATTCGGTTTTGAAGAAATGCCTGATTGACAGGGGGTTTCGTTTGGCACGCGGATTGCTGCTCTTTAAAGGTAATTTCCGCAATTCTCACCTCCGGAGTTTCCCATGCCCTCCAAAGATGTCTTGGATCTGATTGTCAAAGAAAACGCGAAATTTGTGGACTTTCGCTTCACTGACAGCCGCGGCAAGGAGCAGCACGTAAGTGTGCCGGCGCATACCGTGGACGAAGAACTGTTTGAGGATGGCAAAATGTTTGACGGCTCTTCCATTGCCGGCTGGAAGGGAATCAATGAGTCCGACATGATCCTGATGCCCGATCCCGGCAGCGCGATTATCGACCCGTTCTTCGAGGAGCCTACCGTCAATCTGCGTTGCGACGTTATCGAACCGGCCACCATGCAGGGCTATGGGCGTGATCCACGCTCCCTCGCCAAACGTGCCGAGGCCTATCTGAAATCCACCGGCATCGCCGATACCGCTTACTTCGGACCGGAGAACGAATTTTTCATCTTTGACGACATCCGCTGGGGCGCCGATATCAGCGGCTCCTTCTACAAGATTGATTCCAAGGAAGCCGGCTGGAATTCCGAGCGCGTTTACGAGGGTGGCAATATCGGCCACCGTCCCGGCATCAAGGGCGGCTATTTCCCGGTGCCGCCAGTGGATGCCTTGCAGGACATCCGCTCCGCCATGTGCATGGCGCTGGAAGACATGGGCTTGAAAACCGAAGTGCACCATCATGAGGTGGCAACCGCAGGTCAGTGCGAAATCGGTGTGGCCTTCGGCACGCTCGTCAAGAAGGCCGACGAAGTGCAGATCCTCAAGTATGCGGTCATGAACGTGGCTCACGCTTATGGTAAAACCGCCACCTTCATGCCCAAACCCCTGGTGGGCGACAACGGCAGTGGCATGCATGTACATCAGTCGCTGGCCAAGGATGGTAAAAACCTGTTCAGCGGCGACCTCTATGGCGGGTTGTCGGAACTGGCGCTCTACTATATCGGCGGCATCATCAAGCATGCACGCGCGCTGAATGCCTTTACCAACGCCAGCACCAACAGCTACAAGCGCCTGGTACCGCACTTCGAAGCACCGGTAATGCTGGCTTACTCCGCCCGCAACCGTTCTGCCTCCATCCGCATTCCCTACGTATCCAGTCCCAAAAAGCGCCGTATTGAGGTACGTTTCCCGGATGCCAGCGGCAACCCCTATTTCGCCTTTAGCGCCATGATGATGGCCGGCTTGGACGGCATCCAAAACAAGATCCATCCGGGCGAAGCCATGGACAAGGATCTTTATGATCTGCCGCCAGAGGAGGAAAAAAATATTCCCCAGGTTTGCTATTCACTGGATATGGCGTTGGAATATTTGGACAAGGACCGCGGCTTTCTGAAAGCCGGCGGTGTGTTCACCGACGATGTGATTGATGCCTACATCGGGCTCAAGATGCAAGAAGTCACGCGTCTGCGTATGACCACGCATCCGGTGGAATTTGACATGTATTTCAGCTTGTAACGCTGAACAGAAGCAATCGTGGTGTATGCCGATTCGTTTTGCGATACCCGGTGACGTGCCCGGCATAAATGCTATTTATGGGCCGTTTGTCACTGACAATGCCGTATCGTTTGAGTTGGAACCACCTTCCGATGAGCGCATGGGAGAGCGCATCACAGGTACGTTGCAACAATTTCCCTGGCTGGTGAGTTATTCCGGCGATCGGGTGCTCGGCTATGCTTACGCAAGTCAGTACCGGCAAAGAGCTGCGTATCAATGGACCGTTGAGACAACGGTGTATGTGGACGCGCAAAGCCGGCGAACCGGTATTGCACGCGGACTATATCAACGGCTGTTTGCGATTCTGCGGCAACAAGGTTATTACACAGCCTACGCCGGTATTGCCTTGCCAAATCAGGGCAGCATTGCCCTGCACCAGGCCTTGGGGTTTGAGTCCATCGGAATTTGTCGAGCTGCAGGTTATAAGCTCGGTGCTTGGCATGATGTCAGTTGGTGGCAAAGACCCCTGGGCAATTACGATTCACCGGCAAGGCCGCCAAAACCACTCCCGCAGTTACGCGCCGCACTGGGTGAGTTGACGTGAGCGGTCGGCAGGCATAAAAACTCGGCGTATCGGGGGGATGGGAAACGGTACGCTGGCAGGCTTCCGGGCGTTGGGGAGACACCCGGCCGGTCACGAAAGGGAGAGACGGGGCCAGTTCAGCGCAGCGGGGAGGTGCGCCGTTGGGACCTGTTGGCCAAGTATCCGGGTTACCGGGGACTTAAGCTTGGCGGGTCTGCACGGGTCAGGCCACATACTGAGATTAGACTGTCCAGTCCATTTTTGCAGGCGCCAGTGAGAAAGCTAGCCGCGCTTTCATTGTAATGACTCGAGGTCATCCCGATGCCGTGATGAGCTGGTAACCCCCGACTTTTTTTAAAGACTGGTACTTGTCCGCTCCCCGCAAACTGGCTAGGCTGCCCTCATGTACAAAGCCGTATTTCTGATCTTATTGGCCCTGGTTCTTGGTGCTGGTTTGGCCAAGGCCGACGCCGTCTACAAATGGGTGGATGCTCAGGGCAATGTGCATTACACGGACTACCCGCGCCCGGGTGCCGAAAAAGTACAATTGCCCAAGACCCAGACTTACCAGCCACCCTCCATGACTGATACGCCAACACCCACTCCCGGCGCATCTAGCGCAGCTCCCATGACAGGCTATAAAGAATTCACCATTGCTTCGCCGGCGAGCCAGGCGAATCTTTGGTATGTGCATGAGGTCCAGGTTGCAGTAAGCCTGTCTCCCGAATTGCACTCCGGCGACACCCTTACCTATCGGCTGGATGGTCAGAGTATCGGCCCAACCACACAGACCAGTGTTACCTTCAAGAACATTGCCCGGGGTGAACACACAGCTTCAGTCACCCTGAACAGCGCCAATGGTGCCACCTTGTCAGCCGGCCCCATCACCTTTTTTGTGCACCAGAAGACCATCTTAAGTCCGAAACCGCCCCGATAAAGAGCATTTGCACTATAATGGTGCAAATGCTCGACTTAGAGCTTTCAAATTTTTTCGCTTTATTGCTGGAAAATCAGACCACCGGTCTACTCTGGCTGGATGCGACGTTCCGTCTGCGTTATCTGAACCCAGCCGCGGAAACCCTTCTGGATCTGGATGGGAGGCGTTGCATCGGCTCGGCCCTGACCAGCAGTCTGCCTGAAGCCGACGATCTCACAGCCATTCTGCAACGGGTGCTGGATACCCGGGAAACCGTAACCCGGCGAGAGTTGGGCTTGGTAGTCGGCGCTGCCAACGCACGCCGCACCGTTACCGCGGACTGCACCGTCAGTCCCATGGTAGACAAGCAAGGCGATGTCAAACTGTTGGTAGAACTGGTTCCTCAAGACCGGTACTTGCGTATCAGCCGCGAGGCAGCCCTCAGCGCCCAGAGCGCAGCCAATCGCTCCTTGGCTCTAAAGCTGGCTCATGAAATCAAGAATCCTCTGGGCGGTCTACGGGGGGCGGCTCAATTATTGGCACGCCGGTTGGATGACCCGGGGCTTTTGGAGTACACCCGGGTCATCGTAAGTGAAGCGGATCGTTTGACGGCGCTGGTGGATTCTCTGCTCGGACCGCCCCAAGCACTCAGGCGCGTGGAGACCAACATCCACGAATTACTTGAACATGTGGTACAGCTTTTGCAAGCCGCTGCACCCGGCAAATTCAAGATCAATCGCGACTACGATCCCAGTCTGCCGATGCTGCAGCTGGATCGAAACCAAATCATTCAAGCCCTGCTCAATCTCGCCAAAAACGCCTGTGAAGCATTGGGTGAGCGCGGCATCATTGTTTTCAGGAGTCGTGCTTTGCGGCAGTTTACCCTCCATGGCATCCGTCATCGGCTGGTAGCTTGCGTGGAGATTGAGGATAACGGTCCCGGCATCCCGCCGGAATTAGCGCTGCAGCTGTTCAGTCCGCTGGTAAGTCGCAAACCCAATGGTGCCGGTCTTGGCCTTAGTATCGCTCAGGAACTGGTTAGCCGCCATGGCGGACTCATCGAATGCGCGAGCGTACCGGGGCGCACTGCCTTTTCCATTCTGCTTCCCATCGGGGGCAACCATGAACATGAAAGCGCATAAGGTCTGGTTGGTGGACGATGATCCCTCGTTGCGCTGGGTCATGGGCGAAGCATTACGGGAAGCTGGTCATGCACCACGGGATTTCAGTAGCACGGAAGAGGTACTGAACGCTTTGCAAGAAACCACGCCGGATGTCTTGATTACCGATATTCACCTACCGGGCGAAGATGGCCTTAAGTTATTGCGCGAATTGCGCGCTTCCTATCCGCGATTGCCGGTAGTGGTCGTCACCGCCCATAGCGATTTGCAAACGGCGGTGGCCGCTTATCAGGGTGGGGCTTTCGAGTACCTTCCCAAACCCTTCGATGTGGATGAACTTACCGCACTTGTTTATCGGGCTTTGCAAACTACTTCATCGCCGGATATTGCCCGCTCGTTTGAGGCGCAGTCGGTGGATACCCTCATTGGAGAAGCCCCGGCGATGCAGGCGGTATTTCGTACCATCGGCCGGTTGTCCAACACGAATCTGACGGTGCTGATTACGGGCGAATCCGGTACCGGCAAGGAACTAGTTGCCCGTGCTTTGCATCGTCACAGTCCCCGGAGCCAACGCCCTTTCATCGCGCTCAACACCGCCGCCATTCCCGCCGAATTGCTGGAATCGGAACTCTTCGGTCACGAACGCGGCGCCTTCACCGGCGCAAACGCGCGCCGGATTGGCCGCTTCGAACAGGCCCACGGCGGCACCTTGTTCCTGGATGAAATCGGCGATATGCCATCGGCCCTGCAAACGCGGCTGTTACGGGTGCTGGCGGAAGGCGAGTTCTACCGGGTGGGCGGCCATGAGCCGGTGAAGGTCAGCGTGCGCATCATCGCTGCCACTCATCAGAGCCTGGAAACGCAGGTACAAGCAGGCCAGTTCCGTGAGGATCTGTTTTATCGCCTGAATGTGGTGCAAGTCCATATGCCGGCGCTGCGGGAACGCCGTGAAGACATTCCACAGCTGCTGGAGCATTTCATGCAGTCGGCGGCGCGGGAACTTAACCTGGAAGCCAAGCGGCTCACGGCGGATGCTATGGCGGCACTGCGGGACCGCAGCTGGCCGGGGAACGTGCGTGAACTCCGAAATGTCTGTCGCCGGCTCACATTAATGGCGACCGGCCGCATCGTACACCGCAGCGATTTGGCGGAATTGCTGAATGAGAATGAAGGAGAATCGTTTGCCGACGCCAACCCTGGCGATTGGCGGAGTGCGCTGCGCGCTTGGACGCGGCAACAACTGGCGGACGGCAAAACCGGTATTTTCTCCGTGGCAGCTGGAGATATGGAAAAGGTTTTAATTGAGGCCGGGTTGGAAAACAGCGGCGGCCACCGTCAGCAAGCGGCCAAACTGCTCGGTATTGGCCGCAATACCCTCACACGCAAGCTGAAAAGCACGGACTCTGATCAGTAGTTTATGCATCGCTAAAAGGTCACGGTGGCGAAAATACTATCGGTGTAGCTTCCTGGAACAATATTTTCCAGAGCCGGAATTTGGCCATAGATCCTGATACGCACAGTATTGTTTTTGAAGTTTCTGCTGACGGTCTGGGTACCGCCGGTGCCGTCACCAAAGATGATCACCCGTGCTGCCGTGGTGTACAAGTTGTAATTTAGTTGGTCGCTGGTGGTACCGCTAGTCATGTAACGGGGATTGTAGGAACCGCTCTGACCGGAACTGAGTGCCGCCGTAAGCGTGCCTTTGCCATTGCAGATGACGGTAATACGCCCCGTGCGGTTGAGCGGACTGGTTGAAAACGGATTATAGTTGCCGTATGCAATCGGTTGAGCCGTGACGGTGCAAGTTGCGGCCCATAGCATATTGGGTAAGGGGAAGGCTATGCCTGCGCATAGCAGCAACATGATTGTGGGACGATTAAGCTGTTTCATGATTAAAAATTCACCGTTACTGTAATCGAGTCGCTATAACTGCCTGGTATCACATTTTGCTGAGCGGTACTCTGTCCGTAAACACTAAACGTTGTGGTGCTATTATTTTTGAATGTCTGGACGATATCACCCGTGCCACCGGTACCGTTCCCCCATACGGTGACCAGGCTGGCCGTGGTGTAAAGATTATAAGTCAGGATATTCGTGCCACTTTTCATGACGCGCGGGAAATAACTACCGTTGCCACCGGTGCTGAGGTCCACAGTCATGGTGCCCTTACCACGGGTGCAGTTCACGGTAATGAGATTAGTCCCAGTACCAATCGTGGGTGCTGTACTCATCGGATCGTAATTGCCGAAATTAAAATTATTGGTAGCTACGGTGCACGTCGCCGCATAAGTTATGGAGGACGTGAGCAGTGCAATACTCACTAAAACTAGAATGCAAAGACCACGCATCACAATTTTATTCCTTTACAGATATACGTACCCAAATCAGGTAGTGGATCCTTGGTTTCCGGCATGTTCACATTCAATTCGCAACTCTGCTGATCCCAGCTTGCGCGCAATTTGTTATGCGCCGCAAGTCCGGTGATATATGTCTCGCCATCAAGGCCCACGGGGAAAATCTGCGGCTGTCCTTCAATCCGGACTATGGCGCCCGCCGGCAGCGGCTTACCGTCTTGCAGGTTGATGCTCAAGGTCGCGCCGCGGGTGGAGGTAATGGGAAATTTCACGATTACACCGCTGTTGTAGCGGGGGACCGCGTTCTGCTGGAGGCTGTTTACCTGCGAGCTCAGAGGCAGACTGCCGGCGCCAAGACTGATGGGGTTGTTCTGATAGGGCCGCATAATGGGCACGAGGGCGTCGCCGTTTTTGTCGGTGGTGCCTATGGGTTGGTTGTCGGCGTACACCGTCACGTTGGGGATTCCCGGCACTTGCACCAAACCGAACGCACCCTGAATCTGGCGGGTGGGGAATACTTCATCACCGATGAACGCCAAGCCACCCGCCGCTTCTCCCTGGTAACTGGTCTGGCCGCCGGTATTGAGCGCGCCCATGCGATATGTTCCGACATTATTCTGGTAATCGTATTCCGCCTGATTGATGGGATCAGGACCTACTTGAGTGCTGATGCGATAACCACTGCCGGTACCGGGAGGCAGATTTTCCTGCACCTGGGCGAAGGCTTGATCCACGTTGTTCTGACGCGTGGTGCCGACACTTACGTTGCTGCGCTCCCCGAAGGGCAGCGTGAACATCAAGATCACGCCGTTATTGCTGCCGCCGGTCAGCGCATGAAACGCATTGGCGGTGAAAAAGCCATTGCGGCCCACGTTGACACTGTAGTTCGCAGTCAGGAGGCGGGCACGGCCGAACAGCGGACTGTCCTGATCCACATAGGCAAGAGAGGCTGAACCTCCCCGGCCCAGAAAAGCGCCAACACTCGCCGTGATCTGTTTGCGGGGGGCTGGCAGGCCGTTGTAGCCCAATTCGGTGAACTGGGGGCTGGCCAACTGGACATTTGTCCCGACATTAAAGGTTTGCCATTGCCGCTGGTATCCGATGAGCCCCAGGGCGCCTTGACCGAGACTGCCGTGACTCACAGCCAGAGCTGTATTGAACACGCCGGAGTCAGGTGTCGCGTAGGCGCCGCCTACGCTCATGTCCTTAAGATCCGTGGAGAGCTCACCCCGCAATTCACCGGTAAAATCATCCGTAAAGCCGTAGCGGAAGATGCCGGTGGCGATGGACGGGCCGTAGTCGTTGCTGTCCAGGCCATAGTTCTCCCGCAGCTTGCCGATGGAAAAGGAATAATCATCCAGCCCTGATTTCAATAAATTCGAGGTGGCGTAGAAGGACGAGGAGATCACTTGCTCGCGCCCCAACATGTCGCGCACCACTAGCGTGGCGGTGCCCGGGCCGGTGACCACGGGTACGGCGGGAATGGAAAATGGGCCGGGGGGTACTTGCTGCGATTCCTTGAGTATCCCGTTTACATACAACTGCACCGTGGACGGCAGCGCCGCTTGGCCGCCGATTACCGGCAGAGGAAAGGTTATGAAGTACGGGCGTGTGGCGAAATTGGTGCCGTATTGGAGGCCGCCCATGCGCACCGCCAGTCCGGTCATGCCGCCGTCGGTGATGCTGTCGCCGAGTTGCAGCGTGGTCATGGTATCGGGATCGTCATGCGTCCATGTGGTGTCCAAACGGGTCCACTGGCTATGGGCATGGTTGATGTTCTGGCCGATGAAACTGCTGGTGCCCACACCCCAGTCGTTGAATAGACCGGCTTCGAGTAAGCCATTAATGGCCGTGAGTCCGGGACTACGGCTGCCCAGGAAATCGTAGTTCAGAAAACCACCCCAGGGGGTATGTTGCGCTCGCGGATTTTGCGGAAAAAGTCCATCCACGATAGTGCCGGTGAATTCCGCCGCCGGTGCGGTGATCCACAGGGTTTCGGTGGATGGCTTCAGCTGGTAAGTGAGACCCGGGATCGCGTCCAGTGGATAATATTGTTTACCCTGGTACAGATAGGGTGTCACGGCAGGCAGGCGCAGGCGCCAGCGTTCCAAGTCGGAGCCTTTTGCGTACAGGTTGTTATTCGGTGTGTTGCCGAAACCCAGAAATAAATCGGTTTCATGCCAGGGTTGCTGGTTGATGTGCACCCCCAGCAACAGCTCGATGGGTGCGGCCACGTTTGCCGGCAGGTGTGCGACGGATGACGGAGCTGCAGCGGCGGATGCAGTCGTGCCTGCCGGAGGCGCCGTCTGTGGCGATGGCATGAGCGTGGTTGCTTGGCTATGTCCTCCCCTGCGGGCCGGGTGTCGAGGAGAATTTTTTTTGTGCTGAACCGGGGTCATTAACGTTGCTTCAGGAACCACAACAGGTGCCGGTTTTGTCGCAGCAACAGCAGAAGATGGACGCGTCGTGATTGCCCCTGAAGGATACGAGTTGCAGCGGCTGAGTAGCAGCATGAGGGCCATCAGTCCGGCCGCCAGCCAGCGCGCCCGGCTTTTGAGGAACCAGCTCATGGCTTAGCCCGTTGTGGCCGAGAGCCGGCCTTTATACAGAGCGTATTGACCGACTGTTGCGAAAACCAAGCCCGCCGTCAGGACTGCTGCGTTATTTTCCCAGGACCAGCTGCGCATGGAGCGTGCCCCGGTCGGTATCGGCGGTGATTTCCAGAGGAGCGCCTACAGTGAGTGGTGACGCCAATTTGAGAGTCCAGGCATGTTGGGCGCCCGGCAGTACATAGTTGCTGGATACCTGCGCCAGCGGCTGGGTCCGATCGTGTGCCTTTAGTATCCACTTCAGGATTTGCGCGTGCGCATTGCCAATATTGACGGCGCTCACTTGCAGTTCAGTCGCTGTCAGTCGCTTTGCCGACCATTTCAGTGCAGGCTCGGTATCCATCGCCGGCTCCACAAACACCGGGATCCCCACGCGTAACGCGATCTGCACGCCGCGGAAACCCGGAGTGGGTACCGGCGGCACTTCAGTCAGGAACAAGCGATAGCAGGTTTCTTGCTTGGCATCCGGTTTAGTACGCATGCCCACGCGCACCACCTGCCGATTCCCCGGGGCAATCGTGAAAATCGGCGGCGTGGCCAGGAGGTTGCGGCTGGGCGTATACACGTCCTTGCCATCCTCCTGGGACCACGCCACGATCTGCAGCTGCACTACTGTGGGAGTGTCGCTGCTATTGATCACCCTCAATACATCGGTGGACCGATCGGCGGAGAGCGTCAGGCGCACGGGATTCACCTGGAATGAAGCTGCTTGCGCCCATAGGGGCATGAGCAACAACATCAAGATCAAAATCCGGCGCATGACGATACCCCGCGTTTGACACGATGCCTGTTATCAGAAGTTTACAGTAACCGTAATGGTGTCACTGTAGCTGCCCACCGGCGCATTCTGTCCCGCCGGAAGCTGGCCGTACACCGTGTAGGTTTGCTGGTTAGCGACGCCTGGACCCGCGCCTGTGCCGCTGTCGCAGTTGTTGCCGGCAACACAGGTGCTGTTCCAAACCTTGGTGTAACCGCTGTCGACATACAAGTTGTAATTGAGGGTATCCGTGCCGGCATCTTGCATGATGCGGTTGGCCGCGGTGCCACCATGAATGCCATAATCGAGAGCAACGGTGTACGGTGAACCCTTGGTGCAATTCACATTGATGGTGCTGGTACCCGTCAGGGCGGTGGCAGCATTGGGGTCGTAGGCTCCAAACCCCAGGGCACCAACGGAATTGATCACGCAGGACGAAATCACATTCGCGGTCACCGCGAAGGTGCTGGTCGTAGTACCCGCACGGGCCGTTACGCTGGCGATGGCCAGGATGGCGATGCCGGTGATGGCGAAGGTGCGTATAAGCTTCAACATGACATTTCTCCAAAATGATTGAGGGTGGTTACAAAAGTTATTTCACATAAACAACATGGTTACAGCAGGGCCACCCACCTCCGTGTTGGGCGGCCTTGGTCCCTGCACCCTTTCGGGTATTTCCCAGACCCCTTGGGGATTTCCCTAAGAAGGTGTCTAAGAATTTCTCCTACATTCATACCCAAGCAAGCCCTATGCCAATTCACTTGGCCCAAGCATTCCAGGCTTGTTAAGTGTTTCGATGCGCCCTTTCGATAGCTGAACCGACAAAAATTGTCAGTTCTTCATCAAAAATCTAGCCACAAGTGACACATTGCGGGCACTTGATACGCTGCTTTTGGAGGAACGTCAAGGAAAGCTTTGTGTGAGGGATATTCTTAATTTACATAAAGTTACGAATGGAAGCTAACCTGCTGCACAAAGTTCAAGCTGCCCGCCACCAGTGTCCAATGTACCGACCAATTCGGCAACCGTCTGGAGACGATGCCGCGCGAGATAATCGGCGATGCCGGCGTTGAGTTTCTTGCAGACTAACGGGTCGTAGAACAAGGCTGTTCCCACCCCGATCGCCGCGGCACCGGCCACCAGGAATTCCAGGGCATCACTGACAGTGGTGACCCCCCCCTGGCCGATGATGGGGACCTGATGGGGCCGCGCGACCTGATAGACCTGGTGCACCTTGAGGAGGGCGATGGGTTTGATAGCCGGACCCGAAAGGCCCCCTTGGACGTTGCCGATGACCGGTCTGCGGGTTTCCGGGTCAATGGCCATGCCCATGAGCGTGTTGATGACCGCCAAACCGTCGGTGCCGGCCTCGATGCAGCGCCGGGCGTTATTCGCAATGTCCGTCTGGTTGGGGGAGAGCTTGGTGATCAGCGGCTTTTTGGTAACCCCGCGACAGGCGGCCACCACCCGTGCCGACATATCCGGGTCATTGCCGAAGGCCACGCCGCCGTGCTTCACATTCGGACAGGAGATGTTGATCTCCATGGCATCAATGGGCGAATCATCGAAGCGTCGCGTGACTTCCGCGTATTCCTCCAGTGTTGAACCCGAAACATTGGCGATGAAGCGGGTCTCGGAAAAATCCAGCGTCGGCAGGATTTTTTTCACCACGTGATCCACCCCGGGGTTCTGTAGACCGATGGCGTTCAACATGCCCGCCGGAGTTTCATAAATGCGGTGGGCTGGATTGCCGAGACGCGGTTTCAGGGTGGTGCCTTTAAGGCACACGGCGCCGGCGTCGCGGTTGGAAAACCCGGCCACGCGCGTATATTCTTCGCCGAACCCCACACACCCCGATAACAGCACCAGCGGCGAATTGAACTTGAGACCACAGAAGTCGGTTTTCAGAGAATCGGGAAGAGTGTGCTCTCCATCGTCCATACGCGCCCCTGATTAATGTTGTACGTCGTCCTTTACCAGCCGGAAATTCCGCCCAACACCGGCAATATCATACGCTTGTGCGCCAATTCAGGCGCCACCTTGCACCTCATTCAGCCACTGGGTTTCGACCTTTCCGAGGCGCGGGTAAAACGTGCCGGCCTCGATTATCGGGACATGGCCTGCGTACATGAGCATGCCGATCTGGATGCTTTTATGAAAAAGGTGATGCCTGCGCGGCTGTTTGCCGTCTCCACCCGCGGCCGTTATCGCTACACACATGCAAAATTTCAAGCGGGCGATGCCCTCCTGTTCGGACCGGAAACCCGTGGTCTGCCGCAGACGATGTTGGCTTGCCTGCCGCCGGAACAGCGGCTGCGGATTCCCATGCGGCCCGATAACCGCAGCCTGAACCTCTCCAACGCCGTGGCGGTAGTGGTGTACGAAGCCTGGCGGCAATTGGGATTTGAAGGCGGAAATTGAATCAGCCCGGGATACCGCCGTGTCTATGATTCTGACCGGAGCGCACGCGTCATCAGGGCCTCGACCGCAGCCCGCGGTGCCAAACCTTGATGCAGGATGCGGTAGATCTGCTCGGTAATGGGCATGTCCACGCCGAGCCGGCGGGCCAGATGGTGCACGGCGGCGGCGGCATACACGCCTTCCACGACTTGGCCGATGTCATGCTCGATGCCTTTCACCTCTTTGCCGGCGGCCAATGCCAGGCCCATGCGGCGGTTTCGCGACTGATCGTCGGTGCAGGTGAGTACCAAGTCCCCCAAACCGGCCAAGCCCTGAAAGGTTTCGACGCGTGCGCCGAGTTTCAAACCCAGGCGCGTAATTTCCACCAAGCCGCGGGTAATGAGCGCGGCGCGCGCGTTGGCGCCGAATTTCAAGCCATCACTGATGCCGCAGCCGATGGCGATGATGTTCTTGACTGCGCCGCCCACCTCCACGCCGGTCAGGTCGTCGGAGGTGTAGGCGCGAAAACTGCTGCTGTGAAGGTTTCCCGCCAAGTCCTTGGCAAATTCCGCATCATTCGAGGCCACGGTCACCGCCGTGGGCATACCAGCGGCCACTTCGCGTGCAAAAGTCGGGCCGGAGAGTACCGCCAGCGGCAGTTGTTCACCCAGGACTTCACCTGCCACCTGGTGCAACAGTTTGCCGGTGTCGTGTTCGAAACCTTTGGTGGCCCAAGCGAGACGCAGATTTTCCGGTGGTAGGGCAGCCAGCAGCTTCAAGGTGGCGCGGAAACCATGACTGGGCACCACCACCAGCACATCGCGAACCACGGCCGAGAGTTTTTCCAGTTGCGGTTCGATCACCAGTGTGTCGGGGAAACGGATACCCGGCAGATATTGGCGATTCTCGCGTTCCGCCATGAGCGGGACCAACTCATTCGTATCCACCGACCATAAACGCACGCTCTGACCATTGTGTGCCAACAGGATCGCAAGCGCCGTACCCCAGGAACCGGCGCCGAGAATACCGATGGGAGCCGCAGCGTTCACGGCCGGGCGTGAACCTAAGCCGGAATGGCCGCATCACCCCGTTGGGCGGCGGCCTGTTCGATGCTTTGCATATAGACGGCGTCGAAGTTCACCGGCTGCAGTAATAACGTCGGCATTCCGCCTTTCTGCACCAGGTCCGAGACCGCCTCACGCGCGTAAGGGAACAGGATGTTGGGGCAGTAGCTGCCGAGCACCGCTGCCGTTTCCTGATCGTTGAAACCACGAATGTTGAACAAACCGGCCTGGTGCACTTCCACCAGAAAAATGCTGCGGCTTTCTGCCTGGGCCTCAATGGTAATGGTCAACACCACCTCGAAGTTGTCGTCCCCCAACTTGTTGGTATCGGAGCGCATATTCACTTTCACGTCCGGGTTGACCGGCGTGGCAAATACCGCGGGTGCGCGCGGCGATTCAAAGGAACAATCTTTTATATAGATACGTTGCAGCGCCACCTGTTTGCCGGCGGCTTCTTCAGTATTGTTGGGAATAACGGGGGTGTCAGCCATGATGGTTCCTTGAATATTGAAAGTCGCGGTAACTCAATCGGCGAGCAGCGTATCCAGCCCACCCTTGCGGTCGAGAGCGTAGATCTCGTCGCAACCGCCGACATGCTGCTCGCCGATGAAAATCTGCGGCACGCTGCGGCGGCGGCTTTTGTTTTCCATTTCCTCGCGCCTGGCCGGATCCATATCCACCAGAAACTCGGTGTACGCCACGTGTTTGGATTGCAGCAAGGCCTTGGCGCGCATGCAATAGGGGCAGACGCGGGTGCTGTAAATGGTGACGGGTTTCATAACTTACTGTTTGCCTCAACCACGTTCCAGCGGGAAATGCTCGTTCTGCCAAGCCCTGATACCGCCCTTGAGGGTATGCACGGCCTTGAAGCCGTGCTTTATAAGAATGCCTGCGGCCCTTTGGCTGGTAGGCCCGGTGTCGCAGTAGATGATCAGCGGCTGTTCCTTGAATTTATCCAGTTCCGTCACCCGGCTATCCAGTTCGGCCGCGGGAATGTTGCGGGCGCCGATCACATGGCCGTCGTCGAAGTCTTTGGACGGGCGAATGTCCAGTACCGCAGCACCTTTATTAATGAGGAATACACTTTCCGCCGGCGCCAGCTCCCGGTACTTGCGCAGGCGACGCAGGACCTCATCACCGATGAACAGCAAGATGATAAGGAGGGCGGCGGCAATGAGATAGGGGTGGTGACCCACGAATTCAAGCACACGTAACATGGATGCAGTGGAGGTCGCGCAAAGGGGGCGTAGTATAACAGTTGACGCACAAGCCTTTGAGGGGCTGGATAAATCGCCTAGAATCACCGCGAAATCCGCGCCGGGAACCATCCATGTCAGCCCGCCTGCAGCAGCTCATCTGCATTGCCTGGCGCACAGCCTGCCGCCGGCCTTGCTTTTGCCCATGACACGCGCACTGACGCTCGCCGCATTCGGCACGTTGCTGCTTCTCAGCATTGCGGTACCAGCCGCCGCCGGCGACGCCGCCAAGCAGGCGCAACTCAGGGAGCTGCGCGCGCGTATCACCCAGGTGCAGTCCAATCTGGACCGCGACATCCAGCGGCGCAGCAAGATGCAGTTGGAGTTGCGTGCCAGCGAGCGGCAGATCGCGCAACTGAGCGGGCGCCTGCATGACCTAAATCTTTCCGTCAGCCAGGCACAATCACACCTCGACGCTCTGCAGCGCGAACAGGCGCAGAAGCAGGTGACGCTTGCAGCCCAGAAAGATGCGCTCGCAAAGCAAATCCGGGCCGCATATATGCAAGGCCGGGATTCGCAGTTGCAGCTGCTGTTGAACGCCCAGGATCCCGCCACTATCAGCCGGCTGCTGGCCTATTACGATTATTTCAACAAGGCACGGGCGGCGCGCATCCAAGCGGTGCGTGAGCAACTTGATGCCCTCGCAAAAATCAACGCCCAGGTTCAGCAACAGGTAACGCGGCTTTCGAATTTGCGCGCTCAGCGGGCACAAGCGCTGGCCAAGCTGGAACAGAACCGCACGGCACGCAAACAAGCGCTTGTACAGCTCAATGCCAGCATCCACACCCACAGCCAGAAACTTGTACGCATGCAGCGCGACGCGCGCACCATTGAGGATTTGCTGGCGAATCTACAACAGACCCTGGCGGACATACCCGCAGATCTGGAAGGACACCATCGCTTTGCCAGCCTGCGCGGCCGTTTGCCCTGGCCGGTCTTCGGCCGGGTTATCCAGCACTTCGGCGAGCCGCTGGCCGCTGGCCGGTTGCGTGCCACGGGTGATTTGATCGCCGCACCGTTGGGCACACCGGTACGCGCCGTATCGTACGGGCGTGTGGTGTTCGCCGATTGGCTGCCGCATTTTGGCCTGCTGGTGATCATTGACCACGGCGACGGCTACATGAGCATCTACGCCCATAATCAGAGTGTCTATGCGCACGTGGGCGACTGGGTGCAGATGGGTGAGACCATCGCCACTCTCGGCGACAGCGGCGGTCAGAATCAACCGGCGCTGTATTTTGAAATCCGCCATCGCAATGTGGCGCTCAGCCCTCGAGAATGGTGCCGCGGACATCTGCCGCGGGGATAATCGGGGCGCCGCGTGCTATCTTGACCGCGTAGTTCAGCAGGCTGCGCACAGCCGGAGAATATCTGCATGTCCGCCACTCTCCCCAAGTCTGTCGCGTTTATATTCGGTTCCCTGCTGGGTGTCGTACCCGGCATCATGGCACCCGCAGTCGCAGCGCCGCCGGCGGCACCCGCCGCAACAACACCAACGCAAGCCCCGCTGCCCTGGCAACAGGTGCGGCTGCTCGCCGATGTGATGCAACTGGTCAAGGAAGATTACGTGCAGCCGGTGGACGACAACACGCTTATCAACAACGCCATCAGTGGCATGCTGGCGGGGTTGGATCCGCATTCCGCATTTCTGGATAAGAGCGATTACCAGCAAATGCAGATCATCACCAGCGGACAATTCGGCGGCTTGGGACTGGAAGTCACCCAGCAAGCCGGGGCGGTGGTGGTGATCTCGCCGATTGACGGCACCCCCGCCGCCCAAGCCGGTATCCAGACCGGCGACATCATCCTGCGGGTTAACGGTATCAGCCTGGACGGCATGAGTCTCGACAATGCCGTCGCACTCCTGCGCGGCAAGCCCGGCACCGCCGTTACCCTCACCATCCTGCGCCACGGCGTGGCCAAGCCCCTGGACTTCAAACTCACGCGCGCCGAAGTGCACATGGCGAGCGTGCGCGGCCGCCTGCTGCAACCGGGCTACGGTTACGTGCGCATCAGTCAGTACAGCGAGGACACCGGTACTGGCGTGATACAGGCGGTGCAAACTCTCGTTAAACAAAACCACGCGCCCCTCAAGGGCTTGATTCTGGATCTGCGCAATAATCCCGGCGGCCTGGTGGATGCGGCGGTGGACGTGTCCAATGCGTTCCTCAACAGCGGCATCATCGTCACCGCCAAAGGCCGTGCGCCGGATTCCAACTTCGTGCGCCGTGCCACGCCCGGCGACATACTTTCAGGCGCACCGCTGGTGGTGCTGGTGAACGGCGGCACCGCCTCGGCGGCGGAGATCAACGCCGGTGCGCTCCAGGATAATCACCGCGCGTTGATTCTCGGCACCCAGACCTTCGGCAAGGGTTCGGTGCAGACCGTGATTCCGTTGCCGGAAGGCACCGCCATCAAACTCACGACCTCCCTGTATTACACGCCGTCGGGCCATTCCATCCAGGCGGAAGGCATCAAGCCGGATATCGTGGTGCCGGAGTTCAATGTGGCGGTGTCCAATGACGCCAATCAAAACCTTGCGGAATCCAATCTGCAGGGACATCTTGCCAACAATGCACCGACGCCGGAAGCCGCCTCCGGCACGTCTGCCGCTGTACGGCTGGCACAGCAGGATTTTCAGCTGTATGAAGCCCTCAATATCCTCAAGGGGCTGAGCCTCACCGCCGGCGGTCCCGGATGACAAGTGGCACGCCGCGACGGCCCCGCGTAACAGTATTCACGTTACTGTTGTTGGCGCTGCTGATGTCAGTCAGCGGTGCACCGCGGTGCGCCGCCGCGCCCCTTACCCATCCGGTGGTGGCCATCGTCATTGATGACCTTGGCAATACCCTTGAGGAAGGCCGGCGCGCCGTGGACCTGCCGGGACCGGTGGCTTGTGCGGTTCTGCCGCAGACGCTGTATTCCGTGACCCTCGCCGATCTCGCTTACGCGCACGGCAAAGAGGTGCTGCTGCATTTGCCGATGCAGGCGATTGATGACGCGCCGCTGGGTCCCGGCGGCATCACGCTCGAGATGACCCGGCAGGAAATCCAGAATACGGTGCACGCAGACGTGGCGGCCGTTCCGCACCTGGTGGGCGTCAACAACCACGAAGGCAGCCTCATCAGCATGCACCCCGGGGATCTTGCCTGGATCATGCAGACGCTGCACTCCATCGGGAATCTGTTCTTCGTGGACAGCTATACCACCGTGGACAGCATCGCCTATCAGATTGCGCGGGAGAACGGCGTGCCCGCCGCGCGCCGCGACGTGTTTCTGGATGATGTGAACACACCGCAAGCGGTGCAGTTCCAGTTCAACCGCTTGCTGGAGATTGCGCGCAAGCAAGGCTTTGCGTTGGCCATCGGCCATCCGCGGCCGGCGACGCTGGCGGTGCTCGCCGCGCAGCTGCCGAAGCTTTCAAGCCAGGGTATTGAACTGGTGCCGGTGGCCGAGATCGTGAAACTGCAGCAGGCACACCCGATTCCCTGGCCTGAATCCCTGTATCCTTTACCGGAGTTATCGAAATCCAAGCACTACTAAATATAGAAAAATGGAGAGATACCGGTGCGTTGTTCCCCATTACTTAACGTATCCACAAATTTCATGAAGCTCTCGTGGTTCGCTCAATTCGTGATGTGAGTACATTGAGCCCGTGCGTACTGTTGCATCCGCGGGAAAATCTGATTCCAATCGAACCAGGACGGAAGCTTTGTACATAGCGCTTGTGTGCACAGCCGTTGTGCGAAAGGCGTGCCAGTGTACGTTTAACCTCGACACAGATACTGGCTGTTTGTCCCCCTGGCCAAGTTCCTGAATCGGCTCTGTTAAAATAACTGGATGGATGTTACCGCAATTCTCGATCCCTTGAATCCCGCCCAGCGCGAGGCGGTGACCGCCGAGGCCAAACCCATGCTGGTGCTGGCGGGCGCCGGCAGCGGCAAAACCCGCGTATTGGTGCATCGCATCGCCTGGCTGATTCAGGTGCAGCAGGTCTCGCCGTTCGGCATTCTGGCGGTGACCTTCACCAACAAGGCGGCCGCCGAGATGCGCGTGCGCATCGAACAACTCATCGGCGGCTCTGCGCGCAGCATGTGGGTGGGCACGTTTCACGGACTCGCCCACCGGCTGTTGCGTCAGCATTGGCGCGAGGCGAAACTGCCGCAGAGCTTCCAGATACTGGATTCCGAGGACCAATACCGTCTTATCCGCCGCGTACTCAAAAGTCTTGAACTTGACGAGGCCCGCTATCCGCCGCGTCAGTTGCAATGGTTTATCAATTCGCGCAAAGATGAGGGGCTGCGCGCCAAGCATATTCCCGAAAGCGACGACCCTACGCAACGGCAAATGTTGCGCGCCTATGCGGCTTATGAAAGCGCCTGTGAGCGTGGCGGGCTGGTGGATTTCGCGGAACTGCTGCTGCGGGCGCTGGAGTTGTGGCGCAACGATACGGCGCTGCTGACCCATTATCAACGGCGCTTCCACTACATTCTGGTGGACGAATTCCAGGATACCAACTCTATCCAGTACGCCTGGATCCGCTTGCTTGCGGGCCAACAGGGCGTGCCGTTCGTGGTGGGTGACGACGATCAATCCATTTATGCCTGGCGTGGCGCCAAGATCGAGAACATTCTGAAATTCGAAAAGGATTTCCCCGACACCCGCATGCTGCGTCTGGAACAGAACTACCGTTCCACCGGCAATATCCTCAAGGCCGCCAATGCCCTGATCGCCAATAACAGCACGCGGCTGGGCAAGAACCTGTGGACCAGCGGCGCTGACGGCCTGCCACTCCGTGTGTATGCCGCCTACAACGAGCAGGACGAGGCGCAGTTCGTCATGGATCAGATCAGGCACTGGCAGGAACAGGGCGGCGCGCGCCACGATGTCGCCGTCCTGTACCGTTCCAATGCCCAGTCGCGGGTATTCGAGGAACGCTTGCTTGCGGAAGCGATTCCTTACCGGGTCTATGGGGGCCCGCGCTTCTTCGAGCGCCAGGAAATCAAGGATGCGCTCGCCTATCTGCGCCTGCTGGAGAACCGCGACGACGATGCCTCTTTCGAACGCATCATTAACCTGCCGGTACGCGGTATCGGCACACGCACGCTGGATTCGCTGCGCGAAGCCAGTCGCCGCCAAAATCTGCCGCTGTGGCGCGTGTTGTGTCAGCTGCTGGACAGCAAGGATGCACCGGCGCGGGTGTCTGGCGCGCTCGGCGGTTTCACAAAGCTCGTGGATGATATGGACAAAGCCGTACGCGGGCTCGATTTATTCGAGCAGGTGGATCATGTGATCCACGGCAGCGGGCTGGTTGAACACTATAAGGCGGAAAAAGGCGAGCGTGGCGAAGCGCGCGTCGAGAATCTGCAGGAGCTGGTAAGCGCGGCACGCGGTTTTCAACCGGAAGATCTGCAAGGCATGACACCGCTGTCGGCGTTTCTTTCCCATGCCGCATTGGAAGCCGGCGAAGGCCAGGCACAGGAATGGGAGGATTGCGTACAGCTCATGACGCTGCATTCGGCCAAGGGCCTGGAATTCCCGCTGGTGTTTATCTGCGGACTGGAAGACGGCCTGTTCCCGCACGAGCGCTCCAGTGAGGATCTGGAAGGACTCGAGGAGGAACGGCGCCTGTGTTATGTGGGCATGACCCGTGCCAAGCAGGAACTGTATCTCAGCTACGCCGAGAGCCGGCGGCTGCACGGCATGGACAATTACGGCGTGCCATCGCGGTTTCTGCGGGAGATTCCGCCGGAGCTGGTGCAGGAAATCCGTCCGCGGGTGCAAGTGTCGCGGCCGTTCACGGCGGCCGCTGCCGGCCGGCTGCACGCCGCACCGGTGGGCTTGAGTCTCGGCCAGCGGGTGCGCCATCCGAGCTTTGGCGAAGGCACGGTGCTGGATTACGAAGGCAGCGGAGCGCACGCACGTGTGCAGGTGAATTTCAGCAGCGCAGGCGCCAAATGGCTGGTGGTGGCTTACGCTAACCTCATGCCCATCTGATGTGTGCCCGCGCTGCCCGGCAACCCCGGCGGTATCCCACCCGCCATGATAGGCAGTGGCGTTGGCCCTGTTTCCGAATCCCGAGCGCAGCACCTGCACGGGCTCGAGAATTTTGGACGGAAACTGGTGCCGGCGCCCATGATGGCCCTCAGTTGTTGATGGAAAGACAGATGCTTTTGGCACTTGCGTCAATCAGATTCTCAGGCGAAGGTCCACCCATGGAGCAACATCATGCAAGCTGACGATAAACGCCATTTACATCCGCAACGTGAAAATTTGGATGCCATGCATGCCCGCGAGTCCTGGAAAATCTTCCGGATGATGGCGGAGTTCGTGGAAGGCTTCGAACAGCTGGCGTCCATCCGGCCTTCCGTAAGCATCTTCGGTTCGGCGCGCATGGCGCCAGACCATCCGTACTATGCACTCGCGGAACAAATCAGCCGGGCATTATCCGATGCTGGTTTTTCGGTGGTGACCGGCGGCGGACCGGGGCTCATGGAGGCCGCCAACAAGGGCGCCTACGCAGGAAAATCGCCGAGCATCGGTCTCAATATCCAGTTGCCCCATGAACAAGCTGCCAACCACTACCAGGATATTTCCCTTAAGTTCCGGCATTTCTTCACGCGCAAAGTGATGTTCGTGAAGTACGCTTCGGCTTACGTGGTGCTGCCGGGCGGTTTCGGCACGTTGGATGAACTCGGTGAAATCCTCACGCTCATCCAGACCGGCAAGATTATGCCGATTCCCATCCTGCTGGTGGGTAGCGGATTCTGGCAAGGATTAGTGGATTGGTTGAAGGTACGCCTGGTTGCGGAACATATGATAGATGCGCAGGATCTCGAACTGTTCAAGGTCGTGAACGAAGCCCATGAGGTGGTGAATGCCATCCTCGAGTACTACGGAGCGCGCGGTTTCGAACCGTCGGCCCAGGAAAGGGAGACGCTGCTGGAACTCTAGCGGTCTTTAGCACACTGATATTCAGATTTCCGGCTTGCCCACATCCACATCGTCGAGATCGCGGGAATAATCGGTGGCCAGGATATCGCGTGCCAAGGTCTCATCCGCACGCATGACGCGAAGCTTGATGCCGCCGAGAGCGATGGCATACAACCAGTCCATCTGCACCATGTTGTCATCGAACAGTAACGCGCGGATTCCCTCCGCCGCCAGCCGCCCCATGACGATATGTGCATCGATGGTCTTGTCGAAGGTGGCGATGGTGACGTATTCGTCCATGTCGGCAACCAAGTCGGCGTTGCAATCCCCGTCGTCTGTCGCTCTCGGCGGCGAGCGCAATGCCCGGCCGCTGTCCTCGGTGAGTGCGCCATACAGGCGGATTAACCAGACCGAAAACCGCCGGAATGCGGGGAATACCAGCAACGTTGTGTCCCGGAACTTGCGTCGCGCGGCGACTAAGCTTTGAGATTAGAGCACAAAACCGTGACGACGGCGGCATAAAAAACCCGGCGGACGGGACCGCCGGGTCAAGGCCTTCATGGCCAGAGGTGATTGAGTGTACCTAAAAGGGCGTAAGCATCCTTGCTGGTCCATACCCCGCCCCGGGTCCCTGATCCTATCCTTGTCCCGCCATTCCTTGGCAGTGCAGGCGAGTGTTACTCTGCCACGGGCAGATTGCCGGTACAGTCGGAGGACCCCGGCAGCCAGCGTAGGAAAAGGCTTACATCGAAAGCTGTCCCCCATTTGATTTTGCGGTAAAACCCAGTAACAAATCCCAAAACCAGCCGCCATGCGCGAACTCTTCCCTCCCTTGGAACCCTTTGCCACCCGCCGCCTACCCGCGCAGGCGCCCCATGAGATTTATGTGGAGGAATGCGGCAATCCCGACGGCCTGCCCGTGGTGTTCGTTCACGGCGGTCCGGGCGGTGGCTGTACCACCGACAACCGCAGGTTTTTCGATCCGGCGCGTTATCGCATCGTGCTCTTCGATCAACGCGGTTGCGGCCGTTCACGGCCACACGCGGAACTCACGCACAACACCACCCAGGCGCTGGTGGAGGATATGGAGCGCATCCGGGAAACCCTCGGCATTGAGCGTTGGCTGGTTTTCGGCGGTTCCTGGGGTTCGACCTTGGCCCTGGTGTACGCCGAAACTCACCCACAGCGGGTCCTGGCGCTGATTCTGCGCGGCATTTTCCTGGTCACGGCGGCGGAACTCAGCTGGTTTTACCAGGACGGCATCCAGCATCTGTTTCCGGACTATTTTGAGGAGTTCGTGGCGCCGATCCCGGTAGCCGAGCGCAGCGACCTGATACACGCCTATTATCGGCGTCTCACCAGCGATGATCCCGCCACGCGCCAACGCGCGGCGGAAGTCTGGTCGTTGTTCGAGGCGCGCTGCTCAACGTTGTTGCCCAGCGAATCCGTCGTAGATCATTTTTCCGAGCCGGATGTGGCCATGGCCATCGCCCGCATCGAATGTCATTACTTCGTGCATGATTGTTTCCTGACCCCCGGGCAGATCATCCGCGATGCGCCGCGTATCCGGAATATCCCCGGCGTGATCGTGCAAGGGCGCTACGATGTGGTATGTCCGGCGTCCGCCGCTTGGCAGCTGCACAAGGCATGGCCGGAAGCGCAGTTTCGGTTAATTCCCGATGCCGGCCACGCCTCCAGCGAACCGGGCGTCTGCTCGGCCCTGGTGGAAGCGACCGATGAGTTTGCCGGCCGTTTCAAAACCCCATGATCGGACTGTTGCAGCGCGTCAGCCGCGCTTCGGTGGAGGTGGAAGGCAGGCCAGTGGCCGCCATCGGTCGGGGGCTACTGGTGTTCATTGCTGTCGAGCGTGGCGACCGTGAAGCACAGGCCGAACGTCTGCTGCAACGCCTGCTAGCCTACCGCGTGTTCCCGGATACGGCTGGCCGCATGTACCGGGATGTGCGCGAGATTGACGGTGGCCTGCTGCTGGTGCCGCAATTCACGCTCGCGGCGGATACCCGCAGCGGCAACCGCCCGAGTTTCACGCCAGCGGCGCCGCCGGAACAGGGCAAATATCTGTTCACCTGTCTATACGAACAGGCTGTGCGGGCCCACGCCGCCACCCAGTGCGGCCTATTCGCGGCTGATATGCAGGTATCGTCGGTGAATGACGGGCCCGTCACCTTCTGGTTAGAAGTCCCGCCCGATTCGGAGAGCTGAGAGGACATGGATTGTTCCTGATCCCCGTCTGGATTAGGATTGAGTCGCCGGTAGTTTATAAACCATGAATAAAATACGCTGGCTTGCTTGAATATGGACAGCGCACTTGAATCCAGCTTCGTCATCATTGACCGGTCCGGATCCAATCCCATGTTTTCCATAACCACCAGATACCATATGTGCCGACGCTCCACAGCCCCTGCTTAATAGTTTGGCGGCGCGCACGGTCGGACGGGAAATAACGCAGACCAAAACCAGGCGACAACCATGTTGCTGATACCTGCGATCGATATAAAGGATGGGAAATGCACACCTGCGACGGCTGTCCCTGGTGATGGCAAGTCCGTGCCGACGGATAATCCGGTGATGGTTGCCCAACGCTGGGCGGCAGCGGGTGCACGCCGCCTGCAGGTGGCGGACATGGACAGTGCACAACCCGGCAAACTGGCGAATGCCGCCGTAATCCGCGGCATTGTGGGCGCCTGTCCCGGCGTGCCGGTGCAGGTCAGCGGCGGAATGCGCAGCGATGCAAACGTGGAAAGTTATTTTGACGCAGGCGCGGACTACCTGATCTTGGGGACCAAGGCCGCGAGCACGCCGCATTACATCAACAACCTGTGCCTCGAATATCCCGGGCACATCCTGGTGGAGTTGGAGACCAAGGATGGCAAGGTGAACACCGAGGGTTGGTCGAAATTGGCCAACCACGAAGCCCTGGAGGTGGCGGAGCATTTCCAGCGCGAGGGTGTGGCGGGAATTCTTTACAGCGACAAACACCATGGCGGGATGCGGAATTTTAATCTCACGGCGGCTTTGTCACTGGCCCAGTCCCTGACCATCCCGATATTTCTGGCCAACGGTCTGAACTCTCTTGAGGATATCCGCCAGCTGTGCGAAGCAGGCGGCGGTAGCCTGGCGGGCGCCGTGTTGTCCGTCCAACCCCTGGATTTTGCCAAAGCACAAAAACTTGCCGACGTGCTTCCCGGCGAGCCCTCGGAATAGGAAATGAAAGGCGCGGCAATAGGCGTAAAATAAGTTTCCACCGGCCTTGATGAATCAGGTTTCTTTTGAGCGAGCTCTGGTCCCCACCCATTACCCCGGAGCCGCGGGAGCAATTCATGGAACTCAGTGTTGGCAAGATCCTGTTGATTCTTATCATCGTGGTGCTGGTGTTCGGCACCGCCAAACTGCCCAAGCTCGGCGAAGATCTCGGCAAGGCTGTGCGCAGCTTCAAGAAGGGCATGCACGATAGCGACAACGAACCTGCGGCCGGAGCGAAAGCCGCAGACGAAAAGTCCAAGCCCGGTTCCGACAACACTTCCAACTGACGTTCCATGTTCGAAGGCAGCTTTTGGGAGCTGGCACTGATCTTCGTGCTGGCGTTGGTGGTGTTTGGTCCGGAACGTTTGCCGGGACTGGCGCGCACCGTTGGCCTGTGGGTGGGCCGGGCGCGGGCCGTGGTAAGAAATCTCACGGAACAGATCGAACGCGAACTGGCTGCCGAGGAAATGCGTAAGACGGCGGACAGCGTACGCCGGGCTATGAATGAGCCGATCAACCTCGTTGGCACCAAGACTGCCGGTACGGATACGGCGGACCGGGCGCAGGAAACAACCAAGCATGACCCCCCCAACGGATGATCCCGGCGGCGAAACACTGATCAGCAAATCCCTCATCGGGCACCTGCTGGAGTTGCGCCGTCGTCTGCTGCTGTGGGTGGGGACACTGTTGGCGCTGTTCTTGTGCCTGTTCCCGTTCCAGAACCGGGTGTTTGATTTCATCGCCTTGCCCATGATTCGGCGGTTGCCGTCGGGTTCCAGCATGATTGCCACCAGCGTCACCTCGCCTTTCATGACGCCCATGAAGCTTACGCTCATGCTGGCGCTGTTCCTGAGTGTGCCGGTGCTGCTCTGGCATCTGTGGCGGTTTGTGTCGCCGGCACTCTACAAGAGCGAACGCCGTATGTTTTTCCCGCTGCTGGTGTCCAGCGTGGTCCTGTTTTATTGCGGTGTGGCCTTCGCCTACTTTGTGCTGTTTCCGGTGGCGTTCGCGTTCCTTACCTCGGTGGTGCCGGCCGGGGTCAAGGTGATGACCGACATCAATGCCTACTTGGATTTCGTGCTCACGATATTCTTTGCCTTCGGTTTGGCCTTCGAAGTGCCGGTGGCCATCGTACTGGCAGTATGGGTGGGGTTCACGACACCCGGCAAGCTCAAGAAACTGCGCGCCTATGCATTGGTAGCTTCCTTCATTGTCGGCATGATTCTGTCGCCGCCAGATGTGGTTTCCATGACCTTGTTGTCCGTGCCAATTTATCTGCTGTATGAAATCGGCATGCTCATGGCGCGTATCCTGGTGCCGGGCTCGAAGCAGGTGGATGCGCAGCATGAACAAGGGCAAGCTGAACCATGAGCGATAGAGAGACACACGCCGCACGCGATTATGCCTGCGAAGCAGGGTTCGCTCGTATTATTTGTGTCGCGTCATGTTAAAGGTCGCGAACTGAAGAATGATGAGCGAGGCTTGAAGTTATGTCAGCAACAGCAGGCATTTCTCCTGCCTATGTAGAATAGCGGCTTTTTCACTGCACAGGGAGCCACATGACTAGCGACGCTCGTCACCGGCTGCGGCTCATGGCAGCCTTCGCGGTGGTGTATATCGTGTGGGGCTCAACGTATCTCGGCATCCGCATCGGTGTAGCGGATATCCCTCCGGCGTTGTTGTCCGGCATACGCAACACCGTCGCAGGTTTGGTGTTGATGGCGATCGCAGTCGCCCGCGACCAGACGCTGCCGAAACAACCGCGCGAGTGGTTGCACGCGCTGATCATGGGCGTGTTGCTGGTGACACTCGGCAACGGTTTGGTGACCTGGGGGGAGGTTTATGTGCAGTCAAATCAGGCGGCACTCATCGCCATCACCTCGGCCTTGTGGGTGGCGTGGTTCGGCACCTTCGGACCCAAGGGCCATCCGCTATCCGCGCGTGCCAAGAGCGGGCTCGCCATCGGCTTAGTGGGCGCGGTTCTCATGTTGTTGCCGGGGAAACAATTTACCTTTGAGCACTTCAGCGCGCAGCTTGCGATTCTGCTGTCCACCGTGTGTTGGGGTATGGGCGTGATCTACGGCCGCAACTACAGCGTGAGCGTGACGCCGCTGATGTTGTCGGGGATGTTGCTGTTCCTGGGAGGCGGGGTGTTGGTGATTATCGGCCTGGCTGCCGGCGAAGCCTCCCACTGGCATTGGAGCCTGCCGAGCATGGGAGCGCTTATCTATCTCACGGTATTTGGATCTTGCATCGCCTACAGCACCTACATATGGCTCATTCACCACACCACTCCGGACAAGCTCGGGACCACGGCCTACGTCAATCCCGCTATCGCGCTGGTACTCGGCTGGATGGTACTGGGCGAAAAGGTCGAGGCTGTCCGGCTTCTGGGCATGCTGGTGATTCTGGTGGGCGTGATCCTGGTGACTACCCGTTTCGGTTATCCCCGGAAAAAACCGCTAATCCAAGCAGATCGGCTATAACAGTATAAACAACATAGTTGAGCCTTCTGTAGAAGAAATCGCGGAGATTTCATCGTGGCGATGGTTGCACTGAAACCCATATTGATCTGGCGGCCCAACCGGGTTGCGTGTGTTGCGGGCAGCTTATTTGTCACGGTAATTGTTCTGGCAGCTTTGATCTTCATGTTCGACAGACCACTCGAATCTGTTATCCGGGTCACCCCTATTGAAATACGTTTGATATCGACTGCGGCCTCTGCGCAAGTTGCTTTGAAGTCGAAACATGTAAAATTCGAACATCGCCATGAAACCGAGGCGATCCTGAAACCATTGTATCTTGTGAGGCCAAAAAAGATTCCGCTGAAGATTATTGCGCCGCCTTTGCCAAAACCCGTGGATTGGCAGCAGCAGATAGAGATGAGCGTTAAAAGCCAGACCCAAAGTGTCTCAAACCCGACTGGGCTCATGTTGAACAAGATTCCAATAGTGACCCCTTTGCAGCAAGCCTTGAACGCACCCCGCAAGCCGGAGAGCATGCAGAATGGTGGGAGTTACCGCTCCATTTACGGCGGCACCATCCTGAAATCCGACGGCATGTGCGGTGAGTTGCAGACCATCCAGATCGGCCCTTCTCCGTCCAATCGGGTAAGCATCGCATTTCCAGGCCATCACTGCGCTGGTGATTACCAACCGAGCATGAACGAAGAGTTAGCAAAATGGGTGGATCAGGAGGCAAAGAAACACCCGCCGCCGCGTTGAGGACGTTCCTCAGGTACGCAAGCCCACGCCTTTGTTCAGCAGCAACAGGCTGAAGCTGAACAGGCCCAGAATGAATAGCAGAATGATGGCGTAGGCGCTGCCGATGCTGATGTCGGAGACACCGAGGATACCGTAGCGGAAGGCATTCACCATGTAGAGAATGGGGTTGGCCCTGGATATGTGTTGCCACACCTCGGGCAGCAGGTGAATGGAATAGAACACGCCGCCCAGATAGGTGAGTGGCGTGAGGATGAAGGTCGGGATGATGGTAACGTCGTCGAACTTCTTGGCAAACACCGCGTTGATGAAACCACCCAGCGAAAACACCACCGCCGCCAGGATCACAACCGAGACGGTGATGAGCGGATGTACCACGTGCAGGTGGGTGAAGAACAACGAGATGATGGTGACGATGATGCCCACCAGGAGGCCGCGCACCACGCCGCCCGCCACGTAACCCAGCACGATGTAGGCATTCGGCAGCGGCGACACCAGCAGCTCTTCCACATGGCGGCCGAATTTGGCGCCGAAGAACGACGACACCACATTGGCGTAGGAGTTGTTTATCACCGCCATCATGATGAGACCGGGAGCCAGGAACGCCATATAACTGTAACCGCCCATCTGCCCCACGCGACTGCCGATGAGCCCGCCGAAGATGATGAAATACAGCGTCATGCTGATGGCCGGCGGCACCAGTGTCTGTATCCAGATTCGCAGCACCCGTACCAGTTCACGCATGACGATGGTCTGGAAGCCGATATAGTTTTCGCGAAATCTGCTGACTCGCATGGCGATCAACCCTTGCCTTCGACCAGGCGCACGAATAGTTCTTCCAGACGATTCACCTTGTTGCGCATGCTGGTTACCTGGATGTGCTGTTGCGAGAGCAGACCGAACAGCATGTTGACGTCCTGGGATTTATTCACCGCGACTTCCAGGGTGGTGTCGTCCACTTGGGTCACGGCGTAACCGTCGAGCGGCGGCACCTGTTGCAGTGGCTCGCGCAAGTTGAGCACGAAGGTTTCGGTGTGCAACTTCGCCAACAAATCGCGGGTGCGCCCCTGTTCGATGATACGCCCCTTATCGATGATAGCGACGCGCCGGCATAGGTCCTCGGCTTCCTCCAGATAATGGGTGGTGAGGATGATGGTGATGCCTTCCTTGTTGATTTTCTTCAGGAACGCCCACATGGAGCGGCGCACCTCGATGTCCACGCCGGCGGTAGGCTCGTCCAGGATCAATAATTTTGGTTCGTGTACCAGCGCCCGCGCGATCATAAGTCGGCGCTTCATGCCGCCGGACAAGGTCCGGGAGATGTCGTCGCGCTTATCCCAGAGGCTCAACTGCTTCAGATATTTCTCCGTGCGCTGCTTCGCCAACCGCCGTGGGATGCCGTAGAACCCCGCCTGGTTTATCACGATGTCGGAAATTTTCTCGAACTGATTGAAGTTGATCTCCTGCGGCACCAGGCCGATACAGGATTTCGCCCTTTCTATTTCGGTGTCGATGTCGTAGTCGAAGACCTTGACGGTGCCCGAGGTCTTGTTCACCAGCGAAGTGATGATGCCGATGGCGGTGGTCTTGCCGGCGCCGTTGGGGCCGAGGAGCGCGCTGAACTCGCCTTCCTGCACCTCGAAATCGATGCCTTTGAGGGCTTGGGTACCGTTCTTATAGGTCTTGACGAGGTTGTGGAGGCTGAGTGCGTTCATGGACGGATGCAAACATTCCGGCGCGGGTTATTTTGGGCGCTAATGATACCGCAAAAGAAAAGCTCAGCGGTTTGCATCGCATCCAATTCAGTAGGCTGGAAACGGAGTTTGGCCGTACGCTGCCCGTGTTGGCATGGGTCTATCGGTCGCAGCCGCCGGCAGCATGAACGGTGATCTGGACTTTCCATCCGAATGGAAGAAATCCCGTGGGAATTCCCCTAGACTGGCCTCGTTGGCAGGTTGGAACAACCCATGCACTGCATTCAAGACTGAAGTCTGGGATGCGAATCAATCAATACTATAGTTGCAACGGCTGACCGATGAAACTACGTGATCACAAACTGGCATGCTTGATCCTCGAGCTTCTGAGCCAGGGCATCACGCCCCACAAGATTGCGCTCACCGTCGCCCTGGGTGTGGTGCTAGGGGTGACCCCGGTGCTCGGCAGCACCACGCTACTGTGCGCCGCCGCTGCGCTGGTGTTCGGCATTAACCTGCCGCTGATTCAGGTGGTGAACTATCTGGTTTATCCCCTGCAACTGCTGTTGTTGATTCCCTTCATCCAGGCCGGCCAATGGCTGTTTCGCCAGCCGCCCTTGCCGTTCTCGTTTGCGCAACTTACGGCGCTGCTGCGGTTGAGATTCTGGCAGACCCTGGCGATGCTGTGGGAATACACCCTGCACGGGTTGATCGCATGGCTGATCCTGGGCGGGATAGCCGCGCTCATTATCTATATAGTATCGCGTCCAATCCTCGGGTACCTGATCGTGAGAAAGACCGCCAGCGAGAAGCATCTTGATTAGTTAGCGGACAGCGAACGTGTCTCCAGGTTGTATCCCGAGGTTGGCTGCCACACCGGCCTTGAGTTCCAGCACGTACTTTGCGGGTGCCGCACTGGCATATGTGGGGCAGGGATCCATCTTGCAAGGCGGCGTGTCCGCCGACACGTTGATGAGCCGGCGCTGGGCATCGAAGAACAGGATATCCAGCGGAATGAGTGTGTGCTTCATCCAGAAATAGCGCAGCTGCGCATCGTGGTAAATGAATAACATGCCGTGGTCAGATGTCAGGTGTGTGCGGTACATCAGGCCACGATCCCGCGCGGCTTCCGTTCTCGCGATTTCCACACTGAAACTATGCCCCGCGAGTTTCACGTGGGATCCCGCGGGGTTCGCCGCAAACACGGCCGACGTGGCAATGAACAAGGCAAACAGCAAGTTTCGGTTCAAAATAGATGGACGGCGCATCAGCATTTTCTCCCGATGATTTAATTGATGGGCGCGCCCGGCGGCTGCTTGGTGAAATCTTGCGGTGAAGGATTCTGGGTCAGGCGGTACACGCCCTCTCGTATGATGCGGCGCATGACGATCTCCACGATCGTGGTTTGGTTGGGTTTGATGAGATTCTTGAGATTATCCGCCGTCGCCTTAAGGGTCGCCGGCTGATAGAGCACGAAGCCATCCTGGGGGTAGGGCACCACGTGTAGGCCGAGGCTGTCGCCGGGCGGCAGCGCTGGCCGCAATTGTCGACCTTTGTACATCACCGCCGGGCCGCCCAGCATGCGGGTGTAATTGACGTAGTAGGTGATGGTGCCGGGATCCAGGTGATTGCGCTGGCGGTCGATGAAAAATCCCGGCGGCAGGTGGTTGGGGCTATTGTCTTTGCCGGCCGTGAGAATGATATCGAAATCCTTGATGGCATTGCCCTGGTCGTCGCGCACCCGGAAGATGAGCATGCAGCAGGGATCCACGATCACCTGATGATCGAAGCGACCGAGACTGCCGCGGTCCTCCACCTGTTCCTGCTGTTGGACCTCCGCAGTTTGGACACGGAAACTATCAAATAGCGCGGCGTAATCCTTGAGGGTGTTGACCCGCAGGCATTGCAGAATGCCCGTCACGGTGGCATTGGGGGTGGCATCGGCGGGAATACTGCGCATGATGCCCATGCGCAGGTCCGAATGACAGACGCCGGGGATTACCGCCAACGGCACCGCCGGTGAAATTTCCGGTGCCCCGGCCTGCAGCAGCGGAGCGCTGAAACCCAGTTTCGATTTTTTGTCCGTCACCGGCGCTTGCTGTTCCAGGCACACATGGGTGTAATTCAGGTTGGCCGCCACCACCCGGACCACGCCGTCGGAACCCATCTCGGCCGTGTAGCTGTTGACGAAATCATAGAGATGCGGGTCGTGGGACTGGCCGGTGAGCACGAAGGGAAACAAGCCCTGCGGGCCGATATAAGCCGCGCCCTGTTGCAGCCATTCGAGATTGAGCTTGAGACTCTGGGGACTGCCCAGCTCCAGCCATTCCAGTACGCCGGTGCCCACATCCACGCCCTCGAACCAGGCCTTGAGACGCGAGAGTTTGGAAAGCCCCAGTTGCACCAACGCCGAACCGAAGTTCGCGGGCGCCAGCATGATGAGATGACTCAGGGGCGGATGCTTGCGGCCGGCGCTGATATAGAAATGCTGCAGCCAGGCGCGGATCACCGGGCAGCCGGTGGAGTGGGTAATGCAGGCAATACGCCGCCCCCGTTTCAGGGCATCGCCCACCTCCCGTTCCAAGGCCGTCTGGAAGGCGCGGGCAATATCCGGGATGGTGACTTCGTTGTGGAAACTGATGTATTCCGACAGCCAGAGGTTGCGTACCTCGATGTCCAGATCGGGTGAACGCACAGCTTCCAGTGTGAGACGCTGCGGCAGACCGCCGTAGGTATCGGTATTGCGCACGCTCCAGCCGTGTACCAACACCACCACGCGCTTTTGTTTGGCCATCTAAGCTCCTTGGATTATTGCGGTCCTGCCATTGAAAACGGCTGCTGTCATCTATATTAGTCCAGACACCGGCAGCGCGCCCTGTGGGTGTATCATGAGGTATCGTTGATGCGTAGATATTTTCAGAGGATTACCGCCATGTCTGAATTGCATGCCATGAAGAAAGTCGTGGGGTTCGCCGCCGTGCTGGGCATGGTGCTGTCACTCGCCGGTTGCGGCATCAACAACATCCCCACCTACAAGCAGCAGGTGACCGCCGCCTGGAGCCAGGTGTTGAACGAATACCAGCGGCGTACCGACCTGATTCCCAATCTGGTGGCCACGGTCAAAGGCTATGCTACTCATGAGGCGGATGTACTGGAGGCCGTGACCAATGCCCGTGCCAAGGTCAGCCAGACACAGATTCCCGCCAACATCCTCAGCAATCCTAAGGCTTTCCATGAATTCGAACAGAATCAGGCGACCCTGGGCGGTGCGCTTTCGCGCCTCATGATGGTGACGGAGAATTACCCGAACCTGAAAGCCAATCAGAATTTCCTGGCCCTGCAATCGCAGCTGGAAGGCACCGAAAATCGTATCGCCGTGGCGCGCCGCGACTACATCCTGGCAGTGCAGCAGTACGATACAGAACTCACCACTATCCCGGGGCGCTGGTATCATTCTATGTTCTACTCGAGTTACCCGATGATCCAGAATTTCACGATCTCGGAACAGGCGCAGCAGGCGCCCAAGGTCAGTTTCTAATTCCCTGTTCCTTCTCCCCCTGTGGGGGGGAAGGAAGGATGAGGGGGTTCAATAGCATGTACGCGCTTTGTATCCGTCGTTTGTTTACGTTTGCAGTTGTCGCCGGCGCGTTGCTGGCCACGCCCGCATTCGCAGCCGTCAATGGCTTGGACGCCGGCATGCCGGCGTTTCCGGCACTCACCGGGCCGGTGGTGGACCAGGCGCACTTGCTGCCGGCGGACGTCTTCAACAGTCTTTCGCAAAAACTCGCGGCCTACGCCAGCAACACCGGCACACAACTGGTGGTGGTGACCATACCCACGCTCAACGGCTATCCCATCGAATACTACGGTTATCAGTTGGGCCGCCACTGGGGTATCGGCCAGAAGGGCAAGAACAACGGCGCGCTGCTGATCGTGGACGCGGGCGAGAAACAGGTGCGCATCGAAGTGGGTTATGGTCTGGAAGGCACGCTCACGGATGCCCAGAGTTTCAACATCATCAACAATATCATCCTGCCGCGCTTCAAACAGGGCGATTACGCCGGCGGCATCGCCGCGGGCACCGATGCGATTCTCACGGTACTCGGCAACCGGCAGCAAGCCGTCGCGCAGCAGCAAGTGCGCAACCGCTCCGGCGCCGGGTTTCTCATGCTGATCATCATCCTGTTTGCGCTCTTGCCATTGATGATGACGATTTTTGGCCGCGGCGGCCACGGCGCTCCCGGTAAAAGTAGCGGCGGGATGGGATGGTTGGGTTGGCTGGCCCTGGGGATGTTGAGCGGTGGGCTTGGGGGCGGCGGATTCGGCGGCGGGGGCCTTGGAGGCGGTGGCTTTGGCGGATTTTCGGGTGGCGGCGGATCGTTTGGCGGCGGTGGCGCCTCCGGAGGTTGGTGAACGGTGATCAAATTCTCACAGCAGGATAAGGTCCGGATCACGGCGGCGATACACGCGGCCGAAAAAAACACCAGCGGCGAATTCGTGGCCGTGGTGGCGCGCAGCAGCGACCACTATATCTTTCTACCATTGTTATGGGCAGCCATCCTGGCATTGCTGGTGCCGGGTGTTTTCCTGCTGTCCGGCAATCCTCTGGCCGCCATCCATGTTTATCAAATCCAGCTGGCGGTGTTTATCGTGCTCGCGTTTTTATTCTTGTTCGTGCCGGAGTTACACCTGCGGCTGGTTCCGCGGCAGGTGAAACATTCACGCGCCAGCCGCCTAGCCAAGGCGCAGTTCTACCAGCAGGGTGTGCAGCTGACGCCGCATCATTCCGGGGTGCTGTTGTTTGTGTCCCTGGCGGAGCATTATGTGGAGATCGTCGCCGACAAAGGCATCCACGAAAAACTCGGCGAAACTCACTGGCAGGGCATCATTCAGGATTTCGTGGAGCAGGTCCGCAAAGGCCAGGTGGTAGATGGTTTTGTGGCGGCCATCGGTGCCTGCGGCACCGGCATGGCGAAGCACTATCCCCCCGTGCCGGGTAATACGGACGCATTGTCCGACGGTCTTATCGAAATCTGAGTTACACGTTGTTCAGATCCATCTGCTCGGTACTGGTTTTGGCGTAGCCCCGCGGGCGGATCGCAACGGTGTTGGTGATGCGTGTGCACAGGCTACCGTCGGCCAGGTAAAAACCGTATTCGAAGGTGGGCGTGGCGCGTCCGTTGGCATTTAATTCCGCGTTAATCGCGACTTCCTGATCCGGCGGCATCTCGAAGCGCAATTCCAGGTCAGTGCTGCCAGGCTTCTCGAACGCGATGTTCATGGCGCGGGTCCATACCGAGTAGCCGGGGAAAACCCGCGCACAGGATAACGCAGCGATCGGATCCGCCAAGGCCGCCTGCCAACCGCCGAACATGTCGCCGGAGAGATTGCTGGAAAACGCTGTCAGGGGCAGCCGGATGCGCAGCCGGCGCCAGCCATCCTGCGCCTCCAGCACCTTGGCACGCATCTTGAAGAACGGCGGATACAGCTCCAGCCGCCGGGTTTCCGGCATGAATTTCATTTTGGCGATTAAGCGCAGCAGGTTCATGTCCACTCCCGGTCGGTCCGAGGTATTCTAGTATCACATTATGGAGAACCGTCATGCGCCCGGTACAAAGCTGGCTGGATGAATACGGCGAGAGTCACCGAAACCCGGTGAACAAATCCCTTCACTGGATTTGCGTGCCCCTCATCCTGCTTTCCCTCGTCGGCCTGCTGTGGTCAATTCCCGTGCCGCATGCTTTCGCGGAGCGCTCGCCGCTGCTGAACTGGGGTGTGTTGTTTATGATCGCTGCGCTGCTGTATTACTACGCGCTCGCCTGGCGGCTGGCACTCGGCATGACTGTGGTGGTGCTGGTGATAATCGCCATTGTCGGCGGCGTAGAGCGGTTGCCGGCGCCGCTGTGGCTGATATCGCTGGGCGTATTCGTGATCGCCTGGATTGGCCAGTTCATCGGCCATAAAATCGAGGGCCGCAAGCCCTCGTTCTTCAAGGACATCCAGTTCCTGCTCATCGGCCCCCTGTGGCTGCTGGCGTTCGTGTACCGGCGTGCGCATTTCGCCTACTGATTTTTCAGCGCCACCTGCTTCACGGCTTCGGCCACTGCCGCATGTACGGTTTTATCCAGTACATGCGGCAGCAGTTCGTCGGCGGGCGCCAGTTCCGCAAGTTTATCGGCGGCCGCCAGATACATCTCCTGGGTGAAGCGTTTGGCACGCGCGTCCAGGGCACCGCGGAACAGCGCGGGGAATCCCAGGGCATTGTTGACGCTGCGGCCATCCGTCGCAAAGGCCGCGCCGTGTTCCAGGGCGATACGCGGTTCGATCTCCGCTTCCGGATTCGAGAGCGCAAAAATCAGCTGGCCGGTGCGCACCATGTCCGGTTTTATGAGTCCTTTGACGCCGGTAGTGGCGATGACGATCTGCGCCTGCTGCATCAATTCTGCGAGACTCGCGCGCTTGCCGCCCAGGCGTTCCAAGCGCGTCAAGGCTTCCTCCCGCAGGTCCGCACCCAACACCTGTTTGACCCCGTAGCGCAACAACAAACTGGCAATGCCGATGCCGGCGGCCCCCAAACCCACCTGGCCGACGATGGAATTCTTGAGATCCTGGTGTACGCGCCGGCTGGCCGTGAGCAACGCACCCAAAGTCACCACCGCGGTACCGTGCTGGTCATCCTGCATCACCGGCTTGTTGAGTTTCTTTATCAGGGCCTCTTCAATCTCGAAACAAGCGGGCGCGGCGATGTCCTCGAGGTGAATGGCGCCGAAAGACGATTCAATGGCCAGCACCGCGTCAATGACCTTCTTGGGTGCGGTGTCCGTGAGCAGGATCGGCACGCCGGAAATGCCCACGAACTTGGCGTAGATCATGGCCTTGCCTTCCATCACCGGCAGTCCGGGGAGGGCGCCGATGGCTCCGAGGCCGAGAATGGCGGTGCCATTGGTAATGATGCCCACGGTGTTGCCCAGGTTGGTGTAGTCCCAGATTTTTTCCGGGTGCTTCTGGATGGCGAGACAAACACGTGCCACGCCCGGCGTGTAGACGTCGCGAAGCTGTTGGATGGAATCCAGCGGCACTTTGGAGATGGTTTCGATTTTGCCACCGCGGTGCCGGTCGAACACCCGATCCGAGCGTCCCAATAAACGCCCATATGGCAACCCCGCGAGACGGTCATATAGCTGTTTGCCTGCGGCCTCGTCCATCTCCACAGTGATTTCCCACACGCTCTTGTCTTGAGCGCGGCGCACCAGGCTGATGTGATCCACGATGATGCCGCATTCGCCGATGGCGGTGAGAATGCGACCCAGGTTTCCGGGCCGGTGCTGGGATTCAATGACTAGAACTTCAGGGACTTGCATGTTGAGTGCTTATGTCATGGATAATGGTGAGGCGGCTATGTTAGCGCTTCGCCTCAAACTGGTAAAAATCCGGTTCCGGCGTATATGAAGAAACGTTAATCCAGATTTAATCCTGGTTGTCGAACCGCAACCTGCCGATATGCTAGTTTGCAGCCTTACTATCACAAAAAGGTATCCGGTCATGAAGCCATTTCGGACAATTATTACTGCTGCCCTGATACTGTTGGCGCCACTGGTTGCCGCTCAGGCTTACAGCGGGAACCAATACGCCAAACAGGCCCGCATCAGCCTGGCGGAAGCCCGTGCCATTGCGCTCAAAGCTTTCCCGGGGAAAATACTGAAACAGGAACTCGAGCAGGAGGCCGGCGGCAGCGGGCTCAGATATTCCTTCGATATCCGCAACCGACAGACTGTACATGAAGTCGGGGTGGACGCCAAAACCGGCAAGCTGCTGGAGAATTCCGACGATTCAAACGACAAGGATTAAGGTCGAAACTCGCGCATGAAAAACCCGGTGTCATCATAAGCGCCGGGTTTCTGTGTCGTGCTAACCACGCACGCGCCGCAGCCGCGGCTTGCCGGGCCTGAACGACTTGATCTTGCCGCCCAGCGACAGCGCCAGTCCGTCGCTGAACGCCTGCATGGCATGTTCCGGTTCGCCCAGGGACTTGAGCAGTTTACCCAGCTCTTCATAGGCTTCCGCCCGCCCGCCCAGCACGATGCTGGATTCCAGATAGCTGCGGGCTTTGCCCCAGAGCTTCGCCACCACGCACAGGCGGCCGGCAGCTAGCAGCAGCGCCGCGCTTTCGCCCTTCTGCGCCAGCCAATCCTCCACCCGTGCCAGCTGCCGCACCGAGTCATCGGCGCGCGTCTGACCATAAAGTACCACCAACTCTTCGTCCCAATCGGACTTGAGCGCGTCACGCGCGATGCTTTCCGCGGTCTTGTATTCGCCGAATTTTATCAATGCCTGGACGTAAGCACGCACCACATTGATGTCGCTGCGCAAGCGCCGCGGCATGTCGTTCCATAGGACCGTTGCCTGGGCACTTGCGGATTGGGCATCCATGCGCTCCAGTAATGCGCACACCGCATGCGTCTCCAGACGATCGATTTCCGCGCGCGGCATGACGCGAAGTTCCCGCAGTTTTGGAATCAGCGCCCGCAGCGGCATCCAGTCGCCAAGTTTCCTATAAAGACGCGCCAGCAGCTTCAGACCGTAGGCATGCTTGGGGTCCAATTCCTGCAGATGCCGCAGCGTGGCCAGGGCATGTTCGTATTGACGGTGGGCGATCTGCAGTTCTGCCTGGGTCAGCAGCACCGCCAGATGCGCCGCCGGCACCTGTTCGTAGGCGCGCCGCAGGTAGGCGTCGCGGCGTTCGTGGGCGCCTTGCATCTGCGCGGCGCGGGCGGCGGCGATGTAGGTGATCAGCGGCACCTTGCTGTCGGCGGCATGGCGCATGAGATGGCGCTCGCTGTCGCTCCAGCGGCCTTCGGCCAGGTCGATGAGGCCACGGATGGAAGAACGCCGCGAGCGCAGTTCGCGGCGCCGCTCCATGGCCGCGCGTATCCGCCGCGGGAAAGTCCACAGTTTCACCACCAGCGTGGTCAGCAGGTACAAGGCGAAGAATACGAACAATATCAATACTATCAGCGTGCCCAGTGACATCTCCACGCTGGTATGGTGCCAGGAGAGCAACGCGTAACCATTGTCCACGTGCAGTGCACTGGCGACGATAACGGCGGCCAGCAACGCCAGCAGCAGGAAGAAGGCGTATTTCATGGCGCTTGGTTCCGCGCGGATTCCAGCCGCCGTAACAGTGTGAGTGAGGCGGAGATGTCCGGCAACGGCGGATTGATCTGCTGTTGTTGCATTTTCGTAAGTGCATCAATGGCGGCCTGCACGCCGTTGTCCTGGGTGTTGAAGTAGGTCTTGAGCCAACTGCCGGCCAAACGCGCACTGCTTTGAAAAGCGGCGTTGTCGCGTTCCAACAAGGCCGCGCGCGCCGCCGCCAGACGCAGTTGCAGGTTCTGACGCAGGAAGTACTCTTGCTGTGGTTCCAGCAGCGGTTCGATGCTTGTCAGGCGGTGGTGCACGCTAAAGATATCCTTGAGGAGCCGTTCCACGCCAGCCTTGAACCGGTTCCACAAAGTCGGGGAAGCGGGTGCGTCATTGTTGGCGTGCCGGCCGGGGACATAGCGCTCCGGCGCCACGCGCTTGAGTGGCCACTGACCCGCCGCTTCGCTGAGACTCGTGAGGGTGGCGGCCATGCCGGTCACGTCCACTTGCGGCACGCCACGTAAGGCGGTTTCCTCCCGCGCAATCTGCCGGCGCACCGGGATAAGTCCCGGGTCGGCCAGCAGTTTCAGCCGCTCATCGGCGGCCCCGAGCGCCTTGAGTGCCAGCCCGGGATCGGCGTTGAGTTGCACCTGGTCGTTGGCGGCCATCAGCAAGCTAGCCGCTTCCGCCTTGATCCAGGCATCGCGACCTTGTTCGGAACGCCGCCGCAGGTCGGTAAGTGCCGCGTCCATGCTGTCGAGCCGGTCGCTGAAACTCTTGAGCGTCTGCTGGGTAGTGCTGATGTCGTTATTCAATTCGCTGCGTGGCGCCGCCGATTGCGCCAACGCCTCCAGCCGCTGGTTTACGGTTTGTAGACTGGCGCTGAGTTGTGCTGCCTGGGTGTGTTGCGTGCGGGTGAAGTTCACCCAACCGGTGACCACCAGGACCAGGCTCACGATAGCCAGCACCAGCGCCAGCCAGCCGGGCCAATGCCGGTGCCGGATCAAAATCGGAGGCGTGATTTTAACCAGGTTTTTCCCCGGTGTACCGGATTCGCGAGGCTCATGCGCGGCGCTCATGCTCTCTCCTGTGCTTGTGTTGTTCACGTCCCTGGCGTGTCCACCATTGCACCAGGGCGTGCACCAGTGCGCGATCACCGGCATCGGCGGCGATCACCGGTCGGCGGCGGATGCCCAGGGCGCCCGCCAGTTTAATTATCCGCGCGCTGGATACCAAAAGCTGCGCCGAACGTAGATACGGCGTGAGCGCCGGACTCAGCATGCGGTCTAGATTGAGCAACGCCTCGCGGCTGGTGACCGCGATGACATCGACTCTGCCCTGACGGAACCAGCTGCCGAGTTCGCTGTGGTCCAGACGCGGTACGGCACGGCGATAAACCTCGGCGTAATCCACCTGCGCGCCGCGTTCCTCCAGGGTCTCCGCCAGCAATTCACGGCCGCCCTGACCGCGCACAATAAGGATACGTTTGTTGCTCACCGCATTCAGCGCTTTGAGTTTGAGCAGCGCCTCGCTGTTGGTACCGTCGCGCGGCAGCATGTCCGGTTTGCGGCCATGGGCGCCGAGTGCGCGCGCCGTGCCCGGACCGATGGCGGCCAGTTTGAGTTTCGGCGGCAGGGCGCCGAAGTCTAGGTAATCGGCGGCGTAATCCACGGCGTTGGGGCTGATGAAAATCGCGTAATCATAGCGGTCAAGCCGCTTGAGGCAGGCATCCAACTCTGCCGAACGCGCCGCTGACAGGATTTCGATGGTGGGGAAATGCAGCACCCCGGCGCCCTTGGTTTCCAAGCGGGCCCTGAGAGCTTCGCCCTGGTGCATGGGACGGGTAATGACGATGCCCGCGTCCTTGAGCGGTCGGGGAGCTGCCACAGCTATGAATCCGTTACCTGACGCAGCACTTCGGCAGCGCCCCGACCCAACATGTCGGCGGCCAGTCGCCGGCCCAGATCTTCGGCGTGGTGTGCGGGGCCGTGTATTTCACCGTCCACCACCCGACTGCCGTCCGGCAGTCCCACGCGACCGCGTAAGCTCAGCGAATGACCTTCGAGTTCCGCATAGCCCGCCACCGGCAAGTTGCAGCTCCCGGACAGACCCTGATTCAGGGCCCGTTCCGCCAGCGTGCACTGCCAAGTGGGCGCATGATTGAGTAGTGCGAGCAAGTTGCGGGTCTCCTTATCGCCGGTGTGGCACTCGATCCCGATGGTGCCCTGGGCGATGGCCGGCAGACTTATCTGCACGTCGAGCACAGCGGTGATTTTGTGCGCAAGTTGCAGCCGCTTCAATCCCGCCACCGCCAGAATCAGGGCATCGTAATCCCCCCGCTCCAGTTTCTTGAGGCGGGTATCCACATTGCCGCGCAACGGCAGGATTTGCAAATCCGGGCGGCAGTGCAGCAACTGACATTGGCGTCGCAGACTGGAGCTGCCCACACGCGCTCCCCGGGGCAGCGCCGCCAACGCCGGCCAGCAGGCCGACACGAAGGCATCCCGGGGGTCTTCCCGCTCCAGTACCGCGGCGATAACGAAATCCGCGGGCAACGCTACCGGCACGTCCTTCATGGAATGCACCGCAAGCTCGGCACGCTTATCGGCGAGCGCATTTTCCAGTTCTTTCACAAACAGACCCTTGCCGCCCAGCAACGCCAGAGAGTCCTGCAGGCTGCGGTCACCCTGGGTGGTGAGCGGCAGCAGTTCGACCGCACGCGGCGCTGCCAGCGGGCGCAAGCGCGCCGCCACATGTTCGGCCTGCCAGAGAGCCAGCGCGCTCTTGCGCGTGGCGATGCGAAGCGGTTTGAAATTCATCAATGGACGGCGGTCAAAAGGGCGCTAATCGTAGCAGGAATAGGCCACGCTTTAACGCGCGTTGCGCAGCTGGGCACGCACCTCCGCCACCATCCGTCGGCTTACTTCCACCGGCTCAGCGCGGCTGTGCAGACGTATCAGGAAACGACCGTCGTCGCTCTTGTCCAGGCTCTGGATATGCGCCAGCGCCACCAGTGCGTTGCGGTGGACGCGGATGAAAAGCTCGGAAAATTCCTTTTCCAGATCCTTGATTGCTTCGTCAATCAACAACTCACCCTGGCTGTGACATACGGTCACGTATTTCTGATCGGCGATAAAACACTGGATGGTGTTTACCGGCACCACATGCAGTTTGTCGCGCAAGCGCGCGCAGATATGGTGGCGCGCCGCATGCACGGTTTGCTGGGCCAGCTGGTTGAGCTGCACGCGATTGAGCCGGCCGGCGTTGGCAAGCGCCGTGCTGAGTTGTGCCTGACGCACCGGTTTGAGCAGATAAGCGATGGCGCGGGTGTTAAAGGCCTCCACCGCGAATTCATCGTAGGCAGTGGTAAAGATCACCGCCGGCGGATTATCGAGACCCGCAAGGTGGCGCGCCGTTTCCAGACCGTCCATCACCGGCATGCGGATATCCAGCAACAGCACATCGGGCTGTGTTGCTTCCCAGAGCCGCAGCGCGTCACGGCCGTTGGCGGCCTCACCGACGACTTCGCAACCGGGAACCTCGGCCAGCAGGCTCTTGAGGCGCGTGCGCGCCGGCAATTCGTCGTCAACCACCAGGACTTTCATGGCGCGTGCCTCTCATAAGGGAAACGCAGGCATACTCGATAAAACCCGTCAGCGGTATTGATGCTCAAACTGGCGCGTTCGGGCCATGCGAGCATCAGACGCTGGCGTACGTTTTCCATTGCCATCTGGTTGCCGTGCCGCCGTGGTGCGTTCTCCGGCGGCAGCGGGTTGCTGATTTCTATGTTGAGGATATCGGCCTCGCATGTGCCAAGGACTTCGACGGTGCCGCCGTCGGGCTGGGTCTCGATGCCGTGGTAAATGGCGTTTTCGAGCAGCGGTTGCAGTAACAGCTGCGGCACATGCGCATCCTCCGGCAACGCATCGGTCTGCCAGTTCACCTTGAGGCGATCACCAAGGCGCAATTTCTCGATGCGCTGGTACTGTTGTGCCATTGCCATCTCCTCGGCGAGCGTCACCGTCGGACTGGTTTTTTTGAGGCTGGCCCGGAACAGGTCGGCCAAATCCTCGATGGTGCGTTCCGCCAGATCCGGATTGCTGCGGATGAGCGCGGCGATGGTATTTATGCTGTTGAACAGGAAATGCGGATGGATACGCGCCTGCAGTGCTTCGATACGGGCGCGCGCCTCGCGCTGCACGTTGCGTTTCCACTGATGTTGCACATAGAAATATCGCAGCACCAGGATACTGACGATGACGCATATCAAGAGGTTGCGCAGCACGAAACCGGCATGACTCAGGGGCAGAAAAGTTTGGCCGATACCGGTGTAGTTGGACAGCCGGAAGGCGATCTCGCTTAACACTCCGGTGGTGATCAGCAGCAGCACAAAACTGGCGGTGGCGGCGTGGCGCAGGGGCATGCGTGCCAGCGGCTTGCGCGCCACACACAGCACGGCGGCGCTGGTCAGGCCAATCCACTGCAGGAACAGCGAAAGGCGCGCCAGATCCAGCCATAGGTTTATGCCTTCACCGGGAAGATGCCGGGCGATCACCAGCAGGAAGGCGACCAGCTCGGCAATCAGGATGACTACCAGCACCACCGGACCGGAACAGAAATCCGGCAGGAAGAAATCCTCAGGGGAAGGTTGGGAACGCTGGGGCTCGGCCATGCGTATCAGTGTGGCACGTCATCCCGCGCTTGGGGAGGGCGCCGTCAGTCCCCTAGCTTGAACAGCGCGCGCTTGAGCCGGTGCAGGGCCGAAATATCCTCGTTACCGTGGCCGCTTTCCAGCAGATGCCGGTAATGCAGCAGCGTCATCTCCACCAGCGGCAATTGCACGCCGCGGGCGGCGGCCATCCGCTGGACGATCTTCAGGTCCTTTTCATGCAGCGCCACCTTGAAGCCCAGCGGATAGCGGCCTTCAGCCATGCTGGGACCGCGGTGGCTCATGAACCAGGAGCCGGCAGCGCCGCTGCCCACCACCTCGATAACCTTGTCCAGTGGCAGACCCTCGGCTTCGGCGAACGCCAACGCCTCGCTCACCGCCTGGGCAATGCCGGCCACCGCAATCTGGTTCACGGCCTTGGTGGCTTGGCCGGCACCCACCGATCCCATCAAGACGATATGCTTGCCGAGGGCGCTGAGTATCGGCTGCGCACGCGCGAAGACTTTTTCATCGCCGCCGCACATGATGGCGAGCGTACCCTGCTTTGCGCCTTCCGTGCCGCCGGATACCGGGCAGTCGAGAAAATCAATTTTGTTTTTGGCCAAACGTTGCGCTGCAGTTCGTGCGGTAGCGGTGCTCACCGTGGAGCAATCGATCACCAGCGCGCCTTGCTGGAGATTCGCCGCCAGCCGCTCCACCACCTCCAGCACGTCCCGGTCGGCGGGCACACATAACACTATTGCGTCGCAGTTTTTTGCCAGTTCGGAAACATCGTTGGCCGCCAGGCAACCGGTTTCCTTCGCCAGCGCTCCGATTTTGGCATGCGTGCGGTTGTAGGCCGCGGTGAGCAGCCCGGCCTTGTGCAGATTGAGCGCCATGGGATAACCCATGGCACCGAGACCGATGACACCCAATTTGGAATATGTGTTCATGGTTATTCCGGGCAAAGACTAGGGAGAAACCGTTCTGTTAGTGAGCGCATAAGGCGCAATATGCTGTTTGTCTCAAATCCCCGCCGCTTGTGGCTTGCTGACACCGATACTGCGTAATTGCCGGCTGTTGAGGCAGACGAGCGCAATCGCCGTCAAGGTCAAACCGGCACCGGCGAATAACGCGGGCAATGAAATCACTTTGAGCAATGCGCCGGCCACCGCCGCGGACACCGGTCCCAAGCCCATGAAGGTGAACAGCAGCACGCTCATGGTGCGCCCCATCATCTCCTGAGATACCCGTTGCTGTATCCAGGTAAAGATGGCGATCTGCGCGATACCGGCGAGTACGCCGACGCAGGCAAGCAGCGCGGCACCGGTGAATGTCGAATGGATGAGCGTCAGTCCGGCCAGCGCCAGGCCGGCAAGGCTGTCAATGCACAGCACCATGAGACCGAGCCGCCCGCGCATCAAGCGTGCCCCGATCCCGGAGAGAAAGCTGCCCACGAGGATGCCGCCGCCATTGGCGGTCATCAGAATACCCAGGGACGCGGCCCCCAGATCAAGACGCGTGTCCGCGAGCACCGGCAGGCCCACCTGGATGGGCCCGCCCACAAACACCGAGACCACGGCAGCGTAGAGGATGAAGGCACGCAGCGGCAGGTCCGCCCAGATGGCGCGTATCCCCGTCGCTACATTCGCCAGCACACTGCCGACCGGCTGCGGCGGGTGGTAATCGCTGTGAATGCGGATCATGGCCAGCGAGGCCAGCGAGAACAGGAAACTTACCGCGTCAATGCTGAAGGCCAGCCCCATGCCACGGGCATCCGCGAGCGCGTGCTGAGGGCTGCTGGCTCCCACGCTGATGATCACGCCGGCCAGTACCGGACCCACGAACATCGCGAGCTGGCGCATTCCCATGAACAGGGCGTTTGCGCCGCGCAGCTGCTGCGGTTCCACCAACTGCGGCAGGATCGCCGAGCTCGCCGGATAGGCGAAGGCGGTGGACAGGCCGATTCCCAGCGCCAGCAGGTATACCATCCACATCTGGATGGCGCCGGTGAGCACCAAGACCGCGAGAATGGCGACGCAGGCGGTGTTGATGGCGCGCGAAACCAACAACACGCGCCGCGGCGACATCCGGTCCACCACCGCCCCGCCAATGAGCATGAAAGCCGCCCGCGGCAGCGCCATGACCGCCAATACGATGCCGAGGGCCGCGGGATCACCGGTCAACTTCAGTACCAGCCACGGCAATGCCACCAACGTGAACTGATCGCCCAGGGCCGAAACCGAGCTGCCACCGAAGAGCAGATTGAAATTGCGATTGGAAAATACGGATTTGGACCGCTGCTCTTGCATCTTATTCCATGACTGTCTGGCGCCAGTTCCCCGCACGTTGCTACTTCTCGAGATAGGTGTAACCCTTCAAGCCTTCTTCCAGTTCTTTTAAATATTGCGCGCGTTGGTAAGGGTCGAGGGCGGTGGCGGCGTCAATCTTGCCGTGATAACGGGCCACGAGATCGCTGGGTTCGAAGTGCACGTAGCGCAGCACCACTTCGGCGGTGTCGCCCTGTTCCGGTTTCACCAGCTTGTAACCATTATCCTTGTCCAGTTCCACGTTCACCGAGTCGGTGTCGCCGAACAGATTGTGCATGTCGCCGAGGATTTCCTGATAGGCGCCCACCATGAAGAATCCCAGATAATAGGGCTCACCGTTGTGCATAGCATGCACCGGCATGGTGGCTTCCAGTTCTTCCTCATCCACGTACTGTTCGATGCGGCCGTCGGAATCGCAGGTCAGGTCCTGCAATACCGCACGGCGCGTGAGCGCTTCATCCAGGCGGTGCACCGGCATGATGGGGAACACCTGGTCGATGGCCCAGACGTCCGGCACCGATTGGAATACGCTCATGTTGAGGAAGAACTTGTCGGCGAGTTTCTCGTCGATCTCGAAGATGGCTTCAGAGTGCGCGCGGGTGGTGGGTTTCAGGCCGTCGCGCACTTTGCGGCAGATGGCATGGTAGATCTGCTCGGCGCGGGCGCGTTGCTCCAGGGTCAGCACGCCGTGGATGTACATGGCCTGGGCCTCGCCGTTCCAGTAGAGCGCGTCCTGGTAGACCTCCAGCAGTGAACGGCTGTCGGTATTCTCGTAGTCCTCCCACAGGTCGGTGAGTATCTGCGGATCCTCGGGATCCGGTGGCGCCAGCGGCTTGTCGTGGATGGATTCCCGGTCCACCACTTCCGTGAGCAGCACCGCGTGATGCGCAGTGATGGCACGGCCGGACTCGGTGATGATGCTCGGGTGCGGCAGCTCGTAATCGGCGCACACTTCCCACAGGGAACGCACGATGGTGTTGGCGTATTGTTCCATGCTGTAGTTCATGG
>JADEYI010000559.1_pt1 | contig 47516 bp, 55 predicted proteins | sample 8542331 | NCBI WGS metagenome assembly JADEYI01 (sample SAMN16510988, study PRJNA670497) | mine drainage metagenome | isolation source: biofilm near Copperflume 1 | place: Germany: Marsberg coppermine Kilianstollen | collected 2018-02 | reverse complement strand
GCAGTAAAGGCTGCCAAAATCCTACCCCTTGATGGACTCGCCAGATCCAAGCAATACCTTTGGAGGTCCCAAAACAACCCAGTGCGTTTGAGAAGCTCCCGGAGACCCTCAATTTGCACATCCCTGGTCCCCTGGTTACGCGAGTCCCTTCAGGGACCAGAACAACAGGGAGAAGTTACTTCAATATTATCCTGCCTTTTCTTGCCTGCCGCATGCATGTGACAGCCTGGCACCCAAGAAGTGCTTTGCAGGTGTCCGAATGCTAGCATGCTGCCTTGCCTTGCCTTGTGACACAGTCTCAACTTTGACCGTCCATCTGCGCAGGTACAACGATGTGATCATGGCGCGCCTCTTCGCGCACGAGGACATCTTGGAACTGGCGCAGTATTCATCCTCCCCGGTGGTGAACGGGCTGACGGACTACAACCACCCCTGCCAGATCATGGCCGATGCACTGACCATGATAGAGCACAAGGGGCGAATTGAGGGCACCAAGGTGGGTTTTGCCGAGTGGTAGTTGGTTACTCTGGGGTAGATGTCTCCGGGTGATTAAGAGGAGGTTTCGGCGATAGCAGGGACGCCGCGCCCTCCTCACAGCCCAAGTCGCTCCTGCAGCGACATACTGCTAAGCCTCATCCAGGCATTCAAAACATACTTTTGTCGTCGTTCAGCTTTTGACAACGGGTATCAGGCAGAATGCGCATGAGCGCGCCTCAGCCTCAGTTGATGATGGGCAGGACGAGTGTTAGTGCAGTTTCTGTGCACATACGCGATACACAACCGTAAATCAGAAGTTGGAGAGTACTCTGCACTGCTTGCAATGGGTCACTCCAAATTCCTGCAATGTGCACTCGTGTCTCTGTTGTACTCTGTGGTGGTATAATGTGACTGAAGCTCCCTCTCTGCATCAGCTAGTGGGGCCCTGACAGGTCTTGGCTGGAGCTCAGAATTATATAATGGGGGCAGTCAGGATCAGGGACAGCTTATCGCAGGAGGGCACCCTGCTACTGTTCATTGGCTGATAAGGGCGCAATAACGTTCTCAGATTCAAATTGAAGTTTAAAGTGAAGCTGTGCGCGCAGGTGGTGTATGTGGGGGATGGCAACAACATCGTGCACTCCTGGATTCGGCTGGCGGCCAAGTTCGATTTCGAATTCGTGTGCGCATGCCCCGAGGGTTACGAACCCGACCCGGCCACAGTCGCTCTTGTCAACGAGGGCGGCGCCGGGAAGGTCACGATCTCGCACAACCCTCTCGAGGTGAGTCAGCGCTGAGTCATCTCATCTCTGCATGCAGCTCAGGCCATTTGTTGCTGGTCTTGCAAAGGGAGCCTCTGCGCTGTGTGCATCAGCACTGCACCTTGCTGCAACTCTTTTCGTCATTGGATGCCTTGCTGAAAGGGACTCCTTCTGGCGCTGGCTCCTTCGTGGCGCTCGCAATTTTGACTTTGTTGACTAGCGCATTGCGCGGGCGATTCTGACAAGAGGCAACAGGCGGGTAGATAGTGTTCGGGTTAAGCTTACCTCGTTGTTGTGGCACAAATGCAGCAGGGGCGCTCACATGAGTTAAAAGTGATCGCCCATGGCCTCAGCTTTGTCCTCACAGTGGCAGGGCCAATCATAGGTTGGGCATGCTTGATCTCTGTCCCATCACCATCACCATAACCACGCCCCAGACCTCATCCATCTATAAGTTAAAACAATAGAAGTTGATTGGCGGTATTATTGGTGTCTGGACAGGCGGTGAAGGGGGCGGACGTGGTGTACACTGACGTGTGGGCATCCATGGGGCAGAAGGAGGAGGCCGAGCTGCGGAAAAAGAAGTTCCAGGGATTCCAGGTGCGTTCCCTCCAATGTGCAGGCAGGGCATACAGCGAGCTACTAAGGTTGTTCTGGGGTACCTCTGGGGACTGCTCAGGTTATGTTCAAGGGTGGTGGGGGCGGCGTTTTTGGTGCCACTCGCTGTTTCAGGGCTCCAGCCCGCAGGCCTTGAGCCGGTCGGCAAGCCCTAGGGCTTGAGCCGGGGCCTTACGTCGAGCGGCAGATCTCTGCCCTCTTGGCAACTGGCTCGCGTGGCAGTTGAAACCAAACACTAGCGGTTAGCAATCGGGCTAGCAACGTCTAGGCAGTGGCTCAAGGGGGCAATCCAGCCGCCTGGCTGATTGGAGGGTGGTGGGGGCGGCGTTTTGAGAGGTTAGAGATATGTCTGTGGAGCCCGGACATAGGACAGCAGCAGAATAGCAGCGCGCTAGCCAAAGCTTCATGCCCCCAGAGTAAAACATGGCATAAGACCCCGGGCCAGCGTGTCCGCTGACGCACCTTCCCCCTGGCAGGAACAGCGTGTGATGGTAATCTCACATGCAATATATGTGCACCTGAATTAGCACATTTTTAGGGCAGTCAATGATAGAGCTGTGTCGCGCGTGTGTAGGTGAACGAGGAGATGATGGCTGCTGCCGGCCCCGACGCGCTCTTCCTGCACTGCCTGCCGGCAGAGCGGGGAATAGAGTGCACGGATGGCGTGGTTGAGGGCCCTCAGAGCGTTGTGTTCCAGGAGGCGGAGAACCGCATGCATGCGCAGAACGGCGTCCTGTTGCACTGCCTCGGCCTCGCCTGAGCCGGCGCTGAAGATACACCCCGCGCCCGATATGGCAAGGCAGCACGTGCGCCTGATCTGGCAACGCAGCGCATGCGCCTGATCTGGCAACGCAGCGCATGCGCCTGATGTCACAAGTGTAGCGACTGCAAGAAGGCAAAATGTCACGAATCGATGATCCCCTTGATCTTAGAAAGTGCAGTGTTGCTGCCGATCTGCGACACCTGATCAGGTGGCGACATCAGTCTTTTACCTGAATTAGGGACGCTGATCAGTGCCTGATTTGGAATGTACTCCCCAGAGCCTGATCCGGCAGTCTATCTTGGCAGTGCCTGATCTGGCAATGGTTGCGCTGACGCATGTGGTGTGTTTCAGTTGCATGCGAGCCTGATTGGGATGTGATGTAGCAGAGTCATTCCTACCTAAGTAGTTATACCGCGCCTCTATTGGTGACCAACTTCAAATTGATGTGAAAAACAAAATCGTGATGAGAGGGCAGGGGCTGTACATGGTTGGACAGCTCTTTTGCATGCGTGTGCTGAGAAGAAACCCAAATGAAGAGCTGTTCCGAACGAGTCGTTGTCATGGCAGTGGTTTGCTGTCAGGCCGCTGGCTTCAGCTTGGAGTCTTTACTACGAACATAGTCATGATGGTGGCTGTACACACGTGGTCCACTGGACTTGGATCTGGCAGATGGATGCTCCCAGTGGAGGTCAATAGAAAGCTCTGCTGAAAAGACTGGTTGAGAAATCACAGAACATGTGAAAAGTGAGAATCGATACATTGCAGTAATCTCCGTCAGATCGAAGGACAAGTTGCTTTTTTGCGAAAGGAAAGTGCACGAAAGTCTCCAAATTAAGTGAATAACCAGGGCGGCCTGTGAATGCATGAACGTTCAAAGTGATTGGTCCAAACCCATCAGTCAAACAATCTAACACTTCCCGCAAGAAAGCGCTATCGCCAGGCATCACGCCTGACAACATGATGTGATCATTCATGGCACCAGTAATGATGACTCACTGCAACTTCTTTGCTTTGCAGGTGATCATTCCACCCTTTGACTTCACAGGAGTTTTTATCACTGACTTCACAGGAGTTCGAACCTTGGATGACCACTTGCCCCTCAAGATCAGGCCCTGAAGTCGGCAATGATGCTACAGACACATTCCAACAGCTGCAAGTGCAAGAAGTTCCTTGAGCCTGTATCTCTCCAGATATGTTGCTGAAATTTGGGACACTGCTAGAAAGACTCAGCCAGGCTGGCCCTGAGGGTACCTAAGGGTGGTAAATATCCCTGCATCATGCTATGTTTTTTATCTAAAGGACCCTGGGGCCTGAACCCTTGAATATGATAGCATTAGGCTTGCTCAATGCCACTTGCTTTGTGATGCAATTTGTTTGTATTGATTGGCCATGTCATATAGCTACTGGCAAACGTTCTGTATGGCCATGGCCCCGGCTGGCAGGGGGCGGTACAAATACTGAGCACGGTGCCCACGGTTGATTGGGTCTTGCTTGGATCTGGTGAGTCCAACAAGGGTAGGATTGTGGCAGCCTTTAACTGCAGCTTGTCTGCAGGACGCACCTTGCCTCTTGGCAGGACTAAACGTGTAATAATACTAATAAAACGTTCAGTAGGCTACATACCATCCAACCCTACTTAAAATACACGAGTTCAAATGTGACTACTTCCCAAGTGCCACCCGAAGTGACAGTGACACACAGGCCTGCAAGGCACTGCCCAAAGCAGTGCTATCATATGATGTGTGATCAGCATCATATTACCACGCAACTGGAGGGGACGGTGTCTCACAATTGTCCTAGGATTGTCCAGCTGGTTCAGTGCTTCTGTGTCTACACGTCAGACTGCCTGGATGATCAAGGAACAACACCAGCCATGAGCCTGCTCAGAGTGTCACATGCAGCCTTTGCTTCAGCCAAAAGCCCGTCCCAAGTGGCATCACACAGCACCTGTATAAGACCCACACAATATCAGGCTCCATCAGATCAAGAAGTCAACAGACGCACAGATGAAATCTGGGGATCTGCATGCGAAAGCCACGCTTGACACTGCCAATTTGAGTGTACAATAGAGCGTTGTCATATGTTGCATGCGCCCATTCAAATTGCCCTGATAAAAAGAAGAACTGAGAAGAAGAAGAACTGAGAGCTTGCTGGAAGTGGGGGCAGCCACCCAGCCAAGATGCCGTGCCAACTCAAATTTTCCCATGGTACCATTTACTCGAGCTCTTCTAAAACCATGCCGCAGTCTTGCAGGCATGGGGAATGGTGACTCATAATGTTGGTTGTCCCCGACCTTATTCTTCATCCACTTTAGCTTACGGTTAAGGGAATATGGATTCAGGGTTCAAGGTTTAGGGAAGGGGCCTTTACAGTAATAATATTTCACGGGGAATGCAATGGTGGATGTAGGGTTTAGGGTCGATGAAGGGTCGAAAGAACTGTAAAACACAAAGTGGATGAAGTCTAATGCCAGCGGATTGTTCTGACAAAAGATATTAACAAGGTGTGGCATGGCATGAGATCACCTCCTGTGCTGTGTCTAGGTCGACTCCCCTGTAGCAGGGGTGATCATCCAGGGTCAGCAACCGCACATAGAGCTGCTCTGCAACGCTCTTCCTCACCTGCATGCATGCAACACCATCGAAGTGATCGTATAGAATCAAATCAGCACAGTTTCAGCGCCTGGAGTCCAGCTGAGTAGCATGCGTGGGGCCGATCTGAGCTTGCATTCATTAGGAACAGCTGTGTTTGCATGCTGCTGTTGTCAGGCTGCTCTGCAGGAAAAGCTGGTACAGCCTCTGTTTACTTGTCATATCTTAGATATTGGTTTGGAGAGTTCCCAGCTTGACAGTGAACTACTGTGCCAGATAGAATCCTTCAGCTGACCACTTTTTGTACAGCGCAAGGTTTGCCACCTTTCTGAAAGCTGGAAAGTCAGTCTTGAAGCCAGCAATTCGATGACTGCAGCTGTATGGCCTGACAAGTCTCTTTGTGAACATACAAACGCTTTAAAAGGCCATCCGAGAAGGTGCAACCACTCCATCCAAGCCCACCAGAACTGAGCCCCCTTCAGCAACCTCATTGGTCTGTGAAGTTGAATGGCTGAGTCCGTCTTTTTCTAGGGCACAGATGGCAAGGCAAAGGATCTGTATTGCTTAGTCTGCTGCCTTGATTGCAGGTGTAGAGCTGAAGTGAAAATATGGAAATACGACTCGCCTTGGGGAAGCGATGCGCGAGAAGGGTGAGGAGAGCGTGCAGGGCGCCAGAACAGGCCGGCTGATGGCAGCCCGCCAGGTGGCACAGTGATGTGGCGGCCCAGCAGAGGGAGGGAACGTCCCTGCAGCCCCGCGCTTCACTCTTCACCAGCTCCAACAGCTCCCCTGCACATCAATCATCACCCTTGAGCATAGCCTCTGAAAGCCTTTCAGAGCACCGGGCGATGACAGCCTTGCATAGTGCTTTTAAATGCTCAAATTTTCCTTGCAGGTGTTCAGTTGGTTATTTCCTATGCTGTTGGTTTGTCTCCACTCCGTGTGTCCTGCCCGCTGCCCTGCTTTGCCTTTCTGCTTGTTGTCTTGGTGCCTTGTTGAATGGCAAGCCACACGATTCGAAGGTCCACCGTTCATTTTCAGATGCACTAGGGCCATCCAACTTTGTCTTGCAACACCTTACACGCCCCCAGGGAAAGGAAGACAGGAGGACAGCACGTCTGACTTGTTCCTGCAGATTCATACGGATGAATTTGGGGCTCTCACCGAAGAAGGGGTGCGTCTGGGGTAGATTCTCCAGGCCCCCATCAGAGACGAGCACATCTGCAGCCTTCAGCAGAGGCAGCGCCAGCCGAGGGGACTTTAAGTTGCGCCGCCACACCGCCAGAAATGACAACGCCACCCTGCTGCGCATGCTGCCAGCACCTGTTACACACGCTCGATTCAGTCACTCTGGTGACTCAGATGACCACTCTCTGGTTTGTCTATATTTGCCAGGTGGCTCGAGGGGTTCAACCCCGGTTCATCTTTTGAGTGCTGCAGTCAGGGATGAGCCCAGCTGTCAATGGACTCCATCAGTGCTTGATGAGTCCTCCAACCCCTTCAGATACAATCCCCTCAACTCGATTCGCTTACTTCCAATCAAGCTGTTGAGACCCACTGCCTTGAGGTTATATCATATATATTGTTAGTATAAATGCTGAGGTTGTGGAACCTGCATGAACTGAAAAGAGATCTGCATGATAAAATGCACAAAGAATGGAGGCTATTTTGCACAAGGCCCGTCAGAGCGCCGGTAAAACAAAGGCCGGAAGTCCCTATGAGAAGAGGAAAAGGCTGATGTCACCGCGGGCCTCACCTGCACCGCTGACGTCATCGATGACTCGCGTCTGTCCCACCAACGCAGCAGATGCTGCCTTGCTCAAGTGGCCGTCCAGACCGCCGATGCAAGCAACCAGGCCCTCCAACATAGCCTCCCTGTATGTGTCTTTTGCCAGCAGTGGCGCCAATCTTCCCAGTGCCTGCAGCATGATCACACATCACTCCTTCAGTTTCATATATCTCTTCAAAACACATGCAGGTGGCACGGCCAGAAGGCACATTCTCATGCAGGGCGGTCATGCCAGTCTTTGCAGTGCCTGAAGGTCGCAAACTCTGATGCTCAAAGTGCGTCCTTCTGTGGTGCACATGTGGCTTGCGGGGCGATTGGGCAATCAAACATGACCATGTTAAGGTTCTAGGAATGGAGAAAACTGCATGGGTCTCTCACAGGAGCTGGCCAGGTCAGAGATGCAGACCGAAGAAGTCATATTAGTTGTGTGGAGGTTGGAGACTCCACCTGGGGTGTTGCAAAGAGGTCGGGGCTGGCTCCTAGCAGTGCTGTTTCCAGAGCGGCCTGGTCAGGGAACCTCAGCAGCGGGTGCTGAAGCAGGCCCTGCAGGTGCTCCGCAGCTGCCTGCAGTAATGTCACACTCCATGTCATATATGAATTCCCTGACAAACTCCTTCTTGAAATGGCGCAACATCTGCAAGGGGTCACTCCTGTCATGAAGCACCTGAGAACGGCCGGTAGTCAGCAGACTGAAACATTTACAGAAAGTGCGCGGCTCCAGATTCTGCAAATTAATAAATGCGCAGATTCTGTTTGAAAAGACCACTCGGTGCTGACACCAAAGTCACCTTTCTGAGGCGATCAAGCCGCTCTGCAGCCTGTTGCAGCAGCGCACAGGACACATCCCTGACAATGCCGCCACTGCTGTCTTCTGCTTCCACATTGCAGTTGGCTCCTGAGTCCCTGACAATCCCTGCAACGCTCCCATTGCTGCTCGCCGCCGGATTCCCCACTGCAATCCCTGCTGCCTCGGCCCTGCCTGCGCCTCCCCCCGCGCCGGACTGGGCCTTGCCTTGTGAAGATCTGCGCTGACTGCTGCCAGGCTGGCCAGACATCCCCTGCTGACCCCCGGTCAATGGCTCGTGTCGGGGAGATGCGCCGCTGTTGACGCCTGGCCGTGGAGATGGATTGCTGTCTCCGTTGGGCAAAGGAGATGAAGTGTTGTTGCTGCCCGGCCGGGCAGCGCTCCGGGCAGCCCGGCGGTGCGCGGCCCACAGCGGCAGGCTCTGCGCGAGTGATTCCATCGCAGCCTCCCTTACCCAGCTGCCCACGTCGCCCCTGTCATCCGTGCAGTAATCCGCCGCCGCTGTGACTAACCGCAGCAGCACACGCGCCTCCAGAATTTTCTCTGCTGACTCTTGCGATGCTGACTCTTGCGAGAAATTGGAGGCTGCATGCACGTTGGAGGTGCTTGGTGCGGCTGCGCCTGTCTCGCCTGCTGTGCGTGCTGTGACAGTTTCCATCTTGGCTGCATCTCCTGATGTGGCTGCATGCCCTATCTTGGCTGTGGCCAGTTTTGCCGTGCCTGACTCAGCTGCAAGATTTGCGTCGGCTGTGTGTTCTGTTTCAGCACCGTCAGATCCGGAGGTCTCAATTCCGGCAGCGTCGCCCGTTACGGCCGCAGGTCCGTTAAGGACAGAGACCGTTACGGCAGCGCCGGGGGCGGCGGCCGGGTACAGCTCAGCGGCCACGTCAGCGATCGCACGCGCGGCCGCCGCCCGGGCCTCCGCATTGCGCTGCTCCGGATTTTCCTCAACCTGAGCACAGAAAAAAATTGAATTGAGACCAGATGTTTGGAGCACTCAGGACGCTTATGCCCTGCTTGGGTGAAGGGTGAATTGGGAACACTTGTGGCCCTGCTATGCAAAGAGCGGGATTCAATCTCCCGATGGGATAGTCTGGATCGAGTGTTGGGCAGCGGTGCGGGTTTTTCACCAGTGGCACACGTCAATGTTCATCTAACAGGTCTGTCCATGAAGGTGCTTCTTGTTCCACTCTTTGCGCATGTTCCTGGTAGGGAAACAATGCAGCCGAGCCGATGCGAGGGACATGACGAGGGAGACCGATGCTGCATGCTGCCTGGAGCTTGATAGAAATCTGGCACCCACCTGTGCAGCATCGCCCAAAGCATCCAGCACTTGAAGTGCTTGCGGCCGCAGCAGGCATGCTGGCAGAGCGGCCAGCGCAGCGGCGTACCCCTGCCTCATGGCGACAGGGGCGCTCGGCCTGAGGCCCTCAATGTACCTCTCCACAATTCCCTCCGCCTCTGGCTCGCCACCTTTGAGCAAGAGGAGCAGAAGACATCAGTGAGGCAATGGTGTTCGTGCTTGCTCGGCCTTTCCAAGACGAGGGATGACACCTGGCAGCAGCCTGTTGCCAACTGAAGGGCCTGCTGCAAGCGAGGGGAATCCGGCCAAGCCCTGTCTGCCTTCATAACACTGAGTTGAGGTCGGGCAGAGCTCAGCCCAGCAAGGGATGCAAGATGCTGTCACGATCTTGCACAACAACTGCTCTCGCTCTCTGCACACTCCAATGATGGTAGACGCCCCCCCACCGTCTACCCGAGAATCTACCTGTGAGATATGCTCGCGAGAACGCGCGCAGCGCAGCAGCCGAGGACGCCTGGATGGCCGGGTTGGGGTGTCTCAGATTATCCTCTGCTATTGCCAGCAGTTTTGACCGCTGTGTGTCAGTCAGTGGCACGCGACTCAGCGCCATGCATTCCAGCAGCCTGGGTTTGAAGCAGATCCACGGCTCAGATGCAGATTGACCTGTCGGTACATGGCTTGCATGCGAGACTTTTGCATGTGAAAGCTTGTGAGTGTGTGCTACGCCATGCCGCTAGGCACCAATTGGGCACTGAACTGATGGTTTGCGGGTTCTACCTTGTGTGCTAACCAATGTACACACAGACTGCAGCTGTCCATCGAATGCAGGTTCTGTGCTAAACACTGGAAGCAGCTGCGTCCCTGAAAATCCCAGATTGCCCGGTCTAGGCCCTTTCGGTGACTCTTCAAGAGCACTACTGGATATTTTCTTAACTCCCTTACCTGGAGGCTGCTGCGCGCATTAGCTCCCCGCCCTTCCCCCGGTACAGGCGCCCGGCCTCCAGTGCCGGCACCACATCAGCAAGCCTTACTAACCGATCCCTGCTGATGCCTTTGCTGATGTCATGCAGCGCCAGCAGCACCTCTCCAGCCGCCAGCACAGACCCGTGCCGCACCTGTATGCAATTTACTTTCACCGTAACTTTCTACTATTCTTTCCTCTCTGTTTGTTTTTCGCTGTTTCACTTGCGCGACTTTTTAGATGAGAAGAAGAAAAGCTGCTTTTTTGATGCAGCGTCCGCAGGCTGCTAGGCTGCCATCCCTGGAGATGTCGGTTGGTAATAAGGCACACTCATGAAATCGTGCCTGGCAGAGAAAGAACTCAAATTCCAGCAGGAGAAGCAGGTGATCATCTGAGCAGATGCACCAAGATACAGTGACAGGAGAATGTGCAAGCGAGCCTCCAGGCTATCGTCAATATGCACATGTGCAACACCTCATCCCAGATGGCATGCATGCAGCCTGGAACAAAGTGCTCACAAGACCTTGCCTCCAAGCAGCCGTCCGTGCACATGGGAAGGAGTCGATCAAGGACGCTGGCTGCAAATAGCTCTGGTTCAGTTTGGGCTAGAGCTGCCAGCGCTCGAGAGGCCAGCTCCCTTAGCGAGCGCTCCCAGTGGCCCAGCTTCCTGCAATCAGATTGAATACAATCATTTCAAAATTTAGAATTCCAAACTCCAAAAAGTTGAAATTTGGAACTTTGTAATCTGGAAATGCCCAGCAGAGAGAAGAATGCGCTGGTAGCAGTCATCTGCACCACAGGCCATGCTGAGTATGCTGGATAAGAGCTGAAGTAGCCTGTGGAAAAGTGCTGGGAGACTTTGAGGGGCAGGGTGCACGGTGAAGGGGTGACCTGTCAATCAGGTGATCCACGAGGGCGGTGCGGTACTCCACAAAGCCAGCCACAAAGGGGGCCACCAGCAGGTACGCCTACAGAAGGGCAGAAGCCTCAATTTCCCGGACTTCAGCTCCAATAAGCCGAGCACATGTCTGCTCGTGGCTGCATGGCAAAGGAAACTCTCCATCCACTAGATTCCTGTTCACGGGCTTCACAGGACCTGGTCAGTTTTAACCAAAACAGAGCCGATTACTTATGAACCAGAAATGGTTTCGATCAACGGGGGAAGACTTGGGATGTGAGCAGCGTCAGCCCCAACACGGCGACACCGATGCAACACGGTGGGTGGCCCATTACAATGTAGATGAGAAAAATTGGCGCACACGTTTGAGCGGGAGGCGAGCGCGAAGTAGTCGGCGCGGCAGATGACGTCGATGCCGTGGGGGAAGCTTCCCTGGCGGCCCACCGCCTCCTGGAACGCCGCCGAACACGCGCGCCGGCAGTTCACCTGCGCACCGCAGATACACTCCATTCGAGTGTTTGAAAAATATACAGTAAAGCGCCGGGAGTCGTTGCCGATAAGAGCGTCACCTCACAGAAGCACACTGGTGCTCAGCATGATTAGGGGTTTCATGTGAGGCCCTCGGCGGAAAATCAGGTTCTTGGGCATCAGATGAAGCAACATTATACTGAGCCAGCTGCCAACACCTCGGGGCACTGGGATTCGCGCTTGCAAGGAGGCAGGCCTTGTCAGAGGACTGCTGCCACGAAGAGAGAGGGATTTGCAGCAATAATTTTGCACCGCCGTGGTAGCAAGGCTGGTTCATGATATCCCCAAGGGATGCCATATCAGCGAAGGCACCTCTCTGTCGTAGCATGCGACCGCCAGCAGCGCCGGTGCCAGCTGCCGCGCAGCTTCCGCCATGGCTTCCTTCTCGTACGCGCGCGCAAACGCCCAGCACACATACGCCGCAGCGTCCCTCACATGCGCTCCCACGCTGCAGCAGCAAAGGCGCAAAAAAATTTCAGAACTACCCATTATATAATCGCTCAGTTTTCTGCGCCCATAATAAGCGGGTTCACAATGACGCTACCAGCATCCCTCACACGCACTGCCATGCTGCAGCAGCAAATGCGCCAGGTTTGCATTTGCTTCTGCATGTGTTGCAAGCAGAATACACGTGCTTTCTCGCTGCAGCTTTCCTTGGTCCTTCCAGAGAGTGCTTGGTGCAGGGATCCAGCTGGGCTAGTAAAAGAGATGCAGCATTTCAGACAGGGAGTCATTTGAGGGATACTGGCTGCTCAGGTTTCTAGGGCACGAGAGGAGCGGGCACAGATCAATGCGACGCGGGAATGCCAGACGGGGGGCTAGCGAGTCACCTGTGGGCGCCTCTGCGCACGTCAAACTGCAGGGCAGAGGCAATGAGGGGCGCCAAGTCAGGCAGCCTGCACAGCACATGTTCCCAACTTGCAAGTCGCACAGACAGACACAGAGGTCGGCAATTGGTCTCTCTGTCAAATGAAGCATGGCATACCCTTATGAAACAATTTTCTCGAAGCAAAGTTACATTATTATTATTATTATTATTATTATTATTATTATTTATTCCATGGTCGGCAAACCCAAAGTCATTCACGTTGAAGCATGCTGTTAATGTCAATTCAGTCAGCCAAAGCAGGACGGATGCTCCATGACAAAAAATTTGTAATGCTCACCGGTGCGGCAGCAGCAGTCCCCTCCGCGCCAGCTCAGCGAGTGCCAGGCAGCCGCCGTGCCACGCAGCGTCCCTCTCCCCGTCGCTGAACAGGTCCAGCACAGCTTCCAAAACCTCGTCCGCTAGCTCCTTCACAGCGACACAATCAAATGTAATTCACCGTTATTATTATTACAGTGTCGGCAAACCCAAAGCCCGAAGGCCATAGGGCATACACACAGAGTGTCTGCAGCCACATCTGTGGGGCCTGAAGATCTGGTCTGCAGCCCATATGGTATCATACTGAAAGTCTAAGTCCAAGTGAGGCGTGCGTATCAAGGAACATACCACCACCCCCACCACCAACAATGCTTCACAACACAGCAAGCAGATGTAATTCACCATATTCGAATCGAAAGAGTGAAGGAGTGGAGGATCTAAATAAGAAGGCTGACTGGCAGGTTGCTAAGGTTCTCAGGGGTGCTAGAACATTTCCTGCAAGTGCGCCTGCGGGCACCACTCCAGAGCCCCACATTTCACAGTTTGCTTTGAGGGGAGGATCTCCCAGATGAAGTCCATTGCGCCAGGAATGTTTCAGAAAATTGGGGGATAGCGACCTTGGGGAGGCGGGCAGAGACTCTGCCGATGCCTTTGGCAGCGCTCCATCTCACCACTGTGTCCTTGTCAGCCAGGCTCTCCAGCAGCGCGCCTGGTTTGGCACCAACAAAATTCAAACTCAAAGTCAGAACACGTACGTACCTTGTCAAGGCAGATGCATCAACAGCCGCTAGGATGGTGCCATTTTGCATTCCGGGAATGTTGGGTGCGATCCATTTTTGCAGAGTATCCTGGCGGGCATGCATACCACTAGCAGAGATGATGCAATGAACTAAAGAAGGGGAGAGCACTTGACAAACTTGGTCCTTAGGACTGCAAAACAGGTGACAATCTGGGTTTGGGACGAGCTGGTGTCAGAGAGAGGCAGTGGAGTAGGCTGCCCACCTAGGATCTCTTCAACTTTCTCTGGGATGCTGACATCATCAGGATCCCCTCCCAGAGGCTGTCCCCCCGCTGCAGCTTCCAGGACACCAATGGGAGAGGCGCCCCCCTCTGAAGCTGAGGGTTCCGAGTTCCCTCCCTGCAGTGCATTCCCCTCGCCCAGAGCTGCGCATGCAGGCAACATGCATTGTCACCTACTTATGTTCAACCATGCATTGTGACTCACCCGTCATCTACATGCCCTGTACATGCCAGGTTGGATGCCAGGAATTGATGCACATGACACAACAGTGGGGCCTCGTCGATTGAAGGAAGCAGACCCCGAGAAGCCCCAACACAGGATTGCAGGATGTCAAGCCAAGACCCTCTGAAAGTACTCTTTGGATGGAGCGCGCGAGATTGCAGGTCAGTGTTCCATCAGTGATTGGGTCGTGCTTGGATCTGGCAAGGCCATATCCTATCTAGGGGTGGGGACTGTGGCAGCCTTTCACAAGCAGCTTGTCTCCCAACGCACCTTGCCCTGTCAGGAACAGCGTGTATTTGATGTATACAATTTTTTAGATTCCCAGAATTTCAACGCCCACCTGCGTCGGAGGTGCCTGCCAGGGTGTCGGTGATGTCAGCGCAGCGCTTCATGTATCGCCACTGCAGAACGCGCGGCGGCAGCAGCGCCAGGGCAACCCGCTGCGCCAGCTTCAGGGCCAGCTTCCTGCATGACAAAAGGGTGACTAATGATAACTAGGAGCCATGATGTGAGCGCAACAAATAGGGACCCTGACCGGTGAAGTGTCAGGCGACTGCGTTTGGCCAAATCAATTCAGCTTTTGAATCCATCGGTGTACACACCACAACAAGGACAAAAGTTCCGAGGGTGTCTGTTGTAGCATCAAGAAAATGCTTGCCCAATGTGTGAGAAGCAAAGTCTGCTCATCTCCATCCTTGCCAACTTTACGGGCTTTCAAGTGCCAGCACCATTTGTTTGCTGTTGGAAGGAGTGGATGCATATTGTGGAGGTATAAGACATTCCCGTGGACATTCCCAGTGGCTACCTGGAGAGGGCGCTGGAAGCTGCCACGCGGCTGCCAAGAAGCTGCGACGCCACCGGCCACAGCTGCCGCGCGAATGGCAGCAGCGCCGACCGCTGGCCCTGCTCTAAGATGTGCGCCAGTGTCCGCGCAACGCCTGCACAGCAGCTTGTCACGTGAGCATTGGGCATGCGCAAACGGCCACAGGCCAGAAGAGAGGTGAAGACCTCGCTCCTGAATGGGTGTACTGTGTGCAGGTCTCACATGTTCTCCACCATGGGGCCATCAGTGGTCTTCCTCGCGATGGGCATACATGTTGCGAAATACCTATCAGATTTGGCATGAGACAACATGGGGACTGAGCAGTGCTGGGTCAGCGGATAAGAGCATTTGTGGCAACAGAGCCAGATGCTTGTTAGCCACCCACTGCCCCCCAGAAATCAAGCAAGGCATGCATGTGATAATGCTCCTTTGACAGACATGCACCCGCCCCACTTTTCTACACCCCCTGCTGATGCTGACAACTTGTGGCAGCACTTCGGTTCAAGATGCTGCCAAGCAGGAGCGAACAAATACCTGGGACAGTGAAGACGGCTCTGGGGCTGTCATGGTCCTGCAGCGCGATGTGCGCCCACGCCAAAAATCCCTCCAGGGCGGCGGTGCAGTCCGGGCGGGTTAGTAATCTGCCCAACAGCACGCCGGCCATGTCTCGCACGCCGCCCGGCTCGCTGAGGTGGCGCTGACTCAGCTCCAGCAGCGTCGATGTCAGCGGCGGCAGCGCCCTGCGCGCATGTGCCGGCACATGTCTGTCCCATGCATGCAAGAGCCCACGCTTGCATTCACCTTAAAGGCCATCATCATGGACAGGACTTGGCTGCTAAGGGATGCAAATGCAATATCATGCACGCCAGCAGCTCTTATACAAAGGTGTTGGCACCAAGAGGCAGCCATAAACTTACTCTAGCGCTCGCAGCGCCTTTCATCTTCTTTGTCAGTTCTGTCTCAAGGAGACAGATGCTCTCGGGACAGGAGAGCTTACGTCAGGAGGGCGCAAATCGGCCAGTTCTTGGCACATGGCAGCTCAAGAGGATCTTTGATGCAGAGACGTGCTTTTGAGGAGTCCATAGAAGGTTTTCAGCGGCGCACCCGGGCTGCGAGGCGGTGCTTTCTAACGAGGAGTCAACGGAGGCCAGGCTGAAGGGGATGTAGAGCAGCTGAGACAGCCACAGCAGCAATGTGCACTGCGCCTGCCACAGCCCTCCGGCGGCGTTGCCTCCCTCCTTTGTCTGCTGCGCAACACAAGAGCTGCATTTTCAATACATGGCCCAGTACACTATGCATCGTCAGCATTCACAGCTGAAATGATTGAGTTAGATCCTGTAAATCTCCGCAGTGTGAGGGCAAATTTTGGCACTCCTTCTATTTCTGCTTGCTTGCATGCCCACTGGAAGGAGGTTCAGATCAAAGGTCACACAGGTGAATTGGGCAGAAGATATGGCATTGCTAGAATGAACAAGCGCAATGCTGATGTCAGCGGGCTGACCTCAGCGTCGCAGCGCAGCAGCAGCGCCAGAACAGGCTCTAGGTCCGCCACCTCACTGGAGAAAAACTTCACCACTGTCTTGTGTCCTCTGCAACAAAACACAAAGATGATCCGTTCAAATCCTTGTCTCCCCTTCCTGGCTGGTGATTTACAATTGTACTACTGTAATAAGCTGGCAAGTTGCCACACTTCTTGATATTCTAACAAAGTGCATGGGATGATGAGTCATGTTCAAAGCCAGACTGAGAAACATCGCGACATAACATAGCCAGATTTTGCTTTCTAGGTAAGCTCAAGACAATAGATGCAGAGATGTTCAAATTGAATGTTTCAAAGATCAATCCATGTCAGGTGGAAGGTTTATGTCAGGCACCTGACTGTAATCAGGGCCCAGAGAAAGCGGGAAGCATTCTGCACTGCAGTCAGATCCGGTGCGGAGCTATTGTCTGCTTCGCGGCGAAGCACCGATGACAGAGGGGTGACTAAGCTGGCCAGCAGAGGGTCCAGCAGCTGCGCCTGCTCGTGGTATTTCTCCAGCTGCATGAACATTAGTAGATTTTTCTCAGGGAGAAATCGTGGATGTGAGGAAGAGTTCAGTCTACACAGCAGTCGAATGCAAGAATGGGCACCCGTGTCATGGACTCGGACAGCACTGACACAAGTAGCCAGCTTGTATTCATGCAAGAAGCTCAAGAATGATTATGTTTTTCTCTGATGCAGTCACGGCGAGCACTCTTGTTGACAACATCAGTTCCTTGGATGGAGTCAAATTTTGGAAAGAAGGACGTTGTTGTGATGGTGTCATTCAGATCATTTTTGGAGGTCGGGCAGCGCACTATCTTGTGGTAGCGGTCAAAGAGCTGGTCCACAGCTGAGCTGTGCTGGCTGCCATCCACCCTGGAGACGATGGCTGTAAGCTCGTCGGCTTCCTCGACATGCGTGGCCTCATACGTGCACAAAAATGCCTCCTCCCTCTCGTCGTCTTCCATATTGAGACCCTACCGTTGTCTACCTGCAACCAGCAATACGAGCAAGCTTGCATCTTGCAATACAATATTTGCTGAGGGTCGCGCACTATTCCCAGGGCCAAGAATCTGGCAAAGTATCAGAGAAGCAGTTCTAAATAAATTCAAATTAGACTATATAACTAGCAATGCGGCGTCATGATGGCTGCACTGATGGCTGCAAGAAGATCTCGATCAGGTGCAGGGGCGTGCAAGATCCGCTTATCTACCAAAGCTCCATGACATCAAAGATAAGAACCTTAGTGGTGAGATCTACATCGAGGCGATCTGCACCCCATCTAAGCAAGAGAGCTTTTGGGAGATTGCAAATTTGAGCCATCACCTAGTGCAGGCACGGTGCTCCTCACGATGCCAATGTAGACTTACAGGTAACCATCCTTCTTCTTCCAGACATACTCCTGGATAAGATCACCACTTGTGCTATGCGGAAGAGCGAGCGTTTGCAATGGAACGGAGATAGTTAGTAATAGCCACATGGATAGATTACTAACGCAATTTCCCGCCACAGAACGCGAGGATGCGAGCGCAGCAAACACGTCGTCGAATGATTCAAAAAGAGCAATTGGTAGGTATATTGAAAATGGATTGTTGAATTAACAGGGGATATTCTGGCGATCACATCTCAAATTCGTGCTCTTTGCTGCGTTCAGATTAAGGTGAGTACCTAGGAAGCGATCTGCTTTCCGCTGAATCTTGCTGAATGTTTCACACATTGCCTATTAGCTTAAAAAATTACATGTCAATCTTATTTAGCTGCCCAGCAAGCAAGATTGGGTAAGAGATTACGAACTGTGAGGATACCCAAGGAAAAGAAATGCGATCCGATCATCCTCCATGCGATTTGGGGGCTTGTTGTATCATTTGCTATCGCACAGAAACGACTTTTTCTCTTGCATGTCTCAGCAGGGCAGTCACAGGGGATAGGACCTCAACTATGTGGGATTGCAGTCGTCTGCATTCTCAACGTGGGGCAACCACCTCGTCACACCGTGCTGACAGCTCTTCAGACTGCAGAGCCACCATCACTAGCCTTCCCAGCCAGTGGCCAGCGCACAGCCTCAGATGCAACCTCGCAAGGTGTGCCCTTGGCATGTCTGGATGCCCCCCTTTCCATCAACCATCTCATATGATCATTGGCAATCAAATAAGCTTCTTACCTGTGCAAAATATTGTAGTATAATGCATCTGCATGCATGCCAATACAGGCGCAGTTGCAGGAGGCAAGGAGCAGGATTTATTCTTGCTCGGAAAGCCACACAGGAGCCGGATGCCCCGGTGTCTTTCTGGTCTAAGACAGTGAAGGGAACACTAAAAAGATGGACCACATCTGAGAGGGACAGTGAGAGTAAAAGCAACGCCACCAGAAAAGGATCCTCGACACAGAATGGCTCATCTCAACGTAGCAGGCAGAAATTGGGCAGTGGCACAGTGAATCAGAGGGTTTCACAGGGGAGTAAGCGCGGGAGGACAGTAAAGCAGACATCTGGAGAGACCAGAGGGCAGGCGAAAAGCAGCAGAAAGGGTGGGCGCTTCTATTGGAACATCACAGGGTTTCCATTTCCCCTGGGACCGCTCCTCACAAGAAGGACGATCCGATATGAGGTGTGCCCCTCTCACCGGCTAAATAAGGCCTCCCTCAACTTGCTTGCACCATACATTCACCTGCCGAGGAGATTCCCATGCTCAAATGCCACTCCGTCAACAGGCATCACTATGCTGTAGTAAGGCTCGCAACAAGAGGCTCTTTTGTAGCAGTACAACCCCTTTCCTTGGTGTTTACACCAGCTGTGCACTTACTGCTGCATGGCCGCCACTGCCTAAATTCAAAAGGAACAAATTCGAATTATTGCAGCCATGCAGGCCAGAGCGAGCGCGCTTGTAGGAGTCAGTCGTTACGCAATAACAGTCAATTCGAACGCAAATGTGAAAATTGACGTGCTTGCCAGGTGGAGCGAGGGAGTATGTGGACCTTCGAGCAGGAGCAGGCGCTGGGATTCAGCAATGTGACCACCAACGTGCGCATGACTGTCATCAAGCTGCGCAGCGGGGGGCTCTGGGTGCATGCCCCCATCGCGCCCACCAAGTGGGTCGCCCCTTTATATATTTGTATTTGCACCGAGACCTCAGGCTTGATCTGCTGTGCACGTTTGCGTGCTCGGTCATCATACATTATGAATGGTTGACAGGCTGATTTTCATGAAAAAGTGTTTAGCTTGCGCCCAACATGCCCATGTGCCCTGTGTATGCTTCTCATGCATGTTTGGGATCTTAATCTGCGTTGATAATCTCGAGCAGCATGCAGTCCAGCCACACACACAGCTCATAGCACTCAGCTGCGCCCATCATTAGCGCATCGAGATTGCAGAGCCTGACTTTATGCTTTGGTGGAACGCCAGAGAGTGCCTACAGATATGGCATGCATTGCCATGTCATGCCTCACCTCCCACCCACTGATCCATTCAAGTTGTCTCTAGAAAGGCACTGTACAAACGCGGTAGAAGTGGCGTTGCATAGGGAGTGTGTGGCGCTGGTGAAGGAGCTGGGGGCACCAGTGGAGCACATAGTGCTACCAACATTTGCAGTAGAGCACAAGCTGTTCGTGGGGCCGTTCTCGCGCGCGTTCCCTTCTGCGCAGGTCCACGTGGCACCCAGGTGATTACATAATCCTTGGATCCTGGATTGACTGCATGCTGCTTGGCGTGTACCCACTTTGCGCGTTCCATGCCCCGGGAAAGGCAAGAAAGTGACATGCTGCATGCTTCTCGCATCATTTTGCATGGGCGAAGTGACATGATATGCATGTTCTTTCCTGCCTTGTTGGTCAGGGCAGAAGCTGATCTGTGTTCAGGCTGCAAGTTTGTGAAAAGGACCCGTGCTGCTAGCTCAATCGATAGGGGACTGACACACTGAGCATTCCTTGTGCTTGGAGGAATCTCAGAAGATAGGAGATTCGCACCCATACAACAAGGGAAGAATGGGACTGCTGACAATTTTTGGTGCAATGCCTTTCAGGCAATGGAGCTGGCCGCTGTGGCTGCCGGTGCAGTTCTTCGGCATATTCCCCTCCAGCATCCTGGTAGACAACGACACATCCACCCCCTGGGCTGACGAGCTCGAGCAGAAGATCTTCTCCTCAGCTGTTGGTGCGGCACTTTCTCCTGTCACCACTTGCACCATCGTTGACACGTGGTGTTTCTCTGGACTGTAAGGTCTCAAATTACCTCTTAAATGGGGCAAACATCACATGGCATGCTTAGTTAGGATCCTTGACAGCAGTCCTGGCTCGGGCACTAGGTCACATTGAGTTGTGTAACATTTGAGACGGGGACTCGCTGTGGAATTATTCTGTCTGACTCTCCTTGGCAAGGTGTGCCTGCATGTGCCTCCAGGGAAAAGCTACCAGGGATCTAAAGACATACGATGAGAAATCCTCTGATGGGACATCAACCTGGTCTGGTGATGGAGTTCTGTGCACCTGACAGGCATTGGGCCTTTCTTGGAGGTGGCATTCTTCCACAAGGCCACAAGAACGCTGCTCACCACCGATTCAGTCATCATGGTTCCCCAAAACGCTCCAGAGGTGAGTTATTTGTCCTCACCAAAAGTCCAGAGTTGCAGGCTGCATGCTGGCTGCTGCCATGTTCTGCTACTGGCAGAGCAAGGCCATGCCTTCATAATTCTCTGCAATTGGCATGCAGTAACCCAAATTGTGAGCATCACACTGACCCAGGCCTGACTCCGCTGTACCTCTTTTTGGTGCTCGCATTTAGTGCTATGCACTGCATTGTATGTCTTGCATTCTTGTCTTGGTATGATCACCGGGTGCAGCCTTCCTTGCGCAATTTGAGTGCCGATCAAACGTTGAGTAAATGACTGGGAGCAGGTTCTTAGGGTTGAAATATGATGGAGGCGGTGCATCCCTGTCCTGAGAAGATGCAACAGATATAGGGCTTACGAAATGCAAGGGTCCAGAGGTATCAATTTAGGGTTTTGTGCAGGTTGTGAGGGAAGAAAATTTGATGGAGGCGGGGGGACCGGTGCCGGCGAGCGTGAGGGCGCTGAGCGGGGGGGACCCAGAGGGGCAACCTGAGACTCAGGAAGAGGCAACGCCCCAGAACAGATCGCAGCAGCTGCAGCTGGGTGCGCATATTCCTCCTGTGTCATCATTATCATTATTGTTATTAACAATGTTATTAACATTATTACTCGCTTTTCCTGCCAGAGGCAACATGCATCTGCAGACAAGCTGCAGGTGAAGGCTGCCACAATCCTACCCCTTGTTGGACTCGCCAGATCCAAGCAAGACCCAATCAACCGTGGGCATGGTGCTCAGTATATATTACCGCCCCCCGCCAGCAGGGGTCCATGTATTATGGGCAAGACAAACGTTGGAAGGGTTTAGTCTTCAGTACATCTTGAAGAGCTGTGTGAACAGGCATATCGTGATGGAGCCATTCGTAAACTCTTCACGATATTTGGAAGCGCCCTGCGGATATCCTGTTGCAAGTCTGCAGACTGGCTCAGGATGTGGCATTTTAGTGTCCTTAGCCTTCAAGGCTGTGCCTGGTGTGCTGTGGAGTACTGAGGGGCATTACAGCCGAGATGCACAGCCAGAAACTGCCCTGAGATACCAACAAGTCTGCAGCAAAATTCTTCACGTGAGCTAGAGCCTTTTAAGAGCAGAAACTGAAATGTCAATGTCTTTTTAATGAACAGGCTGGCAGCGGATGGCGCTGCAGATCCTTTATTTCGTGCCCTTCAACCTGCTGCAGCCGGCGCGCAGCTTCGCGGCAGTTTCCGGGAAGCTTCTGGTGTCGCCGGTGCTGAAGAAACTGGTGTTTTTGAACTCGCGGGACGAGGTACGTGCTTTGCGGCTGCTGCTTTTCGAATTTTCCGCTCCTGCCCAGATAAATCCAGCGGTTGTGGAAAACCCAAGAAACTCAACTATTTATATGCATGCACTGGCCAGCACATTGAATGTTTCCTCACGCTTGCCTGTTCCGATCTGCTGTCAGGATAGCTGGGAGCTGCTGTGCTCTCAGAGCACTTATATGTATTTTCATGTATGCACAATGGGAGTTCCCTCACCAAAAGACAACAAGAAGCCTGGGATAGGCGATCCCGGGGAGTCATTGTGTCAAGCTAAAGTATGGCATGGCTGTGGCAGACAAGGAGGTGGGTGAGTGACATAAGCAGCAGCTGGGAGTTCCGGCGGATAATCCCTGCACACTTCGCCGCGCCTGTGCAGGCAACGCCCCAGGACTTCAGGTAGATTTCCCTCCACCGAGCTCATAATGACTCACGCAGTGTGTTAATTTGCAGCATTGAGCTCCAATTGCAGTCGATTGAAGTGTCTTCAAGTCCAGACCAGCCCTGCTTCCAACAGACATGCAAAGAAGAGAGGAATGTGAAATGACAGGCCGGCTCTGTGTTGCTGGGAAGAGCAACCAAGGTTAAATATTGCAGAAAACTGAGCAAATGGTATCAAGGATTAATGTCCTTCTATTAATGCTTATGTGTCTGTAGTGCCCCTTTGCCAGAGCCAGGGCTGTCTTTTGCATATTCCTGCCATGCAGGCTGGAGTAGGGCGCCCCATATAGAGTTCACTCTGGCTCCTATCGACCAGAGTAATGCAGATGTGCTCTTGTTACCTCCTAAAGAATTCTTTGCTCCTCTACATCTCTGCCCAATCTAGAGGAGCACCTACAAAAATGGGTGTTATGGCATGCCCAATGTTACACTGGAGCTGCAAATACAGAGGCTGGGGAGCTCGAAATAACAGCAGATCCACAGATGATGTAGTTTGGGGAATTTTTAAGCATGTGCCTAGGTGCGGACCAATCTACTTCTTGTGGGAGTTGGCCAAATGCAGAACAAGCAAGGTTTTGGTTTTGTGCAGGGCGGCATTTGCATTTGTGTTTAGCGAGGCGGAGGCCGCGCAGCCAAGCAAGGAGGGCGGGTTTCTGGGTCGGCTGTGGATTTTAAATTCGAATTCGAAACCGCGCGCGGTGACCGAGTTCCCGGCGGATGACATGCGCGCGCTGGATGGCCTGGAGCGTATCCTGCGCCAGGCGGGCGTGCTGAACAAATGAGTCATCGCCGGTGACTCAGGCTTGCGTGCTTGTCAGTCAGTGGCTCAGATTACATCGTCTCCAGCCAACTTGGACTAATCCGATACTTTTTTGTGATTCTCATACTAGTAGTCAGCGCCTAGCTTGGCGTCTTGACACTCGGAAATGAATACTGTATGGTGACACCGACAAGATCATTCTGTCAGAAGAACTCAACCACGATAGTTGTAGATTGTAGATTCCAGAGAGGGTGAAAGTATTGACTGGCCCAGTCAACCCCGGGGGTAACCTGGCTCTGCAGCTGGCTGGGCCACCAGCGCTGGGGGCTATGATTGAACAACAGCACTGAGCAGGAATTCTATGCTAGCTAGATGAATGTTGACATTCTGGGACAATTTAAATGAGAATATCGTATTCACAGTCAAGGATGAATTCAAATTCGTGACATGAGACAGCTTCGTCGTTGCGCGAAGCTGCTGTCGTGGTCTTCTGATCATTTTTTCCCATCTGCTACACTTTTGATTTCCATAATCTTGTTCGTCCTGGGAATCCTGCACCCACTGAAATTCGCAATTCGCAAACAAGCGATCTAACGCATTCAGTAATTGATAATTGTACGCAAACGAGACCAAGAAAGTATTATAACCAGTTCATTGCCCAGGCAAGCATTTCGTTTCCTCTACTCTAGAAAAAATACCGATGCTCATTTTCTTGTGGTCAATGCACTAGACATGCACGCTGAGACGGCGCTGCTCCGATCTGTCTTACCTGGCTTTCAATAAGTAGATGCCCGGTCTCAATGACTTCCCACCACTAAGGCACAAATGCGATATGCACGGGATTAAATATATCATAAAGGTGTTTCTAATCTGCAAGATCGCTAATGAGATCGCTAGTTGCAGGTCCCTTGATGGCTTTACCGTGTGGGCATGCCACAAGCACATGCAGCAAACAGACGTTCCAATGTGGCGCCCAACTGCCTGCATTTCGTAGGCACATGCCAGACAAATTGCGTCACAACTGTAGGCCATCCCCGAAGGTCAAGCACGGACTGGTGAGACGCCTTGCTTACTTTTATGTACACGAATCGACTGACTGCAGCTTTGATGTGGGAAGTCCCACACTTGGTTCTTGCTGTCTTGGTTCTCTAAAGTGTGGTCTGCTTGCCTGCAGATGTGCACTGCAGCGTTGGCAACAGATTCCCTGCAGCTGAAGCAACAGCTGGTGCAGGCACTTCAAAGTGGGGAGAAGACCCTCAGGTGATAAAGCAGCTGAATCCACTCTCTCCCGGATGCCGATTCTTATCTCCGTACAACGCGTGCACCAGGAGCAATCTGCCTTTCCTTGCTGCCTTCAGACAGCACTGACGATTGGTGCAGCGCCCCTTGCCTCTTGGCAGGGAAGGCTTGTACAATGAGGATGAGGGTAAACGGTAAACACCTGCGGCAGGACTGGGAAGCTGACTCCAGAGGTTGAGGCGCTAGTGGAGCAGATCAAGGCGGCAGCTGCCGAGCAGCCACCGCAGCTGGAGGCGGCATTGGTCAACGGCAGCTTCAGCGGGCTCCTCAACACAACAAACTACCTGGCGCCTGATTCCACATCCACCCTTGGAACCCTGACCTTCCAGCAGTTTGCTCCCAAGGACCTCAAGGTACCTATTTCTCCTACATTTAAATATATTTCTGAGGAAAGTCATCGCGGCAGTGAGCCTTTCTAGGCGCTTTTCGTATCTTCTTTCAGAGCTTGGCACTGTGCTATTCGTTTCTCGAAGGCAACACTTGGTAGAATTTCAGTCTGTCCGCTGACACATCTTTCATAGCTGCACAGATGCTGCTGAATTCAAGTCACGACGTGCAAGTGCTTGCTGCAGTCGTGAATTTTGGCCATCCTTTAGTGTGGCCCTGAAGGTTCCCGAGCAAATGTACAGCTCTGGGTTGCCTTGGAATGATATTATGACTGAATGATGCTTGGTTGTGCAGGTCAAGGTGAGCGGCACAGAGATGCTGTCAGGCGTGGAGTCACCGGAGCACTATCAGACCAACACCTACTTTGAGGTGAGGCCACGAGGCACTGCCCACACACCAAATGTGCCTCTGGCCTTCCATCCTGCTTGTTTTGCCTGCAGAAACGGAGCACTGTCTCCCCTGTTTCAAATTAAGAGGCATGCGAGCCACTAAGAATCTGAAGACAAGAAATTTGGTCGCCAACGAGAGAACGTGTGTGGGAAGGTTTGTCCAAAAGTATGATCGAGTGAGGCACCTATGATGTTGAACCAGTAATGTAAGTTACATAGTGCTCTGTCTTTGACAGATGCAAGTCAAGTGATCTGTCACTCCAAATGTATTATTGTGAAAGTCCAAAAGGGCGAGATATGAGAAAAGGTTGCCACTAAATCTGTGCAGGTGTCCGAGGGAGAGGCGGCTGGGTTGGTGGGCGTCCAGTCAGCACTTGGTCAGTATGAGGTGGACGCTGACAAGGCCGGCAGGCAGGTGATTAAATCGCCCTCTTATAAGAACGCTGTTCTGTTTAGATTGTATCTTCCCGTCATAGCCTTTAGAGCATGCACATGCTTGGCAATCATCAGATGCATCTGATGCACAAATGAAAATGCCATGAGGTGTGGGCAGGGCCTATCGAAAATTAAAAGTTGCGACACTTAAAACATGCATGTTGCTGTAGTACTATAGTGGTCTGCAGAAAAAGCACCACATCACGAAGTCGATTTCGAATTCGATTTCAATTTGGAATTTGAAGTTGAATTTGAATTTGAAAACAGGTGGTGTACTTCAACGCCATCAGGATCGCCCCAGCAGACAGCGGCGCGGCCGCCCTGCAGCGTTGGCTTGACTTCTTCAAAGCAGCAAACCCCTCCATGGTGAGCAGAGCAGCACTGCATGCGGAAAAAAGAGAGAAAGAAACTTTGCATGTCAGGGAAATGCAGAGCAGGAGGCCAATAGTAGGTCTACCTGATGGGCTTCAGTTCCCACTGTGAAGATTTCTGGCGGGATTTCTGTGCTTGCTTTTTTATGACCCTTGTAATGTCGCCCCTTGTGTTATTAATTCAGGCTCTTGGCGTGATTCTGTCCATCAGATGTCTCTCACTCATGTGCAGGCAGCAAATAAAGCCATCCGGATGTTTGTGACTTTCTGGCACTGTGTTGTCCCTGCATGAGACCACTGAGTTGTTTTGAGAGTCTGTCCTGGTCTTCCAGTGTGATCACATGAAGTCCTAATTTGTATTGGGGGTTGATGCAGGGGGATGATGGAGTGGCGACGATAAATTTCCCCCAGCGAGCAAAGGGGACCAGGGATTTCATCCTGTTGGACGAGGACATGCAGGTGACTGTCGGCAACAGGGGCAGCGTTGTGATTGTGCAGAGGAAGTGAAGATATGAGTATGGCAATCTTCGATGGTTGGGACATGTGACTAGAATGGGTCCCACTAGGATACCATTGCAGATGATGTTCACAACAATGTCAGGCACTGGGGCTAGAGGCAGACCATTGAAGAGCTGGAATGACTATGTGAGAGATGACCTTGATGCTATTGGGCATCCATATGACTGGTGGAGGAAGTGCAAGAACCGAGAAGACTGGAGAGCAATATTGACGTACCTAGTCCTTGGGGACTGGAAAATATCAATAATAACAATAATTTTTTGTGCGTGTCTATGTGTGCGCTGAGTGACTGAGCCTCGGTCATGTGCGGTCAAGTTGCTTGCGAGCTGAGATTACCTGATTCAGTCTGGGTGAGACCAGTAGAAACAGCATTGCTGCCTAGGCCTCGCATTACATTCCCATGCCAAAGCTTTACTGCAGCTTAGTAAAGAGCATTTCGAGAGTTTGGCGCAGCCGTAGAGAGTGATGCAATATAAATTGAGTGGAAGGTCTTGGAAGGTGCTCTGCCTACAAGTGTTTGATGGCTGGTGGCAATAGCTCTTGTAATTGTGACTTTTGCATGTGCACGTTGGCTTCAACAATTAGAGGATCGTCGTGATTCTATGAATACTTTACAGATGGTGCTTCACAAATGTGGACAGCCCTCCAAACAGCGGGAAAATTAAAGCTGCAATGCGTGTAGGCCTAAACACACTTGGCGTCGCTGTTGCCAAGACAAGGCACACGTGCAATCTGAAGCTTTCGGCCTCCAAAGGCTACCCAAAAGCACTAAACTGAAGCTCCACATGAGCGGTTAATTATCAGTGCGTCAGGTCCAGCACTTCATCTTCGACCCAAATCAGAACATGCACAATTCCCCTGTCATGGATTTACTTAGCCCTTTGATGCAACTTCTCTTGATATGAGTCTGAAAGGTTGGGCAAAGTCACCCCTATCTGAGGGTGAATGCAAACTCCGGCTGTGACGCGACACAGAACAAGTCCCGGAATATCCTAGTCATCAGGAAAGCTTGCATGCACATTCATGCATCACTTCATGATGAGATAACCTTCTCGACACTCACTTTCACAACCATAGCATGCAAGATGCTGAAACTGACATCCGGCAATCTCCATGCCCCCAGCCTTGCACCGCGCCGCGCATCTGATGGGCATCTGAAGTATGATGTGCTGCGTATTTTTTTCAGTCTTCTCTGCAATGCACAAAGGTGGGCAGTGCTAGTGCCAATCACAGAACATACGTCAGCCATGAGCAACATTGACTGTCACATGCGCTGATCACAAACTTTTCACGAGTGATAGACAACTCGACATGTCACTCTGACCTAAAACCTCAGTGAGCCTAGCATATAAGGAGACAATCTGCATTTACTTCATGGACACAGCGCAATTCTTCATGATAAGGTGGCTTTGCATCAGCTGCACTTCTGACAAAATGCAGCGATTGCGGGGAGCCCTGAGCCCCCTTCCTTTTCTTGTCATCTCAGGCTTCAGGCCTGCTTGGCGCCGTTTACGGGCTGGTGTGCCGAGTCGTCGGTGTGAAGACCCTTCTCCACATCACCCTCCTTGGCCTGGCAGCCACATGAGCCGCCATGTCAGCACATCCTCCTCAGTCAGCTCATGAAGCATACAGGCATTGTATGGCTTGAAATGTGCACATTGCACTCCAGAGTATGCACTATATACTAAATCTGCTGGTGATCTATCGCAGCTCTGGAGGCAAGGCATGCTCAACATCAGTACAATTATGATGAGTCTCAACTTTGCTAGAGCAGCGAATTTCCAAATCACACATGCACTCTGAAAGTTGCAGCGTGCGTATGGCACAGCTGAGAGGCATATCAGGTGTGCTCAGGGTGTGCATGCATGTCGGCAGGTGACTAAGGGGTTACTCACCATCGCAGGCATGTGGTCGCACATGCCGGGGGGAGGTCCGGCGTTCAGCGCATCGTCATCAATGTCCTTCTCATACCTGTTGTTCACGGCACAATGGCCTCAGATCACGGGGGTATCTCTGTCTCAGGGAAACGTGAAGGGCGTCTTTGTGACACATGCAGCTCTGTTCGAAGTTGCCCAAACCCTGCTGATGCTTCCCCCATGAAGGGTGTTTGAAGGGTCACCGGCACGCTTGAAATCCTGTGCAACCTAACCCACTTGTTTGCAAAGCGGTCCACAAAGCATATAGCGCATGCATCATCACCATTGAAACTATAACATGAATCCTGGAAAGGGGGTCCAAGGCGCACTTGTTGGCAAAATGATCCACGACAGAGACGGCGCAGGCGTCTCCCCAGATGTTGGTGATAGTCCTGAACATGCCAATAAGCCAGTCCATAGCAAGCAGGATCGCCAGCTGGGGAATGTACTGGCTCATGCCCACAGCCTGCAAGCAAGGCAAACACAAAGCTCATGAGTGGCACTTACTAATTAACTTAATCGGCGCTGTTTAAATTAAACTAAAGCGGCTCATGCCCACCGCCTGCAACCGATTTGAAAAGAAAGGTTCAGGAATGATTTGCTCCAAGGGTCAGCACTGAACTGTTCTAGTATTGAACATAACTGTGTCCTTGTTTTTGCTTCACTGCCAGGAGGCCTGATTGAACCAGGCGCTTTCAAGCAGTGGTGGTCGGCAAACAATGTCGCAGGCTTGGAATTTCAGGGCTGCATTGCCAACACTTGCTGTGGCATGGTATTGGGAATGTACAATTGAAAAATATAACGCACAAGATTTCTGGCAGAAAGCTGATTGCTTGCCAGCATGTGATGGAAAGAGCAACAGTCCAGATCTTAAAGAGCTGACATCGATTGCAACCCCCCACCTTTAACCAGGAAAGTTTTTGTCCAATGCACATGCTGCAGAACACAGCAGGAGGCTTCGAATGTACTTGTTCCCTGCTTTGGCGCTCGCACTGACTTGCATGCATGCATTCTCTCCTGGTCTAGACTTAATGCGCCAGGAACAGTGTACAAGCACGATATCTTAGGTTTTATATTTTGGGAGTTAGGGTCATATTTATCCACCCTTTTTGGCCACAAAAATAATTAATTAATGAACAAAGGTCAGGGGAGAATACCTGCAGGACAGTAACCATGGAGACCAGCGCTGAGTTGGGGATCGAGGCAGATCCGATGGCCGCCAGAGTTGCGGTGATTGCCACAACCACCACATTGCCAGCTGACAGAACCAGCCCGTTAGCCTGCAAGTGCAAAATACAAATCAGATGGACAGCACGGCACACATGGCAGGTCAGGTAATACCTCCTAGCAGATTCTGAAAGAAGTTGTGCTGTAGAGGGCTCTTGTCCAGAGGCCCCAAGGACATCCCATGGTTCTGGTGTTTAAAAAAGGCTCTGCTGACAGATTCATAAATAATTGTGCATGCTGGATATACACAGTGCATCAGCTTGCAGAAGATTGTGTGTTTGTGTCCTGCTGGAAAGCTAGAAAAGTGCTGCTCAATTCCACACTTTTCAACGCCATGCCAAATGACTAATCTCCAGCTTTCATCTGAACACCGTCAAATGAAGGTAGCATTTTCGAAAAGGCAGAGACCTGTACACAGCTTCGCAGAATGAGCTCTCTCCACCTTTCCCTTTCAAGACTTTCAGGTGAAGGTGGCCTCTTCCGAAAGGCAAAAAAAAAACTTACTAACCTTGGAAAAGGATGAGCTTTTCACCTGGGGCCATGAACAGAACAGAGGCTGCTCCGTAGAGATCGACACCGTCTGATTTCCTGTTCTAACACCTTTGCATTCGAATTCAAACCCTTGCAAACCCTTTTTACACTACCTGAAGGAGAAGCCCCGGCTGGCGGGGGGCGGTATAAATACCGAGCACCGTGCCCACGGTTGATTGGGTCTTGCTTGGATCTGGCGAGTCCAACAAGGGGTAGGATAATGGCAGCCTTCACTGCAGCTTGTCTGCAGAGGCACCTTGCCTCTGGCAGGAAAAGCGTGTAAAAGTAAAGTAATAAGGAGAAGGTTCTCACCTGGGCGATAAAGAGCACGGAGGCGGCTTCGTAGAGGGCGGCACCGTCGCGATTGATGTTGGTTCCAAGGGGAATGACGAATCTGACGATGCTGGGCCGGCACTTGAGGTTGACTCCGCATTCCATGGTCACAGGCATGGTCGCTGCTGAGGAAGATGTTCCAAAGCCCATGGCAAACGCCGGGAGATAGGCCCTACGAAGGGAGAAAATCACATGCGTCCGTCAGCCAACGAGGGGTTTTTTAGCAAAGAATGGAGATACTTTCATGCAATGCATGTCTATTTGCAAAAGCCAGACAAAAAGGGGTTGTCTCTCTGCTGTCTGGCAAAATGCAACATGATGAGTGCTGCAGACAAATAAAAAATCACACAATCCCGCAAAAATGCCATGCAAGGGAAAAGAACACAAGAACACTTCATGGAATTTCAAATTGAGTCAGGGAGCAGATGGGTAGGGGAGCGCACTTGATGAGATGCAAACCCTAAGGTCAAATTCAAATTGAAAATCGAAATTCAAATTTTTAGATAAGTCAGGGAGCGTACCTCAAGACCCGGAAGGGATTGATCTGGCTTAGGATGAGGATGGCGAGAGGAAGTGCAATAAACCCATTTTTTGAATTCAAAATTAAAACCGAAATTCGAAATTCAAAACGAGTCAGGGAGCGCACTTCATTACTCGGTAGGGATTGATGCGGGTCAGGATGAAAATGGTGAGAGGAAGCGCCACGAATGCATGGATGCCAAATCCGATGAGGATGGTCCCAACGTACAGGCCCAGGCTCTTCAGCAGCGCGGTGATGTTGCAGGCCTTGAGAATGGTCTGCGCTATCAGCGAGGCAATTCCCACGGGAGTGCAGTAGATAACCAGGTAGATCTGTGCCCACACAACAGAACTGAGCCACGAGAATATTATTACACGCTTTTCCTGCCAGAAGCAAGGTGCGTCTGCAGACAAGCTGCAGTAAAGGCTGCCAAAATCCTGCCCCTTGATGCACTCGCCAGATCCAAGCAAGACCCAATCAACCGTGGGCACGGTGGTCAGTATTTATACCACCCCCCGCCAGCCGGGGCCAAGAGAGAATGCAACCACGAAGACAGAGCGAGCGCCCATGAAGGGAGCAAGGGCTGCCTTGCATGTGAAACAAAGTGTATCAAAATGCCCCCCAAAATTAAATCATGCAAATAAACCATGAGGTGCGTTCCAGATATGATATGACCCTGGTCAGTTTCCTTGTGCAAATACCTCCCCGCCCAGCAGCACTGATGATCACTCGATGATCCCTGAAATGAAAGCTTCGAGGGATCAAAAGCTGTAGAGTCCAAGAATGCTGCTTTGCCAAGTTATGTCATCAAAGGAGCTGATGGCACGCAGGGGCAAACAGATCGGCCTTATCGGCCAACAAAGTAGCCCTGCACTTGGTCATTGGTGAAAACAGCTAGATATGGAACAGGGGCAGAGCTTGTTGATGGTGGGCTTTCTTCTGCTGGCAAAAGAGTCACCATAACCTTTGAGTCCTGGAATCTCAGTGATTCCCCTGGCTAGGGAATGGTGGCCAGTTGATCAAGCAAAACCTGAACCCCAAAATCTACCACCTCCATCCCTAAAATTCTCACAGCTTCCAAGATGCACTTTACAAGGTTCGTAGCTTTTTGTTTGTAAGGGGCCGTGAATAATTGAGTCAGAGTAATCAGTCACGCACCATGGCCATGATGGCGTCATTGGCGATCTCGATGATGCGGATGAATGGCTCGGCGGGGGGTCCCAGGCTGTTGAGGATGACTGCCAGCACGATGGCAAACATGATAACTCCCAGGTACTGCGCAGGGGGGCACACCCAAACAGTCAATAAGAGTGATGCATACTTTTGAGGAGGAAGAGGGAGGCAGAGCAAGCGCCAGACAAAAGGGGAAAGGCTGCGCAGAATGAACATCATGCAGCAACAATGCAACAATGCCTTGTGAACCATGAAAGCCAAGAAGCACAAAATACACAGTGAAATTACACAGCTGAAGAAGCACTAAATAAACCCAAAACAGTGATTGTAGGCCAGCAGTCATGGCATAGTATGCTTGTCAGGTCCTCCTACCCAGTGCTGCAGGCATCTTTTAGGCAAGTGGGATTCTTATGCTCTATCCATGCGCTGAGTTGCGTACACACCAATTTTCCATTTGAACACTGAAGGTGGACTCGGGCCAGCCCTGACACTACCCATATGCTTCTGATCCGTGGCTGTTGTGAATGTGATAGCTTGTGAGAATACCATGTTTTGGCTCGGCAAAAGAGCTCACCTGTGAAGTTGCTGCGGCCATGATGATGTTTTTTGGCACAAGCTGGCGTCCGATGTCCAGCAGAGACTCGACTGTTCCTCCCTGTGTGGTCGGTGCCGTCCTGATCAGGCAACAGACATTAGTCAGCCCCACCTGTCCTCCGACTCAGCACACATCATCGGCCTGGAAGGCAGCATGCAAAAAGCCTCCCATTGGGTCCAGCTGGCTGTTAATAATGTTGCTTGCCCGCTGCAACTGTTTACGTATACCAGCCCTTATACAGCGCTGCGCTAGCGCTGCCCTGACCACTGGCAGTAGCCTATACCTACTTCATGGAGAGTTCTTGATCAAGACCCTTCTGCGGCTTCATAGCTGTGCTCTTGGCTACAAACCAAACGAGCTCAGAGCATGCGGCAGGACTCTGCGGACAGAGAATGAAAATGCATCCTCTCCAGCTGTCTTTTATTAGCATCGAGTGCCCGAAGACTTGCGAGTAGACTAATATTCATGCCTGCATTCCAGACGGACAGCAGGAATTCCAGCCATCAATCTATCAAAGTATCAAACTATTAGACACCAAAATAGCAAGGCAGACCAAGTCTGTCCGGCCATGCAGGGAGAGGAAAATTGGTTGTCTGCTTGGTTCTCAATATAAACGCTCAATGTGTCACAGCTAGGCGGCAAGGGGAGAAATGGGCAGGGTGTGACTCACGCGATCTTATCCACGACTGACGACTGTGTTGAGCATTTGTTGTTGCCGCTGGCAAAGGGTTGGTCCCTGCCAGGACGGATGGCGAAGCTCAGCGCAATACCTGCAGCCCGGCAACTTTTATTCACAAATGGTCTACCATATCTGTGGTAGGACTTTTGTCGCCGCAGAATGTAGGCAATATGCATGCATGCATGCATGACTTGCTCGTCAGAATTCTGCGCACTCCGAACTGCATGTAGAGCTGTTGCGAGCTGCAGAAGTCAGAACTGCGATTCAGCTTTCCAATTATAAGCAAATACAAGGCTTTTTTGCCTCGCGCTCGCGGGGTGATTTGCCCTGCTTAGTCGCTTCCATGAGAAGGCATTGAATCTATTTTGAACAGGTGCTGCTGCTCGTGTTGCCATGCGTATTGCGAAGGGCGGTGTTTACGTGCCAAGAAGGCTTCTGGCGTGCAACTTGAAGCCTCATAAGAAATAATGAGTAAATGATGAGTAAAAACATGTGTGCAGGGTGAAAGAATGCTGCGCACCAATGATGACAGCCAGGACCATGGACAGGAGATAGTAGCAGAGTGACCAGGTCGTGATGCGACCAGTCCTGCATTGCAAACACACACACAACACTAATCACACAACTCCTTTGATACAAGCGCTCTCCGCATGCTGTTCATTCTCTGAAGGCTTGCTTTGCTATAATTCGAAGGTGGGTAAGCCTGCGACACATTGGTGGACTCAAGCATAATGGTAGTGCAGACCCCACAGAGCTGAACACACAAATTTAAGGAGACATGTGGGCGGTGCGTCATTGCATGCTAGGGCTGCCACTGGACAATGTTCATACTCTGCAGAAAGCTTGACTTGCTCAGGCTCCCTTTTGTGTACTAAAAGTGCACACCCCCATAGAAATAAACGTGAGAGCTCCTTCTATACTGGCGCTATGCAGATGGATGCTAGGGCTGCCACTACAGAGTTGTGCAACCTCTACGGAAAAGTTGTTTGCGGATACTCCCTCCTGTATGTCTGCGAATGGTTCATTTGAGTCGAGAAGAGCGGCATACCCTGTGGTTGTGTGACGCAGGTTGAGGACTCCAGTCATCAGGGCTAGCACGATCAGAGGCAGCACCAGCTCCTGGAGCGCATTGATGAGCAGTTCACCGGGGTAACCTGCACGATTCGTTACATTTGGTTTCGGTTAGTTGAAGGTTGAGTCTGGATCCCATTAGATATCATGGGCTGCACGATGTTGGCAAACCCCAGGATGGATGCAAGGGCCAGGTCCACGGGAGCGGCCAGGACACAGCAAGGAAAAGGGGGCTCTGTTTGCAGCGAGACACTCGAGGCTCACAGTTTGTCAGCCGGATGAGCAGGTATGCATTGCGGAATCTGATTGCAGCCAGGACTAGTCAATGGCCAATTCGCACCGATAATCTCTATCGCCAGCTTGCTAGGGTGGACGGAGTACAGCCCCGCGCCCAGCGCGATGCCAACAACGACACCTCCCAACGTCCAGAACACCAGCATCTTCTTCCGGAACGCGAAGGCCTTAAACTTGGCCCAGCCGCTCTTGGGCGGTGGGGTTTCGCGTATCGCTACCTTTTCTTCGGGGGCCATGTCCACGCTGTGCTTGGCGTCCATGACGGATCGATCCCGTCGGGTAGTCTTGAAAGCAGCTCACTGGGCCGAACAAGTGCCTCAGCAAGCCCAAAGCTTATCACGTGGATCTGTTACGAGGGTGCACGTGAAAGCGTGGCCCGATAAGCGAACGCTTTTAGCCTCCTTCGAAGCTACCGTCGTACCCAAAGATCAATTCGATGTGCAGGATCGGGATTGCACGGCGACTACAGATTTCTTTGCAGAGCAGCATGGGGATATTTAGCGCATGAGTACTGCCCTCCCAAACCCTCGATGACGCTCGGCATGACACTTACCCTTATATTCTAATTTTCAGGGGTCGCGCAAGATCGGGTCCAGTTGCATACTCATCACGGAAGGAGACGTTGCTGACAGATCCAAGAGAAAGGAAGCACATAAACATAAGTTACGCAAGCTTTACAGTTGTTACATGTGATGAGCATAACATCCTCCTCATTTCTGGCCGGATCCTTGTCGAGAAGTCTCTGCAGCAGTCCACCGGCATCTCGTTCCTCTCTAGTATTCTCGACGCAGCCGCGGTTCTCTAGATTCGTCTGGGCGGCCACTGCTATCTCGGTACTTGCCTCATCTAGAACTATGGCGAGCGCTGCAGAAGGAACATGCGCAAATCCGGGTGGCCCAGTGCCATCCACCATCCAGACCATGGCCACAGACATCCTACAGGTGTGGCCGTATGTCCCCCATTACATTCAAAGTGCTTTGTAAATTTATTGAAAGAATTAGAAGGAGACCTTGTTTACTGAAGTGCAAATTCCTGCTGGTGTTCAGATGTACAAGACCAAGTCTGCAGAGGAGCAAGCAGCGATCATCCAGAAGCACTACAGGTTTGTTTTCAACCCCAAAAAAAATCTAAATACGAATTTTTTACCTCAATTCATCCTCTCAAGACCAAATGGCACACTGGATATGGACAGCTTCTTCTAGGGAGGAAGCTGCTGCATCTAAACACCATCAATAAGTGTTCGAGGAACATAAAGCTGTCCTTTGTACTGTACAAAGTTGTGATGAGATTCCTTAGCCGTAATCGTCCGATATTTCGAGTTTAGAATCGAAATTCTGCATGCTTAACGCAGGCAGGATGCGCGGTTCGTGGACCCTCTGATGGACGTGGGAACTCCCCGGGAGGTCAACCTGGCCTTCATTTCGCTCATCAAGCTGTTCAAGAGCATCGACATGGAGCAGAAATCTCTGACCTGGTCCACGCCGCCTGTGGCGTTGCCTTCTGGCGTCCAGCCTGGCGACCTGCTGCAGGTGCGCTGAGTCACAGCACCTATAACATTCCTCTTGACTGCCTCCTGCCTGCTCCCTTGCCTTTTGCAGCTGCTATACCACCACTGTTTCCTTGCAGACTCCGTCTCGCATGGCTATCAGGGAATCGCCGGCCAGTCTTTTGCGTTGCGCTGACTCGATGCGGTGTTGAGTGCCCTGACGGCGCAGAATGAACAAACCTGATACATGTTTGCAGTACGTACCTAGATCTTAGATCCCTAGGAACTGGAATTATAGCTATTGGAATCTTAATTATAAAAGTGTGCTGTAAAGGCATGCCCAGCATCTTGAGTTGCTGCAGAGGGATGCAGAGAAGCATTGCAGCCAGTATATGCAACAAAGCACTTTTAGCTGGCCAATCTGTGGTAACAAGGCTCCATCATCATCGAGAAGGAGCAGAGCCGGAGCAGAGGACGACAGTCATGTGATGTACAGTAAACCTGGTGTCTGCACCAGAGTCAATGCCACCCTGGCAGACCAGCAACCGATGAAAGCGCTCTGCTGGTGGTTGCTGGTGGTCCCAGCATTTTGTGATCGTCACACAAGAGGATATGGGACCTGGCATCGACTATTTCAAATTGTCATTGTACCAATTCCTGAATTATGTGATTTATTCGAAGTTTATTTCAATTCATGCATGTGCAGGTGCTGCTGAACAACAGGCAGGTTTACCACACGTCACTGGCCACCATCGATCTGGACGTGAACACCTACCTCACCATTGACCCCAAGGTGCACCCTTCACGCCAGTCCGATTGCTGACTAAGAAGATAATCAACTTGGAATCATTTGGAAGGCAGAAAGTGGGAGAGGCGGGCTTTGATTGGAGAGAGCCCTGAGAGGGTTGATTGCTGCAATGATGAGTGCGTGTGCTGTATGCGTGATGCATGCATAGGCAGAGAAAGCAGCACAAAGGCAGCATGAGTCTAAATCTGCACATCAGAGCCAATGCAGTTGGTCCTGGTCATACTAGGATCAAAGCAGTGCATGTCTCTATCTTGAACAGATGGCCTGCATGTTCTCTGTGAGGCATGTTCCTTGGCCAGGTCCTTGTTTTGCACACTGTGGCAGATGGCCAGTATCTGTCTCTTTGAAAGATCATATAGTGTGAAACTACAATGAAACGTGTGAAACTAAAGTGGAATTTCTGCGTTTGACATTGTGCTGTGTGGTGTGTGCAGACGGGGCTCATTGTGAAGCACGAGGATCGGTGGAACAACAAGGGTTTCAGGATGCCAGGGTTCCTGAAGAAACCCAACGGGGTCTTTACAAGCTCCATCTTCAAGCTCATTGGCTGGGGCCGCCAGGTGGACAAGGCCGGGCAGGGAGCCAAGACAGGCACCCAATGACAAATTCACAATATCCACCAGCACCCTGTTACCTTACTTGAGATAAATTCGGGCCTTGGCTTGACGGACGGAGAGTTGCTGTAGCAAGCATAGCTGATTCTTTGGGGAATAATTTGATTTCAATTTGGGCGGAAGCATGCATGCGCACCGCTATAGCCTCAGTGGCCAGAGCCTTAGTAAGCACGTTTGAGCATGCATATGCACATGCTCAGCCTTTACTATGTTGGTCGAAACCGTGTCAAAATCGACAAGCCGCAGTGTGTGGCCCCAGCTGATCTGTGTGGAATGCCACTGACAGCATGAAGCGGAAATGGCAAGCATGCAGCTCTGTGACCCACCAGCAGTTGTACCGGTACGAATGCTTTTACCTCTAAACCCAAATTCTTCCAAAAGTTCTGAGCTCGCCAGACCTGGTGAGTCAAAATCCGGATGCATCCAGGAAGCCTGAGATTGGACTGCCGCTCACATGCAGAGCTAAAAGATCCCACCAGTAATGAAGAGCAAAAGCCTGCTACGTTCATGCCTCCATACCGCCACACCCTCTCTTCTGGTGCACTTTTGAGCGCAGAAATTTCTGCAGCAAGTACATGGAAAGCAGAACAAGCAGCTCTCCAGTTCCCACAGCACAAAAATCCTTGCAATCCCAAGTGAAATCCCCCGCAGACAGAACTGCCAATGATCTCGGCTGACCCCCATTGCAGAGCTGCAGCATTAGCAAAGGGGACGCGCTCCCACCCAGAAATGGCTCCAGCTGTGGCCGGGTTTTCCCCGGCCGCCGCCCCGTTGCTCTCCTTTGCGTAATCTCACCAGAGAAACAAGAGACAGCCCTGCATTATCACGTGCAGCAATGCAGCTGCCGCGACAGCTTCAAAGCTCTATCTGTAGCGGGGTGCCCCGTACTGGGGGGCCGCGTAGGCAGGGGGCGCACCCCCCGCCAGCAGCGGCTGCAGCTGTGGCGGGGGTCCCCCCGGCCTCTCCTTCGGGGGGTTCTCCCGGATCTGGCGGCTCACCGGCACCAGCGCCCTCGCCAGCGCATCTATCGCGCCGCTGATCCTGCAACGGCGGAATGAACATTCGAAGAGCCGTTTTGGGGCTTCATTTCTTGCTCATCAGTTGAGGACTCTTCTTTGCAGGCACGTCCAAGAAGTCATCAATGCCTGAGACAGGCAGCTGCAACCCTATCGCTGTATGTTCAAGGCACAACAACAAACGCGTGCCACACCTTTGTAGGAAAAGCAAAGTCTTGCCAGTCAAAGTGGAGATTTATAAGATAAAGTCAGCCAATTCGTCAGTCAGGCAGTCGGAGGGCAGGGTAGAGCAAAGAGCGGAGGGGAGACTCACTGCACGACACGATCGTTACTAAGTCCGCACGGCGGCAGGTCTTCGGCCGGCAGGATCTTGATGTGCGCGCCCGACGCCTCCCTGATCTCTTTTATTATCGCCCCTGCCCTGCAGGGGTAAGTGACAAAAAATCCTATCAGCCAAGTGCCGGTACTGTCCCTAATTCCAAACTTGTCCATCTATAATGCCAAACTACACATGTAGCTCATCTGAAAGGTCCATAGGCATCCATAAGTGCTGCCTGTCGTATCGTGCAACACGGTAAATTGAAACCGAGAAGCAAGAGGGAGACATGCACAGCATATGCACAGATAAGAAGGCACCATCGGCCTGCACTCTCGATGGAAAAGTTTGTGAACACCCGTCCAGACAATACGCTTTCAAATTAATTCTCACAGCAATGACCCAGGGAGTTATGGGTGACTGCTGCGCAATGGAGGCTACCCAAACGCAAATGCGTTTGGAGTGCAAGACCGAGCGGGCCCACTCACTTGCCGATGAGGCAGCCGGCCTGCGTGTGGCAGACGAGCATGCGCGTGGTCGCGTTGGCCGGCGGCGGGTGGGGGCCCTCCTCATGCTCGTGCACGCGCGCATGCACCTTGAAAAGCGCCTCCTGCAGGGCCAGATCACATGTGTGAAAATAGTTGCCAGCATTTGAGCTGATGACCTGTGTCTGACAGCTGGCGGAGCAAAGTTGGCCAGCAGTTGCATGCACCAGGTACAGCGCCTGCTGCTGGGACGTGCAAGACACATCAAGACAGCTGCCAGCTTCTGCGCTAATCTTCCTTTTCCGTATTCATCAAACCGCATGGCATGCATGCATGGATGCATGGCAGGAAAATGCATAATTGGTGTGGCTTGGGGTGAGCCATGCGGCGTTGCTTGGACCGACCCCTGACAGCCGTCGGTGAGGGTGACTGAGAGGTGACAAAAGGGTGACTAATGACTAACCTGCGCGGCGTCGGTGTGGCGGGCGACATCGGAGCGCGCGGAGATGACGATGACTCGCTCGTCGCAGTTGGGCACGCCTTCGACCACGCGGATGCGCGCCCCCGTCTCGTCGCGGATGGCCTTCACTATCGCGCCGGCCTTGCCGATCACGCTGCCCACCTGCAAGGAACGGCGCTCCCTCTATGGTCTCAGGTGGATTTCATAGTCCGCAACCGAGCTCGCGATTCTGCTATGCGTCTGCCCGACTGGTCAAGATGCCCACATGCAGCATGCAGCGCACCCTCAGGAATGCACAGTGGTGGATTGCTGGTCCGGGCAGCAGACCTACAACGTTCAAGGGGCTGCCAGCTGTAGAGTCAGCTCTCGGCGTTGACGAAGATAGCAAAGCACTGATAACAAGCAGCTACTGCACCCATGGCAAAATACATGCCGGCTAAAGACACGGGCCTTGCCCCCATGATGGCCTCACACCCTTGCCTCAGCAATACTAGAAGCTGATAAACATCTCATAAACTTCGCGCGCTGGCTGTAGCTAGAAAAGCTGGAGGAGGTGACGCTGCGCACCTTCTTGGACTGGACGAGCAGGCGGTACACGGTCTCGGTCTGCGGGCCCTCAGCCGCGCCTATGGCCTGCCGCTTGGCATCGGGGGGTCCGTCCCTGTCATCGTACCGCCGTTTGCTGCCTGCCGCTTGCGGGCTGTACGGGCCCGCCTCTGGGCCTGAAAAGGCGCACGAATTGAAATGCACTGTCAGGAGCAGTTGAGGGACTGCGTGTGATTGCTTGTAATGTCTGTGCCTGAGGGCCAAACATCTCTACGGGGCGAAGGATGTGAGGGATCCCTTACCAAATACTCAGGGATTCTGGCCCCGTGATGCGCAATGAACACAGTGCAATGCATGTGCCTCTTGCGAAACGGTATTGTGGTTGGCTTGCTGTGACGCACTGAATCAGTGGATGGACCGAGGATCGGCTGAACTGTTCAATATAGAAGCACAAGCAGAGCAAAGCAACACCTGCTGGTGGCGCCTGGTATTGCGGCTGTGGCTGGTAGGGGGGCCCCTGTTGGGGAAGTGGGCCACCGAGGTCCTGCTGTGGGGCTGCGTAAGGGGCCGGCTGCACTCCTGCGGGGGGATACTGCTGGGGAGGCGCGTAGGACGGCTGGCCTGGCTCGCCTTTCGGTGCGTACTGCTGTGCCATGTCCCTGCTGCAGCACTTGAGCATGCCTTAGCAAAGCTGGGGTTGAGGCCGAACCAATCTATGGGGATGGAAGGTTCTGCAAGAATAATTCTATGCCATGATGGACCCTTAAAGTTGGATGCTGATGCCGATGCCAATCTATTCATTGCCTAGCATATGGCTTCAACAACTGTTGCATTTCATGATGCACAATAATGGAGGTCCAGCTGTTGTACCACTCTGCCTCAAGACATGACAGAAGCTTACTTGCATGATTCTCACACAATTTCTTTCCCTCGAACTCGCATCAAACAGTTGTTCATCACAGGATCTCACCTGAAAGGGACAGTGCAGGGTCAAAGACTTGCCCCGACTTCACACTCTGATTCGCTGCCTATGCTCTGGATGCCTGCTAATAGACTTTGATGTACGAAAGCTGTGCAGTTGTTGCGGAAAGCTAGCATCTGTCTGAAGGTCAGGAGGGTCTGGCCACTCGCGTGATTGTTCGTCACCGGTACCGCCGATGGGCCGCCGTCAAACGGTTCCGGCAGAAGACTTCGTCGCAGCGCTTCAGCCAATCTGTAGCTCATTGCAGGTGCTCATCCATTGGTACCCTTGTGATTACTGCGTGGAACTCTTGACAAAGTTTGTGCGAGATCGCCACGAAAGAAAAGCATTTTTATCGTGTTTGTGGAATTAATAGCTGAAACTATAAGTACTAAGTAAACGAGTCTATCTTTGACACAGAATACCGTCTGATCATGGGTGATGAGGAAGTGCCAGTGCCGCCTCAATACACAACGGGGCCTGTTACAGACTTCCGAAACGCAGCACTAGGACCAGTGGGCTACAAGATGTGCAGGAAGAGGAAGATGCAGGAGTACCAGAAGCAGGTGAATATCCATCTGCATCATTGCATCTGCCTGCCTGCGTGCATTTTGCGATGACTGAGCATCGCTGCAAGCGATGCTGTGTGCACCTGGTGGACTAGCGATCCTAAGAGCAAGACTTGAAGACCGGACTGCACTGCTTGTATGGCTAGGTGGATCTGGAGGAAGCACAGATGGACGAGGCAGAGGAGGTGACGATCGCAGCAGCTCCTGCAAAGAGGCTCAAGCTGAACACCGTCGGCGTGGGCAAGGTGCGGCCCCAACTTTCTGACACAACCAATCAAGAATATTTTGGATTGCTCTGTTTTCCGGCTCTTGCCTTATGCTGCATTATGCAACCCAGCAGCCACATTGCCTGGCTTTCTATGGTGCCCCGTGTATCTCAACAGTGCGCAGCTCTCAGCCCGAGCTAAACACTGATTTGGCTATCCCTATGGCATGCCCCGGTATAGTTAGGGATCACCATGCCCACGGTTGACCAAGTGTTAGTTGGATATGGCGAGTCCATCAAGGGGTACGGTGTGCGGCAGCCTGTACATGCCGCTTTTCTGCAACATCACCCTGCCTCGTGCATGAACAGCGTGTAACATCACTCATACTACTTGTTATCACTTTTCATAGACCTGTTGGGAACCACCTGAGGCTCTTCTGTCCATGTTCATGACACAGATTTCTGATGCATCTGCACTCTGTCAAGATATCGGCAGCCCCGATGCCCTGTTCTGGCTTTAACTAGAGTGGTCCGCACATAGTATTGAATCCCTAGTCTCTACACTTCATCTATCGGTGAATATGGTGTTGTCTTGAGCTCCCAGCTCTGTTTTTGCAGCTCTGTTTGGATTTGGGCAGGCCATATCTCTTTGGTCCCCTTTTTCTCAGGTGCTCCTCTAGACTGGGCGGACTAAATAACAAGGCATGTCCGGCTGCTCCGCAGACATCGGGGAGAGGCTGGAAGGAGGCAGGCGAGAGGGCAGGCAGTCTGCGCAACCCGCTGCTGTCAACTTCCTGGGAGAAGAAAATGGCTGACAAGGCGGCATCGCAGCAGTTTAAGGCAGTCAAGAAGGCGGCCGTGGACGCACACAAGGAGAAGAAGCAGGTGCAAATGTCTGGCAGATCATTTTATTGATTAAAGCTGCAGTCTTTTGAGTGTTTCTATTGGGCCTTAAGGTGCCAACTTGGCCTGGTAAGCACCTGGTGGGATAAGCAGGAATGATAAGATAGGCCTAGCTCGGCCAGAGGGGCACTCAGTCTTCAATTTCAAGAGACAGAATTTTGGTGCCAGTGCCATATGCAGATGCCTTTATTCTCGGCCAGTGTTGGATTTGTGTGGCCCTTGGTCTGCTGGTATATGCATTGTGCCTTCTTAGATCAAGTTGTGATAAATAGATTGTCGTTCTTGTCTCAATTTCTTTCCCAGGTTGGCCCAGTGTGCCAGCTGCTTGCACGCGTGGCCACATACATTATGCACAGAATGCAAGACTTTGTACTGTTGCACTATAGTGACGCTCTGTTGTGTTGTGTGCAGAAACTGCGCACTCAGAGGGAGGCCAACCTGAAGAGGAAGGAGGAGAACAGGAGGAAGAGCCTGGTGACTCAGAAGATCAGTAACCCGGCAACGCTCAAGCGCATGCTCAAGAGCAAGAAGGACCGCAAAAAGCTCATGACCGCAGACACCCTCAAGAGCGTCTGATTGCATAGCAACGATAGATCGATAGATTTCAACCCTTAGAGATAGCTTAGAGATAGATAACACGCAACCATTAAAGATGAAGAAGACTGGAGACATCTAGGCAGAGCATTCAGAGAGGAAGAGTGTCTCGCATGCTTGCAACTTTAAGTGCACATCATGCAACAATAAGTTAATCATTCCCCGGGCCAAGAGTCCTTGTAGGTGAGGTAGGCAGGCAAGAGAATATCCTATTGTTGATTGAAAGAGAGAGGTGCTGTGCCTCGTTAACGTAAACGTTTAAGCAACAAACAGACTGTGGCTCGAGATTGTTGGGCCGTTGTGCACATGCGCAGTGCAAATATAAATCATGAGTCATGATCACGTTGCTTGGCATGGACTTGCAAGCTGCAAATTATCTTTGGCACGTTGTTCAAGAGCGTTCCCTTGCAGGGTACATGTCCTACCATCTGATGAACATGTGCGAAACGCGGATCTTCTTCTTCTTCATATCTTCTAATTGGCAAATACTCGAGAGGAGATATAATCAAAGGCCAAAGTAGGCTGAAGTGCTAGATAGTAAAGGTTCCTGCAGGTTCAATCATAAGATATGACGGCACCTCTTTTCCGCCAAGGCAATCACTGGTACATAATATAGTATAAATTGATTACTAACTAGCCTTTGCTTTAGAGAAGTTCTCTAGACCAAAGGCTAACTAGTGGTCCATGAAGGCCCCTTAGCTTAGCCCTGTGCATGGGCCATTCCATGCAGCCTGTGCACCTTTATTTTCACCACTGATGAATCACCCTGCCGCCTGCTCAGAAAGCCAACCGACAGCGCGCCACTGGCAGCAACATGCTCACACAACCGCTTGCGCCCAATTGTGACAGTCACTGAAGGTTGCGATGCAAGACTTGCCGCCCACAAGAACCACTGATCACGACTCGGGTCCAATTCATGGCGTCACCATGACACCCCCTGGCAGCGCACATGCCATCACCCTTTGAACCCCATGGTTCCAGGAAAAACTGAGAGAAGCTTGCTCCCATCCCATGTTGTGTTGATGCTGCACTGCTGGCACTAGCACCCGATGACCCAGAGCGAGTCTAGCAAGTAATCGAGGCAATCACAGATGGGTCTTGGTGTGACAGATATGTTTGGCTGACAAATGTCTACCCAGGCAAGGCTCCCTGGAGCGCGCTTGCACTGTTTGCCTTGCACACCACAAAATCATCAAGGGAAATTATGTTCCCAAAGGTGCCGGTACCCAAAGCAACGAAGGTTGTTGTGGACAGGGTCAGCGTGTCCACGATGCAAGAATTGCCCTGATCGGCAAAGAACACTCTGGCGGGGCTGCCGCCGGGGGGACCAACAGGGGTGTTGAGAGGGAAGCTGTTGCTCTGGCAAGTGGGTTGTGGCGCGGTGGCCAGCACTCCAGTCACGTTTATAGAGATACTCTGGCGAAACGCTAAACCTACGCCATTGATGTAGGCAGAGACAGCCACGTATGCGCCGCCGTTCAAAATGTTGCTGTCAGTAGCCACCAAGGCCTGTTGGGTTGGCGGCAGCACCGGGGGCCCACTCGGCGGATTAAACCTGCCCTGAAGAGCTGCCGCGCCGGACTGAATCTCCGCAAAGGTCTCTGTGCTCGGGGTAACTTTTTCAAACAATATTGATGCACCTTCACCTGGGTTGATGCCTGAGAAAGACAAGCCGTCATAGGTGAAAGGGTTTGTAATAACCGTCCCGGTAAGCTCCTCAAATCCCAGATTTATGGGGGCGGCCGTGCAATCTTGGTACAGACCTGCATAAGAGCCCACATCAGATATCAATGAAATAATTCTTGCCAACTGTCAACAAGGGAAACATTTGTGCCATCCAAGGTAGCAAAAGTAGCTGTAAAAGACTATTATTAGATTCGTGTAGGATACTGAATTTAAGGATGTCACGACTTCACAGCTGATGGAATTCAATGAAAGTTTTTGCAACGTTAACGCCCAGGCAAGTATATACCCCATATCCCATGTATTTACATGCGCTGCCTTCAACATCCTGGGATTTGAGGCATGTAGTATCTTAAGCACGCACCTTGCCTTTGACAGGAGAAGCATTTCGTAACAACAACATTGGGAATATGATCCGTAGGAGGGCGTACCGCATTGTGAGTAATCAGAAGGTGTGCTGAAGCAGAGGCCGTTTGTTCCAGTGCAGACGGTGTCCACACTTGTTGACGTGCACGCGCATGTGACGGGGTCGGTGCACGAATCAACACTCGTGCTGGTGGGGCCTAAGCCGTTGCAGAGGTTGGGGCCCAAGACGTCGTAGCAAGTGGGAACTGTACACAACCAGAGACATCTTATGATGTGTTCATTTCATCTTTACTATTAACCCTCAAAACACCAGGGCATGGATGTGGATAAGAACATGTTACAGCGTTTGATATCCCCTAAAATAATAATAAGGACAGATGCCGTGTTTGTAATGGATCCTGGTGAGTGAACCCAAGGGGAACTCCTTGATGAGAGTGCTACGAGCTCACTGAGTGGTACTCGAGTGAGAGGATACATTCACTGTATGGCGTACTACGCTGTACAACGTTGTGAAAATTACTGAATATTAGTACTTACACCTTACTATAGTCGGGGTACTGAATATGATATGGACGTTGCGTGATCGTGTCACAGACCGGCACTGATGGCTGGTTTTCAGACCCAAAGGAGTCATCAATTACCTAAATGTCTGGTATGGGATAGTCACTTGTGATAGACCGCAAGTGAGTATGTGACTTAGACTATGAGAATCAGACACACCATCAGACAAATGATTTTGGATTACAGTTCAATAACCTATGTGAAATAGTAATCACTGATAGTGGCACTTAGTATTTGGTATGACAAAATATGTCTTAGCGTAACAATACAACTTCTAGAATCGGATGACTCACCTAGAGTACTACTAGTTGGGGCCGGTGTGGAGGCTTGTATGTCAGGTGTAGTACTGCTTGGCACTGTAACGCACAAAAGTGTCAGCACAATGCCCCTATTTCAAAGTTGATCCATCTTCAGCAGAAAGCAAATTACTTGCGTGCATGAAAGAATAGGTTTGACTCAATCAAATCACCTAGAAGACACTCCTTTCATTCAAGGGCACCATATGCTGATGCACCTCAGTGATTTGTGAATTAATTCATGGGTTCCATTTGAAGTCCTACGATGCCTAGCATTACGCATAACTATGGGGCCACTGCTATTATCTAATTTGTGTGAGACTGTATACACATCACAGTATATCAAGACGTGAACTTCAGTTTGGACCTGGACCTTAAGTTGACTTTGCCATGAAAAACATAGTTCCTATAGAAAAAAGTGGCTTACGTGAGGGTGAGGGAGTAGCTGAGGAAGTAGCTGGAGGTGGCGTGCTACCGGGCAGGCTGGTGGTAACTGGAAGCACCAAAAAATCCTTTATTATCATATATATACAAATGCAATCTATATGACATGATCATTTCATAAGTTAGATGACTCATCTCGCTCGGAGCAAGTGCCTGCTAGTGTA
>JADEYI010000558.1_pt1 | contig 47521 bp, 39 predicted proteins | sample 8542331 | NCBI WGS metagenome assembly JADEYI01 (sample SAMN16510988, study PRJNA670497) | mine drainage metagenome | isolation source: biofilm near Copperflume 1 | place: Germany: Marsberg coppermine Kilianstollen | collected 2018-02 | reverse complement strand
ACCTATACAACTTACAACGAAGTGCGCAAGAGCTACCGAAGGTTTAGTGCAACATAACGCCCATAGGAATTTCGCCAGAAGTGGAATAACGGTGGGCTACAAAACTTAAGACATTCAATTGCAGCATCACAGCGCCTACTAAATACAACCACATTTTGGCATCAATGCGTGCGCTTTTAGCCTGCGGGTTTTCAAGTCTACCAAAATAAACATCGGCTAGCCATGGCTTGCCAGTCGATGGGTAAGGTAAAACAACCCCCAACGAAAAAATCAATCCAAACACGAATGCGCCTGCCAGACTAGACCATCTTGAAGTATACAACCAATCATAGGGAACCATACCAAAATAGCCTAGCGAAAACCAAAGTATGATCATCGTAATTAAGACAAGCAGTCCGTTTAATCGGTATTTTAATAATTCTCCGCTTCCGGAATGCCTTACGTATCCGGTTACCCAACGTCCTGGAAGGCAGAGATGCAGAAGCGAAATAACGATGTATATTATCCAAGGTGTAAAAAAACCAATTAGAAAAGTCATTAGTTTGAATTGAAGGAATTACAGCTCGGACGAGTTTTCATTTTTTTTGTAATGCTGTTTGATCACTACTTTTTGCAACACGCGTTTGATAGTTAATTCGGCAATAACGTTGAATTGGTTTTCATTTTTATCGTTGGTTAAGTATTTTTTTAATTGCGCTTCGCTGATGTCAATCCGATTAAGTAATTTCATTAACTTGAAATCGGTCTTTTTTTCATTTTGATTCAGTGCCGAGACAATTTTTTCATGAATACGGCCATAGACCGGTTCAAGAGTTTCCACAAAATCAGTCGGAAAATTACTTTGTTCAAAATCTTTTATCAATTGCTTTTTAAAGGCATCAAAAAGATCGGTACTGCTCAACTGGTTTCTAATGTCGGGTAAATGTTGCATTCTTTTTTCAGCAATTGTCTCTTCAGTGAGTTTAGGCTCTAGTACAAATGTAATGGTAAAACTATTATTGGGATAACAGATTTATTTGGTAACCATTCGATCACAACCCTTAAATTCACTATCATTGTGCTTCTATAAAATTTCAATTCCATACTTGTGAGCATTACTGTCATTTTGATCGGCATTACCGTAGCGATAAGCTTTTACACATTCAACAAGCCCGCACCCATGGCGCGGTTAATGATGAACCCTTACCTGATCCAAACAAAAGGTCAATACTACCGGTTTATCAGCTCTGGTTTCATTCACAAAGATCACTCGCACCTGCTGTGGAATATGTTTTCCTTCTACTTTTTTGGCAATGCGGTAGAACGTGATTTCGATTCATTATTTGGTGAGTGGGGCATGTATTATTTTATCGTTTTATACCTGACCGCCATTGTTATCTCAGATATTCCCACTTATTTCAAAGAAAGAAATAACAGCCACTACAATGCCTTGGGTGCTTCGGGTGGCGTGGGCTCGGTAATTTTTGTGTTTATCATTCTTCAACCGTTGCAATCGATTTGTCTATTCATCGCATTCTGCATGCCCGGGTTTGTGTTTGGTGCGGGGTATATGGCGTACACCTATTACCAGGGAAGAAAATCGAACGACAACATCAACCACGATGCACATTTATTTGGAGCATTCTATGGCCTGTTGTTTTGCGTGATAGTATACCCGTCATCCCTCGTGATATTCTATGAGCAGGTGAGCTATTGGTTGGGAACACTCTTTTGATAGCCCATGCTTCAAAAGAAAAAACATCCAAAAGAAAAACTTAGCCTACATCCGCGTAACAAACATCGGGCGAGATATAATTTCCAGGAGTTGATTGGTAGCTTTCCGGCCTTAGCTCCCTTTGTTCGGTTGAATGAATATAGCGATGAATCGATTGATTTTGCAAACCCCAAGGCGGTGATGCAGTTGAACAAAGCCTTGTTGAAACATTTTTATGGAATTAATTACTGGAGCATTCCTCCAGGATATTTATGTCCACCGATCCCGGGAAGAGCCGATTACATTCATCATGTAGCGGAATTGCTAGGAAGCAGTAATGAAGGAATCATTCCTACAGGAAAAAAGATTCGTTGTCTCGATATTGGTGTGGGCGCAAATTGCATTTATCCACTTATTGCAAATAAAGAATATGAGTGGGCTTTTGTCGGATCGGAGGTGGATCCGGTGGCGATCAAATCAGCAGCAAAAATAATTGAGACCAACAACCAATTGAAGGGAAAGGTGGAACTCCGCTTACAACCGAATGCCAAGGATATTTTCCGAGGGATTATTCAAAGTGATGAGCACTTCGATTTAACGATTTGCAATCCTCCCTTTCATGCTTCTTTAGCAGAAGCCCAATCGGGAACTCTTCGTAAATTAAGGAACCTGAATAACAAGCGAATCACAAAACCTACCCTGAATTTTGGCGGTAAGAATACCGAACTGTGGTGCGAAGGTGGAGAAGAAAAATTCATTCAAAAGATGATCGCCCAGAGCAAATCAATAGCATCCTCTTGTTTTTGGTTCTCGACACTGGTTTCCAAGTCTTCGCATCTTAAAAGTGTTTACGCAGCTTTTAAAAATACGAAGGCTGTTGAGGTAAAAACGATACGCATGAGTCAGGGAAATAAAACAAGCCGCATAGTGGCTTGGACATACCTAACGCCAGAACAGCAGAAAAATTGGAGAGCCGCAAGATGGAAATAGCAAAGATCAATTACCTTTTTATGAAGAAATATTTATTAGTCCTGCTGGTTTCGTTCACTTCTTTGATTCCTGTGGAGGGTCAAAATATCGACATTGACATGCTGAATGTAATCAATGTCGATCGCAACCGGTCATTGGATCCGGCTTTCAAATTCGTGACCAATAGCGTCACACCGCTTACCATATTAGTGCCTGCAGCAGCCCTTGCCAATGCATTCATAAAAAAGGATAGCGCCAGCAAAGCAAAAGCATTGATTGTTTGTTCGAGTGAAATTATTGCCGGTATAATTTCCACTTCTTTGAAATATACCGTTCAACGAGCGAGACCTTACGCTACTTATTCTTTCATTCAAAAAGAAACGGCAGGAGGGAGCTATTCCTTTCCTTCCGGGCATACATCTTCCGCCTTTGCGCTGGCAACTTCAGTGAGCATTGCCTTTCCTAAATGGTATGTGGTTGCACCTTCGTTTCTTTGGGCATCCGCAGTGGGTTACTCCCGAATGGATTTGGGTGTCCATTATCCCAGCGATGTACTGGCAGGCGCAATTATCGGTTCAGGTTCTGCTTTTCTTTCGTACAAACTTAATCGATGGATAAATCGAAGATCGCGCGAAAGTAGGAATCGGTAATACGGCTCTTTTTGTTCTTCACCGTAGCCGTCAACTTAAGATTTGATCGAATTAGGTCCTGAGGCTCGATAATGTTTAGGAGCAAATGGGCAAGATCGGCCATTAGCGTATCAATTTGCGTGGAAAGTTTAGTGTTCGGATTTTGCGCGTGGAGTCAATTTTCTGATGTTGATTTAACGCTGCCATAGCATGTGCGTTTTAGTTGTAGATGGGCCTGGTATGTGGGCATTTAGTGGTGTTGACAAAATAATAGCGCTATTAATTATTCAGGGAGTCCCTTACCCTCATCAATTAGCTTTTGTAGGCTGTCTTTGAGATGATGTGTCCACCCGGTATTACAACTCTCATAACATTCACTGTCGGGGTTCAAACCTTTATGTAAGAAATCAACTTGAGTTTTTCCTGCCTTTTCGGAGAGCGTCCAGATCACTTCTGTGTTTTGCCATTCCTTTTTATCGTTTATCCATTGAAGATTGCAGTCCGTTACCGACCAGGTAATTTTCTTGTTTGGAATGACTTCTGAAATCCTGAAATCCACATAGGTATCTCCAAAATAAACGGAGAATTCATCATTGAGTTGAGCAGCTTTACCCTTGAAGTTTTTGGCCCACCATAAATTAACCTGGCTAATATTTTTCATTGTTTCTTTTGCCGAAGCTTTTACAGTGAGATGGTAGCTGAAGTCTTGTTCGCTTTGAAAAGTTGTCTTTTTCATTTTGGTGTTGTTTAAATTGTTGAAACTTATTTTGATTTTGCTTTAGTGTTTAAAAGGGTTTCTAATTTTTGGAGTTTGCCCGCCCAGAATTTATCAAAGTAGTTGATGAAATCTTGCAGTTTGTTGAATCCCTCTTGTTTCAACACGCAATGCCTTTCGCGGCCAATACCGGTAATGGAAATGAAGCCTGCGCCATAAAGGACTTTGATGTGTTTTGAAACCGCTGGTCGGCTCATGTCAAAATTTTCAGCCAGCCCGTTGATTGTTAAACTTTCTTTTGAAAGCAGCATTAACATCTGCCTTCGGCTGGGGTCGGCAATCACCTGAAACGCGTCAAGCCTTGGTGCTGTCATTGCTGTTGGCATTTAAATGATTAATCATTTTTTGAATATTGGATTGCCACCCGCTGGTCATTCCTGTAAAGATTGAAAAGTTGGCTTCTTTGAAACCGGATTGACGTAGCAACAATTTTGCCCCTTTGCCATGCTTTTCCAACGTCCACTCCACAACGGTGTCAAGTGTGAAAACGCCATCGCCAGAGCCACCTTTCCAACTATAGACCAGTTTTTTTAAAGGTTCGATTTCAAGAACTTTACAATAAAAAATTCCGTCCAGGTCAAGGCTTTGAATTGGCTTTACCTGAAACTGAAATTCATGCCCGAGAATTGGTTTAAAATTGTTCGGCATTAACCATAAGGCGATTAACTCAGCCTTTGTGAGGTATTCCCAAACCTTGTTGGGTGATTGCTCATAAATCCATTCGTTTTTGATTTCGGTTTGCATAATAAGTAACTTTTATGTTACGCAAACATATAGGTAACTTATGGGTTACGCAAATTTATTTTAATCTTTTTTTTAACTAGCGGTTGTCTGAGCGGATAAATAAGCGTTGGTGGATTCACCTCAGTGCCTCAAAACTATATTTGGCATTTCCCCAAAAGCTGTCAAGTGCAATCATTGGAGGCTTGAAGAGGGAAATCAATTCAGGCCTTTGGTCTTTGTTTAAAACGGAAACACAGGTGTGCTCTTTGTATATTTGGCTGGTCACTTTACTTTCTTTTAAGGGAGCGTGCAGTTGCCACCCCCATTCTTCTTGTAGGGTAGCATGTAGCAGCGTTTTAAATTCCTCAAATTGTTGGAAGTGCAGCTCGCGTATTTCGGGATCGTTGTGCTCTAACGCAATGCTTACGGTAGCGGTCTTTGAATTGTTATCCATGCGGAAGTGTATGTCTTTCATCGTGGTGCGGTAGTTGATCCAGTTAATCTTCATTCCATCGGTAGAAAGGACAGGGTTCATATATTGCCCGAATGAAGTCCAGAACTCCTGACGCAGGTGCGATGCTTCTTCACGCGTAAACATGTTGCCAAAATACAAAAATGTGACGAACGATAACGCAAAGCCCGCTGGTTCAAAGTCTCATGCCGGCTGGTTCAAGCGTCCCGCTTGGCCATTTGTTATAACCCAGCTTGTTCAAGCGTCCCGCTTGGACTTTTATTATAAACCATAAGGACATCGCATAAACAGACTCGGCAATATTGAATTTGTCTGCGATGCCAAACAGAAAATCATCAGTCTAAATGCCTCAAATTGCCGCGTGAGAAATCTGTTATCCGCTAAACATGCTTAGCGATACAATGTGATTAAAATATTGGGGCTGACTTGTTTAGTGCTAAAACCAGGGCGCTCTCTGGAGCGAATAGTCCCAGCGGGACTTCCTGTTTACAGATATAGATAGGAAGCTAAATTTAGCTCCGTAGGAGCTTCCCTTTGCAATGACAATTAATCACTCTTAGTTCTTAATGAAATTTGACGCGCTATATTTCTTGGTATTTCTATAACTTACATTAAAACAAATATTATGAACCGGAGAAATTTCATCAACGCTTCCGCAGCCTTAGCTACACTCAGTTTGCTGGAAGGTAACACCTTGTTTGCCAACCCAGCTATGCTTAGCAAAGTGGGCATTCAGCTTTTCTCTCTTCCAAAAGTCTTGGAAAAGGGTTTTAATGGAGGCATCCAAATGTTGTCAAAGATGGGATACCGCGAAATTGAAATGTATGGACCTTTTCCTTTTAGCACGCAAGCAGCGATTAACCGATGGGCAAAAGTTACCCCTTCTCTAGGTTTTAGCGGAAGCGGTTATTTCGGAAATACAGCCGCTCAGGTCCGCGCGACAATGGATGAAAATCAAATCAGCGTTCCATCCATACCGACTTCGAAACCTTGCGAACGCGTTTGGGCCAACTGGCGGAAGCGGCTCATGCCATCGGATTCCAATACGTAGTACTTCCGGCACTACCGGCCGAATTCAGGAAGACGCTGGACGATTATAAAAAGTCCATCGATATCTTTAATAAAATCGGTGAAGAAGCTACAAAGGAAGGCTTGCGGTTTGCTTACCATAACCACGGCTATGGCTTGCATGAACTGGAGGGCAAGGTGCCTGTTCAGATGATCATCGAAAATACAGATCCGAAAAATGTCTCTCTGGAAAAGGATCTCTTCTGGACGGTGGCGGGCGGGGTTGATCCGATTGCCTGGCTTGAAAAATATCCGGGACGCTACAAAATGATACACGTGAAAAACATGAAACAAAAGGTAAAGTTTTCCGGAGATGAAGGTGACTCCAAACAGTGGATCGAGTTGTTTCCCCAAATGACCACAGCCGATGAAGGCGTGCTGGACTTGAAATCCATAATACGGGCAGCAAAAAAATCAGGTGTTGATCATTTTTTTGTGCAACAAGACATGGTGCAAAACCCGGAAATAGCGCTAAAGAAAAGCGTTGATTATTTAAAAGGATTGTGAGAATATCGGGGTGAAGTTTGGAGCCTGCAAACTCCCAGAATTGAAGATGGATAAAGGAAGCACAAGCTGAAGCTTGCGCCAGATATGGAGGAAGGATAAAGGAACACAAACGGACGCTTGCGCTGGAATAAGGAGGATGGGTAAAGGAAGCACAAGCTGATGCTTGCGCTAAATATGGAAGCTTGCGCCAGATATGGAGGATGGATAAAGGAACACAAACGGACGCTTGCGCTAGAATAAGTTTGGGCTAAAATAGGGGAGCACAGGGTCCCTTTATTTTTTATCAGAAACATCCAGCGTATTAAAATCCTTGGGATGGCAATGGTACATTTCGTTGAATGATTTATAAAAATAGGAGCGGCTGTTAAATCCCGTTTCATAAATCACTTCAGAAACGCTGAGGGATGAATTTTTTAATAAATCAGCTGCTTTTTTTAAACGGTACTGCTTAATTAACCCGTGTGGCGTTAAGCCGGTAATGGTTTTTACTTTTCGATATAACGAGGCCTTGCTCATGCCCACTTCTTCGCCAATGTCGTCTGCGTTGAACTCGGCCTCACTCAAATGGGTCTGTATGCATTGGGTGATTTTTGAAAAGAAGAGGTCATCCCGTTCACTGATTCCTATGGAAGTAGGGATAGCTTTCGTGTCGCCAAAGTTTTGAAACTTTCCACGAATCAATTCCATTCGTTCAATAAGTTTCTCTATCCGAATAAAAAGATGTTCTGGATGAAAAGGCTTAGGGATATAGGAGTCGGCCCCTACTTGTAGGCCTTCAATACGATTTTCGATTTCCACCTTGGCCGTGAGTAAAATCACGGGTATGTGGCTGGTCTGTATATTTTCCTTAATCATTTTGCACAAGGCCAGACCGTCCATATCAGGCATTAGAATATCGCTGATCACCAGGTCGATTCGTTCTTCTTCCAGTATGGATAGTGCTCTTTTTCCGTTGTTTGCTTTGTGAATAAAATACTTATCGGATAGTATATTCTCGAGCAAAGAAGTGATTTGCGCATTGTCATCGACTACTAACAACGAGTAGAGATGTTTGTTTGTTGGATGCCTTGCCGCTTTTTCAATTTGTCCGACAGCGTAATGGTCAGTTTCAAATTCCAGGGATATTTTTTCGCTCAGGTTCTCGTTTTGAGGTTGGGTAATCTTGTGTTCCTTCAAGTCCTGATAAAATTCTTTTGTGATCGGAATCCTTACCGTGAAGGTGCTTCCTTTTCCAAGTTTGCTTTCTACGTTTATCGTTCCCCGGTGAATGAGTACCAGACTTCGGGAAAGGGAAAGCCCGATGCCCGTGCTCTTTGCAAAACCATTGGTATCGGTAAGTTGGGATGGATTTTGATAGAAGCTTTCAAAGATCTTTTGCTTATTCTCTTCCGCAATACCAATGCCTTCGTCACGGATTACAAATCGGGCGTGAAGATTTTCTTCTTTCAAGAGTAGAACTACCTTACCACCTTTAGTAGAATATTTGATAGCGTTTGAGATTAGATTTATCAATATCTTTTCAATTTTCTTTTCATCAATCAACGCCATTAACGTTTCCGCATCGGTATGGAATTCTAAATGAATGTCTCTATCCAGTGCGTACTCCTGAAACGACTCAACAACTTGTTGGGTAAAGGGGATCAAGTCAAGCGATGAAATGGCAAGGGTATCCTTTCCACTTTCTAATTTTCTAAACAGGATGAGTTCTTCAATTAACTTTTGTAAGCGAAGTGAGTTGCCATAAATGGTCTTTAACTGGCTCTTGGTGTCAGGGTCGGAGGCCTTGTTCAGCAGGGACGTGGTGGGGCCAAGGATCAGCGTTAAGGGTGTGCGAAATTCATGCGCGATGTTGGTAAAGAATTGAAGTTTGTAGTCGTTCAGTTCCTTTAGTTGCTGGGCTTTAAAACGTTCCATCGTTATCGCCTTCTTCGTTTTTGACCGCCATCGGATGTAAAGAATGATTCCTGTTTGGATACTGAGCGCTAAAAGAAAATAGAAGAAATAGGCCCATGATGTTTTCCAAAACGGAGGTGTTACGGTAATCGCAAACGTCCGGGGCTTCAGGTTCCACATCCCATTTTCATTCGTATAGTTGATGTACAATTTATATTTCCCGGGAGGGATATTGGTTAACGTGATGGCTTGTTGCTGGCCGATGTTGTTCCAGTCTTTATCAAAATTTTCTAAAAAATAAGAGTACTCGCTTTTTTGTTTATTCCAATAATCCAATGTGGTGAACGAAAAGCTGATGAAGTTCTGATCGTACTTTAAGGTCAGGTTGTCGGTAAGATCAATGTTGTTGGCAAGAATTCCACTGGCATCCCCAGGCGCAATGGCCACGTTGCGAACGAGGAAATCTTTTACGGTAAGCCGGGGGAAATAGTTTAGCAGATTTAGTTTAGAAGGATACACAATATCAAGGCCATCAACGCCACCAAAGAATAATTTCTCAGAGTGTCTGGATTTGAAGCCCCCCCCATCCGTAAACTCATTATTCAGAAGCCCATCGTTGGAATCGAACGTTTTGAATGAATTTCGATTTCGATCAAACAGGGCCAACCCTCGGTTTGTCGAAATCCAAATATTGGATTTGTAGTCGGCAAGAATGCCGTGAATGGTATTATTCGGAAGTCCATCGCGCAAGGTATAGTGATTTACCCGATAGGGTCGGGTTTGCAGAAATAGTCGACTAAGTCCTCCGCTTGTACCTATCCATAGTTGTTCTTCGTTATCGATGGACATACTTAATACATCATTGTTGCCTAAGCTATTTTTTCCCTTTGGATTGGCTTGAACCTGCTCCTCAATTTTTTTGACAAGAGCATTATACCGATAAACTCCACCGCCTCTTGTTCCGAACCACAGGATGTTGGGTTTCTCTTCTACGATGGAGTAGACGATGTTGCTTCGTATGGAAATTTCTGCACTGCTGGAGCTATGTTGAATCAAGTCGTATTCTAGAAGCTGATATTTCCCATTTTTTGTCTTGGCGATCTTTAGATGAACTACGCCATAACCGCTTGTCCCTAACCAAAGATCATTGAATGCATCCACGCAGACGGAATACACGGAACTAAATGCCAAGTGGGTTTCATTTTCAAAGTCTCTCGGAAAATGAAAGATTTTATTGGTCTTGGCTTCAATCATATCAATGCCTTCCGCATCAAGGCCCACCCATAGATTTCCCTGATGGTCTTTGTTTAAAGAGAGCACGGCATTGTTGCTCAACCCATTTTTTGTGTTGATTACCTTGGTTTTAGTTTGGTCAATGATGTTTAAGCCACCACCTCGAGTGCCCACATAGAGTGCCCCGGATTCATCTTCAAAAACCGCACGGACAATACTGTGCGATAATTTTCCGGCTTCTTCGGAACCCGCAGGCACCGAATAAAACATCTTTGGACGAGTAAGGAATTTATATACACCATCGCCATCGGTTCCTACCCAGATCAGATTTTGATTGGTTTCCGTGATGGTTAGAATTTTGATCCCAGAGGAAACGAAAATAGGAAAATAGGAATCCATGGGTTGCACCTTGAATTTAATACCCTCGGGGGTTATCTTAAAAATCATTCCCGACTCCGTGCCTATCCAAATAAAGGTATTCGTTAAACTCTCCGAGATTGTACTAACGATTACTTTTCCTAACGCTACCGGTTCGGGATTCTCTTCGATTTCTGATAAGTTATAGAGAAAGAGTTGTCCTTTTTTTGTGGCAACCGCCATGTAATAATGCTGGCCGAGGCGAACAAATTTATGATAGGCGATTGTGGTTGGTTCGCCTACTTGCTTAGAAAAAATGACTCTATTATTTAAAGTGCAAATTACTTTACCGTCACTTCCCAATAAATAGAATAGGCCTTTATTGGTACCGATGTCAATTACTGTACTAAGCCACAATTTATCAATCCCATCAAAGGAAATAGGAACAAAGGCATCCAGTTTTTTTTCGAATCTGCTTATCCCTTTTCCTATCAGGCTTACCCAAATCGTTGAGTCTAACCCTACGCAAGCCCGAATATTATATTCTAAAAAGGGAATATCGTACAGACTGTCTAGATATGGATGGAAAGAATCGGATTTCCGGTCATAGCGGTTAATGCCCTGATGGGTGATCACCCAAAGGTTTCCTTCACCATCTTCCAGAAAATTTCGGATCACATTGTTACTAATTGATCCTTTTTGAAAGGGATCAGGCTTATATATTTTGATCGCACTCCCGTCATAGCGATCAAGGCCATCCCACGTGCCTAACCAAATATAATCGTACTTGTCTAAATAGACCGAGGTGATGGCCGAGTTTGATAGCTGAGCTCTTTTATCGACATGCTGATAAGGCCATGCAGAAGCGGTATCGCCTAACAGGAGATTTAAAAACGATAGGATTAACGCAAAGCAAGTCATATTCCTCTTCTAAGGTACTACCGAAATCGTTTACAAATTTAAGTAATCCATAGGCGGTGCTTTCGGCAAAGTTGTCCTCTCTGTGCTTTTCTGTCCTCTTAGTTCTCTTTTATAGCATTTTAAGCAATAGAGCGTACTTATTTTAATTCTGGGTGGACAGCCAATACTTCTTTTATCCTCAAAATTGCATTGCAATCGAATGAAGCTTTAATAGTCATCCAAAATCTATGACCCTATTGAAAAAACTTGATTTAGCCTCGCGTCTGAAAGAAAACCCCTTGTTGAAACCAGGGGACGTTCGGTCAAGTAGCGCTAAAATGAAAGTAGAATGTCTCTTAAATCCAGGGGTATTTCAATTTGATAACAAGATATGGTTGCTTTTGCGCGTAGCGGAACGACCCGAGCAGCGCGAAGGGATGATCAGTTTTCCATTGTATGATGAAAATGGAAAAATTAAAATCCTGAATTTCGACAAATCAGATCCCAATCTTGATTTTACTGATCCACGAGTCATTCAATATAAAGGTCAGGATTATTTAACAACACTCTCGCATTTACGCTTGGTTTGCAGTGACGATGGTATAAATTTCTACGAGCCTGAAAATTATACTCCAATTTTTGGAAGCAATAAATTGGAGGCTTATGGTATTGAAGATTGCCGTGTGGTGCAGATAGGCGATACCTACCATCTTACCTACACCATGGTATCTCATCTTGGGGTGGGGGTGGGGTTAATCCAAACCAAGGATTGGAAATATTTTGACCGAAAGGGGATGATTTTTCCTCCTCACAATAAAGACTGCGCCATCTTCAGTGAAAAAATAAATGGAAAATATTATGCCCTACACCGGCCAAGCAGCCCACAGTTAGGTGGCAATTATATTTGGTTGGCAGAATCCCCAGACCTACTTCATTGGGGAAATCATCATTGCCTGGCTTCTACACGTCAGGATAAATGGGACAGCGCCCGTGTAGGGTCGGGTGCCGCTCCCATTAGAACAGAAAAAGGTTGGCTCGAGATTTACCACGGTGCTAATAAAGAGAATCGCTATTGCCTGGGTGCGCTTTTGCTTGACCTTAACGATCCTTCCAAAGTCATTGCGCGAAGTGATGAACCGATTATGGAATCAACTGCAGATTATGAGTTAACGGGTTTTTTCGGCAATGTAATTTTCACCAACGGACATTGGGTGGAGGGAGATATTATGCATGTTTATTATGGTGCGAGCGATGAGGTGATTTGCCGGGCCGATTTTTCGATTGAGGAAATTCTGAATTCATTGTTAAGACAAATCTTATGACCGTAACTGCTATCCTGAGAAGGCCAAGGGAGGAGTATTCCATCTTTTTGCAATTGCCTCGTCCGACAAGGGTGCTGTTGATTTCCAATATGATTTATGCTTTTGTCCTTCCGGTGATTGAAATATTTGTGGGTGCCTATATCATGCGTAGTTCAAACAATCCTTCAATCGTGGCCATCTATCAGCTTACGGTTTACACGGGGATACCGATTACTTTTTTAGTAAATGGTTTCTTGCTTAATAAAATAAAAATTTCACACCTCTACAGTTTCGGCATGTTGCTCAGCGGGCTTTCTATGGTGGTCATGATGAGTCTGCAAGACCTTTCTGCGGTGGGGGTTGGTATTGCAGGATTATTAATGGGCTGTTCGTTTGGTTTCTTTTGGGCCAACCGGGATTTTCTTGCCTTGAATACCACGAATGATGGAAGCCGTAATTATTATTATGGCTTAGAAACTTTTTTTTACACCATCACCTATATCATCGTTCCAGTAATTGTCGGTGCTTTTTTGGCGACCACTGAAACCGGTCAATGGTTCGGAGGTAATGTGAACATGGCATATCGTATCGTAACGGTGATCGTTTTTATATTAACTATACTTTCCAGTATCGTCATCCACCGGGAAAAATTCAAAAATCCGGTACAGAAGCAATTCTTGTTTTTCAAATTTCATGCGCTGTGGAAGAAGATGATGGTGTTGGCAGGATTGAAGGGGCTGGCGCAAGGTTATTTGGTCACTGCACCCGCTATATTAATTATGCGATTGGTAGGGAACGAAGGTTCTCTAGGATTGGTTCAAGGAATTAGCGGGGTGGCAACGGCTTTTATGTTATACGTTTTAGGGCGTACCACAAAGCCATCCGATCGTATTTATATTTTCTCTGTGGGTTTATTTATTTTTTTAGTAGGGACCTTATTCAATGGCGTTTTATTCTCGGCCATTGGTGTGGTGATTTTTGTGCTGTGCAAAGTGCTCTTTGCACCCCTTCATGACATTGCCTATTTCCCCACAGAAATGCTGGTGATTGATGTGGTCTCCAAAATTGAGAGGCGGAGCGAGTTTGCTTACATCTTCAATCACGAATTCGGACTTTATATCGGACGGTTTCTTGGCTTAATGTTGTTCATTGTTCTTGCCAACTATGTGTCTGAAATCTTTGCGTTGAAATATGCGCTGATCATAATCGCGGTAATCCAGTTGGCTTCCATTCCTATGGCTAACCATATCATCAAACAAGCAAACCATCTTAACGGAAAATGAAAAAACATATACCCTATAGGCATCGCTATTCACTGTTGAGCTTAGGCTTTCTGTTTGTTCTTGCTGTCGCCTGTGCCCCGAAAGATGAACTCGTGAGTCAAGTCGTGATCGATCGGATCGCGAAAATGCCCGACCACCCCGAGCCTTATAAGATGAGCGACTGGTATGAGAAGGCACACAACTTTGATCAGTATGTTTTTAATATTGACCTAAAAGGGGAATACCTCCCTTTTCTGTGGAAAGACGATTCAAAACGGAATTTTCCCCAAAATGCTTTCGGTATTTATACGGCCATTGGCGATGTGCGTCAAGGCCCGAAAGGGAGCAAAGAATTTCATGAAGCCCTGTGCGAAATGGGCGCCTTGCTTGGTGCAGGATTGGTGGGTATCGATAAGACCAATCAAAGCGGAAACAACTATGTGAAGATGGTTCAGAATTATTTCAATGCGGCCAATGGATGGAACATCATGATGGACAACACCAGCAAGGATGTGGCCAAACTGGGTGGCGGCTATGGACGGGATTGGTGGTATGATGTATTTCCCAACGTTTTATTCTATGGGCTTTGCGAATTGTTTCCGAATGTGCCTCGTGCCGACAGTTTGCAACACGTTATAGCCGAACAATTTTTCAAAGCCGATTCAGTATTGAAGGGCAACTACGATTACTCGTTTTTTGACTATGGTAAAATGCAGGGCGTGTCTAACGACATTCCGCACCAACAAGATGCCGCTGCCGGTCATGCCTATGTATTGTTATGTGCATTCGAAAAATTTAACGATGTGCGTTATCTGCATGGAGCAAAGTCGGCCATGGATGCATTTGCTAATCAAAAAGAGAGCCGGTTTTATGAAGTGCTTATGCCGTTTGGTGCCTTGGTGGCCGCACGACTAAATGCGGAACACGGTACGAATTACGATGTGAAGAAAATTTTGGATTGGACATTCGAGGGGTGCAAGGCGGCAGACGGAAGAACAGGGTGGGGGGTAATTGCTGAGCGATGGGGCGATTATGATGTGCATGGATTGCAAGGAAGCATCACCGATGGCGGAGGCTATGCTTTTCTGATGAACTCGTTTGATTTAGCCTGGCCGCTCGTGCCCATGGTTCGCTATGATAATCACTATGCCAATGCCATTGGAAAATGGATGTTGAATGTTACCAACGCTGCCCGGTTGATGTATCCCTATGAAATTGATGACGAGCATCAATGGCTTCCAGAGAAAAAAGAGATCACCAAAAATGTGATTGCCTACGAAGGACTTCGCAAAGTAGATTACACCTACAAGAAAGCATCTTTAGAAGGGGTAAGCCCGGTTGCCCTTGGCGATGGCCCTCAATGGGCGAAAGATCAACCGAAGGTCTCGATGTTTAGTTTGTATAGCTCCGCACAGGTAGGAATTTTTGGTGCGCTAGTGAAAAAAACAAACGTTGAAAAAATCTTGCAAATAAATTGTAACGCCACAGATTTCTATCAAGCAAATTCTTTCCCTACCTACTTGTACTATAACCCCTATGATACCATTAAGTCCATCTGTTTTCAGAACGCTAAAAAAGATAAGGTGGATTTATATGACGTGCTAAGCCATAGTTATTTAGCCAAAGAAATTAGTGAAGAGGCTTGTTTTAAGATCCCATCCAAATCTTCAAGACTAGTTGTGATTCTACCCGGTGGCAGTCAAATCAAATTGCAAGATGAGGACTATTTGGTAGACTCGAAGGTAGTGGCATACAATCAAAATAAAATCCATTAACCAACTGCCTATGAAAAAAATCATATACACGTTTTGTTTTTTCATGGCAACGGTTGCGCTTCCACGCTATGCATTTGCCCAAATCACAATTTCGGGAACGGTAAAAGACGAATCTAGTGAACCCGTCATTGGTGCGACCATTCAATTGAAGAATACGGCCGTTGGCACAGTCACTGATGTTAATGGAGCATTCAGTTTACAAATTCCAAAAAACAATTCGAATGATGGGATACTCGTCTTTTCGTTTATCGGATATGTTACCCAGGAAGTTTCAATCGCTAACAGAACGGATTATTCTATTGTATTGGCCGAAGACTCGAAGACGCTAAATGAAGTTGTGGTAACGGGTTATCAATCGGAGGAAAGAGGTAAAATTTTGGGGGCGGTTAATACGGTTAGTCCACAACTGATTACCAAAATTCCTGTTTCAGGTATAGACCAGGCAATTCAAGGAAGAGTACCTGGCGTGGTGGTAACTCAAAATACCGGTTCTCCTGGAGCTGGCGTGATTGTCCGGATCCGTGGTGTCGGTTCGTTGAACAGCAATAATCAACCGCTATATGTAATCGATGGTGTACCTACTTTAGATGCTACATCCATTGCCCCTCAAGACATTGCCTCACTTACTGTACTCAAGGATGCAAGTGCTGCTGCCCTGTATGGATCTCGTGCTGCGAATGGAGTTATTCTGATCACTACTAAAACAGGTGCATCGAATAAAAATGTAATCTCCTATAGCACCCAATTCGGTGTGCAAAACCCTGTGCGGCTTGTGCCTATGGCCAGTACTAGCCAATATGCGTCTATCTACAATCAGGCTGCCAATGCCGACAATCCAGATTTCCCCAGTTTTTTGCAGCGGCCTTTAATCTCCAGTCAACTTGAATCGACTTTACCCAATGTAAATCAGGTAAAGGCCATCATGCAACCGAACGCCTCTCTGCAAACACACAGTCTGACTTTCTCAGGTGGTGAAGGAAAGACGAAGTATTTAGTAGCAGGTAGTTATTATAAGCAAGCCGGAATTATAAAAGCCAGCGACTATAGCCGATTAACGGGTCGTATTAATGTGGAATCAGAAGTGAAAAAATGGTTAAAGACAGGAATCAACCTTAATCTTTCTGGTGCTACCACCGATTTAGTTGGTGATTCAGGAGATGGCGCGGGAGGAAACGGTGGAAGTGTGGTGCGCTATGCCTACTTCCGTTCTCCGGCAATTCCGATTTATGATTCAAGTGGCAATTTCACAGACAAACCGGATCGCTATGATCTTTTTGGTGACGGCTACAATCCTGTTGGAATGCTGGCACATAACCAAAATAAGAAAATAACAGATCGTTTGTTTGGAAGATACTATGTCACAATCAAACCCATTGAAGGGTTAACGATTACCTCTAACATTGGTGTAGACTTTACTAATCAAAACCAAAGGCGGTTTGACTATAACTGGGGGACAGGGCTAAGGGTAAACAACCCCAACCGACTTACGGTAATCGAAGATCGTAATCGCACGATCACGTTTAGCAATTTTGCCAACTATACTAAATCATTTGGCTTACACAACTTCACGGCCTTAATAGGTACGGAAGCAATCAAGACCCAATTGTATGAGGTCGTAGGAAGCGACACACAGTTTGCCAATCAAAACCCAACTTTGACGTATCTCGGCAATGGACTTGGGATCAAATCACTTTCAGAAACGAATCAAGGTAACGCACTGCTTTCTTTCTTCGGTAAAATAAGTTATGATTTTAACGAAAAATATTTAGCGACCGCAACCTTGAGAAGGGACGGATCTTCTCGATTTGGCCCCGCAAATCGGTATGGAAATTTCTATGCTGGCTCACTTGGGTGGCGTATCGATAAGGAAAATTTCCTAAAGGATAGTCGATGGATAGACAAACTGATGTTGAGAGCAGGGTATGGTGTAGTTGGTAATCAAGAAATCCCCAACTATGCCTTCTCTGATCAATATTCAGTAACGAATAACTATCCATTTGGTGGGGCTAAGAATTTTGGCTATGCAGTTTCTAAGTTGGGCAACGCAAACGTAAAATGGGAATCGAGTAATCAATTGAATGCAGGTATTGATTTGGTGATCTGGAATGGAAAACTCTCCACATCAGTGGATTACTACAATAAAATCACTTCCGATTTGCTGGTGGCAGCACCTATTGCATCGTCTGCTGGTCTTGCTTCTCCCGCTGTGATAAACAATGGAAAAATAATGAACCGCGGGGTTGACTTGTCAATTAACTACACCAACAAAGTAGGCGAATTGACCTATACCATCAGTCCTAATGCCGGGATTTTAAAAAATGAGGTGTTAGCTGTTAATGCTCCAATCTCAGGCGGAGCCTACGGATCGCAATATGTTACGCGCACTGAAAAAGGATACCAGGTTGGTTCATTTTACATGTACCAGATGCAGGGTATTTTTCAGAACCAGACAGACATTTTTACCCACGCGGTTCAGGGCCAAAGCACGGGGCCATCTCGTATTCAGCCGGGCGATGTAAAGTTCAAAGATCAAAATGGCGATGGCGTAATTGATGGAAATGATCGCGCCCATGTGGGCAGTGCAATTCCCAAAGTGTCAGGGGGTCTTAATATTATGCTCAATTATAAAAATTTTGATCTTTCTGTCTTTTTTCAAGGGGCTTATGGTCAAAAAATTCTTTCTGTTTTGAACCGTGACATTGAAGGATTTTATCGGCCTTTCAATGTCACTGAAAGGTATTTTAAAAATCACTGGACTGGAGAGGGAACAACAAATCAATATCCGCGTGCTTCGTGGGACGCTTCCGGTAATAACACCCAAATCTCTACACGCTTTCTTGAGTCTGGCTCATATACACGATTGAAAAACCTGCAAGTAGGGTACACGATACCTAGCGGAATTTGTCAAAAGTATGGACTGGCCAGCGTTCGGATTTATTTTTCGGGCACAAACCTATTCACATGGTCTAAGTACTCGGGCATGGATCCCGAAATGTCTGTTAGCAATAATTCTTCTTCCGATGGTGACAAAGCCAATGGCATTGATTGGGGAACATACCCTGCGGCTAAGTCTTATAACATGGGTTTGAATATTTCATTTTAAAAGCAAATGGCTATGAAGACAATAAAAATATTTTCAACACTTTTTATAGTAACACTTAGCAGTTGCCATAATTTCTTAGAAGAAAATCTGCAAGGGACTTTTTCGAGTGCTACATTTTACAAATCGGAGAGTGATGCCCTAGTGGCACTCACGGGCGTTTACAGCGATGTGTCTTTTGTCAATACCATGAATCAGTTATGGGTATTTGGAGATGTGGCCTCTGATGATGCCGTGAAGGGCGGTTTGGCAGGTGATCAAAGTGACATTCAATACATTGATCAATTCAATTATGTCAGAACGAATACAGTCCTGTCCAATGTGTGGAAATATTATTACGATGGCATATCAAGGGCTAATTATGTATTGTACTATGTTCCTGCCATCGTCATGGATGCCACACTTAAAGCAAGGATCCTCGGTGAGGCAAAATTCTTGCGAGCCTACTTTTACTTCAGTCTGGTCAACATCTATGGGGAAATTCCATTGAAAGTATTGCCACCCCTTTCATCCTCACTAATTAACGTTCCCAAATCTCCGGTTGCCACCATTTATGCGCAGATTGAATCTGACCTAGCGGATGCATCAAAAGTTTTGAATAATTCTTATTCAGGTGCTGATGTTGGCCGCGCAACAAAGGGAGCAGCCTTTGGGTTGCTGGCAAAAGCGCGCCTCTATAATCAGGACTGGAGTGGAGCATTGGCGGCTATAGATTCATTGGAAGCATCCGCAACGTATACGCTTGTGCCTGTTTATAAAAACAATTTCCTCGATTCCACCCAAAATAATGCCGAGTCCATGTTTGAAATACAACATCTAAGCATGCAGAATCCATCCTTAGGAAGTTTTTTAAATCAATATTTTTCTCCAGCCGCATACAACGGTTATTACTTCAATGCACCGGTTCAAGATTTTATTGATGAATTTGAAGTGACCACAGGGGGCGTTATCGATCCTCGCTTGGATTACACCGTTGGTCGGGCAGGCAATAAATGGGTGAATGGTGAACCGTTCGATCCGGCCTGGTCGTCCACAGGTTACCTGAATAGAAAACATAGCCAATCGAAATACGATGCACCTATTGTTGGCAACTCCGGTCTTGACTATGTGTACATGCGCTATGCAGATATTTTGTTGATGAAAGCGGAAGCAATGAATGAATTGAATCAGGGCGCACAAGCTGTTGTGTCAGTAAATCTTGTTCGAAAACGGGCTCGCGAAAGTTATTTGTACGATACAAGTTTACCTGGCTATGGCACAGTGCCCACCAATTTATTGCCCGATGTGGTTTACACGGATCAACCCACATTACGAGCGGCTATTCAACACGAAAGACGCGTGGAGTTGGGTTTTGAATTTCACCGCTATTTTGATCTTATGCGTTGGGGCCAGCAAGTAGCGGAAGCCGCATTGGGATCGTCCGGTTTCTCTTGGGCCAAAAACCGATATTTCCTTATTCCGCAGTCTGAACTCGATACCAATCCGGCGATTACCAATTAATGTATATATGAATTTTCTTCTTTCTAAAATTTAAACAACTAAACAAACAATTATGAAAACAAAAAAAGTGTATGGTCTATTAAGTGTGCTGGCGGTCATGCTCATTGCGTGGACGTTCAGTTCGTGTTCGAAAAGTGACTCAACGCCACCAACAAGTTTCACTTCATTAAATGCTGAAATTGCCACTGCTCAGGCTCTTTTATCAACGACTTCAGAAGGAACAGCGGCTGGTAATTATGTACGAGGATCGCAGGCGATTCTACAGGCCGCTATAGCTGCAGCGCAAGCGGTGGTTGCAAACACCAAATCAACCCAAGCTGAGGTTACTGCTGCTACCGCGCAACTTACAGCAGCAGTAGCTACCTATCAAGCGGCTGTGGTTACTCCTATTGATGCCGCTGATCTTGTAGGGCAATGGACTTTTGATGAATTGACAACCGCTTCAGCGGGAACAAGTGTGAAGGATTATTCTGGTAACAATTTCAATGGTGTTATTACCGCAGGCCATCCTTATTTTAGTACAACGCCTGGCTTGCCCTGGTCAGGTTACACCGTGACATCGAATGTTCCAACACAAGTGGCTGATCGTTATGGTGATGCAAACAAAGCACTTCATTTTACAGCTGGTGCCAACGTGGAGATTCCTTATAATACGCTTCTTAACCCAGGTCAAATCACGATATCATTATGGGCTAAAGCTGATACGCTTCCTAATGATCCCGGAAAATATTGGGCTAATAATTATATGATTTCAATGAACCGTTGGAATACCTACAAATTCCAGATACAGGATACACCTAGAGCTTTTTTTACGGCTCATGCAGCCGGAGTTAATTCTCCCGCTAAGGGAAATAGTACCGACACAACATACTATGACAGGGATATGAATGCAGGGAAAATTTCCCCACTAAACAAATGGCATCACTATGTGGTGACTTTTGGTGGAGGGCATGAAGTATTCTATGTTGATGGATTTCTTGTATACGATTGGGGATCTAATAATGATGGCGTTCCAGGAACCATCGTGAACATTGCAGCTAAGCCGGTTAACTTGGTTATTGGTCAGGATTTGCCTACGGCTAAATACACTACTGACCCTAATTCACCCTATTATGTGAACTATGGTGCCTACTTTATTGGTGCAATCGATGAGGTGAGAGTTTATAAGGCTACACTAACGGCACAACAAGTGACCAGTATTTATAACTTAGAAAAGCCATAAGTGATTTTCATTTATGAAATAGTTTAATTCCTTTAAAAGGAACAGTGGATAGTATTTCACTGTTCCTTTTTATTCTCTTTATAGAATGGAAAGAATTTGCTTAAAAAATAGAAGCAACGCACAATTCACCTGGCTCTTTGGTGTTGTGGTTCTCTTAATTTTTATTGGCTTATACAATCAGGCTCGAGCGCAAGCTGGGCAGATCGAAATAACGCGTGTGGCACAAATGCCCAACATGCCGTCTCCCTACCTCATGGAGAATTGGAAAAAAGTAGCATTCAAATACGATTCATTTATTTACAACCTCAATGCCACCGGGCAATATTTGCCGGTAATGCATTTGAAATCAAGTGGCGTTAGTTATCCTTCTCTTCAACCTATTTTGTTGGATTCCTACGTAGGCGTTAACGGAGCTGGATCGGAAGCAGAAGCGATCAACATAATTCCCTCCGTTGTCGGTGCTTCACTTGTCGGCATTGATAAATCCAACCAGTTTGGAAACAACTGGGTATTGAAAACAAAAGACTTTTTTAATAAGGCCAATGGCCAGAATGTATACCTCAATGGGTACTCCTCGGTATCAGGAAACGATTGGTGGTATGACCTGATGCCCAATGTATTTTTTTACCAATTGTATTCACTTTATCCTTCGACTCCAGATTTTAACACCCAGTTCACAACTGTTGCCGATCAATGGTTATCGGCTGTTTATGCGATGGGTGGATCTACCACACCATGGAAAGTTCCCCAGATGAATTATCGCGCCTTCAACCTGGCTACCATGACGCCAAACAGCTCAAGCGTTGCCGAACCGGAAGGAGCAGGAACGATCGGTTGGCTATTATATCATGCCTACAAACAAACGGGAAGAAAAAAATATTTAGATGGCGCACAAATGGCCATCAGTTATTTATCAGGAATTAATTTTAATCCTGCTTACGAAATTGAACTACCTTATGGAACGCTCGTTGCTGCGAAGATGAACGCAGAATTAGGTACAAATTACAACATTCAAAAAATGATCAACTGGAGTTTCGACCTTAGCTCCGAACGCAATTGGGGAACGGTGGTTGGCACATGGGGGAATAATGTAACTGGGTTGAATGACGTGTCGGGTTTAGTGGGGGAGATCGATAATCCCGCCACAGGTTACGCATTTACCATGAATGGCTTTGAGCAAGCCGCTGCGCTGGTACCGTTGATGAAATATGATAAACGCTTTGCCCGAACAGTAGCCAAGTGGGTGCTCAATTTGGCCAATGCAAGCCGGTTGTTTTATTCGCAGAATTTGCCGGCCTCTCATCAAGATAGTTATCTCTGGAGTTCGGTCAATGATCCGAATCATGTGATAGCCTATGAAGCACTTAAGCAAACTGGCTTAAACGATTCGCTTTTATATGCTACCGGAGATGCCATCCGCACGGGGGGTGGCCAAACCAATCTGGGTCTATATGGCTCATCGCATGTGGGCTATCTCGCTTCACTTTTGCAAACAACAGACATATCGGGCATTCTTTTATTGGATGTAAATAAAACCGACTTCTTCGGACAAAATTCTTTTCCTTCTTACGTAGTTTATAATCCGTATTCTTCCAACCAACTTGTAACGCTTCCGTTGGGTTCATCGACCTATGATATCTATGATGCAATTTCTCAAACGATTGTAAAAACAAGTGCTACAGGCAATTCACAAATTAGTGTACCCGCCAACCAGGCCATGCTTCTTGTCTATCTTCCACCAAATGCTCCGACTACCATTGCAAATGGAAAGCTGATGCTCGGAAGCAAAGTAGTAGACTACAGCTATGGATATAATTTCAAGGGAAAACTTCTAATTCAGTCGTTGGCTTCTGTCGATTCTTTAGTTGAGTTCAATCAACAGGTTCCGGTTTATAGTTCGGTAAGAAATAATGTTGGCCCAGTCACCTATAATTGGTATGTAAATGGAACGTTGGCACTATCAACATCCGATAGCACATTCACCTGGACGGTACCACAAACCGCAGGAGCGTACCAGCTTTTGTTGCGCGTAACGGATGGCGCTTCAACGGTGAGCGATAGTTTACAGTTTTCCGTTGTCGCGCACATTCCTGTACCGCCCGTTATTACGAGTATTTCCCAAGATTCATCCTTTTACTACGTTGATAGTATAGCCACCATTATTTGTCATGCACATGCATTAGATAATAGCTCCTTAAAATATACATGGAGTGTTCCCAGTGGATTAATAATTGTTCAGGGTGATTCAATCCTAAAGTGGAAAGCGCCTCAAACGGACGGGTTGTATAGCATTACCGTTACCGTAAAAAACTCCGATTCACTTTCTGCATCTTTATCAAAGCCAATCCTTGTGAAGAAGATGACACAGTTTGTTGGAAGTCCCGTGGCGTACTATCCCATGAATGGGGATGCGAAAGATTATAGTGGAAATGATCACAATGCCACCGCCACTGGCGTGCAGCTAACGCCCGATGCACGCGGTGAACCGAATCAAGCCTACAAGTTTGCAGGTAGCAGTAGCTTGATTGATGTGCCTAATGCCACAAGCCTTAATTTTCAAAATCAAATCACGCTTTCTTTTTGGTTGGAGTTAGATGCAGTGCCTGCCGAATCGTACGTGCTTTCCCATGGTAGTTATCAAGAAAGATGGAAAATCTCCGTAATACCCAATAGCAATCTTCGTTGGACCGTCAATACCACTTCAGCAATAACTGATCTCGATAGTTCTTTCCCACTTCAGCTTAGTAAATTTTACCACTTCACGGTTGTTTATACGGGCTATTCCATGGAGTTGTATGTCAATGGTACTTTGAATTCCTTTATCGCTGATTCTGGAATCATTAACATAGCTACCGATGATATTACATTTGGACAAGAAACTTCCTCCAATTTCAAATACGGTTTGTTTGGCACATTGGACGAGGTAAGGATCTATGATAAAGCATTAGGCCCAAATGAAATCATCACCTTAAAATCTCTTTGGAATTCAACGCCCGTTACGGCAATTCAACAAATTCCTGATCAAAGTATTACACTTTATCCTAACCCTTCTGCTGGAGTAATTAATGTTGGGGGCATTAGCCAACTCGTGTCAAATGTCTCCTTCACCGACATGACAGGCCGCTCTTTGAGCCCTTCTTCGTTTACTCAAGATACCGATGGCCTCCTTAAAATTTACTTCAAATCCACAAGTCCTGGAGTATTCATATTAAAAATCGAAACGATTTCCGGAGTTATCTTTAGAAAATTATTAGCCTATTAGCCGTGAGGAATTCGGGAAGCGTGGCGATTGCAAGAAGAAAACCATAGAAGACAAAGAATCATTGGGAGTACAGGCTTTGATGGATTTAGTTTCTCCCGCATTGTGTTCAGACAAGCGGTTCTCTAGGTTTTCAGTTTGGCCAGTGTAGTACTTGCCACATGATTGGCTGAAGAGTATGTAAACAATGAATTCCATAAAACAAAAACACCCCACTGGTCAGTGAGGTGTTAAAGTCGGGGTGGCCAGATTCGAACTGACGATCTCTTGGTCCCAAACCAAGCGCGATACCGGGCTACGCTACACCCCGAAAAATTCCATGAGACAAATTCAAATCCTAAATTTGAGGTCGCAAAACTAAGCATTTAAAACTCTAAAACCTTCAATTTCAAATTTTGAATTTGAAATTTATTTTGTGATCCGGCAGGGAATCGAACCCCGAACCGTCAGATTAGAAATCTGATGCTCTATCCAGTTGAGCTACCGGACCCAGACTAACGCTGTGCTTTTATTGGCAGTCCAAACCTTAGTTGCCAAAAATTGCTTTAGCGTTGATAAGCGGAGGGGGGGGGATTCGAACCCCCGGTACAGTTTGACCCGTACCGCAGTTTAGCAAACTGCTGGTTTCAGCCACTCACCCACCTCTCCGGGCAAAAACGAAGCGCAAATATAACGCTAGAAATTGAAAATTAGGACTGGCGACTTCAATTTTTAATAGCGCGCCATTTTTTTTCCTCTCATCAATGTTCCGGTGAGTGCAGCAAAGCCGCCAACAAGTCCACCGATCAGCACCATCAAAACGAAAATATTTACCGGAAATAGTTTCCCAACTTTAGCAGTGAGAATGGATTGGGTTGAGCTATCTATGTAAAAGGCCATTGCTAACCAGAGTATCCCTGCTCCAAGAAACCCGGCCACAAAAGAAGCAAATCCATTGTTGTGGAAATAATAACCCACAGTACACGACACGATGGCCAACGTCCACCATGGCAGAAAATATTGAACAACGAAACATCCAATAAATGTGGCTAGGGCTTGAATAATAAATTTCATTTTCCTTCTGGTTTTAATGTTGATGTTGAAATCGAAAAAGGTTTTATCTGCTCGGCAGAAGTATTAAAATGAAGATTGAGATAATGATCAGCCGTCCAAATGTCAATCATGTTGTTGTAATACGGACTTCCCGGGTTTCCCGACTGCCCACCTGGGTAAACTCCCCAGGCTTTTACGCCACTTTTTTCCAGGCTCACTATCATTCGCCAACTTGGCCCATTGCGCTTGCTGTGGGCGTCCACGATGTTTCCATTGCCACCATGGATAACGTGATAGCTGAAAGGCTCAAGTCTAGCAAGATGCTGAATGTACGAATCTTTGAAAACTGCCCAACTTGGCTCTTTTTTTGTTTCTAGTTTCCATTTTTCAATCTCTTTTACACCCTCGGAGAATGATTTCTGGGCCACCTCCAAGGCGGTTTCTTTTTCAGGTGTAGCTTGAATATCAAAATAACCAAGGGTGGGATTTTCTTTTAGAAGTTTAATGGTAGTGTAAGCAGTGGGATAGGGGAGTGACACTTTTGAAGCGGCAACCTCATCCCAGATCATAGGATAAATTGCCCAAGTCCATGCTTCGTAATAGGAAGCGCCTTCGGAAGCGATATCGTTAATAAAATCCCAAGCTTTCAGTTTTTGATACGCTGCCTTTTCTTCCGCTGAGAATTTTGTGGAGTCGAGCATTGCCAGTAAGGCAGGCAAGCTCTCCGAGGCTTTCAAATTAAAATTATCGGCCTGTAGTTTCATCATATCATGGGGCGTGATAGCGTTCATCTCTGAAAGCAAGTGATTGATCCTCCGGTTCCTGTACGCCTCAAAACTGGTTGCTGTAATGTAGTACGGATAGCTATCATCTACAGGATATTGGTTAGCAGAACTTACAAAGCCTCGGCTTGGATTTTTGTAGGTCACATTCTGATCGTAGGGGATAAATGCCTTCCATTCGTTGGAAGTCTTTGTTCCGTCCAATACAAAACGGCCTTCATTTTTTCTCCTCACGGGGTACTTACCTTGAACACGCATGGCGATATCACCATTGGTGCAGGCGAAAACAAAATTTTGTGCTGAAGAAGTATAATGGTTAAGGGCCTCCATGTAATCCGAATAATTTTTGCCTTTGTTTAACAGATAAAAGGCTAATAATTCTTTTGAAGGATCATGGGCAATCCATCGAAAGGCATAATTATTTTTTTCGCTTTCTCCGTGATAGCTTTCATCATACGTTATCGGTCCTTGATGGGTATAGACTACGGTGTCATAAAAATCGGGTTTTCCTTTAGCGGAGATTCTTTCTATTACTTTTCGCGTAGGCTTCCATTGGCCATCGCTTAGGTATTCATTTTTCGTTTTGTCTTTGAATTCAATCTTGAACCAGTCCACCAAGTCGCGTTGTGCGTTGGTCACTCCCCAGGCGATGGAATCATTGAAACCACTAATCACAGCAGGGGCGCCAGGAAGGGAAGCACCCATGGCGTTATAACCGGGTGCGCTCAGATGGACCACAAACCAAATGGAGGGTAAATTCAATTCAAGATGGGGATCATTACAAAGAATAGGCGAGCCAGAGGCTGTTTTGCCCCCCGACACTGCCCAATTGTTGCTCCCTATTTCGGGTGAAGATTTTTCGAGTTGGCTAATCTGCACAAAATCTTTGGGGATGGCGAGGGGCACAGAATCTAACGCAATTGGTTTGAATTTCCATCCATTGGGGTTGTCTACAATAGGATCACCAACATGCTCATTGTCGGGATAGAGAAGTTCGAGCGTTTCTTTACCGAAGAGTTTGAGAGCGTTGGTCATTTCGAAATCTTTGTTGCCAATGTTCAAGGTCTTGGCCATGTATTTCAGTAGCAGCCCACTTTTCAGTGGTGTCCATGGTTCAGGCCAATAGTTCAACAATTTATACTCCAGAGGCATGGTTTCGTAGGTAAGGGAATTGATGTAAGCATTGATGCCATCGCTGTAGCGATGAGCAATCATCTTGGCGATCGAATCTTTTTCCATTTCGGTTACAGAATTTTGGGCGGCATATACCATTCCTAGCCTGCGTTGTCCGCGATCAAAATCAATGGCGTCCGCCCCGATAATCTCTGAAATCCGACCGGCAGCCGCGTGTGTTTGAAATTCCATTTGCCAGAGCCGGTGACGGGCAGTTATGTATCCTTGGGCAAAAAATAGGTCTCTTTCATTTTTTGCGTAAATGTGTGGTATCAACGCGCTGTCATAAACAACAGATACTTCTGCCTTTATTCCCGGAAGTGATGCTTCTTCGCTTGGTACATTTCTAGTTTCCGCATTTTTCCAGAATCCATGAAATGGATCGAGAAATTTCCCTAATGGTGGGATTGGTTTGCCAAAATCCCAGGAGCGATTAAGGCTATAAACTAGTGCAACGGTAACCAATAGTGAAATAATTGCTTTAGGATATTGCATACGCAGATAATTTCCTTAATGATCGGAATTTATTTTCAATAGAAAAAAAAGTTTGTGATACCATGTTTGGCTGCAGGCCGTTAGCAGCGTTAATTTTAAATCAATTTTTGTAAATATTGAACTAGATTATTGGCCACGATCTGATGTCCTTCCACGTTGGGATGAATTCCGTCAGCCTGGTTAAGCTTTTCGATACCCCCTACATCTTTCAGCAAGAAAGGGATCAAAGTCGCATTGTTTTTTTTGGCCAGGGCCGGAAAGATTTTTTTGAATTCATCCGAATAGGTTTTGCCCATGTTGGGAGGCACCATCATTCCGGCCAACACAATCTTCACGTTAGGGTTCTTCGCCTTGACTTTATCGATAATGGCTTGCAAATTATTTTTGGTTTGTTCCAGGGGCAAACCACGGAGTCCATCGTTGGCCCCTAACTCTAATACAAGAAGGTCAATAGGTTGTCTTAAGGTCCAGTCTATTCGGCTCAGTCCACCGGCAGATGTTTCACCACTAAGCCCCGCGTTAATGACTTTAACTTTTTTGCTGATTTTGTTTAGTTTTTTTTCTACTAGCGCAGGAAATGCTTGTTCCGGTGAGAGCCCGTATCCTGCCGTAAGGCTATCGCCAAAGAAAAGAATTGTCTTGGCTTGTAACTGCATGAGCATGATAGCAAAAAGAACGGCAATTGGCTTTAAAGTCATAGTTTGAAAATCTAACTCTAAATTACGAAACTCAACAACTTCAAATATCAACAATCAGTTGCTTAATAATTCTTATTTAACACTTTTATTTCTGGTTTGGCCTTGCTACTTTGTACCCTATTCACCCAACCCTCACACCCATGAATATTCAAGAGATACTCAACCTTTTCAACAAAGGAAAGACAACAGCCAAGAGCCACATGAAAAATCTCATCGAAATGGCCGCAGTAGATGGTAATTTCGATCAAATTGAATATGATCTATTGAAGACCATTGCAAAAAAGAATAGTATTTCAGAATCTCAGTTGAAAGATATACGCAATAATCCGCACGGAATTCAATTTGAGCTTCCGAAAGACAAAAAGGAAAAATTTCATCAATTTTATGATTTAGTGCACATGATGAGCGTGGATAACTCCATTCACCCGGAAGAAATGAAATTGTGCGATTTGTATGCCGTTAAATTTGGTTATCCCCGCGAGCGCTCGAAGGAATTAATTGAAACCATCCAGAGCAATATTAAATATGGCCAGGGGCATGACGAAACCTATAAAAGGGTGGAGTTATTTATTTCCTAACTTGATCATTGGTTTTCCGAAAAATCCATCACACAATTCATGCGATAAGTTTTGTGTGGTTCGATGGCGATGCCCACGTAGTTCAGCTTCGGGAAAAGAATGTTTTTTCGGTGCCCTAACGAAGTAATGCCATCGTCAATCAAAAGGGACATGACAATGTCCAACGGATTGGAGTTTCCGTAGTCACAATTCTCTGCAATCATTCCGGTTTTTATTTTTTTTCGGATTCGGTTCACAAAAGTTGTTCCATCGCTACTGTCGTGGCCCACTTTGCCTTTGGTCCCCATGTCTACCGCATGGCCACGCGCCAACTTTGCAAGTACGGGCGAGGATTTTAAAGGGCTTACTTTGTTGGCCGACTTCAATTCTTCAACGAGGGATTTCGCATAACTATTTTCCTCCATTCCTTTTTGATGGATGTAAGTAATCAATCTCACCGTTAGGAATTCTTGTGGGTTGGTTCGCGCTTCGTTCATGATTTTCAAGACTTCCTCGGATTGCGCATGGACGATTTCATTTAAGATCAAGAACAAACCTAAAATGAGGAATCGCTTCATTTGATGGGAGTAACATTTATTGAACATTAGCACCGTATTATTTTTTAATTTTGAAACACTTACTAAACTGAGGGTACATTGACCTATTAACCTAGGAAGCCTTCTTGATCGAAAAAGTGAAGATAGTAGATACTCTTGAGCGAACAAAAAATGAATATAGTAGAAAGTTATAAGGTTATGTCATCGAAAGAGTTAAAAAACCTTAGCCTTGATGCCTATCGGCTGATGTGCATGGCCAAGCGAATGGCCGATCTCTATGATGAGAAGAAGGAAATAGCCGGAAAATATGTGCACAGCACTTCCCGTGGACATGAAGCCATTCAACTAGCTGCGGGATTTCAATTGAAGGAGTATGATTTTGCGGCTCCGTATTACCGGGATGAATCCATGCTGTTAGCACTTGGGTTTCGCCCCTATGAGCTGATGCTTCAATTGATGGCCAAGCGCGATGATCCATTTTCGGGAGGACGCAGTTATTACAGCCACCCCTCTTTAAAACGAAAAGGGTTTCCCACGATACCGCATCAAAGCGCTGCGACCGGCATGCAGGCCATACCCGCTACTGGCATAGCGCATGGAATCGCGTATTTGGAATCGCAAGGGCTGTTGAAATCTAAAAATAAACCTTTGGTGCTTTGCTCGCTGGGCGATGGATCAATCACTGAGGGAGAAGTGGCCGAAGCTTTTCAAATGGCAGTGCTGAAAAAATTGCCTATTGTTTATTTAGTACAGGACAACAATTGGGGCATTTCCGCTACTGGCAAAGAGATGCGGGCGATGGATGCCTATGAATATGCATTGGGCTTTAAAGGACTTGAACGTGTACGAGTCGATGGGTCAGACTTTGAAGAAAGTTACCACGCGATGGAAAATGCTTTTGAATTTGTGCGAAAGGAGAGAAGGCCAATTCTTGTCCATGCAAAATGTCCGTTATTGGGGCATCATACTTCTGGGGTAAGGAAAGAATGGTATCGGGGAGTTGATATAGTTGAACAGGCTAAGGCTGATCCGATTTTTAAACTTGAGGCCTTTCTTAAAAGACATGGTGAAAATGATCTGTCGCTTTTAACGATCAGGGAAGCTGCAGAAAAAATTGTGTTGACTGATTTTGAGTTGGCTGCGCAGTCATCAGATCCTTCCGGAGATGACTTTGTAGCCCACGAGTTTGCACCAACAAAAATAACGGAAGAGAAGGGCTTGCGGTGCCCCGCCAATGCTGAAAAAGTAATTATGGTGGATGCCGCATTGCATGCTGTGGACGACATTTTGCGTACGCATCCGGAAGCTATTTTTTATGGACAGGATGTTGGCAGAAGGTTGGGTGGTGTGTTTAGGGAAGCGGCAACGCTTGCACAGAAATATGGTGATGAACGGGTTTTTAATACACCCATTCAGGAGGCTTATATTATTGGTTCAACTGTGGGCATGAGTGCCGTAGGCGTGAAGCCGATCGTAGAAATCCAGTTTGCGGATTACATCTGGCCGGGCATTAATCAATTAGTCATCGAGGTTTCAAAAAGTTGCTTCTTGTCGCAAGGTAAATTTCCGGTTCAGGCTTTAATCCGAGTTCCCGTTGGTGCCTATGGTGGAGGTGGCCCTTACCATTCTGCGAGTATTGAATCTACTTTACTTAACATTCGTGGAATAAAAGTAGTGTATCCTTCGAATGCGGCCGATATGAAAGGATTGCTCAAGGCCTCATTCTATGATCCAAATCCTGTTGTCCTTTTAGAGCACAAGGGATTGTATTGGAGCAAAGTTCTGGGCACGTTAGACGCAAAAACCATCGAACCCGATGAAGACTATATTATTCCTTTAGGCAAAGCAAATATTATTCAATATGCCGATCAGGGGAAAATTGATTCTGGAGAAAGTGCCGTGATCATCACTTATGGCATGGGTGCGTATTGGGCGAAGGAAGCCTCCAGAAGTTTTGTGGGGCGCATTGAGGTTTTGGATTTGCGCACCCTAAATCCACTGGATTGGGATGAAATCGTTTCTACTTCAAAAAAGCATGGACGTGTGTTTGTGCTAACCGAAGAACCACTTCTTAATTCTTTTGCCGAATCGCTGGCAGGAAGGATTTCAAAAGAATGTTTTTCTTACCTCGATGCCCCCATTTGGACACTCGGTTCGGCTAATCTTCCCGCTGTGCCTTTGAATGTGGACTTGGAAAAAATGATGCTCCCCAGCGTTGCTAAAGTTAGTGAAGAATTGGAAAAATTATTGACTTACTAGAAAGGATACCCTATTCCAATATTGTAAATAACAGGTTCACGGTTAATGGAATAGGGCTTCACGAAGCGGGCATCCCACAATAAAAACCGGCTGCCCACGGGACGTGCCGGATCCCACGCTTTAATCCCTACATCAAAGCGTAGAATGAGGAAGGAGAAATCAAACCGAAGGCCAAAGCCTGTGCCTATCCCAAACTCTTTATAAAAGCGGTTGAACTCAAAAGTTTGATTTGGATTAGAGGAAGTTTGTAATGCCCACACATTACCCGCATCAATAAACAACGCGTAGTTTAAAAATCCGATAATCTTTTGGCGCCACTCTACACTCGCTTCGATCAAAAGCTGACCAGGTTTTTCAAAACTATAATTGAAGTAACCGCTTTTAGCAATGTTGTTACTTACCGGAGGGGGGTCAGAGCCGATACCCAGCCTACGTGGCCGCCATGCACGCACACTGTTGCTACCTCCGGCAAAAAAGTTCTTCTCGTAAGGCAACACCTTGTTTGAGCTATAGGCATAGCCAACGCCAGTGTTAAATCGATACGCAAACGAACTGGTTTTTGTAACCATGATACTTTTCCGAAGGTCGAAACTAAACCGTAGATATTGATAAGGCTCTAAACCTTCATTGGTGATGAATTTTGGTGAATACAAATTAAGCATCGTACCTCCACTTTCAAAAGTGGTTCTTATAAACGTGGAATTTTTTTGTGCTTGCCCGTAATTGTTATTCCAGGTCATTGAAAAAATCATACTGCTAACGTATGATGGATTAAATGCATTGATCAGGTTGTTGCCTTGGCTATGATAAAGAAGTAATAAGGAATCAAATGCATGACTTTTGGTGGAATTAATGATGTTCAAAGTGGCTGGACTAAAAGAAAACTGAAGCTTTCTATTGAGATCCCACGTATAGGTTGCCGAAACGGTGGCGATTGAGCGTTGATACTCAGGTCGATCAGTATAGGTATATCCTCCTAAAATTTTTGTACGAGGGTTATTTCGGGCATACCGAAACGAGGCTGCACGTTGAAAGGGAAGGAGAAATTGAGGGAAAGTTACTGAGGCATTTAGATTTGCCTCTGTGCTTTTGTAAAAGCCCCCCACGGAGGTCACGGCCGCCACGCCCTCAAAACCAAACCGCCCGTTGATCTCCAATATTTCCATGCCGCCAAATAAATTTCGCTTCTTAAAATTTGAACTGAAGTAGGGGCCAGGAAATCCCTGAGACACCGTCATCCCCGCTTCGTTGCCCCATGCATACCTGTCCTGTGGACTGGTAAAAAGATTGGCCACAAACCGACCACCGGAAGTGTCGTAATTTAAATTGACAAATTTGAAATTGTCAAGGTTGGCCAATTGCCGTTGAGTATTAAAGGTTTGCGTGCGGTTGTACAAACTGTCTTTTGAAATGAATACGCGCTGGGCAAGGATTTTTTTGCTGTAGGTATCATCGTAGGTGTCAAAGGTAATGTTGTGATATTCTGAACTGTTTCTTTTTAGGTTCTCCTTTCCGGCTGCGGAAACATCTGGGGTGAAGATGATCGAGTCAATTTTGAATTGCTTATGGTATCCACGCTTAGCGGGATTTAGAATTTCTAATCGTAATTTGATTTTATTTTTTACTGCGTTTGTATCCAACGAAAAATCGATAAACTGTTTACTGAAATCATAATACCCATTGTCTTTTAGCAGAAGGTCAATGCGGTCGCGCTCTTTTCCCAGCTTATCCTGATTGTAGGCATCGCCTATTTTGATCAGACTCAAGAGATGGTTTTTTGCAATCAGGTTGTAAATTTTTTCATCAGGGATATTGTGAAAGATGGTATCGTAGGTAAATAATACTCCCGGCAAAATGGTATACGTCACCGTTATTTTCTTTTTTTCTACTTCTTTAGCGGTGGCACCTACTTTTGCGTGGAAATACCCACGGTTAAAGAGAAAGCTTTCCATCTTGGTTTGGGTCAATTGCATGGAGGTGCTATCGAATAAAGTGAGTGGCTCGCCCCACTGCATGGGCATATTGCCGTTGTCGATTTTTTTGTTCAGCGCATCAATGGCATTTTGCTTTCGGTATTGCAGGTTGGCAATTCTTTTTTGGTTTTCGGTAGCCTCAATTTTTGCGTTGAATTTCTTTTCTCTCCTTGTTTTCTTTGCAACGAATTTATCTTTGTTGAACCGTCTTTTGCCATATCGGTAAAGGCCAACGGAGAGGTTTATCGGCAGCGGTCCAAGTTGGCTGTTCTTTTTCTGGACGAACAATGTTTTTAGTTCCTCTTTGGGCACACCCTCAGAAGCCTCAATTGTTTGGCGATATAGTAACTTTTCATCTCCTTTAAGGTATTTTGTGCTGATACAACCGCTCACTAAAGTGGTGAAGGCAACAAGGCCGAAGAAAAATCGAGCATGTTTAACTAAAGATTGTAAAATGGTCTCCAAATCAAGAATAAAATTCATCAAATCCCTGCAAGTAAAGAAATACCGAAAGCAAGAGCAATCTTTTTTGGTGGAAGGTGCCAAGAGTGTGAAAGAACTTTTGCAATCCGACTTTGAAACTTTATGGGTTGCTGGCACTGCCGATTTCATTCAGCGGCAGGGGCAACGATTAACCGAACGCAAAATTGAGTTTGCCATTGTCAATGAGAATGCGCTCACTGAACTCGGCACATTTCAAACCAATGATGGTGCAGTGGCTGTCGCTAAGATGAAGGTTAATTCATTTCCGAATCTTAAAAACGAATTTTGCTTAGTATTGGATGATCTCCGCGACCCCGGAAATGTGGGTACCATCATCCGCACGGCCGATTGGTTTGGAATTAAAAATATTATTGCCTCTGAGGAGACAGCCGATTTTTATAACCCCAAAACAATAAGCGCTTCGATGGGTTCCTTCTGCAGAGTAAATCTTTTTTATACCGACCTCATCCAATTTTTTGCCAAAAATGGCCTTCCTGTTTTTGGAGCTTTTATGGATGGTGAGGATGTTCATCAAATTGATTTCGGAAAAAGGGGATTGTTGGTTGTCGGCAATGAGTCCAATGGCATATCGACTTCGGTTCAACCGTTCGTTCACCACCGAGTTACGATACCGAGAATCGGAGAGGCCGAATCGCTCAACGCTGCAATTGCTACTGGAATTATCCTTGATAATATTTTTAGGTCAAAAAAATGAACCGCTTTTGTTAGCGGATTCTTCTGATAATTTAGCGGCAACTTCTTTTCCGAGGTAACGATCAATGACATGGTGGCCTGCATAAATCAAAGGTGTGAGTAATATGGCAATGGTGAATTTGTAAAGGTAATTGGTGATGCCAATGGCCAGTAGTTGGTCGTTGGTGAAAATTCCTGTGAAAGCAAGGTACAGCACCACAAAGCTGTCGATGAATTGGGATACCAACGTGGAACCGGTAGCTCTTAGCCAAAGCATTTTGCTGCCGGTTATTTTTCTTAATTTTTGAAAAACGAAGACATCCACCAGTTGTCCGATTAGAAAAGCTGCCAAGGAAGAAACAATGATGCGCTGGCCTTGGCCCAGAATTTTGTTGAAGGCAAAATCCATGTTGAAAAAATTGCCGGCATTGTCATGATTATTGGCATCGAGCCACCATTGGGCGGGTGGCAGTCGTATTGTCAAATAAATCACCAAAAAGGAATAGGCTATAAAGCCTGCGGCCATGTAGCTGATGCGTTTTACGCCCGGCTTTCCAAAATATTCATTGATAAGATCAGAAGTAATGAAAACAACAGGCCAGATGACTGCGCCTGCGGTGAGGTTGAAATCCATCACAAAGCCAAGAATGTTTAAGTTGGCCGGATGAAGCCCCAGCGATTGTTCGCCTGAAAATATCTTCACCCCAATCAACTCGGCCACAATGGCGTTGGTGAGAAAAATCCCTGCCAACACAACGAATAACTTATTCCTTTTATCTTCGAGATGATTTTCCACAGGGCAAATATAAATTAATCTTCCAACGTAAAAGTAGCGCCTTCTATAGCAAGTTCCGTATTTGAAAAAGAAGCTTTTGCTTCTTGGAGCAGATCTTCCAGGTTTTTGTATCGTGCTGAAAAGTGGCCAATTAGTAATTTTTTTACGTCAGCCAATTTAGCGATTTCCCCGGCTTGGCTAGCCGTGCTGTGTTTTGTTTCCTCTGCCTTCTGTAAATCAGCATGTAAAAAAGTGGCCTCATGATACAGCAAATCAACGGCCTTTATTTGGTCGATCATGGAAGGGTTCCAAGCGGTATCTGAACAGTAGGCATAGGAAAGTGAAGCTCTAGGCGACTTCGTAAAATCTTCATTTTTATAGATGATTTCCCCGTCCTCATCAAGAATATCTGCGCCTGCTTTTAAGGTAACAAGTTGTTGCAATTTCATTCCTTCAATAAGCTTCTCTTTAACAATTCTTCTCGGCTTTTGTTTTTCTCTGAAAAGAAATCCCGCGCAAGCTAATTTGTGTATTAATGGAATCGATTCAATGATGATGGCCTCGTCTTCAAACAACAATTCGCTCTTCTGCGGCACGAAGGGGTGAAAAATTATTTTATAATTCAAGACTGACTTAGAGTGTTTTAGTTGAAGCGTGATGATTTCATCTAAACCAGTAGGGCTGTACAGATGTAAATCATTTTTGCGTTTGTGCAAATGCATGGAAAATAGCAGCGGCATCAGGCCGAGATAATGATCGCCATGCAAATGACTAATAAAAATGTAATCGATTTTGTGAGGGGACAGCTGGTATCGGGCCATTTGCATTTGAGCCCCTTCACCACAATCGATCAAGATGTGGCGATTGTGGATGACAAGATACTGTGAGGTGGTAAACCGGCCAAGGGTAGGTATCGCACCACTCGAACCGAGTATCGTAAGATTTAAAGTGCTAATGTTTTGCAGTGTTACGTTTTTGATAGGCTAGTGGCCTAGTCTTTCTTCATGTCTTTTTCAATTTCATGCATAAAGACGGCATCGATACTTTCTTCCACTGTTTTTAGTATGGTAAGCACACTGTCCAGTTGAGAAATCTTAATGAGTTTCAGGGTATGGTCAGAAAGACAGGCCAACACAAAAATCCCCTCGTCTTCGTGCAAAATGCGATTACCTACCAGTAACGCACTAAGGCCTGACGAATCGGTATATTTTACTTCACTAAGATCGAGAATTATATTGTTTACCCCTTCGGCATGGAGGGTTACCATTTCTGATTTTAACTGAGGGGCGACATGCGAATCCAACTTTTCTTCGTGAAGGCGAACGAGCGTGTATTTTTCTTGTTTATCGATGGTATACTTCATGGCGAATATTTGCAGCTAAAATAAATCATTTAATTGAATTAACGATACTCTTCTCTATTCGTTCAAGAATGTTGGAATAATTAATTTTGGTAACGTATTCGCCCATCATTTGTTGGTAAAGTTCTTTGTAACGATCCGAAATGTTTTTTACGATTTCATCCGTCATCAGCGGTATTTGTTGTCCTTCTTTACCCTGAAAATCATTCTCAATTAGCCACTGCCGAACAAATTCCTTTGACAACTGCATTTGGGGCTCGTTGGTACGTTGTCTGGTCAGGTACCCATCTTTGTAAAAATAACGGGATGAATCTGGTGTATGGACTTCATCGATAAGGATAATTTTATCCTTGTGCTTTCCAAATTCATACTTTGTGTCCACTAAAATAAGGCTTCTTTGGGCAGCCAGCTCTGAGCCAATAGCGAAAAGCTTGAAGGTATAATCTTGCATGGTTTCGTAATCAGCCTTGCTGACAAGCCCCCTTTTCAGGATTTCCTCTTTAGATATATCTTCATCGTGTCCGACAATCGCCTTAGTTGTTGGTGTGATGATTGGCCGGGCGAGTTTGTCGTTCTCTTTCAAGCCATCGGGTAACGCTACGCCACAGATCTCCCTTTTCCCATTTTTATATTCTCGCCAGGCATGGCCGGCCAAATAGCCACGAACCACCATTTCTACAGCCACGGGTTCGCATTTCACTCCAAAGGTAACATTGGGATCGGGTGTTTTTATCACCCAATTGGGAACTATGTCTTTCGTGGCATTAAGGTTGAATGCGGCAATAAGATTCAGAATTCTACCTTTGTCGGGTATGGCTTTGGGCAATACCACATCAAATGCCGAAATGCGGTCTGTAGCCACCATGGCCATCTTTTCTCCGAAGTAATACACGTCCCTAACTTTCCCTCGATAAAATCCGGTTTGGCCTTTGAACTGAAAGTTGGTTTCACTAACGGCTTGCATAGGTAGATTAAAGTTTGTGGCAATTTAAGTAACCTTTGCCGAGATGAGCTATAACTTTTATTTTTTTTCCAACGATTTGGGCTCTATCAGAATGCCCGCTCTGAAGTTTTGAGTCTTGATGAGTTTGCCTGATTCGTCAAATTCCTTCCATTCCTTGTGTTTTTTGTTGGCCACATACTCTCCTTGCTCCTTGATGTTGCCGTTTTGCCAGTAGCTGACGTATAGTCCATGCATGCGACTAACCCTAAATTCGCAGTTGCTTAACAGTTTTCCATCTTCGTAATAGTTCTTTACCGGCCCCGTTATTAAATTGAACTTCCAGGTCTCTTCCACCTTCTTTTGCCCATTGGGATGGTAAACCGTTCGTATCCCGCTCAACTGGCCGTCCTGATAATTCTCTTTTAAGGTCAGTGTCTTTCCATCGGGCCCATAAAAATACCAGGTGCCGTGTGGCTTGCTATATCGATAATTTTTCGCAAACAATTTTCTTCCCGCGCTGTCGTACTCATCCACTTCGCTATCAATTCCGTTGAGGGCACGTTGCTCTTTTGTTTTTATCTTGCCATTGTGATGATAGTCGATATTGGTTCCCACTTTTGCCCCTTGATCGAAATTGTACTCATGACGCACCTCACCATCGGCAAAATATCCAATATTGCTGCCGTGCAATTTGCCGTACATAAAGTGACCTTTCAATAGCAAATGCCCCTCGAAATCATAGCTAAGGAATTCACCCAATTTATCACCCTCTTTAATCGAATAGACTAACTCCAACTTACTGTTAGGATAATACGATTTATAAAACCCACTGATGAATCCGTCTTTATAGTTCGCCTCTGTTTCAAGCACGCCACTTTCGTAGTAGGTCTTCGTTAGGCCATTAGGCTTCTGATTTTTGTATTCGATTTCTTTACGGATTTTCCCAGAAGAGAAATACTCTTTTATGAAGCCATCCGGTTTGCCTTTTACAAAAAGACTTTCTTGTTTTAATATCCCCGAGGGGAAATAGGACTTCACGCTATCGACCAATTTATTGTTTAAGTAGGAGGCGGTTTGGATAGGATTCCCGGTTTCGTCAAACACTTGGACTTGTCCATGGCGAAGCCCATTTTCATAACTGATTTTACGTATCAGCGTGCCGTTCTCGTGGTATTCATAAAATGTACCAGAGCGCAACCCATTCGCAAATACGCCTTCCATCGCTAACTTTCCGTTTGGAAAATATCTTCGGTACTTTCCATCCATCGTTTGGTTATCATCCATCACAAAGTAGTCTTCCTTTGGTCTCGACTTCGAAAAATCGTAGTAGGTCCTTATCTCTTTTTGAGCAACAGCGGAAAAACTGATGAAAAAAAATTGCAGAAGAAGGTACTTCATAGGTATCGTAACTTGATGATGGATTCTGGATGCTTGATTCTTGATTCTGGTAGGGAGGTCATCTTTTGATAACGATCAAGGTCGACAAACAGTATCTGGAATGTAGAACCAAATATTTACAGTCGTTCAATCACAATGGCCGAAGCGCCTCCACCTCCGTTACAAATACCTGCCACACCGATGGCGGACTTGTTCTGTTTTAAAACATTGGCCAGCGTGATCGTGATGCGCGCCCCAGAGGCGCCAAGCGGATGACCTAAAGCCACCGCTCCACCATTTACATTCACTTTTTCAGGGTCGAGACCTAGTAATTTGTTATTAGCCAAGGCCACCGCAGCGAAAGCTTCATTGATTTCGTAATACCCAACGTTATTTTTTTCGACTCCGGCCATTTTCATGGCTTTTGGAATAGCCAAGGAAGGTGTAGTCGTGAACCACATGGGGTCCTGTGCCGCATCGGCAAAGCCTAAAATTTTAGCAATCGGAGTGAGGCCAAGTTCTTTTGCTTTTGCAGCACTCATTAGCACCACGGCAGCAGCACCATCATTGATCGTGGAGGCGTTGGCGGCCGTCACGGTCCCTTCTTTGGTGAATACGGGTTTGAGTCCGGGTATTTTATCAAAGTTTACATTTTTATATTCTTCGTCTTCGCCAAATAAAGTAACATCGCCCTTTCTTCCCGTGATCTCTACCGGAATGACTTCATCATTGAATTTCCCGGCAGCCCAGGCAGCAGCAGCACGTTTATATGAATTGATGGAATAATTGTCCTGATCTTGACGGCTGATGTTCATGTCTTTGGCCGTATTATCTGCACACACGCCCATGGCGCAATGGTTGTACACATCGGTAAGGCCATCATAGGTAAGGCCGTCTAACACTTCACCATTGCCATATTTAAAACCATAGCGCGCTTTCAATAGATAATAAGGGATATTGCTCATGCTCTCCATGCCACCCGCTACGACCACCTCATTTTGTCCGAGCATAATGGATTGAGTACCAAGCATAATGGCTTTCATACCTGAAGCGCAAACTTTGTTGATCAACGTGCAAGGAATGGTATAGCCTAACCCCGCGCCCACAGCCACTTGCGTTGCGGGCGCCTGCTGAAGCCCGGCAGAAATAACATTTCCAAAGAAAACTTCCTGAACATGCTTCGGATCTAAATTGATTTTAGCCAAAGCCCCTTTTACGGCAGTTGATCCTAATTTTACGGCCGATACGCTCGCTAAACTTCCACCAAAACTCCCAAATGGGGTTCGTACAGCAGATACAATCACAACGTCTTTCATATTTGTAGAATTAGTAATTCAATTTTCCCGAAAGTTAATTCATTTTGGTCGAAAAAAGTTCTTCATTGAACCACAGTAGAAACATAGGAACATAGGTTTTTACATAGTTGCTATTCCTTTTGTTGGTTTCTATTCGTAGTATGTGTCCATGTGGTTCAAAACCCATAAAATAGTTATTGCGTAAATCTCAATCGAATACCAAAGCGTCTTTTGAATTGGTCAGGAATTCCTCACTCATTAAAACTTTGGCACAAGCAGCCGCGTGAGGAAGTTCGTAGCGGAAGAAAAATTTCATTGTATGTATTTTGCTTTCGTAAAATGTTCGCGTTTGACTTTGAAGGTCTTCTTTCCTTAATTTTTGAGATGCCGCTACCGCTTGTTTCAACCATTGCCACCCAATCACCACATAACTCATTTGTTCCATAAAAACAGTGGCGTCAGATAAGTAGCGATCAATATCTCCTTGTTTCGCAAATTGGATAAGGTGTTTCAATACTTGATCAATGCGAATGAGTTCTTCGCTCAGTTCATTTGCATAAACTTTCAACGAGTCAAAGGCAGATGCTTGTTTGATGGTCTCTGTAATTGATTCTGATAAAATAAGTAATGCCCTCCCTTTTTCCATCACTACTTTTCGGCCCAGCAAGTCTAGCGATTGGATTCCGGTGGTGCCTTCATACAAAGACATAATTTTTAAATCGCGGTAATGCTGTTGCACAGTGAAGTCGGTGGTGTAACCATAACCGCCTAACGTCTGAATAGCCAATGCAGCCGATCGGCTTCCTTGTTCAGATGGATAGGTTTTCATAATGGGTGTGAGCAACTCCAGCAAGAGCCAATGTTTTTGTTTCGCCTCGCCTTCAGTTGCCTGCACCAAGTCAGAAAGCTTGCTGCATTCCATCGCCAGCGAAATCGAACCTTCCGCTATTGCTTTTTGCGTAAGCAACATCCGTTGAACGTCCGCGTGATTGATTATCAGGGTAGGAGATTTCAACGGATCTTTTTCTGAAGCCAGTCTTCCTTGCGGTCGTTCTTTGGCATATTGTAACGAAGCCTGATAGGCAGCCATCGCTACCGAAGCCGCGCCCAATCCCACGCCTATACGAGCTTCGTTCATCATCTGGAACATGCACGAAAGTCCCTTGTGTGGTTCACCGACAAGCCAACCTTTACAGTTTCCGTTGTCGCCAAACACAAGATGCGTTGTACAATAACCGCGCTGTCCCATCTTTTGAAAATCGCCCGCACAGAAAACATCGTTGGGTGTAAGATTCCCGTTTTTTTCTGGAAAGAATTTAGGAACGATGAATAGTGAAATACCTTTCACTCCGGGGGGTGCGCCTTCAATGCGGGCCAGTGTTAAGTGGACAAAATTATCGCACGCTTCGTGCTGTCCTCCGGAAATAAAAATCTTTTGCCCTTTGATTTTATAAAAGCCATCCTTAATTGACGTTGCACTTGTGGTGATGTCGGTCAATGAACTTCCAGCTTGGGGTTCGGTTAGTGCCATGGTGCCTTGCCATTGGCCGGCAAAAATTTTAGGCACAAAAGTTTCGACTTGTTCTTTGCTGCCAAAACTGGTGATGAGGGCAGCCGCCCCGGCTGATAGGCTAAAATAACCCTGGCATCCATTGTTGGCGGCAACAAAAATATGGTGTGCCGCATTGAAGAGCATCATGGGCAGTTGCATGCCTCCAAATTCAAATTTTGCCGCTCCACCAATCCAACCATTCTCTGCCGCCTGCTGAATGATTGTTTTTAACTGCGGGTGTGTGCGCACCACACCGTTGCCTTCGTAGTGGGCTGGCTTCTCGTCCATCTCGCGGAAGTAGGGCGCCATATCACGGTCGGCTAATTGTTTTGCCGATTCGATCATCATCCACGCTTCTTCCCATTTCACGTGCGAAAAATGAGGAAGAGCCACGACCTCGTTGAAATCGTGAACGTCTTGAAGGAGGAACTTGAGGTGTTCGATGCTGGTGTAGCGGGTCATTACTTTTATTTTAAATTAAGAATTGTTTTAATAGGCAATAGGCATTGAGTAAGTAAGAAATTGTGTGTTGCCTACTTCCTATGGATCACCTTGCTGCACCTCCATCAATCGTCAAACAAATGCCGCTCACAAAAGACGCTTCATCAGAAGCTAAGTAGAGATAACCATTGGCGATGTCGTCAGGGACGCCCCATTTGCCAACAGGGATATGAGCGATACTTTGTTTGCGCACTTCTTCCGGCATAGCATCCGTCATTGCTGTTTGGATAAAACCGGGCGCAATGCAGTTGGCGGTAATACCAAAGCGGCCGAGCTCCATCGCCCAGACTTTCGTCATGCCGATAATCGCTGATTTGGTGGCCACATAATTGGTCTGTCCATAATTTCCGCGGATGGCCACATTGGAAGAAGCAGAAACAATGCGACCATAATTTTGCTCTTTCATAATTGGAGCGACCGCCTGCGTGCAATTGAAAACGCCAGTTAAGTTTACAGAAATGACATCATCCCATTCCTGCTTCGACATTTTCAGTAACGTCCTGTCTTTGGTAATGCCCGCATTGTTGATCAAAATATCAATGCGCCCAAAATGCGCTTTCGCTTCGGCAACTGCCTTTTGCACTTCGGTTTCGTCCGTTACGGATACTTTTTTAAACAACACTTCGCACCCCTCTTTTTTAAGTTGTGCGGCTACTTCGTTTCCTTTATCGGAAACATCCCAAAAAATAATTTTAGCACCCTCTTTAACAAAACGCGTTACAGTGGCTAGGCCAATGCCGTTGGCTCCCCCCGTGATCAAAGCAACTTTGTCTTTTAGTCTCATCTCTCTTAATTTTAAATTTTAAATGTTGAATTTTAAATTTATAGCTCTCATATCTCATTTCTCACACCTTATGTCTCAAGTCTTACGGTTCGCGTCTAATACACCACGGTAATCACCTCCCCAACATAAGCGGGTTTCTCTTCTCCTTCCAATTCCATTATACATTCGATGAAAATTTTATAGCCACTATTCATTTCTTCTACGTTGGCAATTTTGCCTGTCATGCGAATGCGGCTTCCTGATTTTACCGACACCGGGAAGCGGGCTTTGTTCAAACCGTAGTTAATGGAAGTTGTTGCGCCTTCCACTTGTAACAATTCAAAAAGAAATTTCGCTGCCAGCGACAGGGTGAGATAACCGTGTGCAATGGTTTTGCCCCCAGGCATTTGTGTTTTTGCCCGTTCCACATCCACGTGGATCCACTGCTCATCTTGTGTCGCATGTGCAAATTCGTTGATCATTTCCTGCGTCACCGTGAGCCAATCGCTCACCGCCAAGGATTGGCCATTGTATTTTTTTAGTTCACTCAGTTTAATTTTTAGCGGCTTGGTAATTGTGTGAGATTTAATTTGTTGGTCAGTGGAAGGATCATTTTTTACTTGCGGTTCCTCTTTCCAGTCTCCGACTTTAATCACTGCTTTGCCAATTACCTTTCGGTTCATCAAGTCGCTCAACGCTTGCGCACCATCTTCGAGCGCATAGACTTTATAAATATGTTGTTTGATTTTTCCCGACTTCATCAACCCTTGAAGTTCGGAGAAATTTTGAAGGCTCTGTTGTGGTTCACGTTCCGCAAAGCTTCCCCAGAAAACACCCATGATAGAGCAGCCTTTCAGCAACGGGAGGTTGGCGGGAAACTGCGGGATTTCTCCTGTGGTAAAGCCCACCACCAGATACCTACCTTTCCAGGCCATCGAGCGCAAGGCCTGCTCGGCCAACTTTCCACCTACGGCATCATAGACCACATCAACTCCTTTTTCGTTGGTGATTTCTTTTATTCTCGTCCGTAAGTCCTCTTTCGAATAATTGATCAAGTGCGAAGCGCCTTTCTCTTTGCAGATCGAAAGCTTTTCATCTGTTGAGGCGGCTGCAATTACGGTAGCACCCATCACATGGCCCAGTTCTACCGCAGCCAAGCCAACGCCACCTGCCGCTCCCAACACCAAAAGCGTTTCTCCGGCTTTGATTTGCGCGCGATCTTTTAGCGCATGATAAGAGGTGCCATAGGTATAGAGTGTGCATGCTCCGTTAATGAAATCCATTCCTCGTGGCAGGGGGAAAACCCGATTGGCTTTGATCACCAATTGTTCTGCAAACCCACCCCAGCCACTAAGTGCCACTACACGATCATCGGCTTTCAGATGCTTCACTTTTTCGCCAATGGCCGCGATGATGCCGGAGACTTCTCCGCCCGGAGAAAATGGCAACGCAGGTTTGAACTGGTATTTATTCTGAATGATGAGCAGGTCGGGAAAGTTTACGCCACACGCATAGACGTTGATCAGCACTTCATCGGCTTGAGGAATAAGAGCGGGGACATCTTCCGTCACCAACGAATCGGGAAGGCCGAAAGATTTACAGAGAACTGCTTTCATAAAAATTCGTAAGGATTTATTTGTGCCTTTTAAAATTATACAAAAAGATGATGAAAGCAATTGGACAATTGACAAGATAGCGACACGATTACTGTTTTTCAGACAGCGCTCTAATTTCTAAAGATTTTGGATTTTTTATCCCGACTTGAAAATTATCATTTTCAGAACAAATCCCAGATGTTATCCCGACTTTGGCGGGATAAATTTTCGTCCCAAAATTGGAAATTAGCGAAGGCACGTGACTCCAGTAAATACACCTTGAAGAAGGTTTGAAAAAGCTTTAGCTTTGAATTACTAAAATCTAGAAGCTATGGACATTGCTGTAAAGAAGGTAGAACTCATTGAATGGCTGGTCAGGCTACAAGACGAAAAACTCATTCAACGGATAGACACCTTAAAAAAAGGTTCTGTAAAAAGTCTGTACGAACAGCGGATGCCAAAGACGATGGAAGAGATACAAGCCAAATTGGACCGATCAGAAAAAGATATCAACGCTGGCAACGTGCATTCCCAAGAAGAAGTTGAAAACTATTTTAAAACCAAGTTTGGCCATTGAAGAAGGCACAAGTGATCTGGTCATCTGAAGCCTTGGCAGATCTAGAAACAACCTATGATTTTATTGCGGAGAACTCCCCACCGGCAGCCCAACGAACAGTTGAAGCTATGCTGGCCAGGGCTAAACAGTTGGAGGCTTTTCCTGAATCGGGAGCCCGACAAGAAACACTAAAAGACAAAGGCAAAGAATACCGTTACCTAGTAGAAGGCAATTACAAAATCATTTACAGTTACCAACACGAAACACAGGCCGTGTACATCGAAGTGATTTTTGATGCGCGCTACAACCCGGACAAACTGAAACTATAGCTCCGCGCAAACCCTACCGCACCGCGCGCTGCACTCTACGAACTTTCTTCAATAACACGTCCGGATTTTCGACATCGTTGATTTTCGGGTAAAATAATATTTTCATATTTCTCCGACTTGCAGAATTGTTAGAATTTTGAGGAGCTTAATCTGAACCCCTCAATGCATTTAGTCCGAACGAAGAATTCGTATCACCCTTATGTTCAAGTTGCTTATTACCTGAACTGCCTTCCGGAAGACATTCTTAGCTCCATACCAAGAACAACCCGGTTCGATTGGCAGCACCGCGAGATACACAACGCCTTCGGGTATGACTGGTTCAAGCAGAACGAGGAGCAATTCCAAACCTTAAAATTGGTCGCCCAGAATAAGAGACTTCTTTCCTTTAATAAGGGGTTGTTAAAAGTGGTTGCCATAAAGCGGTTTCTGGAAACCAACGCTTCCGCTATCCGTGCTGGCCGGCTGAATGTAAAACGTGTTGTTTTCGAGGCTATTCAAAAAACAGCTTTTCTCATTGGCGTAAAGCCCGCTTTACGTTATTTGAACCTGAGCTTTCAATATTACTCCCGGCTGAAATCAAAACTTAAGTGTGCAACGTCCTCGTTTAACCTTTGCCGGATTAAACATCCGTCCCAGTTATTAATGAGTGAGGTGTCCGTTATCAAAAAATACTGCCAAGATCCGAGGTACCAGTTCTGGCCAATCTCTTCCCTTTATCATCAGATGACAAAAGACCGTGCCGCTCACATGGATCTCAGTACGCTATATAAATATGTGGCTTTGCTAAACCTAAGAAGAAATCCAGTACCTAGCCGAAGGAAAAATCATACGGTCGGGATTCGGGCTGAAGCACCTTTTAAAATATTACATGCGGACTTGACCGAATTCAAAACGGAAGATCGGCAAAAGAGTTATATCTATCTGATCCAGGATAACTATTCGAGGGCCATTTTAGGGCATATCGTATCGCAGTCGAGAAAGGCCATTTATACCTTGCAAAATTTACTCCAAGTAAAGGAGGAATACCTGTTGCCAGCGAAAATTGATGATCGTGTTTTAATGACCGATGATGGGTCAGAGAATTATGGAGAGGCAATAAAATGGGTATCGGAAAGTGAATCCCCGAGGATAAAAC
>JADEYI010000557.1_pt1 | contig 47625 bp, 34 predicted proteins | sample 8542331 | NCBI WGS metagenome assembly JADEYI01 (sample SAMN16510988, study PRJNA670497) | mine drainage metagenome | isolation source: biofilm near Copperflume 1 | place: Germany: Marsberg coppermine Kilianstollen | collected 2018-02 | reverse complement strand
TGGCATAACTACCCCAAATTATGAATTACGCACTGTAACTTCCAACTCAATAATTCGTAATTCATAATTGCTAATTCATAATTACTTAACTCACGTTACGCAGCCAAGCGAACAGGGTGAAGTTGGCTAAGTGACTCAAAGGCGACCTGAAGGGCGCGCATATAGAGCTTGCTCTTCAAGGCAAAATGATTGAGACAAGTAGAGACCTTCAGCAGTTCGAGCTTGATGTAAGCGCATAGAGAGGCAAAGAAATGGTTGGTTTGGGTACACACAGTCCTGGTGGGGGAACGCTCCAAAGAAGCGTTCTGCTTGAGCGATTTGTGGTACTCTTCCACGTTCCATCGTGTACGATAGATTGTAGTGATTTGCTCATGGGTGAGTTGGACATCAGAACAGACCAGATATTGGGCGACTTGGCTGCCGTCATCGTTTACGAAGAGTTGTTTGCACAGCAAGAGGGGGAACTCTATCCCTTCAAAGTAGACCACCCTTACCTCACCTGTACCCTCCTCCAGTGGCACTGCGTCCACGCGCACATACCTGCCTTGCCGTTTGTCCGCCTCAGTGAGAGCCACTTTGCGGTTACTCTTCAGGGGCATGATGAACTCTCGCTTCAACTCTCCTTTGACCAAGCGCATATTCTCTGCCGAGGCATACCACACGTCCGAGAGCACGTAACGGAACTTGACCTGATTGTGGTGAGCCTGCCGGAGCAATGCTTGATAATGTTCGTTCTTGCTGATGGGAGAGCGTCGCTTGGTCTTGCCGTCCTTCTTGTCCATGTACCACTCGGTCTTGGCTACCAGCCTGAAGCCCACAGGGAGCGATACTTCCAACTCAGGCACATGGTACAACAGGGAGAGGAAGTTGATGCCTTTGACCATGCGGTCTTGGGAATGGTCATAGTGCCAGGCGATGATGTCGTTCTCGTCTGTGTATGGCTTCTCAGAGATAGAGTCGTCCACGATCATGCACCCATCAGCATGTTCAACGGTCCGTACATGGGGCTTGAAGACTTGCCACAAGTCGGCGCTGGTGAATTCTCTCTGCGAGAGGAAGCGTTGAATGCGGTCATGGCTGACACTCTCCCCCAGCAAGGCACTGAGACCTGTGCCTGTGGTTGGGCCGAAGGCGCTGATCAGATAGTCCGTGTACAGGTCGAGCAGTTCTTTGTTCTTCATGACTTTAGTTTATCAGACCTCGCTGCGTAACATGAGTTACTTAAAGCTTACGGTTCTCTTGAACTCGGTGATTGCGTTCTTGATAGTTTCGATTGTCTCGTCGCTCAGGCGCTTGTCGTTGGCGATAGTCTCTAGAATCTCAGGGTGAGCATTCTTCATGAACTCGTGGAACTGTTCTTCCCAGGAGCGAACATTGTCTATAGCCACATCATCGAGGTAGCCGTTCGTAACTGCGTAGATAATCGTGATCTGCTGCGGCGCGGAAAGCGGGTTATATTGCGGCTGCTTTAGCACCTCTTGAATACGCAAGCCCCGGTCCAGCTGCGCCCTGGTAGATTTATCAAGGTCGGAGCCGAACTGTGCGAAGGCAGCTAACTCGCGGAACTGGGCCATGTCCAGCTTGAGACGGCCCGCCACCTGGCGGTATGCCTTGATCTGAGCATCGCCACCCACGCGGCTCACTGAGATACCAACGTTTACAGCGGGCCGGATGCCTGCGTAAAAGAGGTCAGCCTCCACGAATATCTGGCCGTCAGTGATCGAGATCACGTTCGTGGGAATGTAAGCTGATACGTCGTTAGCTTGCGTTTCGATGATCGGCAAAGCGGTAAGGGAACCACCACCCTGCGCTTCACTCATCCGAGCAGCGCGCTCCAGCAGGCGGGAGTGCAGGTAGAAAACGTCGCCAGGATATGCCTCGCGTCCAGGCGGGCGGCGAAGAAGGAGCGACACCTGGCGATAAGCCCAGGCATGCTTGCTTAGATCATCGTAGATAATAAGACAGTCGCGGCCCGATGCCATGAACTCTTCGCCCATCGCGCATGCGGCGTAAGGCGCGATATACTGCAAGGCTGCGGGGTCGGCGGCACTGGCGGAAACCACAATCGTGTGGTCCATAGCGCCAAATTGCTCAAGTGTGCCCACTACCTGCGCCACCTGGGACGACTTCTGGCCGATGGCCACATAAATGCAGAGAACGCCGCTGTCCTTCTGGTTGATGATAGCATCGAGGGCGATAGCGGTCTTACCTGTCTGGCGGTCACCAATGATGAGCTCGCGCTGGCCTCGCCCAATCGGGATCATCGAGTCAATAGCTTTCACACCCGTCTGCAATGGCGTGTCTACATTCTGGCGATAGATTACACCGGGTGCCAGATGCTCGATAGGCCGGGTCTTCAGGGTGGAAGGCAGGTCGCCTTTGCCGTCAATCGGCTGGCCGAGGCCGTTCACCACGCGTCCAAGCAAGGCGTCGCCCACGGGCACCTCAACGATTCGCCCTGTTGTGCGTACGGTGTCGCCTTCTTCGATCTGAGTGTATGGGCCGAGGACAACCACACCCACCGACTCTTCTTCGAGGTTGAGGGCCATGCCCATGACAGTGCTGTGGCCCTCCTTGGTCTCTATCTCAAACTCGAGCAGCTCTGAGGACATTGCCCCTGCAAGGCCATGAACGCGAGCGATTCCGTCGCCAATCTCCACTACCGTGCCCACGTTGACAGTGCGGACGGGCTGGTCGAAATTCTCTATTTCCTGGCGGATGATAGAACTGATTTCTTCTGCACGTAACGCCATTGTTTTCTCCTTTACGGCTTTTAGCTATCTATCGCGCAATTCTGGAGGCCGTTAGCTAACAGCTACCTACGACATCCTCTCGCCCAATTCGGCGAGACGTGTTGCCAGGCTCGCATCTATGAGTTCGTCACCTATACGCGTGATTATACCTCCCAGTATACGGGGGTCTGCATGAACGTGAAGCTCCACGGTCTTGCCGGTGATCCTTGAAAGCTGGTCGGCAACTCTCTTCTGATGAGCTTCATCCAGGGGCACAGCTGTGATCACATCGGCTATTATGATGCCCTTCTCTTTGTTGTACATTGCCTGATAGGATTCGAGTATTCTGGGCAGCAGATTCAGCCGCCGCCTGTGAAGAAGCAACAAAAGCATGTTCAGGGACATCTGGCTGACGACGCCTTTACTCACAAGCTCAGTGATCGTGCGACGTTGCTCCGGCTCTGTGACGCGGGGATCTTCGAGGGCAGAAACGGCGTTCTGGCCGCCGAAGATGCCGTCGAGCACCTTCAAGTCGCTCAACCACTGGTCGAGGGTGTTTGTGTCTTTCGCTATGTCGAAGACGGCCTGCGCGTACCTGCGCCCCGCTGCTCCACGTAGTGCCACTCGTTTCTCCTAAAAGTACTGCGTACTGCGTAAGGTGTTATGGAGAGTGCTCTCGTTAGCCCCAAAGCTGGAGAGTATACATTACGCAATATGCACTTTAACCTTATCCCCGGCCTATACTGCCGCGCTTCTCGGCTTCAGCCAGGGCTTCATCTACCAGCCTGTAGTGGTCCGAGGTGTCGAGCGACTTGCCGACCACCTTGCTGGCGGCCATGATAGCCAGGCGAGCAACCTCGCGCTGAAGCTCTTCCTTGGCGCGCTGCGTGTCGGTTAGTATTTGAGCATGAGCATCAGCCAGCAGCTTTTCTCGCTGCTCACGTGCCTCGGATTGCGCCGAGGCAATCGTGCGCTGGCTCATCTGCTGCGCTTGCGCCAGCATCTGCTGCGTCTCGGCGCGGGCCTCAGCTATGATCTGCTCTGCGCGCTGTGCCGCTGCCGCATTATCAGCCTTAATCTGCTCTGCCTGCTCAATGCTTTCACGAATGCGGCTTGCACGGTCATCCAGCACACTGATCACGGGCTTGTAGGCGAAGCGATACAGAAGATACATGAGCACAGCAAAGGCGAAGATCTGCCAGAGCAGGTTGCCCCACAAAATACCTAGTGAGTCGAGCATAGGGGATCCCTTCCCGTTTTGTTAAGTGCTTTGTAGGGACTTGTGAAACGTGGAGCGTAATGCGTAAGTAGAGGGTAAAGATAGAACATGCATAATCCCTCACGTTTCACGTTTCACGCGTCCCTACTCCGAGCAATTGTATCTACTCAGGTAACTGCCGATTACACACCACCGGCGAAGATGATCACGAGGGCCACAACGAGCGCGTAAATGGCGCAAGCTTCGGCAAAGCCAAGACCGAGGATCATTGCGGTTCTCACCGGACCTTCGGCGTCGGGGTTGCGGCCAATGGCCTGTGTAGCGCCCCATGTGCCTATACCGAGACCTATGCCTGGGCCAATCGTGCCGAGACCGATAGCAAGGCCGGCAGCGATCAACTTCAACCCGCGCGGGTCACTGGTGACGGCCTGAGCCAGATAGCCAAGAGCATTCAAGTCCAAAAAGCTAAGTTCCACTAGACGTTCCTCCTGCGAAATTAATTAATACACAACTGAATCCATTCTTTGTCGCATGTGGCTCAAACGAGCCGAGAAGCGTGAAGCCTCCCACTTCTCACCAACCTGGGCTTTCAACTTTCAACCGCCGACGTGCTGCGCCGTCTTCTCGGTGGCGCGTTCAGCATGTGGGGCGCTGTGCCCTGTTATTTTGCCTGCCACTTGCTGGCCCAACGCCTCGGCGCTGCCATGCTCCGCTCCCTGCTCTCCGGCGTGCCCGCCAACCGCGCTCGATATGAAAACCAGAGTCAAAACGGAGAAGAGCACAGCTTGTATGAAGCCGAATAGGAGTTCAAGCCCGAGGAAGATAAATGTGGCGAAACCGATGAAGACGCTGCCCAGCAGCACATACATTACTGTAACCAGCACCTCGCCGCCGAAGACGTTACCGAAGAGACGAAAGGAGAGGGAGATCACACGTGCAAGCTCGCCCGTTATATGAATAGGCGCAAGGAATATTGGGGTAGTAAGCTCTTTGAGGTACCCGACCCCACCGTGCGCCGCGATGCCCGCCACCTGAACCACCACTACAGCAATCAACGCCATAGCCAGTGTCATATTGAGGTCAGCGTTGGCGGCACGCAGGAAGGGCACGAAAACCGTTCCCGGCTCCTTACAAACGGGCTGCGCAAGCCCGCCGGTTGGCTTTGCGGTTTCTTGCAGGGCGGGCGCAGTTGTATTCACATTAGACTGAATAGACTGGCTTGCGCCTGTGCTTGTCTCGCGGACACAGGCGCCAATCGTTCCAACCCCGGGCAGTAAGCTCGACCAGTTAGCGACGAGGATGAATATAAAGAGGGTGGCAATCAGAGGGAATATGCGACGCCCAACAATCTTACCTGCCGTGCCTTCAACAAGACCCAGAAGGAACTCGACTACCGCCTCTGCCAGGTTCTGCGCGCCTTTGGGCACAACGCTCATGCGCCGCGTGGCAATAGCGAAGAATATTACAAGGGCGACCATCACAATCAACGAAAAGAACATTGAGTTGGTGAAATGGAAGTCGCCGAACGGCGTCGGGATGACGAGAAGGTCTTCAGGTTTGATACTGATACGAGGGAGCTTAGGTTGTAGGTCCATAGCTATACTTCTCCAGTAGAGTGTCACGAGCCGGTGAAAACCAACTACCGGCCATTATGTCGTTTTTTATCGGCTCGTGGCGTGCCAACATCGCCTGTGCGTCGCTCCACTTTGTACTCTGCCCTGGGCGCTTCGGCGTCTCTGCGCCTCGTGGGTTGAGCCACCGCTATCTGGTAGAAAGCCGCCGCGGCAGAGAGCACACCAAGGATCACACCCAGGAAAAGGAGCCAGGGCCGCGTGCCCAACTTGGCATCGAGCCAGACCCCACCGCCAATGAAGACCACCATCGGAATGGCTACTGAAAATCCGAGTTGCGCCGCCAGCGCGAGAGCTTTGCCCAAACCGTTGTCTTGCATAAATGCGTCTCCGCCTCTCGAACCAGGCTGTTCCGAGGCATAGTGGAGCATTATATCACACGCTTTTGGCACAAATCAAGCGGGCCCCTCTCCGGGTGTCCGCCTGTTATACTGCTGCCGTGGGGCAATCTTTATCTCGCTCTCTTTTCAAGTTGATTATAGCAATTCCCGATCTGTTTGTCAACTTTTTCACAAAGTTGATCGGCTTACTTATAAGAGGTGGAGCAGAGTTTACTCTGCTCCACCTTTCAACACAAACAGCCACCTGGCATCCGCCGTCGCGTTGTCAGCGCGTAGATGGAGTGCCAGGCGTCGCACCAGCAGGTGAGGCAGCAGGTGTTACGCTGGCTGCCCCTGTGGTCGCTGAGCTAACCGGCGGGGGTGTAGCACCGGGGCTGCCGGGTGTGCTTGCCGGTGCAGAGGGCGCGGCAGGCGCAGGCGTTAGCACGATTGGCACCTGCGTGGCAGGTAGAGGCGTAGGCGTGGGTTTCGGTACGATGTTGGACGAGTCTCGCGCCTTCGTGAACCAGTCGTTGTAAGCGTTGGTTTTCAAAGTGTCAATTGTGGTGCTATCCAGAGCGCGCTTTGGATCCCTGGCAATGACTTTGATTATGTGCCAGCCAAACTGTGTTTGAACAGGCTGGCTGTACTGCCCGGTCGGCACCTTGAAGGCGGCGTCAACAAACGTCTGATCGAAGTTTGAGCCTTTCTGTGGGAACCAGCCGAGGTCGCCGCCATTGGGGGCAGTCCCTTGTTGCACCCTCTGTATCTGCTCCGACGACTGCGTGTTAGCCAGTTGATTGAAGTCAGCGCCTTTGTCCAGCATATCGCGTATCTTTTTCGCTCCCTCCTGGGTGGTGGTCAGGATGTGCTGAGCATGTATCTGCTCGACCTGGGTCATCACCTGTGTGGCGGCTAGCTTTTCAACAACTTTGTCATGACGCACTCGTGGTTCGATGATGAGGCTAAGATAATCCGACTCCGAGAGGTTGGGGCAGCCGCTGTCGCAGATAGGCTCACCCGCTTGAGGGCTTGTGGGCATGTCAATCGCTTTTATGTATCGATCATAGGTTGTGGCCGCCGTTGCCGACGCCCCCGGCACCGGAGGCAAAGTCGCCGTTGGAGAAGGCGTAACTGTGGGTGAGCCTATTGTAGGCGTAGCAGTAGGGATGGGGGTGGCAGTGGGGATGGGGGTGTTGGGGGTACCTGTAGAGGTCATTGTAGCAGTCGCTACAGCCACTGTAGTGGTAACAGCCGAGGAGGGCGTCGCGGGTGGCGTCGGCTGTGGAATAAAGTCTTTGACGGCGGCGCTCTTCAACTCACCCTGGGTAACAGTGATCCCAAGTTCGCTCTGCGATTTCTGCCGAAGGACCTCGCTATCTATAAGCTGGCTGAGGACGGTGGGGTCCACAGGGTCGTTATCTACATTCTTCAACTGGTTTTCCAGGGTAGTAAGCTGGGTAGTCAGCGTCTGCTGGTCGGTCGTCTGGCTGAGGCCCTGTATAGATTGGTTCTGGAGCTGCTGAAAAAGGTTCCAGCGTTGCAGTTTGTCATAAGTAGCTCGATTAATAGAGGTACCATTGACACTAGCCACCTGGCTGTTAGGCCGGATGACGAAAGTATAAGCCACAGCGATGCCGATTATCAGCGCTGTAATGGTAAGCACAGCTACGCCCACTGCATAAAGATTACGAATCTGTTGGCGTTCCTTCTCTGCTCGCGAGAGTTGCCCCCGTGTTAAAGGCACAGGGGCTGTGGATTCAAGCTTTTTCTTCTTAGCCATAGTGATTCTGAGGATTTAAGGTCAAAAGGCGAAAGTAAGCGCGCCGGAGTCGCTCACCTCACGCCTTGAGCGTTTTATCCTCTCAAGACTCCTTCTATCGTGAGTGGGGACCTACGAAGGGCAAAAGGGCCATCTGGCGAGCGCGCTTGATAGCTACGCTAAGGGCGCGCTGGTGGCGAGCACAGGTGCCGGTCTTGCGGCGTGGCTCGATTTTGGCACGCTCGGAGAGATATTTTCGCAGGCGCGGAATATCTTTGTAATCAATATCCTGCACCTTGTCTACGCAGAAGGCGCAGACCTTGCGGCGCGGCACGTAGCGATCACGAGAGCGGGGCCGCGCGCCAGGGCCGCCTCGCCCCGCAGGGCCGCTATTTCGATTGCCGAAGCGACCGCCTCCCCCTCCGCTTCCGCCACCTCCACCGGGGCGATAACCCCCGCCACCACCTCCTGGACGGTAGCCTCCACCGCCTCCACCGGGGCGATATCCCCCACCACTCGGCGCTCCATCAGGACGCGGACCACCTGGACCGCCAGCTCCTGCCGGGCGCTGCTCACCTGTCTCACTCTGGGGGCGAGGTGGCGCGCCTCCGCCGGGTTGGTTTGGATTTATACTATCTGTCTGATCAGCCATTTCTCCATCCTTATTTGTAGGCAGCAAGTCACCTTAATTGGGCAAGCTGCATGAACATTCGTAAAACGTAGAGGCTTAGAACGGGATGTCGTCAACGTCCATATCGGACCCGTCATAGGCATTGCTGTCGTTATAACCGCCTCCACCACCTGTTGATTTGGCAGGGCGTTCCAGGCGGTCCTCGCCGGACCCCCCGCTTATCGGCCCTGTGCCGCCCTGGCGACTATCAATGAGCAGCATTTCATTGGCGATGACCTCGACGATCTGCTTTTGCTGTCCGTCCTGAGCCTGCCACTCACGGGTCTGCAAGCGGCCTTCGATGTAAACTTTACTGCCTTTATGAAGGTACTCGTTGCACTGCTCGGCAAGCTTTTGCCAGGCAACGATGCGGAACCACTCTGTTTCCTCTTTCGCCTGGCCGTCGGGAGATTTCCAACCCCGGCTGACCGCCATCGAGAAGGTTGTGACAGGAGTGCCCTGCTGCGTATATTTCATTTCGGGGTCTTTACCCAGATTGCCGATAAGCATAACCTTATTTAAGCCGCGTGCCATATCCGGCCTCCATCTTACTCACTGTCTGGATTCAATACTCATAATTTCCGGTGTTCAGCACTCAACATTAAAGGCCGAAGCCAGAACCAGGCCACCTTACTCCTCAGTTGGAGCAGTAGCGGGGGCCGGCGCTTGCGCTGGGGCCGGTTGCGGCGCGGGTGTCTCAATCGCCAGCACAAGTATATGCCGAATCACTTCGTCGTATATACGAAGTTGCGCTTCGAGATCGCGCGTGCGAGTGTTGCTGAGGCTGATCTTGTCTACCATGTAGTAGCCATCCTCATGCTTATCAATGGGGTACGCCAGGCGGCGCTTGCCCCAGGGCAGCTTCTCGCGGACTTCCCCACCGAGGTTGGCAATCATGCTGTCAACGTGCTCGTTGACGCCGGGGAGTTGTTCTTCCGTGACGGTCGGACGTACTATGTACATCAGCTCGTATTCACGCATGTCCATGTAACACACCTCCTCTCTATGGGATTGCTGCACGCTTGAATTTGCTTCGGGGAGGTGTGAGTCTCCCGGTCCAGCGCGGAGCAGAAAGGTAACAATCAGTGCTGCCTAACAACGTCCAAAGGCACGTTCTTTTCGCACTATTTGGGATTATACCACAACGCGCGGCTGTTGGCAAAGAACCGGGGACCGGTAAGTGTTCAGAGTAGGGGTAGAACAATCTTCAAGAGGTATCCTGCGCGGGTGCACCCTCACCCCCAACCCCCTCTCCCATGAAGGGAGAGGGGGTTGGGGGTGAGTATCAGGGGACACCCCTGCAACCCCGTCAGGGGCTATGCCCCTGCACCCCTACTCTGAACACCTACGGGGACTCGGTAAATGTCCAGAGGTAAGGGTGGAGTGGTTAGTGATATACAGCGCAGAGGGCGCAGAGATAATGCTTGTTACCTCTGCGCCCTCTACCCCGCTGTGGTGAGTTCCCGTGCTTTTCTTCAGCCCAGGGTGGGAGTGGGCCGGGAGATTTAAAGGACGAACCCCGGTGGCTTGGGCGGTCCACCGGGGTTATCCCAAAGGAGGAAAGTTCTTCTGTATAGCATAACGGACGGGAGGCTCAATCGCTTCACGCTCCCCAGCCCAATTTCCTGATGGATTCTTCGATACCGAGCGGAAAGACCAGGATCGCCCAGACTATATACCATAAACCGGAGAATACGAGCGCCGGCGCGCTCAACCGCTTCTGGAAAACCATCGCCCCGAAGAGGATAGCAGCGGCGACGATGGCGAGCGCGGCCTGGGCAAAAGCCGGCACATACTGGGCGTTGATGCGCCAGTCAGTGAAGACCATGCCAAATGCTACGGGCAAAGTGCTCTGGAAGACCATCGCGCCCGTTATGTTACCCAGGGCCAGTGTATCTTTCGAGCGCCGCACCCACAGTACGCTGTTGAACTTCTCCGGCAGCTCGGTTGCTAGCGGCACGATGATGAGCGAAAGTATCAGCGGCGTAACACCCAGAGAGGTGGCGACATCGCTTACATACTGAACAAATAGGGTCGCCGCGCCGACGATAAGCGCCAACCCGAAGATTATTTGCAAAACAACTACTGGAAGCGAGGGATCAGGGTTCTTACGAGCGAAGTGCAGGGGTGATAGCTCTTCCACTTCCGCTGTGTCGGCGTGGGTTTCGCTTGTGTCAGTGGCATGCTTGTAGACGTAGAAACCATAGTAGCAAAGCAGCGCTATGGCGATCACGATCTTGATAGTTTCGTTCGCGATAAAACCCGCAGCCGCCGCGACAGCAAAGGCAAGGAGGAAAAAGCGTAGATCCCTGGATAGGATCTTACTGTCTACCCTCAGTATCAGGTCGCGGCGGCCTTGCCTGGCGAAGATAAATACAGCAATGCCCGTGACGAACATTGCCACCGTTGCCAGCATGAAAGGTGCGCCTATGATCGCGCCTATACCCACGTCATTGGCGCGGCTTTCGCCGGAGGTCGCCCCGAAGACAACCGCCACGATCGGTATCAGCGTTTCCGGCAGAGCGGTGCCGACCGCTGCGAAAATACTACCAAGCACACCCTCGTTGAGGTTCAGCTTTTTGCCAAGCCACTCTATACTGTTAGTGAAGATATCGCACCCGATAAGAATTATAACGAAGCCTAGAACAACCATCACCCAGGAAAACCACACGCTAGCACTCTCCTCATCAAAATGGCGCGGTTGAGCCGCGCGGACAAGAGCAGTGTAACATGAAGCTCAATGTGTGGGCAACAGCCTGCGCTCAGGAATCAGGGGGTAAGGCATAGGAGTTAGGGATTAGCGGCCGGTCCCTAATCTCTGATCCCTGGTTTCTAATCATCGCTCCCTTTAGCGGTTGTGGCGACTGAGATGGCATCGAAGCCATAGCGGTCACGGATGGCGTCAAGGCTGGCGTTGAGGCGGCGGTCGCGGTCAGCGGCTGCAAAAGGTGGTGCGCTTTTGTTTGCACGCTTGTCGGAAACGTCAGGCACTTTGGCAAGCCGGCTCTCCGAGTGTACCAACATCGCGGTGCCTACCCCAAGGAGCCTCACGACATCCAGGCCTGGGCCGAGGCCTGTGGTAGAGGCAGTTTTATCGAGTAACGCTGTGGCCGCCCGGTAGATCGCCTGATCAGCATCTGTGGGTGTGGGTAATGTACACCTGCGCGTGATAAGAGTGCCGAAACCTCCGCCTTCGCTCCGGCGTCGCTGCTCTACAGGCAGAAGGCGCAGCTTGATATATATGCACCGCGCCGTAAAGCCTTCTTGCCGCAGCGACCAGCCTACCTGATCTGCGAGCATGCGCAACATGGAGCGCAGAATAGATATATCCGAGCTATCTTCGGCCAGTGTTGTCTCTCGACTGATAGATTTGGGGTCGCCCGGAATCTGCACCGGGCTGTCGTCAATCCCGACAGCGCGGCGCTGAAGCCCGGCGGCATGATCGGCTCCGAAAATAGCGGCAAGGGAGTTGAAGTTGGCTGCAGCGAGTTGGCTTACCTGAGTGATGCCCAGGCGCTGCAAAGCTTCTGCGGTGCGCGGGCCGATGCCCGGTATGGCACGCACATGCAGCGGCGCAAGCGTTGCCGCTTCATCCCCATGCGCTACGACTACAAGGCCATCAGGCTTGTCGAGGTCAGAAGCGATCTTAGCTACGAGCTTGCTTGAGCCGATACCCACAGAGGCAGTCAGCCCTATCTCTTCCTTGATGCGGCACTTCAAGCGCGCCCCTGTAGCGCGCACGGGACCGTCTGATAATTCGCTGCCTGTAATATCAAGGTACGCCTCGTCGAGCGACATAGGCTCGACAAGAGGGCTGAACTCGCCCCACACTCTCCTGAGATGAGCAGAGACTTCGCGGTAGCGTCCAAAACGCCCAGGCACCACAACGGCGTCAGGACACAAGGCAAGAGCCTGAGCGAGTGGCATTGCGGAGCGCACGCCAAATGCTCGGGCTTCATAAGAAGCCGATGCAACTACTCCACGCACGCCCTTGATGAAGCCGGAGGCGCGAGGCAGCTTGCTCCACTCCAGCGCCAGCTCGCGCAGTTTCTCCATTGGCATGGGTGAATTACCCACGAGCACAGGGCGGCCCACCATCGAGTGGTCGTCATGCTGCTCAATAGAGGCGAAGAAGGCATCCATATCAATATGGGCAACCCACCGGCCCGCAGGCTGCGCCCACATCTGCGCCTGTCTATACTCCCCGGCACTGCCCATGTTCCTACCCCCATGATCGCTCTTGGAGAGGAGGATAACACGGAACTAATGTTCTGTCAAAGATTTGCGCAAGGCACGAAAAGGTGCAAGATTACGGCTGATGTATCCTCTCCGTAATCACTCACGCAGTTCTCATCACACTGCGTTTCACGGCTTTACTGAACCACGACTATCTCTCTCAAAACGTTGTTCAGGCGGCGAGCGCCATCCTCTTCCAGGACTACTGTATCTTCAATGCGCACGCCCAGCTTGCCGGGGATGTAGAGGCCCGGTTCTACACTGAAGGCCATGTTAGCTTGCAACGGGGCCTTGTTGCCCTCCACCATGTACGGGGGCTCGTGTCCTTCCAGCCCGATACCGTGACCGAGGCGGTGGGAAAAGTATTGGCCGTAGCCAGCCTCTGCCAGTATGCCACGCGCCACTGCGTCCAGACCCTCGCAGGTCATGCCTGGATGTGCCGAGGTGACGGCCGCGTCTTGAGCAGCAGCTACCAGGCTGTAGACGTGCGCCTCTTCCGCACCTGGTGGCTCGCCCGCGAAAACAGTACGAGTTATATCTGAAAAGTAGCCCTGGTAGGTGCCTCCGAAGTCGAGCACTATCGCATCCCCTTGCTCTATGGCTCGTTCGCCTGCGTGGTGATGCGGAGAGGCGCTGTTTGGCCCGGAGGCCACAATCGGCACTCCTTCGACATCGAGGCCGCCATCTTTCAGGAGAGCCGCTATCTCACGGGCGATTTCTATCTCTTGCCTGCCGATAAATGGCCTCCGCACAATCTGCTCGAAGGCTCTGTCGGCAACAGCCCCAGAGGCGGCAAGCAAGGAAATTTCTTCGGGCGACTTAATCTGCCGCATGCTTGTGAGCACAGTGGAAGCTGAGGTGAAAGCTGCGCGAGGCAGCTCGGCCTGCAACCGGATCAGAAAGATTGACCAGAGCCTATCGCTCACGCCCACAGTGCAGTGCATACCACCAGGGCCGACGCCGCTACCGGCGACGAGCAGAGTGGCCGCGATGCGAGCAGGGTTCGCGCTCTCGTCCCAGGTAGTAACCTGCACCTCCTGAGGTAAATCGGGCAAGGTCGCTGCCTCAAAGGTAGGAAGAACTACATATGCAGGGCCTTCCTGCGGTAAGAGAAGAAGGGTGAGCCGCTCGCTGGGGCGGTTATCTGCGCCGAGCAAGTATAGCAGGTCGGCAGAGGGGCCGATCAGCAAGTAGTCGAGGCCCGCTGCGTGCATAAGTGCGCGTGCCTGCGTCAGGCGCTGCGCGTACTGTTCTGTCCCCTCCACACTTTCCTCCTGAGCTATCTACCCTTCGGCCTTGGCCTGCGATTCTACTTTCGTTTTGGTTTCGCCAATGCCCTGCACCGCCACTACCAATTCGCCTGCGGCCTCGCGTGTCTCTCGCGCAGCTTCTGTTTGCGCTTCAAACTTCTCTTCGCTTTCATGAGCAGCTTTAATGTCGCTGATAATAACCTGCAGCGACCCTGCGATTGGCACGGCTACCAGCGCGCCCACGATGCCCGCGAGCGCCGCGCCCAAAAGGATGCTGATGATCACCGTCAGCGGGCTGATGCCCACCGAGTTTTTCATCACGCGTGGGATAAGGACGTTCCCCTCGACCGTCTGTAACAAGATGGCGAATACCACCACGATCAGCGCCAGACCGATCCCACCGCCGACCCCAAACAAGCCCTTCTCGTCCGCTCCCTGAGTGAGGGCAACGAGCACCGCAGGGGCAGTGCCTATGTATGGCCCGACAAGTGGTATGGCCTCCGCCACGGCAATGAAGAGAGCAAGGGCGGGCCAATACTTGACGCCGATCACAACGTAGCCAACGGCGCTGATCAGGCCAACAATCAGCATTAACGTAAGCTGCCCTCGCACCCAGCCCCCCACTTTGACCTCTATATCGTCCCAAACCCGACGGACGCGATTGGCGCGCTTGGGCGGCAACCAGGATATAGCGGCGCGCTTGATAAGGGTGCGCTCGGTCAGCCAGTAAAAGGCTACAACAAAAATAGTTATCACGCTGAAGAAAGCCTCAGCGATTGTGAGAGCCGTCGTGGTAACCGCCTCAACCTTCTGCTGGTTGCTCTGGGGCGTGGTGGCAGTTGGAGTGGCCGCAGGCCCAAACTGGCCCAGGGCAGTGCTTGCCGCATCAACGAAGGCGCTGGCTTGCTGGCGCAAGAACGAATTAGGCTGCCCTTTGTCTATCTCATTGACGCTTTGCTTCATCTCGCCCACTGTTTGATTGAGCGATGTACCTATCTGGCCCACCTGGGAGATGGCGAGAGGGACCGTCAGCAAGCCTATCGCCGCGATAACAAGAAAGATGCCTGTGTACACAACGAGAATGCCAGCCGATCTGTTGAGCGGCCCCCGTCGCAGCCAGTTCACTAAAGGCTCAATTGCTGTAGCGATAAGGAGGGAGAGGAAAAGCAGCAGCAGGAGAGTAAGGGTGCGATAGAGCAAAAAGGCGATAACCAAAACGCCCAGGATGCCAGCTGTCGCCATGATCACAGTGGGCAATTTGAGGCGGTTTACGTCCACCTCGATACGCGCCACCGGCTGGTTTACAGGAGCTTCTTCCTCAAGAGGCTGCTCGATGTCGCCCTCGATGCCGCTATTGTCTGTTCTGTTATCTGATGTCAAATTGTAAACTTCCTTCACGGGTGAAACGGACAAGTGAAGCGTGAGAGATTATGGATAGTATAGCTTCATCATAGACTCTTTTCACAACACGCAGTACACAATAATCGCTTACTGACCTTGCCCCCTCACGTTTCACGAGTTCACTTGTCCATTTCTAGCCAGTATCTCAGAACGATATTCTGTTGCGCCCTTCCTTCTTTGCCCTGTACATGGCTTCATCGGCCTTGGCGAGCAGGGTTTCAGGATTGCGGGCATCATCAGGGAATGACGCCAAACCTATAGAGAGAGTAGGTACCGGGGCCATCAGGGGCATTCTGGTTTCACCCTCCTCGCGAGGTTCATCCTCAGGAGTGCCCTTTTCGCCCTTGGCAGAGCCAGGATCGTTTGGCGCTACTACGACTGTGACATTCTGGACAGCTCGCACAAGCCGCTCGGCAAAAGCATGCGATTGGTCTTTGGGCGTTTCAGGTAGTATAACGGCGAACTCGTCTCCGCCGTAACGGCATGGTATATCATTTTGCCTGCTGGTATCCTTTATAGCTGCCCCAACCGCTGCGATAACCGCATCGCCCACAGGGTGACCATAAGTGTCGTTTATCTGCTTGAGGAGGTCCATATCTATAATTGCCACAGTTACCGGTTCTGCGTAGCGCACGGCGCGGCGCAGTTCTTCATTGAGGCGCTGGTGGAAAAAGTCCTTGTTGTATAGTTGCGTGAGCGGGTCGCGCACGGCGCGCTTCTCCAGGTCACGAACGGAGGTGTCGTAAAAGTTCTCCAGGGAGATCAACATCAGCTCGTCGAAAAGCCTGTCCACATAGGCTATCATGTCAAGGTTAACATCGGTGGCGTTCTCTTGATTGGAGGCTTGCATGGTAGACCAGATCACCTGCCGCAGCTTGATATACTCAAGGATAACCTCGTGCAACTGGTAGTCTTGCGTGTGGCGCAGCTTACCATGGGCCGCTGCCGCTTGCTGGGCGCGAGCAAGCGGCCCGCTGAGAGGACGTGTGCTGTAGGCGCGAGCTTTAGCTGCGATGAGATTCTGCGTGGTGGTGATAGGAGCAGTGGTGCTGGTGCTGGTGCCGCTCTGACTGGCGACCTGGTTCTCGGCTGATCGCGAAACCGAGGCTATAGGCACTGTCTCACGGTCGGGGGCTTCGCGGCCTTCAATAGCCTCAGCCAGATTAGCCAGCATTGCCTTCGTACCGTTGACTATCTCGGCGGTGAGCAATTGGTTATGCACCTGGGTACGTTCGCTCAGGCGTAGCTCGTCTACCCACCTGCGAGTAATCTCATCAATATTCTCTTTAAGTGTGCGCGCAATCTCTGTGAACATGGTTCTCCAAGTGAAAGTACTGTCACTGAACTCTAGCGCAAGGTATGTGCCAAGAGGAGATAGCGAGAGGCGCGACCGAAAGACGGGAGGACGAGATGATGAGCAAGTGCGCGTAAAATACTGGATCGCCCCGATTCGTGGCACATCATGTGCGGCGCTCTTCAGCGAGTAAAGCGCCTGCACTACTCCTAACACTATAACGCATGAAATCGGCAATCAGGCGCGCAACAGGTAGCGCAAAGTAGGAGAAATAGGAGAAAAGTACCTGGTTATTGGCGCAAAGGGGCTTTCCAGAAGCCAGATTGGGCTTTGCGAAGAAGCGCCCGTAAAGGAGCAATCGCCAGCACCATCGAGCCTGCGGCGACGATGCTGTTAGCCGCCATTGTGCTGGGTGAAACAATAAACCTTGAACAAGAGGCTGGAGGAGGCTTGATTCTTGCTTCAGCGATTATCTTGCAATACCGCGCACGAGAGTCACGCCAGAGCGATCCTCGAAGCCTGACATTTCATTGAACAAAGTCTTTACAAAGCCCTGCTCGCGTGCTATTATGTGACCAGATGGGGTCGGGGTGGTGATGCTCGCCCTCCACCAAATCACAGCCCCGCTCCAGGCTTTATCTTTGCTGAGTAGACTGTTGCCTGCACCTGCAAACGATATACACGTACCTCAATCGGAGATGGAATATAGTAAATGGCAACGCAACTTCTCGACATACCCATGCAAGGCCCCACAGAGCAAGGCAGACGCGTTGTCATCGTGGGGGCAGGTCTGGCGGGCCTTTCCGCCGCCAAGTATCTCACCGACTCCGGGTACAAGGTAACGCTCCTTGAAAAGCGAGACAGGGCAGGTGGCAAAGTCTCGTCGTGGCAAGATGTGGATGGCGATTGGCTGGAAAGCGGCTTGCACGTCTTTTTCGGAGCCTATCGCAACCTTCTAACCTTCATGCGTGAGACAGGCCTCGATGACAATCTCATCTGGATGCCGCATGCCCTGACATTTTCCGGCCCCGGCGGCTCCTTAGCGCCCCTTGCGTTCCCTGCTCGGCTACCGGCTCCGCTACATGGGCTGACCGCAATTGCTCGCAGCCGTGGGGTATTGACCCACCCCGACAAGGTGCGTACAGGGCTTGGTCTCCTTTGGCCGATTCTTGGTAATCGAGCCTACATAAAGAGGCAGGATAACATCTCTTATGAGAGGTGGCACCGGCAGCACAGGCTCAGCCGACGGTCATTAGCCGATTTCTTTGACACAATGGCTCTCGCCCTCAACTTCAGTCCCAGCAAAGAGGTATCAGCCAAGTTGCTGCTGACGGTGCTCAGTCACTTCGGCAAGGAAACAGACGCCTCCCGCGTCGCCTTTCTGAAAGGCTCGCCGGAGACGCATCTCTTCCACCCTCTCCTGAAATATTTGCGGCAAAGGGGAGTTGAAGCGCATCTGGAGACGAAAGTTGAGCAGGTCCTTTACGACGCAGTGTCAAGTAAAGTGACCGGCCTGAAGTTGGCTGACGGTTCTATTATCAGAGCCGATAGCTATATCTCCGCCATGCCTGCGCATAGCCTCTGGAAAGCCCTTCCAGCCAGCATGAGAGAGCTGGAGCCCTTCTCCGGTCTGCGCCACCTGCACGGCGTACCCGTCATCACGGTGCAACTCTACTTTGACAGAGCTGTGACAGGCATCAGGAATCTCATCTTTTCCAGCAGGTCACACATGTCGGTATATGCCGAGCTTGGACAGATTTGCCCCGATTTTTACGAAGGTGTGGATGGTCGCTCAATGGTAGAACTGGTGATTGCGCCTGCCGGGCAGTGGTTTCGCCTGAGCGATGATGATCTGATAGGCGAGGTGATGCAAGAGTTTACTGAGCGTCACCCTGCTGCGGCAGACGCGAAGCTTCTGAAAAGCACCGTAGTGCGGATACCGCAGTCGGTCTACAAGGCGCGTCCCGGCATTGACCGCTACAGGCCCGGCCAGGAGACAAGTGTGTCCAACTTCTTCCTTTGCGGAGATTACACTCGCCAGGACTATCTGGCGAGTATGGAAGGGGCTGTGCTAAGTGGCCGCCGGGTGGCTGCTCGGATCAAAGGTAAGGAAGCTTCACATAGAAGCACGGAGCTAGCAGTTGGAGCCTGATATCGCCATCTACCCACGCGGTTCAGTACAGAGGGGTCAATCGTTTTGCTGGCCGCAAAGCGTACCGCATGTTAACCCGCCGGCGAGCAAGCAAGTGCTCGACAGGCTGGCCGAATATCTTACCCCGCCGCACAGTCTCATGCTGCCCGCCAGGACACAGCTGCGGAGTGGCGCATACGACAGGTTAGCTGAGCACTGCTTTGCGGAGTCGCACAAGCCTCAGCCGGAGAAGCTATGGGCCTACGATGCATGCGCAGAGATAATACGCCATCACTCCAAGAGCTTTTATTTTAGCGCGCGATTGCTCCCCCCAGCCAAGAGGTATGGCATTATGGCGCTTTATGCCTTCTGCCGTTTCAGCGATGATCTCGTTGATGAGGCGACCGAGGGCGAAAATCGCCTCGTCGCCAGGGCCAAAGCTAGAATAGCTCTCAACCATTGGTCCAAAGTGAACTCCACGCCTATCACCGGGTGTGATCACCCTGTGATAGTGGCCTGGACCAACACTCGCGCTCACTTCGGAATACCGAATGAGCTAGCCACTGAGCTGCTTACGGGCGTGCGCATGGACCTGGCAATAGACCGGTATCAAACATGGGACGACCTCTGGCTTTATTGCTACAGGGTCGCCAGCACTGTAGGCCTGATGAGTATATACATCACAGGCGCGAACACTATGGACGCGGTGCCCTACGCTGTGCAGCTAGGGGTGGCATTACAGCTTACCAACATACTACGCGATGTTGGCGAAGACGCCCGTTCAGGTAGGATTTACCTGCCCGCAGAAGATATGGCACGCTTTGGCTACACAGAAGAAATGCTTATGACCGGCGAAATTAATAGCAACTTTATCAATCTGATGAACTTTGAGATAGCGCGCGCCCACGAACTGTACAAAGCCGCCTGGGCAGGCATAGGGATGTTGCCCGCCGACAGCCGGGTTGCAGTAGGCGCGGCGGCGGCGATCTACAGAGGCATATTAGAGAAGATCGTCGCGGCAAAATATAACGTCTTCGACCATAGAGCACATGTAAGCCTGAGCGAAAAGGTTCGTGCCCTTCCTTCCATATGGTGGAAATCACACAAGGCAAGCAAAAGGCCAAGCATAAAAGAACAGTAACAGTAACAACAAGCATCAATTAGAAAGCGTTAGGAGCCATACATGGACGTATCAATGAGTTGGAACGCGGCACTTTGGCCGGAACTTCCCGACAGCGCCACGAAAACAGAGGCTGAGAATGCCAATCCTAATGATACTGAGGAAGCCCTTATCTCAGGCTACTCCTCAGAGAGGTCAAAGCTGCATAAAATGAGCGATGCAAAGTTGATGCGCGCTATATCCGGCTGCGATACTGATGCTCTGGAGGAGCTTTACGACCGCCATATGCGGGGATGCTTCGGCCTGGCGATGAAGATCGTGCGCGACCCGGCAGTGGCGGAAGAGGCTGTGCAGGACGTCTTCATCAAGCTCTGGAACCAGCCAACGGTCTTCTCACCGGAGAGGGGCAACTTCTCCGGCTGGCTCCTTACTCTGGTGCATAATCGCTCGGTTGACAAGCTGCGGCGGGCGAGCAGCAAGCTCAATAACAACACTGTGCCGCTCGACGCGATCAACGAGGCTGGCGTGAGCCTTGCCGATCTGCTGCCGGATACGGCTCCTGGCCCAGACGATCGGGCATGGGCCCAAGAAAAAGGCAGAGTTATGCGCCGGGTGCTGAGTGAGCTTCCCGACACGCAGCGTAGGGCAATTGAGCTTGCATACTTCGAAGGTCTAACACAAAAAGAGATAGCGGAAAAGCTGCAAGAGCCTCTGGGTACTATCAAGACGCGCACCCGTTCGGGTCTACAGCAGCTACGCAAGGCACTGAGCGTGCAGGGCCTGTGGGTGGATCTGCATTGAAAGTCGTGGTCATAGGAGGCGGGCTTGCGGGGCTGACCGCCGCCGCTGATCTCGCGGCATCGGGCCACAAGGTGACACTTTTGGAAAAGCGGCGGGCACTTGGGGGCAAAGCCTCTTCATGGGAAGATGAGGAAGGATACCCTGTCGAGTCGGGGCTGCACATCTTCTTCGGCTGCTACCGCGAGTTGCTTGCGATGATGCAGAGAGTGGATGCATATAAACATATACTGTGGAAAAAGCATACGATACATGTGGCAAGGCCACATGGCAAGGTTTCAAAGTTCAGATTTCCCGATGTGCCTGCGCCTTTCAACGGCATAGTAGCCTTTACGAGCAATGATCTGCTCACCTGGTACGAGAAGTGGACCAACGTGCGCGCGCTGATACGCCCCTGGCTTACGCCCCTCAAAAAAGTAGCACGCTGGGACGACCGCACGTACGGCGAGTGGCACAGAGGCTACGGCATAGCCGAAGGGGTCCTCACCAAGTGGTGGAACCCCATTGCCCTCTCGATGGGCTTTCTCGACGCTGATGAGATGTCGGCCCGGCCAATGACCACTGTTTTTCACCACTTCTCACGCTCGTCCAGCGCATCGCGGGTCGGCTTCCTCGATGGGCCGCCTTCCGAGCGGCTGCACAAGCCTTTCGCGGATTACATAGTGGCCCGGGGAGGAGAAATACGCAAGGGTGCACGGGTATCTGAGCTGACGCTTGACCGGCAAGGTAGCGAGCCTGTTATAAATGCCGCCTGGCTGTCAGACGGTGAGGCGGTGGAAGCTGATGCCTTCGTGCTGGCAGCGCCACTGCACAGCGCGCGCCAGATCATACCTGGGACGCTGCGCCATATAGAATACTTCGATAACCTGTGGCGGCTGAAGAGCGTGCCTGTTATAAACGTACAGGTCTGGTTCGACCGCTATATCTCGCAGACAGATAACCTCTTTTTCACAGCAGATGCGCCCTTCTCCGTCTTTGCGGACCTGACGCGCACCAGCCCTCTTTATGATCGCACAGGTGGCTCGCTGGTATCTATGGCGGTTGCCCCATCGCAGCCTTTATGGCAATTACCGGACGAGGAAATAGTGCAGCGCTGCACGCAAGCGCTAAAGGAGCTATGGCCGCAGACAGGTAAGGCCAGGGCGGTGCACAGCAGCGTGGTAAGAATACCCAATTCGATTTACCGCGAATCGCCCGGCAGCGATGCTCTGCGCCCTGCACAAAAGACACCAATTCGCAATCTGGCCCTCGCGGGCGATTATACACGGCAAGATTACATGGCCTCTATGGAAGGAGCCGTGCGGAGCGGGCACAGAGCGGCTCAGGCGTTATTAGCTGAGAGGACATTGCTCGGCGTAGTGGCATAAAAGATGATAGAATGATATCGAGGTTTACTTCGGAAAGTTAAGGCGCATGAACGTTATGCAAAATATCGTTACGCTGAATAACAGGGCAACCGCAAGGGCCGCAAGTAAGAAGGTTGTAGCGGGGCGCGCTAACCCACCGAGGCCCTGGATGCAGGACTTCTGGCTCTGGATATTGCTGGTGGGGCCTCTTGTCGCGCCGCTCTTCGTCGCTCTGAAGTTGCCGGTGCTGCAACCCTTCGCACAGGCGATTTACCTGCTCGGTGCAACCGTCTGCCCCAAGGTTAACGTCCACATGGATTTTCTCAGCGCGGCGGTGGCAGTCTGCTATTCCTGTTGGGCTGCGGTCTTCGGGCTGTGGACTGTACGTCTCCTCTTCGGGCGCGCAGGCGAGGGGTTTGGCTTCTTCTCACGGCTCAACCTCTCCTGCTTCTGGGCACGCTGGCAAGGCACATCCGTCGAGTTTAAGCTGGGAGCGCTGGCGCTCGGCTTTGTCCCCTGGGCTGCTGACGTGGTGTTATGGGATCTCGGCGCGTGGGCCAGTACGCAGTTTTATATGATCTTCGCGGGTTACCTGGGCGGCATTGTGGCGGGAATGCTTGTGCTACCCGCTGCTGCTGAGATGCGCACAAGACTCGAAAGGAAGAAGGTTGTCTAGCCACACTCCTGCTATGCGAAGTGTATCTACATTCAATGAGCTATCGAGCCGCTACCCACTCACGGTAGCGGCCTTTTCATCAATGGAGGATGGAGAAAGCGCGCTACGAGCAGTACGCGAGCTTGAGCGCAAGTGGATAGGTATGAACAGCGGAGCAGATAAGCCTGAGCCATTCAGGTATGTCGCCCGCCCGGCGGACCTGCCTGTTAGCCCGCCGGAAAATCGCTACGACGTTATAATAGCCGGTGGGGGGCTTGGGCTGGTGGCAGGCGCTGCTCTCGCGCAACGGGGACTGCGTGTTATGGTCTTTGACCGGGAGCGTGTAGGCGCGGCCCACCGCGAGTGGAACATATCTCAAAGGGAGCTTGACGCGTTGGTGCGATGGGGCATCTTCACACAAGAGGAGTTAGCAGCCACTGTCACTAACCGTTACGAGCACGGCCTGATTTCTTTCGATGCCGAAGGCACAGGCGTTCCCGCGTGCCCTCTTTCTCTGGATGGGGTTCTCGACGTGGCGCTTGATGCGCAGGCCGTGCTAAACACGGCCCGCAGCCACTTCCTCCGAGCAGGTGGCACAATCCTGGAACAGAGATCTTTCTGCCGTCTGCATATGGCAAAGCATGGCCCTGTTGCTTCCGTCTTTGAGCTACACGGCCCGGGTGGCGCAGAGATGTACAGGACCCGGCTGGCGATAGATACAATGGGTTCGGTGTCACCAATTGCGATGGGACTAAACGGGGGCCTTCCGTTCGACGGCGTTTGTCCTACGGCGGGCACAGTAATGGAAGGGTTGGAGTTCAATACCTCAACGGGCGATGTTCTGGTCAGCGTAGCTCCTGTCCAGGGAGGCAGACAACTCATCTGGGAAGGTTTCCCGGGGAGGGGCGGAGAAACAACTATCTATCTTTTCTATTACGACCGGGCGGGAAAAGCAGAAGCCGAAAAACAGGGCTTGCTTGACCTCTTTGAGCAATATTTTGCGCTCCTTCCAACGTACCGTCCCGTTCAGCCTGGGCAGCGCCACCTCAAGCCTCTTTTCGGCTATATACCCGCCCGTCATGGCCTCTCAGGGCGCACCGCCGCACGAGGACTCCTCTGCCTCGGCGACTCTGCGGCTGGGCAATCGCCACTCACCTTCTGCGGCTTCGGCTCGTTCGTGCGCCATATTGGGCGAGTGGCCTGGCTCACGAGCTATGCGCTTACGCATAACCTCCTGGAAGAGAAGGACCTTAAAGCTATTAGCCCTCACCAGGCAAATCTGCATGTGGCCTGGGTATTCAGCCGCTTTATGCAGCCCTGGCCGGAGGGAGAAGCCACATCAGTCAACCGCTTGATGAACGTCTTTTGCGGTGCACTGAAAGAGGTAGGCCCGGGTGTCACTGTCAGCTTTCTGCAGGACCGTTACAGCTTGGAGGAGTATTTCCGCATCATGCTCACCACAGCGCGCCGCTACCCGGGCGTGCTGGCTCTTACAGCACGCGTGCTTGGCGTAAGGGGCCTACTCAAGTGGGCCGGGGACATAGCGCGCTTTGCGGCTGATGGAGCGCTAAGTAAGCTATACAAGATCGTCAGCGCCAAACGCTGGAAGCGCATAGAGCAGGTAGCGGGTGCATTCTCCCCGTCGCTCGCGCTGCAACTCAAAGCCAGGAGCACGGGCTGGCAAGCTACTCGTTAGCCTGCTGTTTGTTTACATTGGGCATTGTTCTCTGCAACCCACCGAGTGCTAACCATAAATATCCTGCCCGAGGGTATCTTCCTGGATTACTACAAGGGTGGGAAAAGAATGCTGCGTAACATTACATTGAAAACGTTGCACGACCAGATGCGCCCCCTCATCTGGTGGGCAGTAGGCATAATTTTACTGATCCTCTACGTTTTCTTGCGCTACCCCCTAAACTCGCCAACCGCCTTTGGGACAGTAACCTGCGGAATCGCCTATTGACAGCTTGCTACTCGCCTGCTATACTGGGCACAAATCTATCTTGCAACCTCTAAGGGAGAATACAGACGATATGTCCACAAGTAACTTTGTAACATACCTCACCGGGGTCCACAGGGTCCGGCCTGCCGGACTTCCCGCGCAGGGGAGGAGTCTGTCCGCTTTCAGTTAGGGTTCTAACGTATGTAACCAACTGGCCGTGGACGCTTCTCCAGCACCCACGGCTTTTTGTTGCCCAGTATAGCTTGCACGTATGGCAAGTGAGAAAGCAAAGGTCGAGGGTGTACACACCTTCGGCCTTTTCGCGCTTTAGACCACATTTAGAAGGTGGGAAAGCTACCCCATAGAGCAAGAGGAAGAAAGATGAAGAGCTACGAAGAGATAGCACAGATTGGCACAGGGGAAATCCAGATGAGATTAGCAGAAGAGGCGCTTAACAACTACGGCCTCGGCGGGGCGGAGCTTGTTCTACTGAGTGACACTGAGCATGCAATCTTTCGCGTCATGGTGCCGGCAGGAAGCGCCTGTGCGGTTCACCCCTACCTGGGCAGGATCGCTGGCGAGCAGTTCGTTCTCAGGGTCCATCAGGAAAGCCAGAGCTTCGCCGAACTCTATTCAGAGATGGTCTATCTGCTGGCGCTCTGCCGCGATACCGAGCTAATGGTGCCGGAGCCGGTACCCTCGCTACGTGGTGATCTGATTGTGGCGTTGAAGAAAGAGAACAGCATATCGGAATCACGGCTGTGCGTGCTGCTGCGGTGGGTAGAAGACGAGGGCGAGTACAGAGATCTGACCTCTCAACGATTGGCGAAGGTGGGCGCACTCATCACCTCTCCACACAACCACACCGACAGCTTTATGCCGCCTGTAGGCTTCGCTAACCCAAAGCTGCATCAAGGCAGGCGATATAGCGCTGCCTCCTGGATTACCACACCGGAGATCGCGGAGGGTATCTCCAACCGTAGCTGGCTCACGGTGTCGTTGTAGAAGAAGGTGGTCATATCAGGCGGCTTGATCTTGTAAGTGTGTAGCTGGCCGTCCGATTTGACTGTAAGTGGCGCGCTTGCTCTCTCAATGTCACCCGCCGGGGTGCTTACAAGCCAATGCACCACGAGCTGTTTGTCTGCTGTGGCACCACCTGAAGTTACGCGCAAACTCATCTGGAAGTCGCCCAGGGTGGGGGCGGACAAGTGGAGAGGTGGGCTGCTCAACGCCGCACCACTCGCCACATTGACCTCAAGACCCTCCTCTGTAAGCGCCAAACCTCTGCCACCTATCAGTGTCCAACCCGTTGCGGGCGAGATAGTTGTACTTTGCGGCTTTGTAAAGTCCCAGCTGAGATAAGGCTGCGCCATCCCTTTTTTTATGCTGCTGTTGCGCGCCTCCAACGTCTGCACGAGGTCGTCACGCGCTATAATATTGCCGTTCCTGTATTCCACAAAGTAGGCCTGACGCAAGTGTTGCTCAACAACCGGAAATGTGGGAACGGATATACCCTGTATCGTAGTGTTGTCATAAGTAAGCTGAACTGCCTGTGGGAAACCTGTGCGGAAAACAAGAGCTTCTTCGTTGGCTTCGGGCAGCGCAGCTGCATAGATATAGGAGTAGTTGACCAGGTCTGGCCGGAGGCCGCGAATCTGGCGCAAGATAGATTGTGCGGTTTGGCCTGCGCGCAGCCAGTAACCCTCGTGATCGAGTGTGCCCAGGGTAGACGCCAGCAGCAGTGTGGCGAGGGCAAGCAGCTTTACGAGGGCGGCAGCGCTCCACGCCCATTTACCGCGAGCGAACTCTTTTAAACGCCGCAGTGACCACCCAGGCCCAACCATCGGGCTAAGCAAGGTCGCCGCCAGAATAGACAGGCCTACAGTTGAAAGGTAGACAAAACGAACGCTCGGCGGCGTAGTAATCGTTGGCAGGAGAAAGAGGAGAAGCCAGCCGACGCTGAAAAAGGCTGCGCGAGTGATGGGCGAATGCCATGCCCGGACAGCATCACCTGGGTGCGCCGAGAGCCAGGGTCTGCCCAAAATAAAAAAGGCGGCAGTGGATAGCGCCAGTGTCGCGAGAAGAACGAGCGCAAGAAGGTTCAACCCCAGGGGCATGAGGAGCCAGTTGGCATAGGACCCGGCGAGAATGTCCAGAGAGACAAAGCTAGCGCTACCCGGGTCATATCCACCAACTCCACCAAGCGCACTTACACGCAGTGATAAATAGACCAGGAGAACCACCAAGAAAGGCATCTGCCGCAGAAGTAGTCGCAGCCAGGCATGTGAGCGCGGCCCGGAGATGCCACTCCTGAACAGCCCAGCGCCAAAGGTCAGGTCGGCAGCGAGTGGAACCAGGAAGAAACCTGCCGCCGACTCCTTGCTGAGGAGCGCCAGGAAGAAGAATACAAGCGCAGAGGCATAGCTAACCAGAGATAGCCCTCTGGGAGGGTGACGTAGAGGTAGTGCCGCCTCAAAGTAGCAAATGGCCGCGACAAGGCAGAAGATGCCAACCAGCAGGTCCGATTGGTTGGAGACCCAGCTAACGGTTTCTGCATGAGAAGGGTGAGCCACAAAGATCAAACCCGATATTAGCGCGACCGTCAAGCGCCTCGACAGCCGCCATGCAAGTAGAAAGACGAAAGCCGAGTTCAGGCTGTAGAGGAGTAATCCGGTGAGGTGCCAACCGGGTGCGCTTTCCCCGAAGAAGGAGTATTCGGCTGCCCAGAGCAGCCGAGTCAGAGGCCGGTAAAAGTCCGCGCCCATGCCCCAGTCGCGCCCAAAATAGACGAAGCTATCGGCAAAATGGGGCTGAACAAAGCGAAGCTGGCGGAGGAAGATAAAGTCGTCAGCGACGAAATATTGCTGTAGTGTTCCTATATATAGCAGACATGCTGTCAGGGCTGTTATCAGCGCACCGAGAAGGATATACCTTGGGGAGATGGTGCTTGCTGCGTGCTCACCTGAGTTGCTGCTCCTATGAGAGGGTGTCGTGGCGCTTACAGAAGCGTCCGCGTGGGGTATATCATGCAATAGATTGCTGCCCGAAGAGAGGAGTGAAGTAGCTAAAGCTTACTCACGTTTAATGCAAGATTATAAAAGTCGAGGCTGATGTTGTCAAATTCGCTCGTTACCACGAGCGTTCAGAGTAGGGGTTGAGCAAAGCAATAGGCTAGCATTGTACAAAGGCAGGACCCACCCCCTAACCCCCTCCCACACGTGGGAGGGGGAACTCTTATCAGGAGAGATTAGGGGACACCCCTAATACCCCGTCAGGGGCATAGCCCCTGCACCCCTACTCTGAACACTTACTCGTTACCACGAGCGTTCAGCGTTTGATGACGCGTAATCAGAAGCGTAGCGGTATGACCATGCGCAAGATAGGCTGGTGATACAGCGTGGCATAGTAACTGCAACTGAAGTATGGTACTAATGCCCCGGCAGGGAAAGCTTGCGTTCTGCAACGCCGGGCGGAGGAGGGCGCTCCTTTAGTATCCAGATGGAAGTAGGTGAGAGAAGTGGAGAATCAACCGATTTCCCCGGCGATTTCCCCGGCGATTTCCCAGGTATCCGAATTACCCACTGGAGAAGCATCAGGCGAGCTAGCCGGAACGATAGAAGTACCACTACTCCCTCTGGTTGAGAACATCATCTTCCCCAGGTCGGTATATCCGCTCGCCCTCCGGGGCGAGCAAGCAGAAAGCCTGCTTCATGCTGTGCAGCAAACAGATGGCCTTGTGGCGCTCTTCCTACAGAAGGGTAAAGCTTCCCTTGCGCCCGCTGGCAGCGACCTCTATTCCATCGGCACACTATCGCGCCTCAGTCATATTGCGCCGGGACCGGACGGACTGACCGATGTAACCGCAGAGGGGATAGAGCGCGTCAGATTAGTGCGCATTGAGCAGTGGGAACCGCACGTGACAGCGCGGGTAGAAATCCTCAAGGAAGAGGAGGAAGAGAGCGAGGGGCTGGAGCAGCTTGCGGAGCAAGTGAGGAGCCTCTACAGAGGGCTGTTGGCGAGCGATCCCCCGGCAGCCGAGCGACTCTTGCCCGTGCTCGACAATACAGATAATCTTTCGGACCTGGCATATCTGGTGGCAGCGACAATCCCTATAAGTCCCGCAGGTCGGCAAGCTATCCTCGAGATTACCAGTACACAAGCCAGGTTGTTGCAACTGCTTACCCTCCTGGCCAAAGCGCACGAGCTAAGCGCGGTCCAGCAGCTAAATACGAGGAATAAAGAGCAAGGTGAGGTGGCTGCTTCAGCAGGCGCTATATCGCGCCTGGCGCAAAGCGATCAGTTATCAACGGACCGCCTGGAGCTTGAGAGTAAGTTACGGGCTGCGCATCTCCCGGCGGAGGCCGCACAGGTCGCAGAGCGCGAGCTTGAGCGCCTGAGCACCCTCAGCAGCGCATCGCCCGAATACAACATGGTGCGTACTTACCTGCAAGCCCTGGCCGACCTTCCCTGGCAGAGCAGCGAAGAGCCGGATATTGACATTGAGCGCGCCCGAGCTATTTTGGACCGTGACCACTATGGGCTCGCTGATGTAAAGGAGCGAATCATTGAGCACCTGGCCGTGCGCAAGCTCAGGCGCGAGCGGGCGGGGGGCGTGCCTGAAGAGTGCGGCACAACGGAAGCCGGATATATAGTAGCGCCCACACAGGCCGTGTTATGCCTGGTCGGTCCACCGGGGGTGGGCAAGACTTCGCTTGGACGCTCAATCGCTGAAGCGCTCGACAGACCATTCGTAAGGATTTCGCTGGGCGGAGTGAGTGATGAAGCTGAGATACGCGGGCACAGGCAGACGTACATGGGGGCGATGCCAGGTCGCATTGTACAATCTCTCACGCGTTTGGGGAGCAGCCAGCCCGTGATGATGCTCGATGAGCTTGATAAGGTCGGCTCCAAAGGTACAGGCGACCCTACAGCAGCCCTGCTCGATGTGCTGGACCCGGAACAACAGCGCGAGTTTGTAGACCATTATATCAATGTTCCATTCGACATATCGTGCATATTCTTCATTGCTACGGCGAACACGTTAGATGCCGTGCCGGAGGCATTGCGCGACCGCCTGGAGGTGATAAGATTATCGGGCTACACAGAAGAAGAAAAGCTGCAAATAGCGATACGCCACATCGTGCCGAGGCAAATGGAATGGCACGCGCTCGAAGAGAGCGACGTTGATTGGGAGCCGGAAGCTCTGCTGGAAATAATCAGGAGCTACACCCGCGAGGCAGGAGTTCGCCAGCTAGAGCGTGAGATCGCCACCGTATGTAGGCGGATCGCTACATCAGTGGCGCAAGACAGCGAAGCAGGCAGGCCGTACCGAGCAAACGCCAGCTTTATCTCCGAGGTGCTCGGTACGCCGCGTTTTCTCCCTGAGGAGCCTCTATCAACCGACCAGCCAGGGGTGGTGACGGGTCTTTTCTGGACGCCTGTGGGCGGCGATGTAATGCACATAGAGGTAATCATGATGCCGGGCGACAAAACATTGACGATCACAGGCCAGCTTGGCGAAGTGATGCGCGAGTCGGCGCAGGCGGCGTTGTCCTTTGTCAGATACAGGGCTGAGAGCCTCGGCATAGATGCAGACTTCTACAACCGGCATGATATTCACCTGCACATACCTTCGGGCGCAGTGTCAAAAGACGGTCCTTCAGCAGGCATAACCCTGGCTGTTGCGCTGGTGTCGCTCCTGACGAAGACTCCTGTGCCGAGCGAGCTGGCGATGTCAGGTGAGATCACCCTCACCGGGCGCGTTTTGCCCGTGGGCGGCGTTAAAGAAAAGGTGCTGGCAGCGCGCCGGGCAGGCATCGGCAGAGTTATCCTGCCCGCAGCAAACCGCCGCGACCTGGATGAGATACCGACCGAAATCCTGGACGAGCTAAAGGTAATCTTCGCAGATAACATGGACGAAGTGCTGGCTGCGGCGTTCCCGCATCGGCAATTATGAGTTACGAGTTACAAATTGGCGGTAAGTTGACGGAGGGGAATAGAGCTAACATTTGGTAACGCGTAAATCGTAATTCACGCTTCCCGAAGGGGAGGCATGGCACAGTTCGTGCACTATGCTAGCGTGCCGCACGCTAACCCGTCTCACGCGGTGAGAAAAGGGCGTAGGAGACACAAATAGACTTTGATTTCATGGAGGACACTAAGATGGGAACAGTGGTAGGATTGTTTGACAATACCTCTCAAGCACAAATGGCAGTACAGCAGCTCCGCAGCAGCGGAATCAATGCTAATGATATCGGCGTCGCGATGCGAACAGCGGATGCGACTAGCACAACTATGGGCACCGATGTTACCACCACGGACATGGGTGGGGGCGGCGCTATTACAGGCGCAGTCGGTGGCGGCGTACTTGGCGGCCTCGCGGGGCTTCTCGTGGGCGTTGGCGCTCTCGCTATCCCCGGCGTTGGTCCGGTTGTGGCAGCAGGCCCTTTGGCAACCACGCTTGTGGGCGCGGGCATCGGTGCGGCAGCAGGCGGCCTCATCGGTGCACTCGTAGACGCTGGTGTACCTGAGGAAGAAGCACGTGTATACCAGACAGGTGTCGAGCGCGGTGGCGTGCTGGTAACAGCCCGCGTTCCTAACGGCCAGGAAGATATGGCGCGCAATGTACTCAACAGCAATGGCGCACGCGACATCCGCAACGACGCTGCCATGTACAACAACCCTGACTTCCGCTATGGAAACACAACCACGACAACTACAGGCACAAACACAAACATGGGCACAACGGGCCATGCGCATGGTACGTCGGGTGCAGCCACCGAAGCGGCAGGTGGGGCAGGCGGAGCAGTCGCAGGCGCGCTTATCGGCACTGCGGTTGCAGGGCCTCTGGGCACAGGCCTGGGTGCTGCAATCGGTGGACTGGCGGGCGCTGGGGCAGCAGGCGCTGCCAAGGGCGACGATGCAGGTGAAGAAGTAGGTAGCGCGGGCGGCGGCGTGGCTGGTGCAGCCACAGGCGCGGCTCTCGGCGCTATCGGTGGCCCGGTAGGCATGGGTGTTGGCGCGGCTATCGGCGGCGCGGTAGGCGCAGGTGCCGGTAAGGGTGTAAGCGATACAGCGGCTGATGCCACCGAAGGCACAGCAGTTGACGATGTGACAACCCACAATGACATGGCAACCCACGACCATACAGCGCATGACGCTAATACCGACACCACACTGGACAACGGCACGACCAGAACCTACTAATCTGTAGGTGATTAGCAAAGAATACAAAGAGGGGGCAGCAATGCCTCCTCTTTTCGTTAGCTCAACAGCAGGCTAGAAGATATGGCACGCCGCTTGCTCCTTTATGTAAAACAGCCTCAGCCAGACATAGCTCCCATCAGGAACGGTCCAGAAGGAGAATATTATGGATCGCGACAACCAATCAAGCAACGATCATCTCGTCAAAACAGGTGGACAGCCTAACCGCGACGACATAATCGAGACAGCGTCAAGCGGCGCTGTAGCAGGTGCCACGCCTGGAATCATGGGTAGCGGAGCGATAGGAGCGCCAGATAGTGCTACTGCGGCATCAGACATGGGGGGCCTGGGAGAGCAAGTCGAAGAGGAGATGACGGGTGACACATCCGGCAAGGTGGTAGCCGCTGAAAAGGCGGAAAACCTGGCGGACGCAGTGGCAATGAGCGAGAATCTCGATACGATGACTACAACCAGCGATTACGCAAGCAGTGTTACCGGTGACGCTCCAGGTGCCACATTAGGTGGCTACACAGGGAGTCTCACCACTGAGGACACAAGGTCCGGCGGCTCGATGAATTACGCGAACCTCGATGGCGATGTTGACAGGGGAGACGCAGGTCAACAGTGAGGCGTACAAAAATATCTTCTGGAATGAGGGTTGAGAGTTGAGAGTTGAGCAACAAAGATAATAGAGACGCAGGAATACGACTCGGCGGCGACGTCACGGAAGAAGATGTAGCCGAAGGAGGGTCGGTAGGTAGCACAACCGGCACAGGTACAGGGGGCATGGCCGACGCAATGGGCGGAGGTGAGGCCCGAGGTGGCTTTAGCGACGTGCCAGGTGCAGGCACGGGCGGCAAAGGCATGTCAGGTACAGACGTGGGCAGCACAGATGCTGGCCGCACGGACCTTACCGGTGGAGGCACCGCAAGCGGGTTGGGTGGCACAAGCGGCAACGGTGTCGGGGTGTAGTTTTGGGAGCGGCCAGCATCCAGGAAACCTTCATACGCGGTTGACTCAGCTTTTGCACCGCGCCCTGGCGTGATATAATCACCCTCGGCACAGGTAATTACGAGATGCTAGAGATGAGAGGATCCGCGCTATGGCAGCTATTTATTCGGGAACCGAGGCCCCACTCAAGACGCTGGCTTACCAGCATATTCTATCGGTAGAGCAGTTTACCCCTGACGTCCTGGAGTCGCTCTTTGGCCTTGCACAGAAGATGGACCGCCAGGTGGCTCTTGGACGTAGCGACAGCATGCTTACGCACCGGATCGTCGCTAACGTATTCTATGAGCCTTCGACGCGCACTGACCTCTCTTTCCAGTCGGCTACACAGCGGCTGGGCGGGCGGGTGATCACCACCGCTGGAGGCGTTCACTACTCCTCCGTAACTAAGGGCGAGAGCCTGCACGACACGATAAAGACAATTGCCTGCTATTCAGATGCGATTGTGCTCCGGCACCCCAATCGCGGCGCGGCGCGTGAGGCGGCTGCTGCTTCTGACGCCCTCACACGGGCTATGCACAGGCCAACGCCTATCATCAACGCGGGCGACGGCACAGGCGAGCACCCTACTCAGGCGCTACTCGACCTGTACACGATCAAAGATCGCTTTGGGGCCGACATAGATGGCCTCACCATCGGCTTTCTGGGGGATCTACGCAACGGGCGTACAGTCCACTCTCTCTTGAAGCTGCTGGCGATAGATCGCTGCCATGTGAAAGTTGTCTGCATTGCGCCTGAAAGTCTCTCTATGCCACCGGAGTATGTGGAGTTCGCACGCTCGCGGGAGATGCCTGTTAGCCAGACGCAGGACTTACAGGAGGTGATACAGCAGATGGATGTGCTCTATGTCACGCGTGTGCAACGCGAGCGATTTGTAGCCCAAAAGCTTGACGATCTAGCCGCGCAGGTGTACGGCCTGCCTTATGAGAATCTGGATGGTCCACGCAAAGAGGCTTTGCATCCGGTGGCCGAACTGAACGCAGCGCAAGAATACATGGCGGCTCGCGACGCCTATGTGGTAGACCCTATGATGCTTAGTCAGGCGCGGCAAGAGATGATCGTCATGCACCCCCTCCCGCGGGTCAACGAAATACCGGAAGAAGTTGACAGCGATGACCGTGCGTACTATTTCCGTCAGGTACAAAACGGCCTCTACATAAGAATGGCACTCCTTGCAGCCGTGCTGGACTGTTTGGGGTAAAGTGGTACGCTGACAGGGAGATGGCATCTGGTAACTTGTAGCTAGTAACCGATCTTCCGGCATTTTGTTATACTTGATGAAGACAAATATCTAAGTTGGAGGGTAAGACATTGCAGGCGAACCAAACTGCTCAAAGGGCAGCAGGCGCGAAAGGGCGCAAGGTAGAGGTAAACGATCTCTATAGCTTCAGACTTCTTTCGGACGTGCAACTATCACCTGATGGGCGGGTAGCAGCCTTTGTCCAAACAAGGATGCGTAAGAAGAAGAATGACTACGCCTCTAATATATGGCTATTGCCACTCATAGGGAGCGGCGTGGCGACAAAGTTTACGGGTAGCAATGCACGCGATATGTCGCCCCGGTGGTCGCCCGATGGAGAGAAGATAGCTTTTATTTCCACTCGTTCGGGCAAACCTCAGATATGGATCATACCTGTGAAGGGCGGGGAAGCGCGACAGCTGACGCGGCTCAAGCGCGGCGTGGGAGGGTTCGCGTGGTCGCCCGACGGGAAGTGGATCGCTTTTACGGCAACGGTTGACAACGAAGCCGACAAAAAGGCAGCAGCCGAAGCTAAAGAGAAGGAGGGGAGCAAAGAGAGCAAGGATAGCTCCGCTGACAGTACAAATAGCGAGCCGGGCGCAGGCAGCACTGAAGGGCTCGCCCTGCCGAGGGTCTCACCGGGCGAGTGGGACGAGGACGAGGAGGATGAGAAGGAACCGGAGGAGAAGAGAGACCACGCTAAGAGCATCACGCGCCTCTACTTCAAGGCCGATGGCACAGGACTTATCGAGCGGCGCACGCACCTTTTTACTGTCCGCAGCGATGGCGGCAAACCAGAGCAGCTAACAGAGGGAGATTGGGACGTACAAAGCCCCAGATGGTCACCCGACGGCAAGCATATAGCTTACCTGTCGAACAAAGAGCCGGATGCGGACTATATATCTGTCAACGACCTTTTTGTGCTCTCGGTCGAAAACGGCAAGGCCGGCGATACACGGCAGCAAACAGCGCATGATAGCTCTATTTTCAATGCAGAATGGCTGCAGGGCGGCAACGGCTTCGTCCTCTTTGCCCACAGCCGTATTCACGAAGGCGCACTTGGCACCAATGTACAACTGTGGACCGTGTCGGAGCAGGGCGAGATAAGTAAGCTGACAGAAGGCTTTGACCGCACAGCAGGTTCATGGGTTGGCTCAGACCTGCGCTCAGGTGGCGGGGAGTTTCGCCCGCGCTTCTCACCCGACGGCAAAACTATCTTCTTCCAGGTGACAAATGGCGGGGCTGCGCAAATCTATTCTGTGCCGGTGAGCGGTGGAGAAGTGAAGCAAGTAGTAGGCGGCGAGCGGCAGATATACAGCTTCGATGTAGCAGGCAACACGATCTGCTTCATCGCGACCACGCCCACCAATCCCAACGATCTTTATCGAGTTGATCTCGATGGCGGCAACGAGCGTAAGCTTACTGATGTGAATGGCGATGTGCTTGGCAACCTTGAGTTGAGCGAGCCACATGAGTTCCGGCTCGACAGACCGGACGGCGAGCGCGTGCAGGGCTGGATCATGATGCCACCGGAGGTAGAGGAAGGTCGCAGCTATCCACTCATCCTGGAGATACATGGTGGGCCGCACACTGCTTACGGAGGAGCATACTGTCATGAGTTCCAACTGCTAGCAGCGCACGGTAATATCGTGCTATATACAAACCCGCGCGGCAGCCAGGGCTACGGTCAGGCGTTCTCAGACGCTATCATCAACGATTGGGGTGGGGTGGATTACGACGACCTTATGGCATGTGTTGATTACGCAATCAGCCAAGCTCCTGTAGATGTAGAATGTCTCGGTGTAGCGGGAGGTTCATACGGCGGCTACATGGTAGCCTGGATAATTGGGCACACGCGGAGGTTCAAGGCTGCGGTGGCAATGCGAGCGGTAATCAATCTTTACAGCGCATGGGGTTCGGGCGATGGGACATGGATGCTTTGGAACTGGGAGTTCGAAGGAACACCTCAAGAGCGGCTTGCGCTCTACATGGAACGCTCGCCCATTACCTATGTCTCAGAGATGCGCACGCCCTTGTTGATCACCCACGCCGAGGACGACTATCGCGTGAACATAGAGCAGGCCGACGAGCTATTCACCGCGCTCAAGTACCTCAAGCGCGACGTTGAAATGCTGCGCTTCCCGGTTGGCGCGGGGGGCCACGATGTCTCCAGAAGCGGCAAGCCATCGCTGCGGATCGAGCGCCTGGAAGGGATACTCTCCTGGTTCGACAAGTACCTGGAAAAGGAGCCGCGAGCCACGAGTGCTGAGGACTGATCGCTGATACATGGCCGACAGGCTTTTAAGCGTAGCTCTTTGCCGGGGACGAAGAGGCACACCTCTGTGCTAAGGTACCTGCAAGGTGAACCCGTACTGCGCGCTCTCTTTAGCGCCCGACGCGTCAGGCCAGCCAACAGCCACTGCCAGAGCATACCTGCCTGATTGTAGGCCTTGTGGGAGCGCAATGCTGAAAGGTCTGCCCGGTAGATCACCCGTTGCGTGAACAGGTTGTGATGTGGGAGAAAAGTATAGCTGGCCGCCGATGGCATTGCTTTGGGTAATGTCAGGATATGGGTAGAGTTGAGCCGAAAAGGTGAGGGGCGTGAGGCCCACCTCCGGGTCAGCGCCATAGAGGGATCGGAGGCCGAGAACCTCGCCTGCAGTAGCGCTGAGAGCCATCCCTGGCACAGGAATCCCTACGGCATTGCGACATCTGCCGAGCCAGCAATAACTGCCTACGCCACCCATCTGCTCACCAGTTCGGGTGAGCAACGCTAGCTGCGGAGGAGTAGCAGGCGCAGGGTCAACAGGCACTATGATCTGAGCAAGCAAAGTGCCCCTGTCGCTAGTTGCGGCTGTCAGCCATATACGTTGCCCTGCGGGTTGAGAGCCTGGAATCTGCACAACAGCGTAGACATTGCCACGGCTGTCGGCTCCGGCGGCGCCACTGGCCGGCGTGTTACCACCAACAGTTCCGAGGCTGAATATCACCGGTTTCTCGGCAGGCCAGCCGGTACCGCTCACTCGTAGAGCTTTGTTGTCGGGCTGCCATTCATAGCCAATCTGTGCACCTGCACGTGATACTGAAAGCAAGCGCAGCGCACTAATATCTACAGTTGCGCCCAGGGCAGTGCCCTCAACGCCGATGAACGCGCCCACCTGTAACACGCTTGCAGGCGCAGAGGCGCCTTCACTGTAGGTAATTTGAGTGCTACTACTCAAAGCCAAAGACCACTCAACCCCGCTCTGGTCGCGCATCAGTAGCTGCTCAGCACTCGTCGGTCTTGCCGGAACTTGAGTGAGTACGCCTGTGAGTTGCACCTTACCAGCCGCAGCCTTGTATGCGAGGGGCAAAGCGACGTTATATTGCTGGCCCTGAGCGGTAATACGCACATTCGCTCCCGAAGCAAGCGCACTTTGCAGTTGCGCGTTCATCAGAAGCGATACTGCTAGCAAGCCAGAGGTATCTGGCGTGGCGCTTTGCGGTCCCAGGAGAGGTGTTGCGTCTCCAGCCAGAGATACAGAGAGTTGCACAGCCGCACTTGCAGGCCAGTTCCAGCCACGAACCGTCAGGCCGCTTTGCATCACCTCAGCGGCGAGGGCAGGCTCAACAGGCGAGTCCTTATATCGCCAATCATAATAAGCGCGGCCCACATTCGCCATCTCTACGCGCCATTCCGGGGCATTGGAGGGATTGTAAGTAATAGCACGCCGCTCATATAGTTGTATCAGCACCCGCGCGGGCTTGCCCCCCACCAGAACATCTGCCCAATATGGCTCGGTTATCGGGCGGCCAAGCAGATACAAGGGGTCCATCATCGGAGCCTGCACCAATTGCCCACCTTCGAGCACGGTCGAGCGTTGCCGCATCCAGGTATCAAAGACCGCAGGGATGTTGTGCCTGGTCACGGGGTCGAAGGCCGCCATGCCAAAGAGGGCTGTATCTGTAGGCACATCGCTGCCCGCCAGCGTGGTTACTGCGCCATCTTTGTTTATACGCTCTTTAGCAACGCCCTGCGCCGGTTGTCCGTCAGGCTGGCTGGGTCCAGCGCCGAGGTGAGTTGCGAAAGCCGCGTATGTGGGCGCATCAGGGCTGGCAGGATCACCTGCAACGAGGGAGGTAGCAGGCGGGCGCGCCTCGAAGCGGCTGTTGCCCACCTGCATCTGGCCTGTGACCATCTCACGCACAAGAAGGCCGCTCGTCACGAACCAGGGTGACGTGCGATCAGCCGAGGGGTCGTTGACCTCCATCCGTGCTTTGTCAAGATATTCTACAAGGCGGCGACCCGTGGGCGACTCGTTATACTGCTCGTCGGCCACCGCGTACGGCGCTGGCCCCCACAGCCAGGAGCGTGCCGCCAAGCCTGAAGCTACAGGCCCATCTGCCCGCGACCAAAGATTGTAGAAGGCGCTATCGGCCTGCCATTGGCTCGGCCAGGCCGAGGCCAACCCCTCTGCCATACCCTTACTAATGGGTGGACTAAGGGACGTGACAACCTGGAACCCCGTCAGGGCTACAAACAAGCAAACCAACCGCCTGAGCGATCTCTTAGAAAGCGTCATTGCGATAAATATATCATGCCCGTCAAGGCCACCTGCGACGAATTACAATTACGAGTTGCGAATCGGTGGTAAGCTAACACATCAGCCGCCATTGTTGCTCCCAGGAGACGACGCTACCACAGCTCGCAACTCGTAATTGTAAGTGTTCAGAGTAAGGGTAGAGAGGGGGGAGAGAGGAGAAAGAAGCGCTCCTGGAAAGGGAGCACGCCAGGTGGCAAACAAAGAAGCCAACGTCATGCAGGGGCGCTTCCTTTGGGAGATTGGGAGCCGCCACTCATTTTACGTGCAACCACCGGCACAGGGCAAACGCATCTAAATTGGTTTACGCATGGGAGCTGTCCGGCACCGGCTCGGATTCGCCTGGACTACGCTGCACATCAGGCAAATCTGCCCGACTGATGATTGGATGCCAGGCACGCGATTGTCTGGCTGAGCAATTTAGATGCGTACGCCCTGTTTTACTTGCGGAAAAAACTCTTGACAGCAGCGCAGCCTTATGATATAATTTCCTGTCCAGGGCAAAAAACCCCTTTTATGATACAGCAACAGACGCGAGCATAGTCCTACCTGTCCAGCCAAGCAGCAATGAGGCTGCGTGACGGGAGTTGGCGCTTGTGTCTCTTTTGCTGTCTTCCGAGCGTTGTGCTGAGTATTTAGAGTTTAACAGGAGCCACCAATTATGACTACAGCCATCCGCCCGCAGAACGCCCCTACGTTCTCACCCCGCACCGAGGAAGAGCAGTTCGCATCGGTAGGTCGCCGTAACTTCGGCAAGATACCCTCCGTCATGCCTATGCCTAACCTTATACAAATACAGGTAGACTCGTTCGACTGGTTCAAGAACCAGGGCTTACAAGAACTTTTCGAAGAGATCTCGCCTATCACTGACTTCACGGGCAAAAATATGGAACTGCGCTTCCTCGATTATCACTTCGGGGAGCCGCGCTACTCTGTGCTTGAGTGCCGCCAGCGCGACATGACCTATGCCGCCCCACTGCGCGTGCGTGTACAGCTACTTATAAAAGAAACGGGCGAAATAAAAGAATCAGAAATATTCATGGGCGATTTTCCGCTCATGACCGAAACCGGTACATTCGTCATCAACGGCGCTGAGCGCGTCGTGGTGTCGCAGCTTGTTCGCTCGCCGGGTGTTTACTTTACCGCAGCCGAGGATACGAACACAGGCCGCCAGCTTTTCGGGGCCAAGCTGATCCCTAATCGAGGTGCATGGCTTGAGTTTGAAAGCTCCAACAAAGATGTGCTGTCGGTCAAGGTAGACCGCAAGCGCAAAATCCCCGTGACCATCCTCCTCCGCTCTATCGGCTATGCTGAGGATGATCAGCTGATGGAGCTTTTCAAGAAAGCCAACAACAACCCCGACCACAACTATATCAAGTCAACTATAGACAAGGATAGCACTCACTCGCAGGAAGAGGCTGTAATCGAGTTTTACAAGAGGCTGCGCCCAGGCGATCCCCCTACCAAGGATAACGCTGAAAGCCTGCTCAACTCCCTTCTCTTCAACGCTCGCCGTTATGACCTGGCGAAGGTTGGCCGTTACAAGCTGAACAAACGCCTCGGCCTCGACGTAGACCTCGACAAGCGAACGCTTACCAAAGAAGACCTGCTCCGCATAGTCGAGCACATTATCGAGCTTAATAATCTGGAGCTTGACGCGACAAAGTTTGTCCGCCCTGACGATATTGACCACCTGGGCAACCGCCGCGTGCGCGCGGTAGGCGAGTTAATCCAGGCGCAGTTCCGCGTTGGCCTCCTTCGCATGGAGCGCGTGATCAAAGAGCGCATGTCTATCCAGGACCCAGAGACAGCATCGCCAGGCGCGCTGATCAACATCCGCCCTGTGGTGGCTGCCATGCGCGAGTTCTTCGGCGGCTCACAGCTTTCGCAGTTCATGGACCAGACGAACCCCCTCTCTGAGCTAAACCATAAACGCCGCCTCTCAGCCCTCGGCCCCGGCGGCCTCTCACGCGACCGTGCAGGTTTCGATGTGCGCGATGTGCATGAGAGCCACTACGGGCGCATCTGCCCGGTGGAGACGCCCGAAGGCCCAAACATCGGGCTCATCGGCTCGCTGGCGACCTATGCCCGCATCAATGAGTTCGGCTTCATAGAGACGCCTTACCGCCGCGTAGTTAACACCGTAAACAACGAAGCTGACGCTCTTGTCGGCCATATCTTGCGTGACGATATCGAAGACAAGTCTGGTAAGCCCATAGGCACGGCGGGCACCCTCATAACAGCGGAGCTGGCTAAAAAACTGGCTAAGACAGACCTTGCACGCATAAAGGTGAAGCCGAGGGTCACAGACGAGATCGTATATCTCTCAGCAGACGTGGAAGATAACTACGTTGTCGTGCAGGCAAATGCCCGCATAGATGAAACAGATCATTTCAAGGACCGCAGCGTGACGGTGCGCCACCACCAGCAGTTTCTCCAGGAGAATGTTGACCGTGTGGACTATATGGACGTATCGCCCAAGCAAGTGGTGTCGGTAGCGACGGCATTGATACCATTCCTGGAGCACGACGATGCAAACCGCGCCTTGATGGGCGCTAACATGCAGCGTCAAGCTGTGCCGTTACTCCTGCCGCGCTCGCCTATCGTGGGCACCGGCATAGAGTGGCAGGCAGCACGTGACTCCGGTCAGGTAGTGCTAGCACGCCAGCCGGGTGTGATCGCAAGCGCCGAAGCCAATCGCATTGTTGTCCGGGACGACGAAGGGCAAGAGCACGAGTACTTTATGCAGAAGTTCGTTCGCTCCAACCAGGACACCTGTATCAACCAGCGGCCCATCGTGGGCGCGGGCGACCGTGTCGCTTTGGGCGATGCCCTGGCCGACTCCTCGTCCACCGAGATGGGCGAACTTGCCCTCGGCCAGAATATCCTGGTGGCCTTCATGAGCTTTGAGGGAGGCAACTTCGAAGACGCTATCATAATCTCGCAGAGGCTCGTCCAGGACGATGTCTTTACATCTATTCACATTGAGAAATACGAGGTGGAAGCACGTGAGACAAAGCTGGGGCCTGAAGAGATAACCCGCGACATACCGAACGTCGGCGAAGACTCGCTAAAGAACCTGGACGAGCGCGGCATTATATATGTAGGCGCAGAAGTAACCGCCAACGACATCCTGGTCGGCAAGATCACCCCTAAAGGAGAGACCGAGCTTACCCCTGAGGAGCGCCTGCTGAGAGCTATTTTCGGCGAAAAGGCTCGTGAAGTAAAAGACACCTCGCTGAGAGTGCCTCACGGCGTTCGCGGCAAGGTGATTGACGTCAAAGTCTTCTCACGCGCCAGCAACGACGAGCTTCCCGCAGGCGTAAGCCAGATGGTGCGCGCCTCTATCGCGCAGAAGCGTAAGATCAGCGTGGGCGACAAAATGGCAGGACGCCACGGCAACAAAGGTGTTATATCGCGCATCCTTCCTCCAGAGGATATGCCTTTCCTGCCGGACGGAACACCTGTAGATATTATCCTCAACCCGCTCGGTGTGCCTCACCGTATGAACATCGGGCAGATTCTGGAGACACACCTCGGCTGGGCCGCTGAAAAGCTCGGCTACAAGGTTGCTACCCCAGTCTTCGACGGGGCAAGTGAAGAAGCTATTCACAATGAGCTAGAGCGCGCAGGATTGCCCCGCGACGGCAAGGTAGAACTGTATGATGGGCGCACCGGCGAAAAGTTCGACAATCCGGTGACTGTCGGGCAGATTTATATGCTCAAACTGGCCCACCTCGTTGAGGACAAGATCCACGCAAGGTCCACAGGCCCCTACAGCCTGGTAACCCAGCAGCCGCTGGGTGGTAAGGCGCAGTTCGGCGGGCAGCGCTTCGGTGAGATGGAAGTCTGGGCTTTGGAGGCCTACGGCGCTGCGCATACACTACAAGAAATGCTTACCGTCAAGTCCGATGACGTTATGGGCCGCGTGAAGACTTATGAGGCAATAGTCAAGGGCGAGAACATCATGGAAGCGGGGGTGCCCGAGTCGTTCAAGGTGCTTGTAAAAGAGCTACAGTCCCTTGGCCTGAACGTCGAAGTGCTGACACAGGACGATATGCCCGTCGCCCTTGCTGATGATGCTGCCGGTGATATGCTCTCCGAACTGGAAGGCATCAACCTGAGCGGCTTTGAGGCCGATGAGCGAGACCGCGTCTAAAGACAATTATGAATTATGAATTGTGCTATCCCCACTCACAATTCATAATTCCCGGAGGGGTAGATGTTAGAAGTAAACAATTTTAATGCGATACGAATAAGCCTGGCCTCGCCTGAGAAGATTAAAGAGTGGTCGCATGGCGAGGTGACCAAGCCTGAGACTATCAATTATCGCACGCTCAAGCCTGAGCGCGACGGCCTTTTCTGCGAGCGGATCTTTGGCCCACAGAAGGACTGGGAATGCTATTGCGGCAAATATAAGAGAGTTCGTTATAAAGGTACGATTTGTGACAAGTGCGGCGTAGAGGTGACACGGTCCCGTGTGCGGCGCGAGCGCATGGGCCACATTGAGCTTGCATCGCCCGTGTCGCACATCTGGTATGTAAAAGGCACGCCGTCCCGCCTCGGCTTGCTGCTCGACATCTCGCCGCGCAACCTTGAGCGAGTGCTTTACTTCGCCACGTACATCGTCACAAAAGTAAACGAAGATGAGCGCCAGCTTCAGGTAGAGCGAGTGCAAGCTGACGCCGAAAAGCGCATCAACGACATAATCGAGAAGACACAAGCTCGCATCACCGATTTGCAGTCGGGCCTTCAGGAAGAGATAGCCGAGATCCAGGCGAGCGACAAAGAGAGCCGCGCCGAACTGGATGCAGCTCTCAAGGCTGCCAAAAAGGAAGCAGGCTCACAGATGCGCGCCATCGAGCGCCAGCTAAAGAAGCAGCTGGGCCAGACGCTGGCCGAGGATATATACCTCCAAGGCTCTAACACAGTCGTAGCCTCGGCGGGCGAAGTGGCAAGCGATGAGACAATAGCCCGCCTCAAGCAGGTTGCCGAAGAGCACCTCGCTGATGCGCAGGAAGATATCCGCCGCCAGAGCCAGCACTCGCAGGACATCGCAGGCGCTACACGCGACCAGCGTTCTTATGTGGCTATACAGGAGAGTGAGCAGATTCAGGCGCGCGCCAACCGCGAAATCGAAGAGGTGCGCCGCCACGTAGAAGAGCGGATAGACCAGTTGGAGAAGATAGCCCTTCATGAGCTTATAACTGAGCAGACTTACCGTGAAGTAACCGATTTGTTCCCTGGCGTTTTCCGCGCCGGGATGGGCGCGGAAGCTATCCTTGATATAGTTGGCAAGCTCGACCTGGATAACCTGGCAAACGAGCTGCGCCACGAGTTCCAATCGGTGGGCGGTCAGCGCCGCAAGAAGGCGGCCAAGAGGCTGCGCGTCGTTGAGGCGTTCCGCAAATCGGAGAATCACCCTGCCTGGATGATGTTCACCGCATTGCCGGTTATCCCGCCCGACCTGCGCCCGATGGTGCAGCTTGATGGTGGGCGCTTCGCAACCTCCGACCTGAACGACCTTTACCGCCGCGTCATCAACCGCAACAATCGCCTCAAAAGGCTGTTGGAGCTAGGCGCGCCAGAGATCATCATCCGCAATGAGAAGCGTATGCTTCAAGAGTCTGTGGATGCCCTGATTGACAACGGTCGGCGTGGACGCGTAGTGTCCGGCTCAGGCAAGCACCGCCTGAAATCTTTGAGCGATATGCTCAAGGGCAAGCAAGGGCGCTTCCGTCAGAACTTGCTCGGCAAGCGCGTGGACTACTCGGGCCGCTCGGTTATCGTAGTTGGGCCTGAGCTAAAACTGCACCAGTGCGGCCTTCCGAAGAAGATGGCGCTGGAGCTATTCAAGCCTTTCGTGATGCGCCGCCTGGTTTCTCAAGGTCTGGCTCACAACATAAAGAGCGCAAAGCGTATCGTAGAGCGCGTCAGGCCGGAAGTGTGGGACGTGCTGGAAGAGGTTATCAAGGATTACCTTGTGCTTCTTAATCGCGCACCGTCGCTCCACAGGCTCTCAATCCAGGCTTTCGAGGCCGTGCTGATCGAAGGCTCGGCCATCCACCTGCACCCGCTCGTCTGCTCGGCCTTCAACGCCGACTTCGACGGTGACCAGATGGCTGTACATGTGCCCCTCTCATCAGCCGCACAACGCGAGGCACGCGAGAGGATGCTCTCAGTCTACAACATGCTGTCGCCCGCCAACGGCGACCCAATCGTATCGCCGTCGCAGGACATAGTCCTCGGGTGCTACTATATGACCGTGAGACGCCCAGGCACCGACGGTGAAGGTAAGGCGTTCTCATCGCGTGACGAGGCTATTCTGGCCTACAACAGCGGTGTGATCAATCTGCAAGCGCCTATCTTCGTGCGTATGCCCCGCCCCAACGGCAAAAACGAGCTGCTTGATACTACGGCGGGGCGGCTGATATTCAACGAAGTAGTTGACCGTTACAATGACAGACTGCCCGCAGAGGAGCAGATTGCTTACCGCAACCAGGCGATGGAGAAAGGCGCGCTACGTTCCCTTATGGGCGAGTGCCACCGCAAGCTGGGCGCAATCTGGAGCGCGGAGATAGCCGACGCATTCAAGAGGCTGGGCTTCCGCTTCGCCACCAAGTCGGGCATGTCGGTGGCGGTAGCCGACATAGAAATGCCCGCCAACAAAGCGCAAATGCTTGAGAAATCGGACGCCGAGGTAGAGCAGATCGAGCACGCTCACCGCCGGGGCCTGATTACCGAGCAAGAGCGATATGAAACCGTTATCCGAATCTGGAATGAGACGACTGATGCCCTTACCAACGAGCTAGAGAAGGTAATGGACCCCTACGGCCTTATCTCTACGCTCGCAAACTCAGGCGCGACCAAGGCTCGTTTCAAGCAGATACGCCAGTTGGCGGCAATGCGCGGCTTGATAGCCGACCCATCAGGGCGCATCATTGACCTGCCTATCCGCTCCAACTTCCGCGAGGGCCTGACGGTGCTCGAATACTTTGTCTCCACGCACGGTGGCCGCAAAGGTCTTGCAGACACCGCGCTTCGTACAGCAGACGCTGGTTACCTTACGCGGCGCCTGGTAGATGTAGCCCAGGATGTGATTGTGCTCTCTAACGACTGCGGCGCCACCTCCGGTATCTGGCTCTCGTGGCCCCAGAACAAAGACGTGGCGGACACCATGGCTTCACGGGTAATAGGCCGTTTCGCAGGCCAGCCAATCACCCACCCGCTGACCGGCGAGATCATACTCGATGCCAACGAGGAAATCACCGAAGAGGTGATGCACATGGTTACAGCGGCTGTAGAAGAGTGGCTCGCACCACGGCGCGAGGAATTGGCAAAATCCGGCAAGAGTATAGATGAGCAAGAGAGGCTATTAGCAGAGGAGCGCGCTAACTACCAGATCAATGTACGCTCACCTCTATTGTGCGAGATGGACTACGGTGTTTGCCAGCTTTGCTATGGCCGTTCACTGCACAACAACAAAATCGTAGATATGGGCGAGGCTGTAGGTATCATAGCCGCGCAGTCCATTGGCGAGCCGGGCACACAACTGACACTGCGAACGTTCCACACAGGAGGCGTGGCTTCCAGCGAGGACATCACACAGGGTCTGCCACGTGTGGAAGAACTTTTTGAAGCACGTGTGCCCAAGGGCCAGGCAATACTTGCGGAGATAGACGGCGTCGTCGAAATCATCCGCGAGGACGAAGGCGGCAAGAAGATAAGGCTAACTCATAGCGACGTTTACGACGATGACTACCCGCTACCCAGAAACCATGAGCTACTTGTGGCTGAGGGCGACATGGTCGCCGAAGGCGATCCACTCTTCCGCTCGCCACTCAAAGGTCATGAGGACGATGTAACGCTGGCTCGCGTGCCTGGCCGCGTGATAGTGGAGAGCAAAAAGAAACTTGTAATCCGAGCAGAAGAGCAAGAGCAGCGCGAACACCTGCTGCCCCACAACGCCCAGTTTGAGGTATCCGAGGGCGAGCATGTGAACGCTGGTCAGCCTCTGACTCGTGGCGCGCAGAACCCGCAGGAAATCCTGCACATCCTCGGTCGCGAGGCAGTGCAGCGATACCTGGTGGACGAAGTGCAGCGTGTTTATCGCTCACAAGGTGTAAACGTGAACGACAAGCATATTGAGGTTATCGTGCGGCAAATGCTCCGCAAGGTCCGTATTGATATGCCAGGTGACACCGAGCTTCTGCCCGGTGAGATGGTAGAGCGCTTCGTACTCACCGAGGTGAACGCACGTGCCATAGCGGCGGGCGGCGAAGCGGCTATGGCAACGCCTGTGCTGCTAGGCATCACCAAGGCATCGCTCTCGACGGACTCTTTCCTCTCGGCGGCTTCCTTCCAGGAGACCACACGAGTGCTGACCGAGGCGGCCATAAACGGCCAGGTTGACAGGTTGCGAGGACTGAAAGAGAACGTGATCATCGGCAAGCTAATCCCTGCCGGGTCGGGTGCGCGCTTCGGCCTTCAGCCCGACTTCGACATGGTAGCCCAGGGTGAGAACATAGACACCTACCTCAGCGCGACTGATTCTCTCAGCGCGTATGAAGGAGAGAATGCTCCTGGGCTTGGAGCGGGGTTGGAGATAGCTGAAGGCTTCACCGAGGCTACTCCTGCCTACCCTCTGGAGCTGGACGGCGATGGTAACGGCTTTGCCTCCATGCCTGGCTTCGCACCTTTACCGGACGGAGTTGAAACTTCCGCCGAGTTGACCGCAGCCTTGCTGGAACCCGAAGCAGACCTTGAAGCTGATGAGGATGTGGCAGAGGCTGCCAAAGACGATGCAGAGCAAAGAGAAGTTACGTCGCTAGGCGAGCCTGAACCAAGCCCTCTGGACTTCCTCAACGAGCATGGCACAACCTTCGACCCTGATGAAAGCGTCAGCAGCGAGGAAGAAGCTTAAGCGATATGTCGCCCGGGCTTCACATTTCTGACCCGATTATGGGCGGAAATCAAGAACAGCTAAGCTTGAAACAAAGACACAGCCCAAGAACGGGCTGTGTCTTTGTTTCAACGTAACTACTCAGCCTGGGAGGGCAGGCATGAGGGGAGGACCGATGAAGAGTT
>JADEYI010000556.1_pt1 | contig 47895 bp, 39 predicted proteins | sample 8542331 | NCBI WGS metagenome assembly JADEYI01 (sample SAMN16510988, study PRJNA670497) | mine drainage metagenome | isolation source: biofilm near Copperflume 1 | place: Germany: Marsberg coppermine Kilianstollen | collected 2018-02 | reverse complement strand
CCCTCCACCGCTGCCACCGCCCACGCCCGCCCCTCCGATCCCCCCCATGGCCGCGCCCCACCCGCCCGTGGCCGCAGCGCCCGTTTCTGCTCCATCGCCACCTCCGCCGCCCCCACCGGCCCCATCTCCTCCGCCGCCGCCCCCGCCGCCAATGACAACGGCATCCGCACCACCCTCGCCGCCGGTGACGGCTCCGTCCCCACCGCTCCCGTCCACCGGGGCGCCGCCCCCGCCCCCGCCCGGGCCAGGGACCCCGATCTGGCAGACGGCGCTCGACCCGATGCCCGAGGGAACGGCCTGGGACAATCCTCCGCTGGGACAGGCGGAGGTCGCCGGGAGCGAGCCAGCCACCAAGAAGGGCCGGGGGAGACGCCGGAACCGCTCATCGGACGCGGCGTTCACCGCCCCTCCCGGTGCCCCGGCCCCACCACCACCGCCACCCCAGGCTCCGCAAGCACCGCCGCCTCCCCTGGCGCAGGTGCCACCGGCTATGCCGCCGATGCAGCAGCCGCCACCGCCCCTGCAACAGCAGCCATTGCAACAGCCTCCGCCTCCGCCGCCGCACGCCGAGTATGCGCCCCCACCACCCGCGGCGAAGCCGATCGACCCGGGTTCCCCGGCGCCGCCCCTCCCGCCTCCTCCTGAGGGTGTGGGAGCGTTCAGCACCCAGGGTGCGGCCGTATGGAGGCCAGCCATTGATCCGCTCACGGGCGAAGCACGGTGGGACGAGGCGTACACCCCAACGGATCCCTACCCGCCGGTCCCGAGCCCGCCGCCCACAACCTGGCGTGGGCGCCGGCGGGCCAAGGCAGCCGCAGCGGCGGCGGCGGCCGCAGCCACCACCGCTGCAGCCACGACCGGAACGCTCGGCGCGCCAGGAGCGGCGGCACCGGACCTGGGCACCACACTCGACGCGCCCCGGCCTCAACCCGAGGCCGACGCCCCTTGGCCCGCCAGCGATCCCCTGGCTGCCCTCCCGGCCGACTGGGCGGGCGGTGGCCAACCGCCCGCCGGCCCAGGGGACGAGGCGGGACCTCTCGAGCCCGACCACAAGCCGGCATCGAGGAACAACCGGACCGTGCTCATCCTGTCGCTGATTCTCGTCCTCGTGATCGGGGGCATCGTGTACATCCTCGTCAGGCCCAAAAACACCACCACGACGGCCACGACGGCCCCGACGCTGACGCCCACCTCCAGCCCCTCGCCGGTCGCTGCCGACGCCGCCCTCGCCGCGTCCATCAACTTGAGGCTGACCGATCTCCCGACCGGATGGAGTACCAGCACCGCCACCGGACAGGTGGCCCGGCCACCCGTCGCGCCGGCGGCCGCGCAAGTCAGAGCCGACCGGCTGCTGGCGTCCTGCGTGGGGGTGGACTACGCCACCGTGGCCGGCTTGTTCGGTGGGTCCGTCATACCCGGTCAGACCGACTCGGCCCGATCACCGAAGTTCCAGAGTCCCTCGGACGCCAACATCCAGATGTACTCCGCCACCGCGGTGATGGGCACGGCGGCCAGGGCGCAGTCGTTGACCCTCCCGTTCGCCAATCCGAACTTCGTCAACTGCTTCGGCGAGTACCAGACGGCGCTGGTGTCGGCTGCGGTGCCCGGTGCCACGGCCACAGTCCAAGTGGTGTCCTTGGCCGCGCCGGCGGGGGTCAAGTCGTTCGGCTACCTGACCAACCTGACCATCCCCAATCAGGCGAATCAGGTCGTCGGTGAAGCGTTCATGGTGGGCGGAAGAATTGAGTCCCGGTTGGAGCCCACCACCGGTGGCCCGGCTGTTCCCTCTGACGCCTTCGACTCCGCCTACAACGCCATCGCCGGGCGGATTGCCGCGGCCCGCAACAACTGAGGTCCCCGATGTCGGCGGGCGGCCCCGGCCGGATGGCCACGCCCTCGGTCAGGCGCCCTCGGGTGCCATGCGGGCGATGAGGGCGAGCGCACGGTAGGCGGCTTCGGCCGGACCGGTCTCGTCCGGTCGGAGCAGGTTGGCCATGATCCGCAGGATCCAGCTCATCAGGGACTCGGAGCGCATGCCCGTCCCCACGCACAGCCTCATCAACTCAGGACGGCTGATGACCCGGATGAAGGCCCGAGCCACCCGGAAGTAGAGCCCGTAGGCGTCCTCAAGACGCGCCTCGTACCTCTGCAGCGCCTCGGCGCCGTCGCCACAGAGCGCTTCGCCCACTGCCGCCGCCGCCATCCGGCCGGTCTCATAGCCGTAGGCGATGCCCTCGCCGTTGAAGGGGTTGATCGACGCGGCGGCATCACCCACCACCAAGGTGGTGGCCCCGACCCTGGGACCGACGGCCAGTCCCATGGGCAACTTGCCTCCGGTGGGCGGGCCGAGACAGGTTGACGGCGAGAGCTCCCACTCGCCGGGTGCCCCGGCCACGAAGTGGTCCATCAGGGTGGAGGTGTTCACGCCCTTCCAGCGCCGGTCGGTCGACAGCAGGCCCACGCCGACGTTGACCCGCCCGTCTCCCAGCGGGAAGATCCACCCGTACCCGGGAACGACCTCGCCGTCGCCGTCGCGGATGTCGAGATGGGATTCGATGAACGGCTGGTCGTGTCCGGGCGAGGTGTAGTACCCGCGCAGTGCCATCCCCATCGGTTGGCCGCGATCTCTGGCCGTCCCCAGGGCCCGGCCGAATCGCGAGTTGGCCCCGTCGGCCACCACCACGTACTTGGCGCGCACGGAGCGCGTGGCGCCTGTGGACTTCTCCTGCACCACCGCGCCCACGCAGCTGGCCAGCCGACCGGGTCCGACCGGCGAGCCGCGGTCCTCGAGGATTGGTTCGATGGCCTCGGTTCCCTGCCACACGGTGGCCCCGGCCTTCACGGCCCGCTCGTTGACGATGGCATCGAGGTCGTGCCGGGTGATGACATAGCCGTAGGAGGGAAAGGTCGGGTGCTCGGGCCAGGGTAGGTCGAGCACCTTGCCGAAGGCGTGGGCCCGCAGGCCGGTGTAGCGGTGGGCGCCGGCCAGCGCTCCTTCGATGCCCATGTCGGCGATCTGGCGCACCGATCGGGGCGTCAGCCCGTCGCCGCACGTCTTCTCGCGTGGGAAGACCTTCTTCTCCACCAGGGCCACGTCCCAGCCCGCCTCGGCCAGCCAGTAGGCACAGGAGGAGCCCGAGGGACCGCCTCCGACCACCAGTACATCGTGGAGTCGGTCGGGATCACCGGCGGCGGGCACCGTGCCCGGGGCCTCCAGGGGCCCAACGGGGCGAGAGGTGGTGGGGGAGCTCACGGGCCCAATGCTAGGTGCGGTTCGAGGGCGCCGGGCATAGCGGGCGGAGCCTCCCCATGACCGGGTATCCGGGCCTCCTCCGATGTGCTTACTCGCAGGACTGCGTGGTAAAAACAAGTTCCTGTGGACGATTACCTGCCAATTCTGGTCCTCCTGATCCTCGGCTTCCTGTTCGCAGCCCTCTCGTTCGTGGCCTCGGGGCTCCTGGCCCCGAAGAAGCGGCCCACGGCGGCAAAGACCGCTCCGTACGAGTGCGGCATCGTCCCCGGCATCGAGCCGCCGACCCGGTTCCCGGTGCGCTTCTACCTGATCGCCATGATCTTCATCATCTTCGACATCGAGATCGTCTTCCTGTACCCATGGGCGGTGATCTTCCGCCAGCTCCGCTCGTTCGGCCTGGTGGAGGTGCTGGTCTTCGCCTTGGTGGTCTTCATCTCGTTCATGTTCCTGATCAGTAACGGTGCGCTCAGCTGGGGCCCGGCCAAACGGCTGGTGGGCGCCATGCCGTCGCGCACCTCCGAGTCGACCATCGCCCGCATCAGCGCCGGACCGGGGGGTCCCGGCGGATCGACCCGTCACACGGGCGCCTCGTCGCCGACCGATCCCGCTGCGCCCGTCATCACCGATCCCGACGCCCCGACGACCGGAGAGCCGGCCCCAGCGCCGACCGGACCCGGCCGAGCCGCTTAGAACGGAAGGCGGCCGACCATGGGTCTGGAGGATCTTCAGCACAATTTCCTCACCGGACGGCTGGAGGATCTGGTCAAGTGGGCGCGGACCTACTCGATGTGGCCGGCCACCTTCGGGTTGGCATGCTGCGCCATCGAGATGATGTCGGTGGGCGCCGCCGACTTCGACCTGGCCCGTTTCGGGATGGAGGTCTTCCGTGCCTCGCCGAGGCAGGCCGACCTCATGATCGTCGCCGGTCGGGTGTCGCAGAAGATGGCGCCCGTGCTCCGCCAGGTCTACGACCAGATGATGGAGCCCAAGTGGGTGCTGTCGATGGGCGTCTGCGCCAGCACCGGCGGCATGTTCAACAACTACGCCATCGTCCAGGGCGTGGATCAGATCGTGCCGGTCGATGTGTACGCCCCAGGGTGCCCCCCGACCCCCGAGACCCTCATGCACGCCATCCTCACCCTCCACGAGAAGGTGCGGACCAACGACATCACCCACCGTGGGCCCGCCCTGGACGCGGGCGCCGTCAGCCTGGCCGACGATCAGGGCGGCGATACCGACGACGGCCGCACCGGTGGTGACGAGACGACGTCGGGGTGGACCCCGGACCGACCAGATGCCGTGCACCTGGGCACCCCCAAGCGCAACCCGGTGATCGCCCGCAGCGTGGGTGAGCCGTTGTGACCGTGGCCGGCGGAGCCGAGGTGGCCGACGCGCCCCGGGACGTGAGCGAGGCGGGCGGAGGCTCCTCGCGGGTACCCGGCCGACCTCCACAGGAGGTCGTCTTCCCCACCCGCCAGCAGTACGTGGCCGTCGTGAGGGAGTACCGCCAGAGCGGGTTCGAGATGTGCGCCGACCTGTGTGCCGTTGATTACCTCGCCCATCCGGACCGCCGCCTCCCCGAGGGGGTCGATCCCGAGCGGTTCGAAGTGGTGGTGAACCTGCTCTCGCTCAGTCAGGCCCGTCGGGTGCGGATACGGGTACAGGTCCCCGAAGCCGATTGTGTGGCCCCGTCGCTCTTCGACCAGTATCCGGGTGTCGAGGCCATGGAGCGGGAGGCGTACGACCTATTCGGCGTGGTCTTCGACGGCCACCCGGACATGACCCGGATCCTCATGCCCGAGGACTGGGAGGGCCATCCCCTCCGCAAGGACTACGGGGTTGGTCGCGTGCCGGTCCAGTTCAAGGAAGCACCCGGGCCGCGATGAGCGATGTGACGGCAACTCCCCGGGCCGGCGATGCCGCTGCGTCCGAGCCCCATCCCGACACCGTGCTGGATCCGCCTGTCTCGGGCGACGAATTCCTGAGCCGCGGCGCCGGGGGCGAGGCCAAGGGACTCAGGGCCGAGACCTCGGAGGGCGTCCAGGAGCTGTCGGGCCGCTCGGAGACCGATGCGGGGGAGCTGCGCCGCGAGGTCGGAGCCGTCCTCCGGCTCCCCGAGGGCGTGGCCGTCGACCCGTCGGACATCGACATCGAGCGGTCCGACGACGAGACCATGATCATCAACATGGGGCCCCAGCACCCCTCCACCCACGGCGTGCTCCGCCTGATGCTCGAGCTCGACGGTGAGACGGTGCTCAGGACCAAACCGGTCATCGGCTACTTGCACACGGGCATGGAGAAGACGGCGGAGGAGCTCACCTACGTCCAGGGATCGACCAACGTCACACGCATGGACTACCTGGCCCCGCTCCACAACGAGTTGGTGCTGTCGCTGGCCGTCGAAGCGCTCCTGGGGGTGGAGATGCCTCCGCGTTCGGACTGGATCCGCATGTTGCTGGTCGAGCTGAACCGGGTGTCCTCCCACCTCATGTGGATGGCCACCAACGGGATGGACCTCGGATCGACGTCGATGATGATCTACGGGTTCCGCGAGCGCGAGATGGTCCTGGCCTTCTTCGAGAAGGCCACGGGGCTCCGGATGAACCACAACTTCATCCGGCCGGGAGGAACCGCCGCCGACCTGCCCGATGGATGGGAGGACGACGTCACCGTCATCTGCGACACGGTGATGTCGCGGACCGACGAGTACGACGAGCTGCTCACCGGGCAGCCGGTGTTCCGCCAACGGCAGGAGGCGGTGGGCGCCCTCTCGGCCGAGGAGGCGCTGGCACTCAGTCTCACCGGTCCGGTCCTGCGGTCGACGGGAGTGCCGTGGGATCTCCGCCGGTCCATGCCCTACCTCCGCTACGACGAGGTGGAGTTCGACGTGATCGTCGGGACCTATGGCGACAACTTCGACCGCTACTCGATCCGACTGAACGAGATCCGCGAGTCGGTGAGGATCATCCGGCAGATCGTGGAGAAGATGCCGGCCGGCGACTACCGGGTGCAGGACAAGAAGGTGACGCCGCCGCCGCGGGCCCGGATCGACGAATCGATGGAAGCGCTCATTCACCACTTCAAGGTGTTCACCGAGGGCTTCAAGGTCCCCGAGGGCGAGGTCTACGTGGCCGTCGAGTCCCCCAGGGGCGAGCTCGGTTGCTATCTGGTGTCGGACGGATCGCCCAAGCCCTACCGGATGCACATCCGGGGGCCGAGCTTCGTCAATCTGCAGGGCCTCCCCCTCATGATGCGCGGCGGGCTGGTGGCCGACGCCGTGGCGGTCTGCTCGACGATCGACCCGGTGATGGGGGAGGTGGATCGATGAGTGCGGAGGCCGGCACCCCCATCGGGAGCCCCCGGCGTGACCGCGGCTCCGACGCGTTGGCGATCCGCCATCTGTCGACGGACACGTTGGATCAGGCCCGCCAGGTCATCTCCCTGTACCCGGAACCCCGGTCCGCGTTCATCCCCCTCTGCCACCTGGCCCAGCAACAGGACGGATGGCTCACGCCCGAGGCCATGAGGGACATCGCCGGGCTGGTCGGCGTCACCCCGGCCGAAGTGCTCGGCACCGCCTCGTTCTACGACATGTTGCACACCGAGCCGGTGGGCCGCCATGTGGTGGCGGTGTGCACCAATATCGCCTGCCTGCTCAACGGGGCGGCAGAGCTGCTGGAGCACGCCGAGGCATCCCTGGGGGTGAACGCCGGCGGCACCACGGGGGACGGGAGCGTCACGCTCGAAGAGGCCGAGTGCCTGGCGGACTGCGACCAGGCGCCGTGCGTGCAGGTGAACCACCGCTTCGTCGGCGCCCAGACCCCGGCCTCGTTCGATCAGCTGATCTCCGAGCTGCGCACGGGGGCCCGCTCGGAGGACATCCCCCACCACGGCACCTTGGTCCGGGTGCGTCGCAGCACCGGGCTGCAGGCGGATCCCTCCCTTGTGGCGGCGGAGCGGGCGGCCATGGCCGAGGCCCAGGCCCGACGGACTGAAGCGGCGGAGGCCGCCAAGACTGCCCCTGACGGCGCCAGGGGAAGCTCCTAGTGGCCGTCACCGAGGCACCGAAGATCATCACCGGCCGACTGGGGTATCCCGACTCGCACACCCTCGAGCGGTCCCTGGCCACCGGCGGCTACGACGGGCTCCGCCGGGCCTTGACCATGACGCCGGAGGCGGTGGCGCACGAGGTGGACACCGCCAGCCTGCTGGGCCGGGGGGGAGCGGGCTTCCCCGCCGGGCGCAAATGGGCCATGTTGCGCAAGAACCCGGTGACCTATCTGGTGGTCAACGGGGACGAGAGCGAGCCGGCCACCTTCAAGGACCACCTGCTCATCGAGCGGGACCCCCACCAGCTCATCGAGGGCGTCCTCATTGCTGCCTTCGCCCTCCAGGTCACTCAGGTGTTCATCTTCGTGCGCGGCGAGTTCGCCCTCGGCCTCGAGCGGGTGCAGGCAGCCCTCAACGACGCCTACGCCTACGGGGCCGTGGGTGCCGACATCTTCGGTTCGGGCTTCTCGGTCGACATCGTCGTGCATCCGGGCGCCGGCGCCTACATCTGCGGCGAAGAGACCGCGCTGTTGGAGTCGCTGGAGGGCAAGCGCGGGTTCCCCCGCATCAAGCCCCCGTTCTTCCCGGCCGCCATCGGCCTCTACGGCGAGCCCACCGTGGTCAACAACGTAGAGACCATGTCCAACCTCCCGTGGATCGTGCTCAACGGTGGCGCCGCGTTTGCCGCGCTCGGAGAGGGTCGGTCCACCGGCACCCGGCTGTTCGCCCTGGCCGGGCACGTCAACCACCCGGGGGTGTTCGAGCTCGAGATGGTCAAGACCACCTTCCACGACCTCATCCACGCGCCGGTGCTGGGCGGCGGCATCCCCCACGGCCGGGCGCTGAAAGCCTTCATCCCCGGCGGCGTGTCAGCACCGTGGTTCGGACCGGACCAGGTCGACCTTCCCCTGGGCCAGGATGAGGTGGGCGCGGCCGGCTCCATGCTGGGCTCGGGATCGGTGGTGGTCATGGACGACCACACCTGCCCGGTGCGGGCCTCGTGGCGGATCACCAAGTTCTTCGCCCGTGAGTCGTGCGGGCAGTGCACCCCGTGTCGCGAGGGCTCGGGTTGGCTCGAGCGGATCATGGCCCGCATCGAGACGGGCTACGGCCGCGAGCAGGACCTCGACCTCCTCCTCGATGCGTGCGACAACATCGCCCCCGGCCTGTCCTGGCCTCCCCAGCAGACCACCATCTGCGTGCTCGGCCCCTCCATTCCCTCATCGATCGTCTCCGCCATCGAAATGTTCCGCGACGAGTTCCTCGTGCACATCAAAGACGAAGGCTGCCCCTATGAGTGAGCGGACGACGGCTTCCCCCGGCAGCTCTTCCCCCGACACCGGCCCGTCGGCGGCCACCGGCGTCGAGGGCGCGCCGGTCGAGACGGTGACCTTCACCCTCGACGGGCGCGAGGTCACCGCCCGCAAGGGGGAGATGCTCATCGCCGCGGCCGAGCGGGCGGGCACCTTCATCCCCCGGTTCTGCTATCACCCCCGGATGAAGTCGGTGGGTGTCTGCCGGATGTGCCTGGTCGAGGTCAGCTCACCCCGGGGCGCCTCCCTGCAGCCCAGCTGCTTCATCGAGGCGCAGGCGGGAGCGTCCGTGGTCACCGACTCCGACAAGGTCAAGAAGGCTCAGGACGGCGTCCTCGAATTCCTGCTGATCAACCACCCGCTCGACTGCCCGGTGTGCGACAAGGGCGGGGAGTGCCCCCTCCAGGATCAGACCCTGGCCTACGGCCCGGGCGAGTCGCGTTTCGTCGAGGAGAAGCGTCACTTCGAGAAGCCAATCGCCATCTCCGAGCTGGTGCTGCTCGACCGGGAGCGCTGCATCCAGTGCAGCCGGTGCACGCGCTTCGCCGACGAGGTGGCGGGCGAGGCCCAGATCGACTTCATCGGGCGGGCGGAGGCTCTCGAGGTGAACACGTTCCCCGAGCTCCCCTTCACCTCGTACTTCTCGGGCAACACCGTGCAGATCTGCCCGGTCGGAGCGCTCACCGCCGTGCCCTACCGGTTCGCCGCCCGCCCGTGGGACTTGGACCAGGTCGAGTCGACCTGCACGACCTGTGCGGTGGGGTGCCGGGTGGCGGTGCAGTCCTCGTCCAACCGGGCCACCCGCCTACTCGGCATCGATGCCGACCCGGTCAACCACGGATGGCTGTGCGACAAGGGCCGTTTCGCCTTCGAGGCGGTCAACGCGGAGGACCGACTGACCGAGCCCCTCGTCCGCAAGGACGGCGCCCTGGTGCCGGTCTCGTGGTACGAGGCCCTCCGTGCCGCGGCCAGCGGCCTGAAGGCCGCCACGTCCAAGGACGGCGCCGAGGCCGTCGGCGTGATCGGAGGGGCGCGCCTGACCAACGAAGGCGCCTACGCCTGGGCCAAGCTGGCCAAGGGGGTCCTGGGCACCGATTCGGTCGACGCCCAGATGGGGGACGGGCTTCCCGCCGAGGTGGCCCTCGGCCTGCCGCGGGCCACCATCGACCAGACGGCTGCCGCCGACACGGTGATCGTCCTCGCCGGCGACCTGCGCGAGGAGCTTCCGATCCTCTTCCTCCGGCTGCGTTCGGCCATTGTCGACCGGGGCCTGTCGCTGGTCGAGCTCTCACCCCGAGCCACCGCGCTCACGCCCTACGCCGAGGCCTCCCTTCGCTACGGCCCTGGCGGGGCCGTCGACCTGGCCCGGGCTGTGGTCGATGACGCCGCCGTCGCCCCGGCCCCGGCCGACCCGGATGCTCTGGTCACGGCTCGCCGCCTGGCCGGCGCCGGAGACGTGGTCGTGATCGTCGGCCGTCCCTCGCTGGCCGAGGACGGCGTGCTGGTGGCCGAGGCCGCCCAGGTGCTGGCTCGCGCCTTGCCCGCCGCCCGCTTCCTGCCCGCGTTGCGGAGGGGCAATGTCCACGGGGCCCTCGACATGGGCATGGCCCCGGGCCTGCTGCCCGGGCGGGTGACCCTCGACGCCGGGCGGGAGTGGTTCGCTCACGCCTGGGGATCGGTGCCGGCGGAGCGGGGGCGCGACACGGCGGCCATGCTGGCGGCGGCGGCGGCGGCGGACGAGCCGGCGGACGGCCCCCGCCTACGGGCGCTGGTGGTGCTCGGGGCCGACCCTCTCACCGATTTTCCGGATCGCCGCCTGGCTGAGCGCGCTCTCGAGGGCGCCGACTTCGTGGTGTCGGTGGCGTCATCGCCGGGGCCCGTCACCGAGCGCGCCGACGTGGTGCTCCCCGCTGCCGAGGCTCACGAGCGGCCCGGGACCACCACCAACATCGAGGGGCGCATCAGCCGGCTGGGCCAGAAGTTGGTGAGCCCCGGGCAGTCGTGGCCGGACTGGATGATCGCCTCCGAGCTGGCCATGCATCTCGACGGCGACCTGGGGCTCGAATCGGTGGCCGCCGTCTGGGACGAGGTGGAGCGCCTGGCACCGGCCTACCGGGGCATCTCCCGGGCCGTGCTGGACTCGCCCGGGGCCGCCGACGGAGTGGTGGCCCCGGTGCCGACCAGTGGGGTGTCGATCAGCCGCCGCGCGCCGGCAGCCCCGCTGGACCCGATCGCCTTCCCGGGCGTGGAGTCGGTGGAGCGCCAGGGGGCACCGCCGCGAGCCGGACTGGCCGGGACCCCGACCGCGGGGCACGCCGCCCTGTCGGGGGCGGGGTCCAACGCCCACGACGGCGACCCGGTGCGGCCGGCCGTGCTCGCCGGCCCCGTCGATCTGGCCGTGCCGTCCGTCCCCCCGAGCGACCGCTACTCCATGCGCCTGGTGGCCGCCCGCTCGCTCTACGACCTCGGTGAGGCGGTGAGCGCGGTGCCGGCGCTGGCCGGTCTCGTCGGCACGGCCCCGCTACGCGTGCATCCCCTCGACCTCGACGAACTCGGGATACCCGCAGGCGGCTCGGTCCGGATCCGCACGGCCAGCGCCTCGGCAGTGCTGACGGCCGTGGCCGACGCCTCGTTGCCGCGCCGGGCGGTGGCCGCCGACTTCAACGTCCCGCTGGACCAGGGCACGATCGCCGATCTCATCGAGGTTGGCGCCCCGGTGGTCGAACTGCGGATGGAGTCCCCGTGAGCGCGCTGGTGTCGGCCCTCTACCCCCTGTTGGCCACCGGTGACCCCCTCTACAGCAACGGCGCCGGCTGGGTGGTGCTGCTCATCGTGCTCATCAAGGTGCTGGTGGTGTTCGCCGCCCTGATGGTGTCGGTGATGTTGATGATCTGGTTCGAGCGCAAGGTCATCTCGGACATGCAGAGCCGCATCGGCCCCAACCGGGCCGGGCCGTTCGGCATCGCCCAGACCCTGGCCGACGGCATCAAGCTGTTCTTCAAGGAAGACCTGCTTCCCGACCAGGCGGACCGGTTCGTCTTCAAGCTGGCGCCGTACCTCACCATCATCCCGGCCTTCCTCGCCTTCGCCATCGTGCCCATCGGCGGCGAGGTGACCGTCGCCGGCCACACCTTCGAGCTCCAGTTGGCCGATCCGCCCATGGGCATCCTTTTCCTGTTGGCCATGTCCTCGATCGGTGTCTACGGGATCATGCTGGCCGGTTGGTCGTCCGGCTCGAAGTACCCGCTGCTGGGCTCGGTGCGGGCCTCGGCCCAGATGATCTCGTACGAGGCCGCCCTGGGCATGACGGTGGTGACGGTGGTGCTCATCTCCGGCTCGCTGAGCACCCGAAGCATCGTGAATGCCCAGGCCGGCCACCTGTGGCAGTGGAACGCCATCCGGTTGGCCGTGGTCCCCTTCGTCATCTTCTTCATCGCCGTGGTGGCGGAGACCAACCGGCCCCCGTTCGACCTGGTGGAGGCGGACTCCGAGCTGGTCGGGGGCTTCGTCACCGAGTACTCCTCGATCCGGTTCGCCCTGTTCTTCCTGGCCGAATTCATGAACACCATCACCATGTCGGCCATCACCGTCACCCTCTTCTTCGGCGGTCCCGACGGTCCGGTTCCCCACGTGGCCCACCTCGAGTGGCTGTGGCCCATCCTGTGGTTCCTCGGCAAGACCATCGCCTTCCTCTTCGTGTTCGTCTGGTTGCGGGCCGCCCTGCCCCGGCTGCGCTACGACCAGCTCATGGACCTGGGGTGGAAGAAGCTCATCCCCCTGTCGCTCGGGTGGCTGCTCATCGTGGCCGGCTTCGTGGTCGACGGATGGTGGGGCCTCGGGATGGCGGCGGCGGTGATCGCCGCCGCCGTGGTGATCACCCGCTCGCTGTCCATCGGCGCCGAACGTGAGGAGACCAGGGCCATCGTGCCTGCGGTGGGTGTCCGGTTGTGGACCCGGCCGTCGGGGACCGCCACCTCGCTGGCTGCCAGTTCACCGTCCGCCACTCCACCGTCCGCCATGTCGCCATCCGATGCCACGGCCGCCGGGTCCGAGCGACCGGTCTCCCCGTCAACCGAAGGAGGTGGCAGCTGATGGCTGTCCCCGAGCCGCCGCGCCAACGGCAGAACTTCCTGGGCGGGTTCAAGCTGACCCTCGAACACCTGGGTCGGCCGCCGGTCACCCGCCAGTACCCCGAGGAGAAGCGGCCCAAGCAGCCGCGTCAGCACGGCCGCCACGTCCTCAACCGCTACGAGGACGGCATGGAGAAGTGCATCGGGTGCGAGTTGTGCGCCGGCGTGTGCCCTGCCGACTGCATCTACGTGCGGGGCCTCGACAACCCCCCTGACCACCCCGTGTCGCCCGGCGAGCGCTACGGGTACGTCTACGAGATCAACTTCCTCCGGTGCATTCACTGCGACCTGTGCGTGGAGGCCTGCCCGACCGAGGCCATCACCGAGTCGAAGCTCATGGAGTTCTCCTTCACCAACCGCAACGACGCCATCTACACCAAAGAGGAGCTGTTGGTCGACGACGACGGGAAACCCAGGCACCTGCCGTGGGAGGACTGGCGTGAGGGCGACGACCTCTACACCTCAGGATGGATGCGGGCCACCTCGCCCTCGGGCAGCGCCGAGTTCGAGGGGCAGGTGCAGTGGTCGGGTGAACTGGGATTCGGGGTTCGGTCCCCCGAGGCAGGCCAGTCCACCCACCGAGACGACGCCACCACCGGAAGCCAGCAGTTGCGGCACACTCTCGAGCGCCATCTTCGTCCCGGAGACCTGCCGGCCGCCAAGCGGGGCCCGCGGGGGGCGATCGGGAGGATGCTGGAGAAGGCGGAGCGGTTCGCCCCGGGCGCTGGCAAGAAGCACCGGGCCCAGGCGGACGACGACTACGCCACCGCGGTCGAGGCCGGCAATTCGGAGCGGGACGAACCCGGAACCGCAGCGCCCCGACCGGATCGGTCGGAGCTGACCGCCCCCGGCCAGACCGCCGAATCGAGCGGCCCCTGATGCTCGGCTCGATGGGAGTGGTGGTCGCCGCAGCCTCGACATCCGGCCATGCGTCGTGGGTGGACGTCGGCACGTTCGCCGTCGCCGCCGCCATTGTGCTCGCCGGTGCCATCGGGGTCGTGGTGGCCCGCAACCCCGTGCATGCCGCCCTGATGTTGGTGATGACGCTGTTCGGGGTGGCCGTGCTCTTCGTCCTGCAGCGGGCGGACTTCCTGGCTGCGGTGCAGGTGATCGTGTACGCCGGCGCCATCGTGGTGCTCTTCTTGTTCGTCATCATGTTCCTCGGCGTGGACCGTGAGGAGAACATCGCCGCCGAGCCCCTCCGGGGCCAGCGGCCCCTGGCCGTGGCGCTCATCGCGCTGGCTACCACCGGCCTCCTGTTGCTGGGGCAGGTGTCACGGTGGACCACCGGTGCCCCACACGTGGCCGGACCGGACACCGGGCAGTCCAACGTGGCCCTGCTGGGACGATCCGTGTACACGACCTACCTCTTCCCCTTCGAGGCCACCGCCGCCCTGCTGGTGATCGCCGTGGTGGGTGCGGTGGTGCTGTCCCGCCGGCCCCCCACGACCGGACCTGCGGCGAGCCCCCAAGAGGGGGAGCCCATCGCCGATGACGCGGACGACCTGGAGCCGACGGCGGACGAGGCCGCCGTGCCCGGGGGGCGCGCCGACGCGACCACGGGCGGAGCGGCCGCACCGGTGCCGTCTTCCACGGGTCGAGCGGGCCTGTCGGGCTCACACCAGGAGACCCAGCCGTGACCATCAATCCCGACTGGTACCTGGCCCTCGGAGTGGTCCTGTTCTCTATCGGCGCCATCGGCGTCCTGGTCCGGCGCAACGTACTGGTCATGTTCATGTGCGTGGAGCTCATGCTCAACGCGGCCAACCTCACCTTCGTGACCTTCGCCCGCATGCTGCACGACATCGGTGGACAGGTCCTGGTGTTCTTCGTGTTGGTGGTGGCCGCCGCCGAGGTGGTCGTCGGGCTGGGAATCGTCGTCGCCATCTTCCGCCGCCGGTCCACTGCCAACGCCGACGACCTCCACTTGATGAAGGGCTGACCGCATGCCGCCCCTGAAGTGTCTCGCCGCGACCTGCGCCGCCACCTGCCTCTCCGTGGCTGACAGCCCCGCCTCGGGAGCGGTCAGGACCTGATGTCGACGACCCAGTTCCCCTACCTCACCGTGCTGGTACTGGTGCCGGCCATCGGCGCCGCCGTGGTGGCGCTGGTGCCGCGCCAGGCCGTGAGCCGGTGGTTCCACGAGATGTTGGGCCTGGTCGTGGTGGTGGTCACCCTGGCCGTGGCGGTGGCGATCGCCTTCCAATTCAAGACCGGAGACGGCGGCTACCAGCTGGTCTCCGATCACGTCTGGGCCAAGGACCTGGGCATCCGCTGGTCCGTGGGGATCGACGGCATCTCGCTCTTCCTCCTCCTCATGACGGCTCTCCTGTTCCCGTTGACCATGCTCGGGGCCCGGGTCCGGCGCGATCCCCGTTCGTTCGTGGCGTGGCTCCTCCTCCTCGAGGCGGCCTGCCTCGGAAGCTTCGTCTCCCTCGACCTCGTGCTGTTCTTCCTCTTCTTCGAGCTGACGCTGGTCCCTGCGTACTTCGTCATCGGTGGCTGGGGCTATGCCCGCCGGGGCTATGCCGCCATCAAATTCTTCATCTACACCTTCGCCGGCTCGGCCTTCCTCCTGGTCGGCATCCTGGCGGTGGCGTTCATCCATCAGTCCCAGACGGGGACGCTGACCTTCGAGCTGCCGGCCCTGATGCACACCCATCTCTCCGGGACCGAGGGGACGCTGCTCTTCCTGGCCTTCACGGCCGCCTTCGCCGTGAAGACGCCGGTCTTCCCCTTCCACACCTGGTCGCCCGATGCCTATGCCGAGGCCCCCACCGCCGGGGCGGTCCTGTTGGCCGCGGTGATGGCCAAACTCGGAACCTACGGGATCATCCGCTTCGACCTGAACCTCTTCCCTCAGGCCACCCGCACCTTGGCACCCCTGTTGCTGACCCTGGCCGTGATCGGGATCGTCTACGGGGCGTTGGTGGCCTGCGCCCAACGCGACCTGAAGCGACTGCTGGCCTACTCGTCACTGGCCCAGGTCGGGTTCATCGTGTTGGGGACCTTTGCCCTCAACAGCCAGGGCCTGACCGGCGGAGTGCTCCAGATGGTCAATCACGGCCTGATCATGGCCACCATGTTCATCCTGGTCGGATGGATCTACCAACGCCGCAAGACCTGGCAGGTGTCCGGGCTTCGAGGGCTGCAATCGCCGGCCCCCGTGCTGGCCGGGCTGTTCACCGTGGCCATGATGGCCTCCATCGGCCTACCCGGTCTCAACGGGTTCGTGGGCGAGTTCCTCGTGCTCATCGGGACGTTCGTGGCCCATCGGTGGTGGGCAGTGGTCGCCACCACCGGGGTGGTGGTGGCCGCCGTCTACCTGCTGTGGGCCTACCAGCAGGCGTTCCACGGCGAACCGAGCGACGAGGACGCCAAGACTCCGGACCTGGGGTGGAACGAGCGGCTCATCGTGGCTCCGCTGATCATCCTCATCGTGGCGCTGGGCGTGTTCCCCAAGCCCGTGATCGACCGGATCGGCCCATCCGTCGATCGGCTGGTCATCCACGTTGACCAGGTCACCCACACCCCGCTCCCCGCCGGGCTCCACGCCGGATCGGCGTCGACGCCGTCCTCGCACCGGCTCTCCGGGTCGGCGTTGGCCGGATCGAACCGGCCGGCCGGTCCGTCGCGGGCGAGCACCACGCCGACGGGAGGGACCCCCTGATGTCCCCCCTCGGCCTGCTGGCCGCCAGCTCTCCGGCGACCCCGACCACCCACGTCCCCCATGTCGACTACCTGAGCATCCTGCCCATGCTGATCATGATCGGTGGCGCGTTGGCGCTGATGGTGGCGTCCTCGTTGTTCCGCAAGATCCTGACCGTCGGCGTGGGAACGTGGATCACCGCCGCCGTGTCGGTGGCCGCCCTCGTCGCCGGGCTGTTCCAGTGGGACCAGATCAGCACTCACGGTGCCCAGGTGACGGTGGCGGGCGCCATCGCCTTCGACGGATTCGACGTGTTCATCCAGATCGTGGTGGCCATGGCCATGCTGCTCACCGCGTTGATCGGGGATGGGTACCTCCGTCGCGAGGGTGTGGAAGGGCCCGAGTTCCACGTGCTGGCCATGATGTCGGCATCGGGGGCGATGATGATGGGGGCGGCCAACGATCTCATCGTGGTCTTCCTGGGCCTCGAGATCCTCTCCATCGCCCTCTACGTGCTGGCCGCCTTCAACCACAAGCGGGCGGAGTCGGGCGAGGCGGCCCTCAAGTACTTCGTGCTCGGGGCCTTCTCCTCCGCGGTGTTCGTCTACGGGATCGCCCTGACCTATGGCGCGACGGGATCGACCAACCTGCCCCAGATCGCCGACTACCTGTCCCGGAACGTGATCGCCTCCAACGGCGTCCTGCTGGGTGGGCTGGCGCTCCTGTTGGTGGGCTTCGGCTTCAAGATCGCCGCCGTGCCCTTCCACATGTGGTCGCCCGACGTCTATCAGGGATCCCCGTCTCCGGTCACCGGCTTCATGGCCGCCGTGGCCAAGGCCGGGGCGTTCGCCGCCCTGCTCCGGGTGTTCGTGTCCACGTTCGCCACGGCGCGGACCGACTGGCAACCCATCATCTGGGGACTGGCCATTCTCAGCCTGGTGGTCGGGGCCACGGTGGCCTTGATGCAGCGGGACGTGAAGCGGATGATGGCGTACTCGTCCATCAACCACGCCGGCTTCATCCTCCTCGGCGTGGAGGCAGCCACCACCCGGGGCGTGGCCGCATCGCTCTACTACATCATCACCTACATGTTCCTGGTGATCGGCTCGTTCGCGGTGATCACCGTGATGTCCCGGCCGGGGGACACGGGTCATCAGATCTCGGACTACCGGGGCCTGGCCCGACGGCAGCCGCTGCTGGCGCTGGCCTTCGCCGTGCTGTTGCTAGGGCAGGCCGGGGTGCCGTTCACCACCGGGTTCCTGGCCAAGTTCGAGGTGGTGGCGGCAGCAGAGGCCACCCGCGCCTACGTTCTGGCGGCCATCGCCATGGTGTCGGCGGCCGTCGCCGCCTTCTTCTACCTGCGGGTGGCGGTCACCATGTTCTCACCGGTGGGCCCGGTCGGAGATGTCGCCGACGGGGCCGACAGCGCTGCCGGCGTTGGCAGGCCAGACGACACTCCCGGCGACGGGGGTTGGGCCGGCGACCGTGCCGACGACCGTGCCGGCGACGGGCGGGGATCCCCGACCAGCAGGGACACCGGCGACCCGGTGTCCAGCCTCCGGGTGCTCACCGATGCCCCTCCGCTGGATTCGGTCACCGAGCGGGGACCGGTGGCCGTTCCGAGGTTGACCTGGTTGGCCATCGGCTTGTCGGTGGGGTTCACCGTGGTCTTCGGGATCATTCCCGGTCCGATCCTGGACTTCGCCCACCAGGCGACTCTGCTCTTCCCCTGACGCTCTTCCGCCGACGCACTTCCCCTGACGTCCTTCACTTGAGCGCAGGGGCCGATCCGACCCTGCCTGTGACCCGGGCCCGATCCCTGCCCCCTTGTGGTGTGCCGGGTACTGTCGTTCCCGCGGATGTTGGCATCCGCCAACCGAAGGAGCGACCCATGGCCAACCCCGAGGGCATGTCGAGCCACGGCTCGGGCCGGAGCCCCGGCCACAAGCGCGAGACCCGCGAGATCGTCCGGATCGTCGTGGCCGGGCTGGCGGTGATCCTCCTCATCGCGTTCGTGCTCGACAACAGCCAGACCGTCAAGGTCGGGTTCGTGTTCTTCAACACCCAGCTCAGCCTCATCTGGGTGCTGCTCATCGCCGCCCTCCTCGGCGCAGGCGCCGACCGTCTGTTCATCCTGGTGCGCCGGCGGCGGAAGGCGGCAGCCGACCGGGCCTAACCGAGTCGGCGCGATGATGGCGCCATGAGACGGGGGACGCCAGCAGAGCGATCGTCCTTCGGGCGCCGGATCCGGGGCAGGGTGCCCCGGGCCGGGCACGGGGAGTGGGAGCCGCCGGCCACGCGCACGGATCCGCTCGAGATCCTGGCCCTTCAGGCCACCACCCGGGTCCCGGAACTGGTGCCCATCCGCTACGGGAGGATGGCCGCCTCGGCCTTCGCCTTCTTTCGAGGAGCGGCGGCCGTGATGGCCGCCGATCTGGCCCACATGGAGCAGACCGGCCTGGAAGTGCAGCTGTGCGGGGACGCCCATCTCTCCAACTTCGGCGGCTTCGCCTCGCCCGAACGCGACCTGATCTTCGACGTCAACGACTTCGACGAGACCGTCCCGGGGCCGTTCGAATGGGATCTGAAGCGCCTGGCCGCCAGTCTGGAGATCGCCTCCCGCAGCCGCCACCTCGACCAGGGGGTGCGCTCGTCCATCGTGGCGCAGGGTGCGTGCTCCTACCGCACGGCCATGCGGGAGTTCGCCACCATGCGCGACCTCGAGATCTGGTACTCGCGGTTGGACGCCGCCACCATCGCCGCCCGGTGGGGCGCGCAGGCCGGCCACAAGGTCGCCGAGACCTTTCAGCGACGGGTGACCAAGGCGCAGTCGAAGGATCATCTGGCCGCCCTGGGCAAGCTGACCTCGCAAGTCGACGGGGAGCTGCGGTTCGTTCACAACCCGCCGCTCATGGTGCCGGCCGATGATGTGTTCACCGATGTGTACTCGAAGCAGACCGTTGGAAACCTCTACGACGCCATGTCGGAGTACCGCCACACCCTGTCCGGTGACCGCCAGCGGCTGCTCGACAAGTACGAGTTCGTCGACCTGGCCCGCAAGGTGGTCGGCGTCGGCAGCGTCGGCACCCGGTGCTGGGTCGCCCTGTTCGTGGGGCGGGACCTCGCCGACCCTCTCTTCCTCCAGGTGAAAGAGGCGGAGTCGGCAGTGGGCGAACCCTTCCTCGGCACGAGTGAGTTCTCCCATCACGGGCAGCGGGTGGTCGAGGGCCAGCGCCTCATGCAGGGCGCCAGCGACATCTTCCTCGGCTGGGACCGGTTTCTCGGGGAGGACGGCGTGGCCCGTGACTTCTACGTGCGCCAGCTCTGGGACTGGAAGGCATCCTTCGACGTGGAGCAGGTGACGCCCGAGGTCTTCGGCATCTATGCCCAGATGTGCGGCTGGACCCTGGCCCGCGCCCATGCCCGGTCGGGGGATGCGATCGCCATGGGTTCCTACCTCGGCCGCGGTGACCGGTTCGACCAGGCCATGTGCCGCTTTGCCTGGTCCTACGCCGACCAGAACGAACGCGACTTCGCCGCCCTGGGCCGGGCCATCGCCGCCGGCCAGGTCCACGCCATCAGCGGGGTCTGATCCCTTCGTTCCCAGTGTCTGTCATCCCGAATCGCTAATCGTCCAATCCACCCGGATGGGACGGCGGACCAGGACCCGGGGACGGCCGACCTCGGCCGGTCGGTCGGTGGTCCACGGCGAGGGGGGAGCGCGGGTGAGCCCGGCCAGGCCCCGGAGGGCGAGGTCGTAGCCGGAACGGATCCACGCGAACCGTTGCCAGCACTCATCCCGTTCCCCTTCGGGCACATCGATCACCGATCCGAGCTGGTCGAGGGCCGCCATGTACTCCTGGCGCCGGATGGACACACTCGGGGCCGGTTGGGACCACGAGGCCATGAGGTCGACCAGCAGCGCGGGCGGCTCGATGGGCAGGCCGGCGGCCCTCCCGATCCGCACCAGGGCCGGTATCCCGTTGGCCAGGACCAGCATGGGGCCCCCGATGCCCTCGCGGTTCCCGCTGGTGGCGTCCGAAGCCGAGAGCAGCAACGCGCTCCCGTCGAGGACGGAGCCCACGGACGCCACCCACGACTGGTCAGGTGATGTCTCGGGGAAGTAGGCGAGGGCGGGAAAGGACGTGTGGGTCTGTTCGAGCTCGAGTAACCAGGTGCCCATGGCCTGCCAGAGCTCGGGATTGTCCAGTGACCTCGACCGCTGCAGGTTGGCCAGTAGGGAAACCGGTGCGGCCGGCGTGCCGGCAAAGGGGCGCAGCCGGCTGATCCCGTTGCCTCTCCCGTGGTGGGCGGCGTAGATGGTGGGTAGGTAGCTGATCAGCAGGGCGACAAGGCCGAGCCCGATAGTGGCCTCCACGAATGACAACGCGATCCGGCCGGTTCCTGATGGCTCGGCGAACCCCAGGGTCAACAGCGAGGAGCCGCTGATCTCGAAAGCCCGTTGGGCGGTGTCGTGGCTGATCCCCCAGAAGATCAGGGAGAAGCCGAGGGTGACGCACAGCATCCACAGCAGGGGCAGGCTCACCAGGGCGATGGGCGCGTAGAGGGCGCGGAGGTTGTCCTCACGCTGGCGGCTGCCCCAGCGGTGGATGAGGACCCGGTCCGCCACCGCGAAGGAGAAGCGGCCGATGCGGGTGAAGCCGCGGGGGAGGACCACCGTTTCCAGCGCGGAGACCAGCACGGCCAGCACCACCACGGTGCCGACGATGACGGCGGCGATCTTGGCCACGATCACGGACGCCTCCAGCTGTGGTCCCCGCTGGCGGGCGTGGCGGCGGGAGCAGTCATTTCGACACGATCAGACAGTGGTTGTTGCCCGGCAGCCAGAACCCGAGGATCAGGGAGCACGACGATGGCCTGGATCAGGTCGCGGCCTACCATCGGCGCGCCGTTGACGATGCGCGGGACCAGTGGTGCTGTTTCTCATCCACGGTCTGTCGATCTCGCTGGGTTGCCGGGATCCGCGGCGGTGACGGCCGGGGCGTGGGACGGTCCGGTGCCGGCGACGGCCGGTTCGACAGCCGTCTTTCGCCGCAGGTCGGCCACGGTCTGGGGCATCCACGCAGTGGCGGCGTACGCCACGACCACGGCCACGATGACCAGGGGCATGACGGCCAATCCGTCGCTGTACAGCAAGAGCGTGGCCAGCAGTGTCGATGTCAGCGGGAGCTTGAGCATCACCGCGCACATGGCCCCGATCCCCATGGCCAGGCCCGGCACCAGGGAGAGGCCCGGGAGGTGGGAGGCGGCAATCCCGCCGGCGGCGCCGATGAAGAGCGACGGGAACACCGGTCCCCCGCGGAAGCTGGACAGCGAGATCCCGTAGGCCAACGCCTTGCACACGATGAGGAGCAGAAGGGCCCCGACGGTCCAACCAGCCGCGTGCTGCACCAGCCCGGGCAGGGCCGACTGCCCGGAGAACAGGACGGTCGACGAGCTCCTCCCGGTTGCCTCGGCGAACCCGATGGCCAGCCCGGCCACGGCCAGGCCGACCAGCGGGGTGAACAGGATCATCCGGCGCTCCACGAGGGGTCGCACCGCCAGGGCCAGGAGGCGGATGCCGGTGCCCGCCACCGAGGCGACCAGGCCGAAGGCCAGCGCCCACAGGAACATGGCTCCCGTCGGGTGGTGGAAGAGAGGGAGTCCGGGGAGGGCCAGGGAGAAGGTCCCGAAGCCCGTCAGCGAGTCGAGCCCGATGAACACGAGGGTCCCCACCCCGGCAGCCAGAAGGCCGGGGACCAGGACCAGCCCGAGCATTGGTCCTCCGAGCCCCACCGCCTCCATCAGCAGGAAGGCACCGGCGATCGGCGACCCGAACAGCGTGCTGATGGCGGCGAAGCTGCCGGCCGCGGCCATCACGGCCGCCGCGGTGGGTGGCGCATCGCGCTTGGCCAGGTGCACGGCCAGCACGCCGAGCCCGCCTCCCATGGCGATCAACGGGGCCTCGGGTCCGAGGACCACGCCCAGGCTCAGGGTGGCGAGGGCGGCCAGTAGGACGCCGGGCAGATCGATGGGGTCGGGCGTCCCACCCGCCTTGAAGCCGTCGGCCGGGGAATGCCCTCCCTTTCCGGGGAGATACCTGATGACCGAGCTGACCAGAAGGCCTGCCACCGCCAGCAGCGGGAGCGGCCACCAGGCCGGCACTCCCTGGAATCCGAGCTGCTTGGGCAGGGTGCCGAACAACCACGTCTGGAGCACGGCGACCAGCTTCAGGAACCCGTAGGCCAGGGCGGAGACCGGTACGCCGATGACGGCGGCCAGGATGAGGAGCTGGATGTAGCTCCGGCTCCGGAGCAGGGCCATCGGATCAGGGAGTTCTCCTGGGGCACCGCCGGCGCCGGGGGCTGCCGAGGTCATTCCCGGGCCGCCGGCCGATGCGCCGGGACCCGCATCGATCCCGCGAAGTGCTGCGAACCGACCCTGACCATCCATCCCGGCCCATCGGGCGGAGCCGCCTGTGTCGACGCCGATGGCCGGCAGCGAACGTGTGATGTGCCAGCGATACGCACCGATTCCCCGACGTCCGTGGATCTCACTTCCGTGGACACTAGGTGGCTTTGGCGCCGCGAGGGGGGTTCCCGGCAGTCATGGCATGGGGCGGTGACGAGTCTCGGATCAGGCGTAAGTCCTGGCCGGAGGGCGGCGAGTCCGGGAAAGAGCAAGATCGAAGGGGTAGGGTGTTTCGTCATCCACAACGAAGGAGCGGCGTGAACATGCTTGCGTACACCTATCCCTTGCTGAGCATCTTTTGGACGATGTTGGAGTTCTTCATCTTCTTCCTCTGGATCTGGCTTCTCATCGTCATCTTCGCCGACATCTTCCGGAGCCACGACATGGGCGGGTTGGCCAAGGCCCTCTGGGTCCTCTTCGTCATCATCGTTCCGTACCTCGGAGTCCTCGTCTACCTGATCGCCCGGGGTGGGAAGATGCACGAGCGCGCCGCCGCCGCCGCCGCCCAGCAGCAGAAGGCGTTCGATTCCTACGTGAAGCAGGCCGCCGGGACGACCGGGGGCAGCGCCGATGAACTGGCCAAGCTGGCTGACCTCAAGTCCAAGGGCGTCCTCACCGATGCCGAGTTCGAGGCGCAGAAGGCCAAGCTGCTCACCTAAGCGGATCGGAGCGGGAGTGTCAGCAGAGTCACGGCGCAGCGGCGGGCCCGCAGTCGTCCCGGAGGGGTGCATCCACCGGGACGGCCGCCGCACGGCACCGGCGCACCCTGCCCCTCGATCCACACCCGCCGACGTCGGGCCCGCGGCCGCCCGGTGTCCTCGGCCACCACCGACGGTCCCCTGTGGCGATGAAAGGGATGCACGGGTGTGACCGCCGAGGGGGAGGGCGATGATGTGGAGGGACTCCAGCGGACGGTGGATGAGCTTCGTGAGGAGAACGAGGCGCTTCGCCAGTCGGAGGCCCTGACCCGGAAGCAGCAGCGCGGCAGTCGATGGAGGCGGCTCTCCTCGTGGCTGCTCGTCGTACTGGCCTGCATCCTCGCCGTGGTGTCGGTGTTCGTGGTGTTCGTACGCAACGAGCTGCTGAACACCGATGCCTACGTGAGCACCGTCGCCCCCTTGGCCGACGACCCGGCCATCCAGTCTGCGGTGGCCCACCGGGTCAGCCAGCGGTTGATCGCGCGGACCAATGTCAATCAACAGGTCAAGCAGGCGCTGCCCGCCAAGGCCGGATTTCTGGCCACTCCGATCACCGCGGGACTGCAGAATGTGACGGAGCAGATCACACTCAAATTGGTCCAGTCCCCCCATTTCCATACGCTCTGGATCGCCGCCAACCGGTCGACCCACAAGCAGGTGGTGGCCCTCTTGACCGGGTCGAAGGAGGGCGCACTGCAGTCGAGCAACGGCCAGGTCACCCTGGACCTGTCCCAGGTCGAGTCCCAGGCCAAGAAGGCCCTCGACGCCAAGGGCATCACCGTGTTCGACAAGGTCCCGTCGAACAAGGGGCCCCAGTTGGTGCTGTTCCGCTCGACCCAGGTGGCCAAGGCCCAGCGTCTCACCCGGTTCCTCAATCATCTGGCGCTGGTGCTGCCCATCGTGACCCTCCTGTGCTTTGCCGGATCGGTGCTGTTGAACCGGGACCGTCGGCGGGGGCTGGTGCGTGCCGCCACCGGGCTCGCCCTCTCCATGGCCCTGGTGCTGGTGGTGGCGTCGCTGGGGCGTAACCAGGTCCTCAACTCGTTGGACCCTTCCCAATCGAAGCCGGCGGCGGCGGCGGTGATCGACGCCGTCAGTGCGCTCCTGCTCGACTCCGTCCGCACACTGGCCATCGTGGCCGCCATCGTCGCCATCGGCGGCGCACTGGTCGGCAACCGGCGGGTCAGGGCGTGGCTGGGCACCAGGAAGAGGCCGGGCTGGATGACCGGGGGACCCGTACACGACTTTGTCGTGGCCCATCGGAAGGCGCTCCAGTGGGGTGCGCTCGGAGCGGGACTGCTGATCCTGGCGGTGTGGAACGAGCCGACGGCGATGGTGGCGGTGATCGTGGTCCTGGTGGCCCTGGCGCTGGCCGGGATCGTCGGCCTCTATGCCGGGCAGCACCCGGTCCCCGCCCACACGGGCCCCGGAGAGGGAACCGGCGACGCCGGTGCTACCGACGAGCCCGAGGTCACGACGGGGCTGGACCCCGGGGGCGCCTCCAGGACGGAATGACGGCGCCGCAGGACCGCCCGCATCCGGACCGGCCGGATGCACGGACGTGGTGGAGGTGCGTCGAGCCGCTCCACGCCGTGACCTACTTCGCCCCGGAGTGCCGCCAGGCGCTGACCGCCGTCGGGCTGCGCGGATTCTGGATGGGCTACTTCGCGGCCCGGGCTGTACCACTGGGCGCGGTGGGCCCGGCGACCGTCTCGGCCACCTTCTTCAACTTCCACGAGACGCAGGTGCGCCGAGCCATCCCCGATGCGTGGACGTATGCCGACCCTTCCTCCATTCTGCGGGCCCGCCGCACCGGGGCCGCGGCGGCATTGCGCCGCATGGACCCGTCGGTGGATCAGCGCGCGGAAGCGCTCCTCCCATGGCTGGATCGTGTGGTGGGCGCCGCTGACGGCTCGGGTCGTGTGCTGTTCAGCGCCAATCGCGCCCTCGGTGAGGTCGACGAGGCCGGCGGGCCCGGCGCTCCGGTCGAGGAACTATGGCAGGCCTGTACCAGCCTCCGAGAGCACCGCGGCGACGGCCATGTCGCCGCCCTGACTGCCGGCGGACTGGACGGATGTGAGGCCCTGGTCCTGTTCGCGCTGTCGGAGGGCATCCCCGGCGCCCTCTTTCGCGACAGCCGGGGGTGGTCGCCCGACGAGTGGGAAGCTGCCCGCGGCCGGCTGGAGGATCGCGGGCTGGTGGCGGGCGGGCAGATCTCCCCAGCGGGCGCCGAACTCCGTCGCTGGGTCGAGCAGTTGACCGACGAGCTGGCCGGCCGTCCCTACGCCGTCCTCGAGGACGAGGAACAGCTGGCCGTGCTCGAGAGCCTGCGGCCGTTGGTCCGGTCGGTGGCGGCCGCCGGGGTCATCCCGTTCCCCAACCCGATCGGCCTTCCTGCGCCGTAGGTGTCACCCCCACAGGAGTGGGCCGCTGACGGCAAGGATGATCGGGCCATCGCCCGCCGGGTGGACGGCTCAGGCCGCAGGGCCCGACGAGCCCGACACCGTCGGTGGGCGACCCCTGACCGGGCCGTCATCGGTGTGGCCGCCATTGACGCTCGCCGATTCGACGCGCTCGCCGTTGTCATCCCACTGGCCGAATGATGCGGCGATGAACTCTTCGGTCTCCTGCTGGGCGGCCACCATGCGCTTTTCCGCGCCGGCGGCCAACAACCTCCCGAGGACCGGGATCTCCCACAGGGACTCGGCCCGCAGGATGGCCATGACGACCGGCACGAGATGCTCGGCGCTGTCGAACACCACGTAGCGGGGGAGCCATTCGGGCTCGTACTTGGCGTTGAACCGCCACAACGACTCGATCTGGGCGAAGTTGGACAATCGCTTCAGGAACCACCGCTCTGCCCGCTGCACCGTGCCCTCACCCTTGTCGCCGGAAAGTGTCGAGCGGAGGGCGGCGAAGTTGAGGCTCAGGCCCTGGTAGCCGTCGGCGCGCAGGTGCTCGATGGTCGAGCACAACGCGAAGTCCAAGAGCCCGTTGGGGTGGTCACCCGGGTCACGGCGCATCAGATCGAGGGAATAGCCGTTGATCCCCGGAGCCGGCACGAACTGGCACATGGCGGAGGCAGCGCCGTTCGGGCAACGGACCACGCACAACAGGAGGCCGGTGTCCCTCGGGTCGAACACCCGCCCCAACATCATGGAGAACCCTCGCTCGTGCTCGCCCTGTCGGCTCATTGCCATCAGGGCCGTCAACTCCTGGGAGAGTGCCGGGTCGAGGTGGGCGGGATCGTAGAACGCAGCCGTGTAGCCGCGTTTCTTGATCCGGTTGAATGCCTGGCGCAGGCCCTTCATGTCACCGCCGGCCAGGGTGAAGGGCTGGACCTTCACCACGGCCTCGTCCCCGAGGTAGATGTTGTGCATCCCCGAGTCCCGGTAGATCGAGAGCCAGTCCTCGCCGGCACCCATGACCGAAGTCACCCAACCGTGGCTGTCGGCGAAGCGGCGGAAGGATCCCCACACCTGCTCGCGTTCGTTCCGGGGTCCGATGGGATCAGGGGAGACCAGGCAGACTCCCCCGTAGACCGCATAGGCCACCAGGCTGTCCCGGTGGAAGAACCACTTCTTGTCGGAACGGAGGGCGAAGTAGTCGAGCGTCGAGGCGCCGTGGCGGCGGACGATGTCGCGGGCCCGGAACTCGGCCGCCCGACCCGAGGTGAGCCGGCGGTCCACCACCGGTCGGGTGAAGAGGAACAGGACCACGGCCACCAGGGACAGGCCGAGGGCCAACAGGGTGGGGGCGAGAAAGCGGTCGGCCCGTTCGGGGAGGGGGATGGTCTTGATGCCGACCAGCCGTTCGGACACCGCCCACAGGGCGGTCCACCATGGGATGTGCGATCGGTGGTGTCCCATATGGGTGAAGGCCTCGATCGAGACCGTGGTCACCAGCGTGATGCCGATCACCCCGATGCCGATGGCCAGGAGCGCCGATCGGAGCGACGACGAGTCCGAGGCCGCCTGGAAGTCCCCCCGGCTGACGACCAGCAGTACCAGCACCCCCAGCGCCACCGCCGACTCTTCGATGTCGGCCCCGGCGATGAGGTGGAGGATGATGGTGCCCGCCAGCAGGGTGACCGCCACCCGCCAGGCCCGCCGCTGTCCGCGCAGGATGCCCCGGCCGAGCGCCACCAGGGCGAGGCCGGCCATGGCGATGAGGGCTCCGGCGGCCACACTGGCCCGTAGGGGCAGGTACTGGAGTACCACGTGCAAGCGCCCGCGCAGGGGCGGGGTGACCGCATCCAGGAGGTCGATGACCCCGGCCACGAGGATGGCCGCCGAGGCCAGGCGCCGTCGTCTCCGGGTCCGCCGGTGGACGAGGTGGAAGTCGGGGGCCGCGGGCCACGATGCGCCCATGGGGTATGAGGCCACCAGGGCCGGGTGGAGGCTCCGAATGCTCCTCCCCCGGGTGATCAGACGTTCAAGCAGGCTCGGTGACCGGAGCTCGTTGCGGGCCAACAGCATCCGGACGTGCAGCTCGGCGCCGGTCTCCAGCTCGACCCAGCTCACCCGTTGGTTGTTCAGGAACACCGGGGGAAGCCCCAGCCGGCCCCGGTGTTCTTCCACCACTTCGGCGGTGGCCCCGACATTGGCGTAGAAGCCCACACCGAGGTGGGTGAGCTCCGACTGGAACGTAGCCGCCGTGATCAGGCCGGCGTAGCCCCGCCCCACCAGGCGGCGACCAGCGTCCCGGGCGGTGTCGTTGGCCGTCGCCTCTGACTGGACCGTCTCCAAGGATCCTCCCCCGAGGATGGACCACATGCGCCGGCTGAGCAGCCCCAGCACCAGCGCCAGGACAGCCAGCACGACCAGGGCGACCAGGAGGGCGATGACGATCTGATCGCCGAGGTCGGCCCGGTGGGCGTTTCGAATGGCCCGGGCCGGCAGGCCCGACCCGATGTGGCCGAGCACCCACGGGGTGACCGCCACCCGCAGCAGGCCGGCCACCACGAACGGAACCAGCAGCCACCACGCGTAGCGCCCGAGCCGCCGGTACAGGGTGCGCGAGACCACGAATCGCGACAGGGCCGACGGGTCGCTCAGGCGACTGAGCCCGACCAGCCAGAGGGCGTCGTCGGTCGACCGCGCCGCCAGCGATCGCCAGGCCCTCCCGGCCGAGGAGTGCCCGACGGCCCCGGGCTTGGCGTCGGCCGCCGGGTCGAATTCCGTCTCCGGCCCGCTGCAGCCCGAGGCGTAGGCGTGCTCGCCAGGTTCGACCCGCACCACCCGCACACCGGTGGCGGTGTGGAGGTGGAGATCGACCGGTCCGAGCTGCTCGACGCCCCGGTGGGCCATGGCCTCGATGGTCTCGGGGTCCGTGTCGTAGCCGGGCTCGTGGGTGCCGGTCTGGCGGATGACCCGCCGCTCGTCGATGGTGGCGAAGCGGGCCAGTGCGTCGGCCAGCGCCGGGTGGGCGCCCAGGGACCGCTGGGCCTGGGACAACGGTGATCCGGTGTCGGTGAAGTCGAAGAGGTTGCCGGCGATGATGAGGATCCCGGGACCGTCCCAAGTGTCGAGGGCGCGGGCCACCTCGGCGGTGACCGCCGACGACGTCGGCGTGGCGTCGGGGGTGAGGAGCAGGTCACTGACCACCATGACCCGACGGCCCAGCGGTACCTCGACACGGGTCGCACCGGGCTCAGGGGAGAAGGCGGTGAGCTCGACGCCTGATGTCAGACCGTCAGGCCTGAGCCCCTCCGACGATTGCGTTGTCACGGTCACAGCCCCTCCATCGTAGAGTCCTGCCGCTATTAGGCTGAGGCGCGTCGGAGGGAGTTCTCTGCCGCCAGGAGTGAAGAAGGGGGAGCCATGCCGGACGAGGCAACAGAACACCTGGTCGGAGGGTCCACGGTCGCCTCCGAGGCCACCATCGAGGACTACTACTCCGAGAGCAGGGTGTTCCCCCCCTCCGAGGAGTTCGCCAGGCAAGCCGTGCTGGCCGACCCCGGCGTCTACGAGCGGGCCGCGGCCGAGGGCCCGGAGTTCTGGGCCGAGCAGGCCGGCGCCCTCGACTGGTTCCGAACCTGGGACTCGGTGCTCGAGTGGGACCTTCCCTTCGCCCGGTGGTTCGACGGAGGAACCCTCAACGTCTCCTACAACTGCCTCGATCGCCATGTGGCCGCCGGGCACGGCGACAAGGTTGCCTTCCATTGGGAGGGGGAGCCGGGCGACACCCGCACCATCACCTACAGCCAGCTCCTGGCCGACGTGTCCCGGTTCGCAAACGTCCTGCGCGGGCTGGGGGTGGAGCGCGGCGACCGGGTGGCCGTCTACATGCCCATGATCCCCGAGCTGACCGTGGCCATGTTGGCCTGCACCCGGATCGGGGCCGTCCATTCCGTCGTCTTCGGCGGCTTCTCGTCCGACGCCTTGCGGGACCGGATCCTCGATGCCCAGGCCCGGGTGGTGCTGACCGCCGACGGTGGCTGGCGCCGCGGCGCGCCGGTGGCCCTGAAGGCCAACGTGGACACCGCCGTGTCGGCAACGCCGTGCGTGGGCCACGTCGTGGTGGCGCAGCGGATCGGGGGGGACGGCGCCGGAGCGCCCTCCATGACCCCGGGACGCGACCACTGGTGGCACGAGTTGCTGAGCGGCGACGACGGGGCCGCCGGCGGACGTCCCTCGGACCGGTGCGAACCCGAGCACATGGCCGCCGAAGACCTTCTCTTCATCCTCTACACCTCGGGCACCACGGCCGCCCCCAAGGGCATCATGCACACCACAGGCGGGTACCTGACGCAGGTGGCCTACACCCACCGGGTGGTCTTCGATCTCCACCCCGAGCGCGACGTCTACTGGTGTGCGGCCGACATCGGCTGGGTGACCGGTCACAGCTACATCGTCTACGGGCCGCTGGCCAACGGGGCCACCTCGGTGATGTACGAGGGGACACCCGACTACCCCGATCGGGACCGCTGGTGGTCGGTCATCGAGCGGTACGGCGTCACCATTCTCTATGCCGCGCCCACCGCCATCCGGACCTTCATGAAGTGGGGCACGGAGTACCCGGGTCGGCACAACCTCACGTCGCTGCGGGTGCTCGGCTCGGTGGGGGAGCCCATCAACCCGGAGGCGTGGATGTGGTACTCGACCCACATCGGTGGGGGTCGCTGTCCGGTGGTGGACACCTGGTGGCAGACGGAGACCGGCGCCATGATGATCGCTCCCCTTCCCGGGATCACCACCACCAAGCCGGGCTCGGCCACCCATCCGCTCCCGGGGATCGCCGCCGAGGTGGTGGACGAACAGGGGGCGAAGGTGGACAAGGGTGGCGGCTACCTCACCCTGACCCGGCCCTGGCCGGCGATGTTGCGGGGCCTCTACGGTGATCCGGAGCGGTACCGGCAGACCTACTGGAGCCGGTTTCCGGGCCGGTACTTCGCCGGGGACGGCGCCAAGACGGACGAAGACGGCTATCTCTGGCTTCTCGGCCGCGTGGATGACGTCATGAACATCTCAGGCCACCGCATCTCGACCACCGAAGTGGAGTCGGCCCTCGTCGACCACCCGGCCGTGGCCGAGTCCGCCGTGGTGGGTGCCAGTGACCCGACGTCGGGCCAGGCCATCGTGGCCTTCGTCACCCTGCGGGCGGATGCCGGCGGGCCCACCGACGAGCGGGGCCAGGAGCTGCGGGCCCACGTGGCCACGAGGATCGGACCCATCGCCCGGCCCCGGACCGTTGTCTTCACCGACGAGCTGCCGAAGACCCGGAGCGGCAAAATCATGCGTCGCCTGCTGCGCGATGTGGCCGATGGCCGAATGCTCGGGGACACCACCACCTTGGCGGACCCCGCCGTGGTCGACGAGATCCGGCGCCTGGCCGCGACCTCGCCGACCGACGAGTGAGCACGGTCACAGGTCCGTCCAACTGGGCCTGGCGTCAGGCGCCCCTGCATGCGCCCGGTGAGGCGGTGATCTTCGATGTCGACGGTGTGCTGTCGGACGCCGTCGGGCGCCAGCACTTCCTCGAGCGGGGCCGACGCGACTGGGACCGGTTCTTCGACGCCTGCGGCGACGACCCGGTCATCGAGGAGCTCGCCCGGGTCCTCGAGCTGCTGGACTCGCGCCTGCAGGTCATCCTCCTCACCGGTCGGCCCATGCGGGTGCAACCCCAGACACTGGCCTGGCTGGACCGCTACGGGCTCCGATGGGACTTGCTGGTCATGCGGTCCCGCGGCGACTACTCGCAGGTGACCTGGTTCAAGCGGGACAGCGTCGAGGAGCTGCGGTCCTACGGGTTCGACCTGAGGTTGGCCTTCGAAGACGACCCCAACAACTTCGCCATGTTCCATGGCGAGAGGATCCCGTGCGTGTACATCCACTCGGGGTACTACGAGTAACGCGGGCTACCACGGGTAACACGGGCACCGCACCGGGTCCGGTCCGGGCGCTCTGCCAGGATGTCTGGGTGCCCGACGAACCGGTCGTCCGAGCCGCGCAGGAGGTCGACGCCGATTCGGTGTTCGACCTGGCCCGTCGATTTGCCACCTCGTTCGTCCCCGGGCCGGCCGATTTCCACCAGCACTACCGGGCGCTCATCGCCGACCCGAGTGCCTGCGTGCTGGTCGTCGAGCTGCGGGGATCAGTGCAGGGCTACCTGCTCGGTTTCGAGCCCTCACCTTCTTCGCCAACGGAACGGTGGCCTGGGTGGAGGAGATCATGGTCCGTCAGGGCCAACGACAGGCCGGACTCGGAAGCATGCTCATGGGGGAGTTCGAACGCCGCGCCGCGGACAGGGGCTCCAAGCTCATCGCCCTGGCCACCCGACGCGCCGCCGGCTTCTACACCAGCCTCGGGTATGAGCCGTCGGCCACCTATTTCCGACGCGTCCTCGGGTGACGGCGATGACCCGGGGGCGACCGGCCGCTCACACCACTGGGGCGGGCGTCCCTCGGCGACGGTCCCGCCTTCCGGCGAGGAACCACCCGCCCGCCAGGGCCACCGCCGCCAGACCCAGGGGAGGCGTGTCCCCGTAGCGGACGTACAGGGTCCACCCGCCGCGCCGGGAGACCGTGGCGAGGATGACCTGCTGTCTGCCAAGCACCGAGCGCTGCAGCAACGTGCCGCGATTGGTGATGGTCGCGCTGTACCCGGTGGGCGCCGCCTGGAGGAGATCGCGCCCCTGCTGGACGGCCTGGACCCTTGAGGCGGCGATCTCCTGGGTGGGGACCTGGGCCGTGGCATACGACGAGGTATTGGTGGGGACGATCAACAGCTGCGCGCCGTCGCGCACCGACGCACGTCCCCGGTCGGCATAGAACACCTCGTAGGAGATCAACGTCCCGAGGGGGGCGGCCGGCGTGGGCAACAGGCCGGTTCCCGTACCCGGCACGGCGTCGAGGGGGACGGCGGTCAGGTCGCCCAGGTGGGCGAACACACTGCGGTACGGCACGTACTCGCCGAAGGGGACGCGGTGGACCTTCTCGTAGCGCGAGACGAGGGCCCCGTCGGGACCCCACGCCACCACTTCGTTGAGGAAGGTGGTGGCGGCGATGGTCTCGGTGATCCCCACCACCAAGGTGGTGTGCAGAGTGCGGGCCAGGTTGGAGAGCACGGCCTCCTCCGAGGAGTCCGAGAGGGCCGTGTCGAGGGACACCACATCCTCTGGCCACAGCACCAGCTGGGGGGCGGTGCCGTGGTCGAGCTGCTGCAGGCGAGCGGTGGCCGACACCTGGGCGGCCAGCACCACCCGGGGGTCGACCTGGGACTTGCGGAATCCCCGCACCCCTCCCCCTTGCACCGCGGCGGTGGAGAGGGAACCGATCGACGGGCCTCCATCGGGTGCGTGGTCGGCACCGATCGAGACGCCCACCAGCGCGCCGATGGCGATGGCCCCGACCAGAACCAGCGTCCCGAGTCCTGCGACCGCGCCGGCCACCACCGCGCCGGTCCGTTCCCCGGGTGCGGGTCCTCCGGCCGGAACGTTCTGCCCGAACCATCGCACTCGGGCACCGTCGCGCCAGGCCCGCAGTCCCGCTCCCACCAGCGCCCCCAGTCCCACCCCGCCGACGTAGACCGCCGCCGTCAACGCCAGCGGGCCGCCCAGCCGGGCCACGCCGAGCACGGGCCCTCCCGCCTGCCCCAGGAAGACGCCGCCGATGGGCAGCCCGCCGAACGGCCAGGAGGTCCGCGCCGCTTCCGCCAGGGTCATGGCCGCCGGGAACGCCAGGGCGCGGGCCGCGGCGGGCCCCGGGGGGACGAGCAGGCATGCCACCGCCACAAACGACGCCTCCACGGCGATCAGGACCATGGCGCCGGGGATGGTGAATGACCGCGCCCACATGAGGCCGGGTACGTAGCAACCGAGGCCGGCCAGCCAACCGGCCCACAACCTGGTCCGGGGGCGCAGGCCACCCAGTCGCCACCAGAGCAGTCCGGCGCTGGGGAAGGCCAGGAGCCACCACCCCCATGGGGGGAGGGAGAGAGCCAGGCCGGCGCCCGAGGCCAGGGCGGGGATCGCCACCATCCCTCGTCCGGGCACCCCCGTGTCGGACCGGCGCCGGGTCATGGTGACCCGCGACGGTCGCCAGGGCGGAACCTGCGAACCGTCGGTGACCGGCGCAGGAGCGGGCGTCAGCGGCGGCGACTCCGGTCTCATTTCCCGAGCTCCGGGGGGGCGGGCTCGTCACCGCTCGCATCGGATCCGCTCGCACCGGATCCGGGGGAGCCGGATCCGGGGGAGAGGGAGAGGGAGTCGAGGGAGAGGGAGTCGAGCATCCGACGCGCCGCCGCCCGGCCGCTGCCGATGCAGGCCGGGATCCCCACCCCTCCATAGGCGGCGCCGGCCACGGCCACACTCCCGAGGGCGGCCACAGCCCGTTCGATGCGTCCCACGCTGGTGGCATGGTCGACGGCGTACTGGGGGAAGGCCTCGTCCCACCGGGTCACCAATGAATCGAGGGGGACGTCCCGGATGTCGAGGAGCTCGGTCAACTCGCCGAAGGCCGAGGCGGTCAGCTCGTCGTCACTCAGGTCGCGGTGCCGGGAATCCCCGGATCTCCCCACCGACACGCGCAGCAGCTCGTCATCCGCCCCCGCCAGGTGCGGCCATTTCCGCGCCAGGTAGGTGCATCCCGTGATCAGGGCCGGACCGCCGGCGATGGGAGAGGCCAGCGGCACCAAAAAGCCGGTTCCTCGAAGTGGGGCTCGGATGGCCCGCCTCGGGACCGACAGGGTGACCACCGCCACCGAGGCGTAGGCAATGGAGTCGAGCAGGACCGCGGCCTCCGGCGCATGCGGGCCCACCAGGACGGCAGCCTCGCCGGCCGGCACGGCGAGGATGACACGGTCCGCCCGCAGGGATGGCGGATCGTGAGGCCGGCCGGCCGTCTCCTGCTCCGAGCCATCGGTGCCCTGCAGGGCCAGCTCCCATTGCGGCGCGCCGGACGGGCCGTCGGGGTGGGGCTCGACGGACCGCACCGACACGCCGGTGTGGATGGTGACCCCGCGTCGGGACAGAGCCTCGGCCAACGAGTCGGCCAGGCTCGCCGTGCTCCCCGACAACGACCAGAACAATGGGCCGGGCTCGGGGGGAGACAATCCGTCGGCGCCGGCAGGGGGTTGTGCCAGCCGGCGCATCAGGCTCCCGGACTGCCGGGAGGCGGCCAACAGCTGGGGAAAGGTCACCGCGGCGCTGAGGTCATCCACCCTCCCGGCGTTGATGCCCCCGACGAGCGGATCCACCAGCCGTTCGACGATCGGGCGGCCGAGGCGTTCGCCCACGATGGCTCCGACCGACCGGTCGTCATCTGCCGTCTGGTCACCCCGATGCGGCGCGACCAGGTCCCTCGCAGCCCGGAGCGACTCGCCGGGGCTCAGGATTCCTGAGCGGAACAGGGGCAACCACCGGGTGGGGACGCCCAGGTTCAAGCCCGCCGGGAGCCGTCGGAGCTGACCCCGAGCCCAGACGGAGGCACCGGAGGCGCCCACCGGGACCAGGTCCTCGGTGAGACCGAGCTCGTGGCAGAGCGCCGTGGCCTCGGGCCGACGGGCCAGGAAGGCATCGGCCGCCAGGTCGACCCGCCGTCCGGCGAAGTCGGCCGACCGGAGCTTGCCTCCGACCCGGTCACCGGCTTCGAGGAGGTGGACCTCCACCGGTGTGTGGTCGCCCCCGTCCGCGTCCTTCACCAGCTCCCATGCCGCGGCCAGCCCGGCGATCCCGCCTCCCACGATGGCAATGGTGGGTGGCGACGACGGCCTCACGCCGGCAACGTCGACCGGGCGACCGAGGGCACCGCGTCCGGTGCCGCCGCCTGGCGAACGACGCCGGCGAGCACCTCCAAGAAGCGCGGCTCGTCGTTGAGCGAGGCGGTTCGGGCGAAGGCCACCCCGGCCGAGCGCGCCACCCGGGCTGCCTCGACGTCGAGGTCGTAGAGGACTTCGAGGTGGTCGGAGACGAACCCGACCGGACAGACCACCACCGAGGTGGCGCCCTGGGCAGCCACCCGGGGTATCTCGAGGAGGAGGTCGGGTCCGATCCACGGGTCTGCGGTGCGCCCGGCGCTCTGCCAGGCCACCCCCCAGCTCAGTCCGGGCTCATCGTCAAGGGCCAGGAGTCCGGCGATGTCGGCAGCTGACTCTTGGACCTGCCCGGGGTAGGGGTCGCCTCCGGCCACCGCCGCCTCCGGGAGGCTGTGGGCGGTGAAGAACACCGCCGGGCGGAGTCGTTGGCTCGGCGTGAGCGTGGCCAGGGCGGCCGCCGTCCGGTCGGCCAGGAGCTCCGGGAACCCCTCGGCCCGATGCCACGAGGGGACCGAGGTGAGCTCGAGTGGCGGTGTGGTCGCCCGAGAGGCTTGGGAGGCCCGTCGGAAGTACTCACCCGAGCCCAGTGAAGACTCATGGGGGGTGAGGACGAGGCCGACGGCCCGGATGACCCCGATGCCGGACAGCTCCGCCACGCCGTCCTCGATGGTGGGGGTGGTGTACTTGGCCCCGAAGCGCACCATGTACTCACCGGGGGCCGCCGCTTCCAGCGAGCGGGCCAGTCCCTCCACCTGGGCACGGGTCCGCTCAGCCAACGGCGAGGTCCCGCCGATGGCCTCGTAGCGCCCGACCAGCTCCGCCACCAGCTCGGGGGGCGGAGGACGGCCGTGGCGGATGGCCGTGTAGAAGGGCTCGACGCCGGCGGGGTCGGCGGGCGTCCCGTGCGCCATGACCAGCACGCCGGTGGGTGGGCGGGCCAGCCGGTGCCCCCCTGCGGTCATGAGGCGACCTCGACGCCGGACCGAGCCTCGGCGTGGACCAGCTCGACCACCCGCCCGAGGATGTCCGGATCGGTGTCGGGAAGGACACCGTGGCCCAGATTGAAGATGTGCCCTGGAGCGGTGCCGGCCCGGTCGAGGACGTCGCGGGTCTCTGCCGCGGCCACCTCCCAGGTGCTGAGGCACAGGGCCGGGTCGAGGTTGCCCTGCACGGCGACACCCGGGCCCACTCGTCGTCTCGCCTCGTCGATCGGGACCCGCCAGTCGACGCCGACCACGCTGCATCCGGCGGTGGCCATGGAGGTCAACAGCTCGCCGGTGCCCACCCCGAAGAGAATGGTGGGAGTGCCCGGGTGGGATTCGGCCAGTCCGGCGAAGAGCCGGACGGTGGCGGGAAGCACCAGCTCCCGGTAGTGGTGGGGGGCGAGGATGCCGGCCCAGCTGTCGAAGACCTGCACGGCGGAGGCACCGGCGTCCAGCTGGGACCGCAACGAGGCCAGGGCCAGGTCGGTCAGCCGATCCATCAGGTCGTGCCAGATCTGCGGCTCTCCGTGCATGAGGGCCTTCACCCGGGAAAAGTTCTTGGACGGGCCTCCCTCCACCAGGTAGCTGGCCACGGTGAACGGTCCGCCGGCAAAGCCGATGAGTGGCACCTTGAGCTCATCGATGAGGATGCCCACGGCATCGATGACGTAAGGAGTGTCGATTGCCGGCTCGATCGGGCGCAGGCGCTGGAGGTCCCGCTTGGCACGGAAGGGGTCGGCCACCACCGGGCCGGTGCCCGGGGCCACGTCCACACCGAATCCGACGGCCGCCGCGGGGACCACGATGTCGGAGAAGAAGATGGCGGCGTCGGTCCCGTAGCGGTCCACCGGTTGTCGGGTGAGGGCTGCCACCAGCTCGGGTTGGGCGATGGCCTCGAGGATGCTCCCCGGGCCCCGGGCGGCCCGGTACTCGGGCAGCGAGCGCCCGGCCTGGCGCATGAACCAGACCGGGACCCGGTCCACGGTCAGCCGGCGGCACGCCCGGATGAACGGCGAGGAGTCGAAACGGCCGGGTTCCGGCGCGCCCATGTCCTGATGCCCCACAGGACCTACCGGCCGGCCGGAGCGCGGTGGGAGTGGGGCCCGGCGATGGGAGCAGCGGCTTCGGTCACGGCCCAAGTCTACGAGAGAGCACGCGGCCATCCCGGCCGGTGATCCTGGTCGCGCCCCAGCCGTCCCGGGCATACAATCAAGGGTTCCCCTGAGCCGGATGGGTAGGCAGAACGGAGGTGGGGGTGGGATCGGAGCAACAGGCTGAGCAGGAGTTCGTGGACCTGGCCTACGCACGCCTGGACGCCATGCGGAGTGATGCCAACTCCATGCTCGAAGGGGTGCTCGACCTCGGGAAGGGGGGGACATTCCAGTCCCGGACCGAGCGGGACGTGATCGTGCGGACCAGCCTGGCCCGGCTCGAACAGCTCGACATCGGGGATCAGGCGCTCACCTTCGGCCGGATCGACCGGTTGCACGAGGGTCCGACCGAGAGGCGCAACGGCGATGCGCCGAACGTCACCCACGCCGATGGACGGAGCGCCGACCCGGGCGCGGAGCCGAGTACGGAGACGTTCCACATCGGTCGCCTGGCCATTCACAGCGCCGATCACGATCCGCTGGTGGTGGACTGGCGGGCGCCGATCGCCGAGCCGTTCTACCGGGCCACCGGGCGGGACCCCCAGGGGCTCGTCCTCCGCCGCCACCTGGCACTCGAGGGGCGCCGTGTCGTCGGCCTCGAAGACGAGCGCTTCGGTGTCCCCGGTTCCGCCGTCGGCACCGACGCCGGGGGAGCCCACGACGAGGGGACACCCGGTGACGGCAGCGGCGAGCTGATCGTCAGCGACCTCCCCATCGGCGGCCCGGCCGCACTGTTGGCGGCCCTCGACCGGGCCCGCTCGGGCCGCATGACCGACATCGTCTCCACGATCCAACGCGAGCAGGACGAGATCATCCGGGCCCCGTTGAGCGGGGTTCTGGTGGTCCAAGGGGGCCCTGGTACGGGGAAGACGGCGGTGGCGCTGCACCGGGCCGCCTATCTCCTCTACACCCACCGGTTCCCCCTCGAGCGCCAGGGCGTGCTGGTGGTCGGGCCCAATCCGCTCTTTCTCCGCTACATCGAGCAAGTCCTCCCCTCGCTGGGGGAGACCGGAGTCACCCTGTCCACCGTGTCCGGACTGGTGTCGGAGATCCGGATCAAGGAGATCGGCCCGGTAGAGACGGCCCGTCTGAAGGGGGACGCACGCATGGCCAAGGTAGTGGCCCGCGCCGTGCGGACCCGGCAGCGGGCGTTGGTCGAGGACGTGGCCATTCCTTACGGCGCCCTTTTCCTCCGGCTCACCATCGAGGACAGCCGGAGGATCGTCGACGTCGTCCGACGCCGGCCCGGTACCCACAACGCCCGGCGCCGGCTGGTCGAGCAGTCCGTGGCCCAGTTGCTGGCCGGCCGGGCCCGCCAGACCCAGCAGACACTGGGCGTCGGCGTCCCGGCGTCAGTCACCGCCTTCCCCGGCTACGAGGACCCCTCGGACCTGTCCGAGGACGAGTTCGATTTCGAGGACTTCTCCCGCAAGGTGCGACGCGTGCCCGAGCTGGCCGAGGCACTCGACCGGATGTGGCCCCGGCTGTCCCCCCACGAGCTGCTCCATGACCTGTTCGGCGCGCCGCCCTTGATCGCCGCCGCCTGCCGCGGGGTGCTCTCTGCCGACGAGCAGGCGTTGTTGCGCAGAACACGCTCGGCCTCCTTCGAGGATGTGGCCTGGACACCGGCCGACGCCGCCCTGGTGGACGAGGCCCGCCACCTCCTCGGGCCGCGTAACGGCAACGGCGACGACGGCGTGCGCAAGTACGGCCACATCGTGGTGGACGAGGTGCAGGACCTCTCCCCGATGCAGCTGCGCATGCTGACCCGACGCTCGCTGTCGGGATCGATGACCGTGGTCGGCGATATCGCCCAGGCCACGGCCCCTTGGGCCCCGCGTTCGTGGGCCGACCTCACCGATCACCTTCCCCGCCGGCGGCCGGTCCGGAGCGTCGAGCTGACGGTGAGCTACCGGACTCCGGCCGAGGTATTGGCCGTGGCCAGTCGGGTGTTGGCAGTGGCCGCTCCCGAACTGACCCCGCCGCGGCCGGTGCGGCGCACCGGCGAGGAGCCGCGGATGATCGCAGTGCGGGACGCACACGGGTCGCGACAGGACGCCACCCCGGCGGATCTGGCGCGAACGGTGGCCGAGGTGGCCGGCGAGGAAGTGGCCGCGGTGCAGACGGGCCGGGTGGCCATCCTGGCTCCCGAAGCCTTGATCCCGCTGCTGTCGGAGGCGCTGGCGGCGGCCGGCCAGCCGGTGGTGGACGCCCGCGACATGCGCAAGGGAGGCCTGTCCGAGCCGCTGGTCCTGCTGGCCGCCGATGCCGCCAACGGGCTCGAGTTCGACTCGGTGGTGGTGGTGGAGCCGGGGGTCATCGCCGGGGAGACGGCCCGCGGCCTGCGCACCCTCTACGTGGCCCTGACCAGGCCGACCCAGCGGCTCAGCGTGGTGCACCTGACGCCGGCACCGGCGGCGTTGGCGGGCATCTGATCCAGCCTGTTCGTGCCTGTCGGGTGCCTCGTCGGCCACCCTGGGGTGCCGGCGCGATGAGTTGGCCCTGGGCGCTCCCGATCGACTAAAAATACGGCGTGACTCAGGCCCTCGCCGTCGAACCGACGGTCACTCCCCGCCAGCGCCACCGCCCCGACCGGCCCTCGATGCTGGCGGTGGGGGTGATCATCTGGCTGGGCTCCGAGGTGATGTTCTTCAGCTCGCTGTTCGCCTCGTTCTTCACCATCCGCGCCCATGCCTCGGTGTGGCCGCCGGCCGGCGCCAAGCTCGACACCCTGCAGGCCGGCATCTTCACCCTCGTCCTGCTGTCTTCGAGCTTCACCATGCAGAAGGCCGTCTGGGACCAGGAGCGGGGAGATCGGCGCAGCGCCAAGACGTGGGTGGTGATCACCATCATCCTGGGCGCGATGTTCGTGGGCAACCAGTTCTACGAGTGGATCACCCTGTCACACGACTTCGCCACCAACCCCACCCACACCGCCTTCGGATCACTCTTCTACATCATGACCGGGCTCCACGGCCTGCACGTCTTCCTCGGGCTGGTGGCCATGGGCTTCCTGCTCGGCCGGCTGCAAGGCCCGAAGGGTGACCCCGGCGAGACCCCGGTGTTCCAGGGTGTGAGCTACTACTGGCACTTCGTCGACATCGTCTGGGTCGGCCTCTACAGCTGCCTCTTCCTCCTCAAGTAGGTGCGACACCGGATGCGCAGACTGTTTCGTGCCCGCTATGCGGCACCGGCGGCCCTGGTGGGGTGCGTCGCCATCGTCGGACTGATCGCCTTCTCGCCCAGCGCCACCCTGGCCGACGCGGCCCCAACCACCACCCTCCCCGTGCTGACCACAACGGCCACCACGACCACCCCCATCGCCCAGCCGACCCAGAGCGTGTCGGGCGCACTCAACTACGCGGCGCCGTCCAACCAGACCGGACTGTTCTACGCCCAGCTGCCCCAGGCGTTCATCGCCCCCGGTGAAGCGCTGTTCGCCGCCAACTGCGCCAGCTGCCACGGCCCTGCCGCTCTGGGGACGGGCCGGGCGCCCAACCTCCAGGGCCTCGGGGCCGGGACGGTCGACTTCTGGGTCTCCACCGGTCGGATGCCCCTGGCCAACTCGAGCGTGCAGGCCACCCGCAAGCCGCCGCGGTTCAACCGGCTGCAGACCCTCGAGATCGCCGCCTGGGTGCAGTCGCTGACCCCCGGCCAGGGGACCCAGGTGCCCATCGTCAACACCAACAATGCCGACCTCGAGGCGGGGAACGCGCTGTTCACGCTCAACTGCGCGGCCTGCCACACCATCACGGGAGCTGGTGACGCCCTGCCCGGTGGGGCCTACGCCCCCAGCCTGCACCTGGCCACACCGGTCCAGGCGGTCGAGGCCATCCGATCGGGGCCGGGAAACATGCCCCACTTCAGTGTGGGGAACATCACCAACACCGAGGCCCGCGACATCGCCGCCTACGTGGACGGGGTCATCCAGCACCAGGACAACCGGGGTGGCTTCGGCCTGGGCGGGATCGGGCCGGTGGGGGAGGGCTTCGTCGCCCTCCTAATCGGTGTGGGCGCATTGATGCTCGTCTGCTTCTGGATCGGAGACCGCACGTGAGCGACGACGCCCCCCGTCTGGAGGGACCGCTGCCACCGGCAGCTCTGGACGACCCCCATCTGCAGCCCTATGCCAAGCACCCCGAGCGGGCCCAGGCGGTGGCGGCCGTGGCCATGGTGGTGGGGTTCCTCGGATTCATCGGGTTCGGCGTGGCCTACTGGGTGGGCGACAGCGCCCAGTGGGAGGCCGTGACGCTGGGGGGCGGCCTCCTGGCCCTGGGCTTCGGGGTCACCGCCTGGGGCAAGTACCTGATGCCCCAGGGCCCGTTCGAGGAGGAGCGGCACGAGTTCCACTCCACCGAGGCCGAGCGCGAGGCGATGACCGCAGCCGTGACCGAACGGGGCGGCATGGTGCTCAGGCGGCGCAAACTGCTGGGCGGGCTCTTCGCCCTGGGGTCGACGGCCATGGGGATCGTGCTCCTGTTCCCGTTGCTCCGGTCCCTCGGCCCCAAGCCGGGCAACACGTTGTTCGAGACCAACTGGACGAAGAACTCGCAACTGGTCACGGTGGACGGACGGCCGATCCACGTTGACGATCTCGCGGTCGGTGGCGTGCTGACCGTGTTCCCCAGGGGTTACACAGGGTCGTCGCAGGACCAGGTCATCCTCATCCGGTTGGCGCAACTGGGCCCCCTCGACCCTCCGCTGGTCATCAACCCTCCCGGGCGTACCGACTGGGGGGTGCAGGGCTACGTGGCGTACTCGAAGATGTGCACCCACCTGGGGTGCCCCGTCGGCCTCTACCAGGAGCAGACCCAGCAGCTCGTGTGCCCCTGCCACCAGTCGATCTTCAATGTGCTGTCGGGCGCCATTCCCGAGTTCGGGCCGGCCCCCCGTCCGCTGCCCCAGTTGCCGTTGACCGCCGACTCGGCCGGTAATCTGCGATCGCAGAGCGGCTTCAACCAGGCCGTGGGCCCCGGATTCTGGGAGCGACCATGATCGACAAGACGATCGACCGATCGCTGAGGTGGCTCGACGACCGCCTGGGGATCGCCAAGGGCGGACGGACCTTCCTCGACAAGATCTTCCCCGACCACTGGTCGTTCATGCTGGGCGAGATCGCCCTCTACTCCTTCGTGGTCCTGTTGGCCACCGGTGTGTTCGTCTCGCTGTACTACATCCCGTCCGCCCACGAGATCGTCTACCACGGGTCCTACATCCCCCTTCGGGGGCAGCGGGTATCAGAGGCCTATGCCTCGTCGGTAGGACTCTCCTTCGACGTCAAGTCGGGCCTGCTCATGCGGCAGGCTCACCACTGGGCCGCCAACATCTTCCTCGGCTCGATCGCTGTGCACATGGCCCGGGTGTTCTTCACCGGCGCCTTCCGCAAGCCCCGCGAGTTCAACTGGATCGTCGGGGTGAGCATGCTCATCCTGGGCATCGTCAACGGATTCCTCGGCTACTCGCTCCCCGATGACCTGGTGTCCGGGACCGGTATCCGGATCGCCTACTCGATCATCGAGTCGATCCCCCTGGTCGGAAGCTACCTGGGCACCTTCTTGTTCGGCGGCAACTACCCGGGCAACGGGATCATCATCCCCAGGTTCTACATCCTCCACGTGCTCATCGTGCCGCTGCTGATCATCGGGCTGCTGGCGGCCCACCTCGGCCTGCTGGTCAAACAGAAGCACACCCAGTTCGGGGGCAAGGGCAAGACCGAGCACAACGTGGTCGGCACGCCCATGTTCCCGACCTTCATCGCCAAGACGACCGGTTTCCTGTTCATGACCACGGCGGTGCTCTTCCTGCTGGGGGGGCTGGCCCAGATCAACCCGATCTGGCAGTTCGGCCAGTACCAGCCGTACCAGATCTCCTACGCCGTGCAGCCGGACTGGTACATGGGCTGGCTGGACGGTGCGCTGCGCATCATGCCCAGCTGGGAGTGGGTCGGATGGGGGCACACCATCGCGCTGGAGGTCTTCCTGCCCGCGGTGATCTTCCCCGGCCTGATCTTCAACATCTTCATCGTGTGGCCGTTCATCGAGTCCAGACACACCAAGGACCTGGCGTACCACAACCTGCTCGACCGGCCCCGCGACCGACCGCTGCGGACGGCGGTCGGGGTGGCCATGCTGACCCTCCTGTTCATGGTGTTCTTCGCCTCCTCCGACGATGTGCTGGCCAACTTCTTCCAGGTGCCACTGGTGGCCGTGCTGTGGTTCTTCAGGATCGCGGTGGTCATCGCCCCCGTCATCGCCGCGGTGGTGGCGTACAAGATCTGCAACGAGATGCGCGCCGCCGAGGGCGTGGGCAAGCGCAAGCGGCCACAGATCGTCACACGCTCGTCGACCGGCGAGTACTCCACCACCGATGCCGAGCCACGGCCCGGGGACGGCGTCGAGGAGTTGGACGCCATTCCCGTCCCGACCTACATCGACCTGGTCCCCCCCGAGCTGGCCACCGGGGTCGGGGTGCGTCGGGTGATGCGCTGAGCGGATTCCGCGGCAACCACCGATGACTTCTGCGGGGGCGTGACGTCAGACCATCGTGAAGGCAACCAACCTCGCCGACCTGTATGACGCCCCCCTGATCGACTGGGACCGTATCGAGACGCGGCTCGATCAGGGAGTGAGCCAGGCCCCGGAGACGGAGGGCCCGAACCGGCACACCTGTTGGCTGGCCACCATCAACCCGGACGGGAGCCCGCACGTTACCGGCATCGGCGCCCTCTGGGTTGAGGGTGCATTCTGGTTCGAGAGCGGCGCCGGGACACGCAAGGGGAAGAACCTGGCCCGCGATGCGCGCTGCGCGTTGAGCGTGGCCACCGGCGAGTTCGACCTGGCGGTGGACGGCGAGGCCCGCCGGGTGACGGACCGCGCAACGGTTGCCGCCATGGCTGAGCGATGGGCCGAGAAGGGCTGGCCCGCTGGCGTCGACGACGCCGGTCTGGCCCCTGACCGCCGAGTTCAGCGCCCCCTCGGCTGGTCCGCCCCCGTGGTTCGTCTACCGCCTTATGGCACGGTCGGCGACCGCCCTCCTCACCGTTGAACCGGGTGGCGCCACCCGTTGGGACTTCTAGATCACGTCGTCGACGGGACTCACGCGCCGACCTGGTGCAACTCGATGGCGTTGCCGGCCGGGTCGTTGATGAACGTCTGGCGGTTGGCCCCGGTGCTCATGGGGTCGGCGACCTCGATGTGCTTCGAGCGCAATTCACGCACGACGGCGTCGAGATCGCCCACGCGGATGGCGAAGTGCTGGCCCAGGTTGTGGGGGACCGGGGCCTCGACCAGGTGGACCTGTTGGCCGCCCAGGTCGATCCAGGCCCCGGCGATCCCGAAGTCAGGTCGGTCGGTGCGCAGGGTGCCCCCGAGCACGCCGGTGTAGAACGCCACGCCCTCGCCCACTTCCGACACATTGATGGCGACGTGGTGAATGGCCAGTGGTTCCATGGGAGGGATTCTGGCCCCTCCGCCATGGCTGCGCAACGGGCGAGCGGCCACCGATGCCCACGGGGATCCACCCCGCCGCTCAGCGATGTCGGCGCAGCTGTGGGAGGCCTTCGGTGGCGATCTTCTCGAAGACGTCGGGGTCAGTGGCGAAGACCGAGTCGGGCACCGGCCAGTGGACGACCAGATCGGTGATGCCCAGCGCCTGATAGCGCCCGGCCCAGTCCACGAAGGCGTCGACCGAGGCCAGTGGCCGTTCGGCCGTCGAGCCCTGGAGCAGCACCTTGTCGATCGAATCCAAACCCCGCCCCCGCTGGGCGCAGGCGGCTTCGAGCCCGTCCAGTTGGGCTCGCACCACTGCGGGTGCCTGGGATGCCGGCATACCGGCCGCATCGAGGGGATCCCCGTAGGTCACCCACCCTTGTCCGAACTCGGCCGCCAGCCGGAAGGCCCGCGGGCCGGTGGCGGCCACCACGAAGGGCATCCTCGGCTGCTGCACGCCGCCGGGGACCATGCGGGCCTCATGGGCGGAATAGTGGGTGCCCTCCTCGGTGGTCGATGCCTCGGAGAGCAGCGTGTGCAGCAGCGGAAGGAACTCGCCGAACCGGTCGGCCCGCTCCCGGGGCGACCACGGCGCCTGACCCAGGACGGTGGCGTCGAATCCGGTGCCGCCTGAGCCGATGCCCACCGTGAGGCGCCCGGCAGAGACGTCGTCCAGTGTCATCAGCTCCTTGGCCAGCGTGACCGGATGCCGGAAGTTCGGCGACGTCACCATGGTCCCGATTCGGAGACGCCTGGTGGCGGTGGCCGCGGCAACCAGCGTCGGGATGGCGCCGAACCACGGTCGGTCGCGGAAGCTGCGCCACGAGAGGTGGTCAAAGGTGAATCCGGCGTGGAATCCCAGCTCCTCGGCCTGCCGCCAGATCTCCCGGCCCTCGGCCCAGCGATAGATGGGGAGGATCACCGTGCTCAGACGCATGAGCGCGAATCTAATTTGGGTTGCGGGTCGAGGGGTCGGAGCCGGCGGGCGTCGGTGCCGGCCAGGTCACCGACGGCCACCCGCTCGGTGTGCGGGTCCACTTGTCCGTCCGACCCCCACCGTTCATGATCGACGTATGGACATCGACCACATCAGAGCCCGATTTCGCACGCTCCACCTTCACGGGACGTTCATCATGCCCAACCCGCACGACCTCGGGTCCTGTCGACTCCTGACTTCGCTCGGCTTCGAGGCGCTCGCGACTACCAGCGGGGGATTGGCGGCGTCGCTGGGACGACAGGACATGACGGTGAGTCGACATGAGCTGGTGGACCATGTTCGGGCTCTGTGCCGGGCCACCGACCTCCCGGTCAACGTCGATGCCGAACGGTGCTTCCCCGACAGCCCGGGAGGGGTCGCGGAGACGGTGGAGCTGCTGGCGGAGGCAGGGGCCGCAGGGTGCTCCATTGAGGACTGGAACCCCGATGCCCAAGCGATCGAGCCGGCGACGGTCGCCGTCGATCGGGTGGCCGTGGCTGCCGACGCCGCGGACCGAGTGGGGCTTACGTTGACGGCACGGGCCGAGAATCACCTGCGTGGCAAGGACGATCTGGACGACACGGTCACGCGGCTGGCGGCCTACGCGGCAGCCGGAGCCCACGTCGTCTATGCCCCCGGTCTGAAGGAGTTGTCAGCCATCGGTCGGGTCGTCGAGGAGACCTCCGCCCCCGCCAACGTGCTCCTCGTCCCGGGCGGGCCCTCGGCACCGCAGCTGGCCGCGGCCGGCGTCCGACGGATTTCGGTCGGGAGCTCGCTGGCCCGGATCGCCTATGGGGCCTTGGTCGAGGCTGCGGAGCGATTGCAGGACACGGGATCGTTGCCGCCCGATGCTCCGTACCTGAGCCGGGCCAGGGCCGATGGGGCCTTTGCCGCCCGCCAAGCTTGACTCCGCCTGCTACCGACCAAAGGAGCCCTTGACGGCCCCACAGTTCTTGAATGCGGTCGGGGCTCTGGCTGAGCGATGTTCGTCCCGGGACCGAGTCGACACCCAGATGGTGGGGATTGTGGGCCCTACCGGACCACATGGAGCAGATCAGACCTGGACGATCTTCGGCATTGGGCTGCACGCTCTTGTGCAAGAGGGCGATCAGGGGAACCATATGGTTGCGCACGCAACAACATGGGAGAGCCCGGTTGAGAGCACGGCGAGTTCGGAACCGTCTCACTCTAGCCGGCCAGCCTTGACCGATCCGGCAACGGATCTCATGTTGAGCGTTTCCGATGCCGATAAAAGCAAATGGGGTTAGACGGCGAGGAGGTTTCGTGACACTGAAAGCCTGGAAGGTCTTCGGTATTGCTGGTCTCTGCGCGACCGGCTTGTACTTCCTGCTGCCTGGGGCAGGTGCCAAGGATCTCGGATACTCCGTCGTTGGGGTGAGTTCAGTAGTTGCCGTTGTATGGGGTTGTTGGCCGCCACGCTGGATGAGCACGACGGCGACACGTTTCGTGAGCACGAGTT
>JADEYI010000555.1_pt1 | contig 47896 bp, 89 predicted proteins | sample 8542331 | NCBI WGS metagenome assembly JADEYI01 (sample SAMN16510988, study PRJNA670497) | mine drainage metagenome | isolation source: biofilm near Copperflume 1 | place: Germany: Marsberg coppermine Kilianstollen | collected 2018-02 | reverse complement strand
GTCGACGTCACTGTCAACGCCACGGTGAAACAGGACATCCTGGCGGGTCAGTTGCGCGGGCAGATTATCGCGGCGCTCGCGGCGATCACCAGTTGCACGCTGAGCTTGACCAATAACGTTCTGAACGCCGCGCCAGGTTCAAGCTCAAGCGCGCCGACCTGTCCCTCTGGAACAACGGCCAACGCACAAGGCGTATGCGTCGCGAATACCGGGATCGACTTCACGAAGATTGCGCTGTATGGAGGCCTGGGAGTCGCCGGGCTAATCATCGTCCTCCTGGTGGTGAAGAGATGAGAATCGACGCCTCTCATATCGGAGTGCGCGCGCCGATGCCGCTGGTTATCCGGCTTCGGATTCCGCTGCAAAACATCCCGATCGGTCCGCCCGTTTATCTAAAGCGCGTTCCCTCGATCGCGGGCCTGGGTGATACGGCTACTGAAGCACTGGCGAAAGCAAACATTGTTCGCGACTTCAACAGCTACACCGGGAACTTGGCCTATGCGGTCGAACAGGGCCAGGTAGTTCCGCCCGACGTGATGGCGGCAGGCCTGCGCGATCGCGTGGCGGAAGTCTGCAATTCAACGCTCAGCGGTGATCCTGCTTGTGATCCTGCAGCCTTCGCTTCGCAGATACAGCAGCTCGCGCAACAGTATTCGGACGCGCTTACAGCGCAGCAGCAGAAAACCGCCGCGCTGGTCGCCTCAGGGTCGATCGCAGTTCCCGCTGGCTATTACGGCGGGTCGGACTTGTACAGTCAAAACTATTCGCCCGCGCAATACACGGCAGCGCCAGCCCCACCAGCCGCCGCGCCCGTTTCAGCGCCAGCGCCCGCGCCCGTTTACAGCTCAGCGCCCGCGCCATCACCAGCGCCCGCGCCATCACCAGCGCCCGCGTCGACCAGCTCGTCGACCAGCTCGTCGGGCCCGGCCACGACCGGCGCGGCTTCATGGTTCAAGCAGACCACGCTGACCAACAATGCTTTCGGCGGCAACATCCAGAACTGGATGGTAGTCGCTGCAGCAACAGGCCTGGCGATGTGGTTTATGTCGCAAAGGGGCAGGCGATGAGAATCGACAGCTCACGCATCGGAGTCCGCGCGCCTATGCCAGTGGTGATGCGTCTCCGCTTCCCACTGCCCGCGCCCAACATTCCAATCGGGCCGCCGGTGTATCTGCGGCGCATCCCGTCGATCGCAGGCCTGGGAGATGAGGCGCGATTTCAAGCCAACCTGCAGAGCGACGTCGCCGCCTACAAATACGGTGGCCTTCCGCTCGATCAACAGGTAGCCGCGATCACAGCGGACCTAACAGGTTTGTGTGCGTCGTTCCCAAGCTTCAATGCAGTGGACGGCGCTAACGCTACGTGTCCCTCTGATATAGGCCAGGAAGTCACGCAAGCCGTTTATGCGAATCCGGCCCCCGTTCAGCAGCAGCAGCAACAGACGCAGCAATCCGGCGGCGGCGCGGCTGTGTCGACAACTGTACAGTTGACCAACACGTCACGGCCTGGTCAGACGTTCCAAGTAGGCGACGGCTTCACGCTGAGCGTCGTAGGAGCTGCCAACAGTCCCGTGACAGGTTCCGGAACTCAGAACGGCGTGAGTAAGGGAACAACGCCGTACGGCAATACAGACGGATCAGGCCGATTCTCGATCAGCGGCACGATGACCGCTGACACGATCGGAAGCTGGACAGAAGTTTGGACTGTGGGCGGCGTTCCGGCGCAGCAACTTTCTTTCAGCGTCAGCGCGAAGCCTAGCGCGACGCCAGCGCCAACCGGCGGCGGCTCCACACAGACCAGCTCCACGCCGCCCGCGTCGACGTCGACCAGCTCGTCGACCAGCTCGATGTCCACCAACAGCACGGCCACGGGCGGGTCGTCGGACATCATGTCGTGGTTCACCAAGTCATCCGTTTGCTGTGGTGCCAACTTCAGCGTTCCTAACTGGGTCGTTGTAGCGGCTGTAGCGGGCGTGGCGCTTTGGTTTATGTCCAGCAGGGGGAAACGATGAGAATTGCGAGTCAGCACATTGGAGTGTTCGTACCGGCCCATTTCACCGTTCCGGAAATGCCGATTGTAGGAACGGACTGGCCGCCGGTCCCCGATAGCGTGGGCGTTGGCGACTTCGTAGGCGCACGCTTCACCGTTCCGCAGAATCCGGTCAGTGATGCAGGCCTGGGCGACTTCGTAGGCGGCAGCTTTGCGGTTCCGCAGAATCCCGTTTCGCTCGCAGGCCTGGCTGACTTCGTAGCCGCGCATTTCACCGTTCCGCAGAATCCCGTCAGCGACGCGGGCATGGGTGACTTCGTCGACACAGCGCCCATGTATCCGCTCCATGAGAACTCGGTCAATGAGGCTGTGGCTGCAGGGATCGGACTAGGAGGCCTCGGCGCGGGCTCCGATTGCGGTTGCGGATGCGGCGGTCACGGTGGATGCGGCGGCGGCATGGGCGATATCAGTTCGTTCATTTCGGATCAGTGGACCAAGATCCAAGCGGGTGATATCGCGACGATCGCCCTGTGGGGCGGCGGCGCCCTACTGCTCGCGTTCCTTCTTTTCGGTAGGTCCGGCAGTTCTCGCAGCGGTTACAGAGCCATCCGATCCGAAGCGAGGAAGACAGAAAGAGAAATGCGCCAGATGGCACGTGAGGACTACAGGAAGGCGGTTGCTGAAGCCAAAAGGAAATATCCGACCGGTGTCACGCGCCTGGCGCGCGCGGGCAGGGCAGCGAGGGCAGCGTTTTGAAAAAGATTCCAGGCGAGTACATCATTTTCGCGCTCTTGGTCGCAGGCCTGGCCGTGTGGGGCCATTACAAAGTTCAACAGGGTGCCAATCAGTAGATGCCAGCCGCCGCCACAAAACGAAAGAACACGCCGCCACGGTTTGGGCCGCCGGGCTCGAAGGCTCAGCGCTACAAGGTGATGTTCTCCGGTACCGCGCTCGGGCGTACGTTCGATTCCAAGGCGGAAGCGCAAGGCGTGGCCGATGGCCTCAATAAGACGATGCCAGGCAGCGCGACAGTGATCCGCGCGAATCCTGGCAAGGGCGCTTTCAAACGTTGCGTCAAGGCCGTCGCTGCAAAGGGCAAGGCGGTTTCCCCTGCAGGCGTGTGCGCGACGGCGGGCCGAAAGAAGTACGGCAAAAAGAAGTTTCAGGAAATGGCGGCGGCGGGCAAGCGAGCTGCAGCTAAGAACGCCAAGGGGCAGACCGGACACAAAGCGGTCAGAGCGTTCTTTAAGACGAACGATATCGAGATCATTTTCAACGCGGACCCGCACCGCGCGATGTCAACGCTCAGCTCCAAAACCGGAATCGGTCACGGCGTCGAACATGTCGACGCGAAGGAATTCCGGCGCGGCGCGCCAGGCGCGGCTTCGATTCGCGGGATCGACTACGTCAACATGGGCGATCCGTACACAAAGACGCTCATACACGACGGAACCAAGTTCGTCCTAGGCGCGTGGGGTGACTGGATCGAGAAGTACGGCACGCGAAAACAGAATTCGTCGACCGACGAGCTGGACCGGATCAAGCAGCAGATTATCGAGCTGCAGGAGCGCCACGATAAACGGCCCACGCGCGAAAGCACCGATCGGCTGACAGCACTGCGGGCCAAATTCATGACGGCCAGCCGGAAGTATATGACCGCGTCGCGCAAGGGAACCGCGAAAAACGCCACCGACTTTTCTCTCTACGATCGCGCGAAGGAAGCGGACGATGCCTTTCAGCGGGCGCTGGTCAAACAGTACGGCGGGCGCGCGGGCGACATGCGGTATCAGTCCGCGAAGCACCCGGCCCATATCAAAGCTCTCGCCAAGGCGAAACAGAAAGCGGATGAACGCTGGCTTGCTGAAATGCGGCGGCACAACCCGAAGCTTCTGACGTCGATCGGCCAGGGCGCGGTCCGCGCGGACGTGTACGAGCTGAAGGGCGGGAAACACCAGGTCCGGATGCGCGGGGAAAAGCCCAGAGAGTTTGACAGCGCCAAAGGCGCGATGAGCTACGCGCGGCTCCGCGCGCACGAACGGGCATCGAATCCCACGGCAGGCCTGGCCGCTGAGCAAATGATCGCGGGCAAGGAAAGCCTCACGTCGAAGCTCATGCGCAAGCTTGGCAAGCGGAACCCGGAATCCGCGGCGGCTGAGATGTACCAGGTGTTCCATGGGATCGAGCCAGGGAAGGTGATCGAGTATCGGCAGACCGAACACGTTCACGAGTGGCTGTGGGCCGTGGGCACGCTGACTTCGATCCATGTGACCAACGGAAAAAAGACGCTGACCTTCGTCGCGCCCGATCCGGACGTCGCGGCGTTCGAGGACGTCGTCATGGTTTGTATGACCGAGGACGGAAAGCAGATTGAATTCCGTGGCGGCGATCAGTCTTTGCCGATCGACGATATCGCCGAAGAGTTTGGATTTGGTGAGGACGCGATCCGCGATCGAATGCTGATCGGGCAGATTTCGCAGCTCACCTATCGCACGCGCAAGGTTTTCGAGGACAAGGGGAAGGTCAACGTCGATTTCTGGCATGACCACGGCAAGGAACACGCCAAAACAGTTCTGCCGTTCCTGATCTACAAGCCCCTGAATCCTTCGATGGAAGTAGCGGGCGGGCTGTACAAAATTGCGCCGTTCGATCAGAAGATCGGCGCGAGTCCGGGAATCGTGGGGTGACAGCAATGAACAAAGGAGCACGAATGAAAATCGCAATCATCGGCCTGGCGGCGGCGCTCTTCGCACTGCCAGCGATCGCGCAACAGCAAGTCCAGCTCACGGCAGTAACCCCGCCGGGGCCGTCTAACATCGGCGTCGGGGTCATCGGCACGCCAGGCCAGCAGACGTACTGCTATTGGGTCGTAGCGAACTACGTGGGCGGCTCTGTGTTGTCGCCTGCCTTCCGTTGCCTGCCCAACGCGCCGAACGCTCTCAGCTCGCAGAATAACGTCCAGATCACTTGGGCTGCAGTCGCCGTCGATCCACCGGGCACGGTCAACTATACGATTCTCCGGACGGTCAATCAGAACACGCGGCCAAACCCTGGCGACTCGATCGTGGTCCGCAACTTGGCGGCCACGGTGTGGAACGACATCGGGTCCGCGCTGACAACCTGGAGCCCGGCGCCGTACCTCTACCCCACGGCGGCGGAAACGGTCCGGCTGAACAATCGCGACTATGTCGTGCCGACAGTCGAGTTTAAGAACTGGTCCATTGGGCTTGGCGCGGCTAACGACACAGTCACGTACTCAGCCAACGTGACGCTTGCGCAAGTGAACGCGGGCTTTACTCTGGTCGCCCCCGTCAGCACTCGAACCTTGCGCGTGACCCATTTCCTTGTTCAAGCGCTTGGAGGTGCGACGGCGGCCTGTACATCGGTGCGTCTGTCGGACACGTCCAGCGGGCCGGTCGACGTCGCGACGATCGCTGTCGCGGCGCTGACTCAGAACACGGTCGTAACGGAGGCTACAGCGACAACAGTGACGCTGGGAACCTTCGGCGCGGCTGGACAGCTATCGGCGGGCGCGGGCCTGCAGATTCGAGAGGTGGGCTCGGCTTGCACCACGGCTACCTCTTTCAATGTGTCGGTGCAGTATCAGATCAACTTTTAACGCCCCGGACACCGGGAGAAAGAAAAGGACTGCAATGCAAAACGTAACAAGAACAATTGCCATCGGTATCCTGGCGGCGCTGGTGGTAGCTCTGATCGCGGTCGCCATTTTTGTTCCGCACGAACGGGCTTTCCTGTTAACCCAGGTAGCGCCTTTCGTCGGACTGTTCGGAGCTGTGACGGTGACCTACGAATATCCGGTCGCTGGCACGGCAGCGCAGACGCCGGCAGCGGCGGCGGCGGCCGGATTCCATAACGGTTACAACACAGTTCGCGGGACGGTCATCGCGGCGCTGGACGCAGATACCACAGCCACAATTTCACATGGCTTGGGATTGAGCGCCACGGCGATCGCGGCGGGCCAGCCTGAGCTGACCCTGGTCCCGACCGACGTAGCGTTTTACACGTCGACCTGGACGGCAGCGTACACGGACCTGAACACGATCACGCTGACCAAGGGAACCGGCGGCGGATCAGGCGCGGCGGGCGTGCAGCTCCGCTTCATCGTCCGGAGGCCTTCGTCGATCGGCATCTAAGCGATCGCGGAGAACTTCAACAGGAGGTCAGGCGATGGAATTACAACGAGTCACGAAAGTGGTCACTGGCGCGAGACAGAATCCGTATCGCGCACGTGGTCGCAGAAGTGGAAACCCGATGCACATGCTTACGCTCGGGTGGGTCAATCCGCACAAGGAGAGGAGAACAGTAGTGGCAGCGAAAGCGAAGAAAAAAGCAAAACGCAACTCGCCCCGGGCCCACCACAGTGTGGCGCACCGATCAGCGAAAAGAGGTAAGAGGAACACAACCCGCATCATCATGATGGCTCCGAAGAAAAACGGTGGCCGTCGACGGCGGCGCAGCAGCAACCCCATGTTCTTTGGATCGATGGTATCGCCGATCCAAATGGGGCAGTACGTCTTGGGCGGGCTCATCGGCGTCACGGTTAACCGTGTCGTTCTGCCGATGCTCCCCGCAGCTTTGACGCAGTCGAACACGTTTGCAACTCTGACGGCGTTCGGCCTGGCGCTGCTCGAATGGTGGGCGGCTTCGTTCATCGACAAGAGCTTTGGCGCGGCTGTCGGATTCGGCGCGCTGATGAACGCGGCATCGCAAGGCCTTAACGCCTTCATCCCGTCCGTTGGCTCAACGATCGGCCTCAGCGGGCGCGGCGTCGGGGACTTCGTCCCTGGTCGCTTCGCGGTACCGCAAAACCCGATCCTCGACGCGGGGACGCCCGGTAACGGTCCCGCGATGCGTTCGGCCTATCCGAGCGCGTACGGGATGGCGGCCTGAGAGTAAACACGGCCCGCGCGCATCGGGAGAGGCGCGGGTCAAGACTTTAACGAAAAAAGGAAAAGAGGAAAAAATCAGTGACACAGTCCCAAGCAATGGCTCTCAAAGCGTCCGCCGCGGCTCAGAACCAGGTGGCCGCTGCAGCACTCGATACCGCCGTCGCAGCGATCTCGGCCCAACAGCAGTTCATCATCAATTCGTTCAAGGGTCAGATCTACATTTCAAACCAGCTCGACGTGCAGGACACGCCCGTGTACGACACGATCACGTACAACGCGGCTGGCACCATCAACACGCCCAACTCTTCGTTCTTCACGAACGTCGAGTCCAACTCGGGCAAAACCTACGCTCAGACCAACATGACGCAGAACGGGAAGCTTGACGCTCCCGAAGCGTTCTCGGTCTTCGGCGTGCGCCTGGGATGGTCCGAAGACATCCTTCGGTCCGACCTGCAAACCTTGCTGAATGCGTGGGCATACGAATTCTGGCTCGGTAAGAAGGACTACCAGCGCGCCAACATCCGCCACTTCAGCTCGGGCTGGGGCATCGCGGGTTACACCACTAACACCAGCGAATCGTTCTACACCAACGGCTCGCCTGGTCGCCAGAGCATGAACATGCTCGCGGTGAAACTGGTGATCGCGAATCAGATGAGCTTCTTCGGACAGCTCACTGGCGCGTCTAGCCAGGTGCTCTCGGAAACGGGCACGGGTTTGATCCTCCTGAACGAACTCGTGGGTCTTTATGCAAGAGGTGTGCAGTAGTCGCCTTTTGCGCTGATCTCTGTCGCGCCGCGCGTGGTGGCATGGCGCGTTGGGGGGTAAGCGTGCGGGGTCCTGGGATCGCCTCCGAGTCCCGGTGACCCCGCGCGCTGGGTTTTTCGTTTTCCACAAAAAGGGAGTCCTATGTCTGCCTCAGACCAGATCTATTCAATGAATCAGTTCGCGCCCGCTTACAAGCAGGGCATCAACACGCCGCCGCCCGAGGAGACGGGGATCAGCCCGAAAGCGTTCACGTACGTTTACAATCCCCCGAATGGGGTACTCACCGCGAATCAGTTGATCGAAAACGACTCGGTCGCGATCGACACGGACGCGGACTTTTATATCGCTGGCTGGTATCTTCCGCTGTTCACGGGAGTGTTTCAGATCCAGTTGACGGACGCCGAAGGTTACCAGCTCTCGAAAGGGCTGATCAACAGCGGAGCGATCTCGCTGGCGGCTTCCAATCCGACCGTGCTCAGCCCGGCGCATCCGATTCCTGCAGGCGGCAAGATCCAGATCCAGATCCAGGACTTGAGCGCCGCGACGAATGCGCTGCAGATTGCCTTCGTTGGCTGGAAGAGCTTCAAACACGCGATCGCCGTGTAGGGTTTGTCCGTGGCCCGGCTGCTCAGAAATGGAAATGACGGCAGTCGGGCATTGCCTGACCAGGAATGTGACGGGCGCGGGACCGGAAGGCCTTCGCGCCCGGTTGCATCGCTGTACGTGACGGCGGAAATGTTCGCCAGGCTCGAAGCCAGCGAGCGAATTCCGTGCGGACGGGGGATGAAGGGACGGCGCAACGCGGGCACGTTCGCGGAACGCTACGAAGAGACGATGACCATTCGATACGAGACGGAGAACGGTGTCGAGTACGCGGCGGCGGACCGCGCCGCGATCGCGCGCGTCACAGGACGGAAGCTATGAGTCGCGTTAAGCTGTACAGCCCGCCCAAGGGCTCTTACGACATGCCGTACTCGTGGATCTACAATTTGGGATCCACTCCACCGGACAACAGCGACCTGTTAAACCAGTTCGTGTACATCCAGGGCGGCTATGGTGACTTCATCATGCGTCGCGTGGTGGGAATGTCGCGCGTGCTCGAACAGGCAGTTTACGGACCGCCGATTCGCGGCGGCCAGTACCGCCTTTACGATCGCCAGAAAAACGCGATGTCCTCGGTTCCGCTCTATAGCTATTCCGCCGGGCCTGGCACCAGTGTAGGTGAGCAGGACTTCGGAATCTGTCCCGAAGAGCTGTACAAGGAAACCGGGCGAATCGCATTCGATTTGTTCGATATCCTTCGGATCTCGACATCGCCCAACGCATCGCAGATTGCCTTCCAAGGCGTCCGCCGAATTCAGGGACCGTATCAGCGCCAGCCGAACTATCGCGCTAGGTCCAAGAGTTTCACCTATGAGATCGTGCAGGTTATTCCGGACGTGTTCCCGGCGGGTCCGTTCACGGCCAGGCTCAAGGTGGATGACTACGACTTCGAGCTGCACAACATCATCATCCTGCAGGACAGCAATGTGTTCGTCTCTGGCGGCGGTGAAGGCCTGGCGACGCTAACCTTCGCCGCGCTTCCCGGAGTATCCTTCACGCTGCAGATCACAAATCCCGCGCCGCTCGCTAATCAGCCGTTCGTCTTTACGGTCGTGCCGGGAGTCTCGATCACGGTTCAGATCGCTACAGGTCCGACCGGCGATCCGATTTCCTCGGGCCAGGATTTCTTAAATGCGTTTCTGGCGTCCCCGGCTGCGCAAGCCATGACAACGCTGCAGGTCACAGATCCAGGAAACGGGCTAGTTGATCAAGCCCTGGTTGTGATCGGGCCCGGCGTATTCGGAGCTGGTCTGAGCGACACAGTCGCCTCGCTGCTGATCTACGATTCCAACAAGCGGCCGATTTCATCCGCGCCGATGCTCGATATCTATTGCGACGGCGCGCCCGCAAGCCCGGTCGTGAACGGTTTCAACTTCAACAATTTCCCGGTGTATGGAGACGGCGCGCTCGTGCCGCCGCTCTATTATCCGAAAGACACGCAAATTCAGATCGACTTTTTCAGTCAGATCGAAACGCAAGCAGTCCCGCCGATCACGCTGCACGTGTACCTGGTCGGCAAACAATACTATCCGTGCTGAGGCCGCCATGCTGAGTACCGACAAAGACGAGCTGCTTTACCCGATTCTCGACGGCTGGATGCTGCGGAGAAACAACCGCTGCGATTACACGTTCCAGTCGCTCGCGCTCGCGCAGTATGAATCGCTTCGCCGCGCCTCTGCTCTGCGTCAGAAACAGTGGGCCATCCCGAGTGACGTCAACGCCATTCCGATTCCCGCCTTCGATTGCTATGAATATCAGCTCGACGTCGGTGTGGGCGCGGTCATCTGGGGTTACTCCTGGGTCGGTCCGACGGATACAAGTTCGGACGTATCGCCCTTCGCGACGATGTCCTGGCAGATTCGCGATGCCTGCGATGACCAGGCCTTTTTCAGCGAGCCGATGACACGTGAGTTTAACCTAAGCGGCACCATCGGCCAGACTGCGTTTGCACCGCAACTTTTGCTTGCGCGCCCGTGGGTCGTGGGGAAGCCAGGCCTTTTGAATATCGTGATCACGAGTATGTTCCCCACGCCGAAGCAGGGTCAACTGATTCTTTACGGAGGTGTACCGGCCCGTGCCACAAGCTGTTAAGTTTCGCCCAAACCTGGGCGACATCGTCACGATGCCGCTCCCGACAGAATGGGGACCGGAGCGTCCGACTACTGGCGTGCCTCCCAGCTTCGTCCTGGGCGCGCCAGGCGCGGCACCAGGCCAGGGCGGTACGCTTCCACCTGGTGGGACTCCTGGCGCGTTCGTGCCTGCCTCAGGCCTGCAGCCGGGCAGCGTAACGCCTAACGGCCTGGTGATTCCCCCGACTGTTTCATCCACGCCACCTCCGGGCGCTGTCATGGGATGGCAGCCGCAAGTCATCGTTCCAGACGCCGCACTTCCGCCCGCGCTTCGCCGATCGAATCCGATGCAGCGGAGAAACGTCTGGACTCCCAACCGCTATGACTATCGCCTTCGCTACGAAGCAATGGCCTGGCAGTGGATGGCAGAGCACGGCGGCCTTCGGAGCTGCTGCAGAATACCGGACCTTGGCGCTCCAATCTGGAATCACCCGCCGTTTACAACCATGCCGGCGCGCGGGGAAGAGCTGAGCAAAATGTTCTCACAGACGCTCGCCAATATCAGCGGCGGCCCGCCGTTCAACGGTACCGATACCCTCATCGGTCAGTTCAACGTCCCCAACGGCTATGACGGCGTGATCAATCGTTTCGTGTGCGGATTCACGGGCGACGGCTTTGAAGACTTTTCCGGCGATATCGTGTGGCGGCTCCGCGTCGACAATCGTTTCGTGAAAGACCTCGGGAATGTGACCAACACGTTTGGTTCATTTCAGACCGCGTTCCTGGTGCCAGGCTCGGCCAATATGCGCCTGGTCAGCGGACAGACCGTGTACGTGTTCGCGAACATCCCGCTTAACAGCCCCGTCAGCAACGGTGTGGTAACCGCGGGCGTCTTCGGCTGGACGTATCCGCGTCGGTGATGGCGATGATTCAGACGCTCAAAGAGCTGACCGACGCCATGATCGAAGGCTTCGTGCTGAAGGTGTGCCAGGGTCAAGGCCTCATGGTTCCCAGGCCGAAGTGGAAGGAAGGCGCGGGAAAGTCGATCGTGGTCAGTGACGCGCTGATCAAGCAAATCACCGCTCCGGACTGGAACGCCAAGAATCCGAGCCACGCGATCGCAAGGCTGACCGAAGAGCGCAGCGGCAATAAAACCGGCTGGCGGGAGATGGGGCTTGACGGGTCCGGAGACTACTATCTATTGGTGCAGTGAGGTGGAACGTGTTCGCCGCGTTGCGAGAGCAGGCAATTCTGAGTCGGGCTAACCAGGTGAGATCGGAAGCGGGCAAAGTCGCGCGAAGAGTGCCGAGAACGGTCAGCGTCGATGACCTGGTCCAGGCTGGATGGATCGGCGCGATCGCTGCCGTCGACAATTACAATCCGGACGTCTGCATGCTCAGCACGTACGCAGAGTACAAGATTCGCGGGGCCATTCTGGATTACTTGCGCCAAGTGGATCCGCTCAGCCGCGCGCATCGTCGCGAGGTTAAGGGAAGCGAGCTTGCTCCCACGCACTGCAGCATTGCCGCCGCCGTGCGCATCGCCGCGCCCGGTGATTTCGTGACTGACCTCGTTACGCTGCGAACCGTGAAGCAGCTCCGGCGCCGCGCGCGCCTCACCGACACGCAAAAGCTGGTTCTGAGGCTCAATCTGTACGAGGGGATGAGCTGCAGCGACATTTCGCGCGACGTCCTGCATGGCAGCGTGTCGCTGGCTTCACAGTACAAACAGTGCGCGATCGCGAAACTGCGGAGGGTCGCTTGAAGCTATCGCTAGGAACAATTCCGCCCACGGAACCGCCGCCGCCGGCAGGCGGCTGTCCGACCGCTCCGGATGGCTACTGGATCAATCCGGAAAACTGTACGCAGTGGCTTCCGCACGATGAAGCGTCCAAGGTGGGCGACGTCTGTTTCTTCGGTACCGGATTGCTTCCAGGTCGAATCCGCGCCGGTGGGAACCAGGCGAACACGAAGCTCTACTGCGGGTGTATGCTGGGCTCTCCGCAGATGGATTCGATCGTCATGTACGGCGGCGCGGCCGTTCTCGCCTATTTCCTGGTGCCAGCTCCGTACAAGTATTGGGTAGCCGGGCCGCTGGCAGGCCTGGCGCTGTTGGGCGCGACTTGCGGGAGGTGATCACGTGCGGATTCCAAAATCGTTAATGACAACGCTCGAAGGGTTAGTGTGGGCCGCCGTGGGCGGCGCAGCGACGTCGCTGATTGAAATTCGAGCGTACATGACCAACTGGAAGGAGTTTGATTTCGACTGGCCGCACATTGCGGCGCTGGCGGGCGCGGGCGCGGTCCTGGGCGGCGCGATGTTCCTTCGGGACCTGGCGCAACGCCGCAACGTGGCGGCGGCGGCAGTGGGAGCGCTTCCGATCACGGCGGATGGAGGCCTGGCCGCCAAGCCTCCGGATACCGTATAGTTTTTCCATGACCCCCACCACACAGCCACAGCAACGCCTGAACATCCAGAACGCGCACGACTATCGCGAGGACTACGCGAACAGCGTCATGGTGAAGGGCACGCTGTGGGACATGCAGTTTCTTTTCGGGCGCATCGATCAGACGTCGCCTGAAACCCTCGAGGTCCGTCAGTTCGCCGCGATCTATGTCAGCCCGCAGCAGGCCAAGGCCATGCTCGCGATCCTGCAGCAGAACGTAGCCGAATATGAACGGCAGTTTGGGACCATCGCGATCGCGCCGGTCGCCAGCCCGCTTATACCGGGTAGCCAGCGCGCATGTTGACGGTTCACATCGCGGGAAAGCCTGAGAACCTTTTGCAGAAATGCTTTCGCTGCAATCGTGTTCTGATCGACAATCGCCGTGTCCTGGCGACCGGGAAGGAAGGCCAGTTATTTTACTGGACGCCTGGTGCATTTGTGGGAGCGTACGACAGCGGCAATGGTTCCGCCGTCAGGGACAGAGACGCCGATGAATCAAATTCGGAAGAGCGCGCCTGCGAGTGCCCCGACACTGATGTAGCCGTTGGGCAACTCATGCCGGGCGCAAAAGGTCCATTCCAATGAACTTCACGAAACTCCGCGCGGAGCTGCCCGCCGATCGGACCAAGCTCGGGAACCTGGTCATGCTGCAGGCGGTCCCGGTAACGTCTTCTGTGCCCGATTTTCCCTGGAAGCAAGTCCTGGGCCCGCTGAGCTGCTACGCCAAGGCTGACAACCTGGCCGCCGCTGCAGCCGGGAATCCAAAACGGGATCCAGTTCACCTGTACGGCGATTTTCCCCTTGGCGAGTACTCCTGCAGGCTGATCGTTCCGCCGGGCACGTTGGGCGAAACGTTCAAGCGTGAATACGGGCCGTACGGGTTTATGCTTCCTCCCGTTTCAGGATCTTGCGGACCCCGGCCCTAGACAGTTTCGTCCGCCGCGCGATTTCACTGATCGAAAATCTCCCGGCCAGTTTCCGGACTCTGGCTGCAGCGGCGATGTCGCGCGGCCTGCCGAGCTGCGTCCCCTTGACGCGCGCGTGAGCCAGGCCCGCGCGGACGCGGTCCGCGATCATTTCCCGCTCGAATTCGGCGAAGCATCCGACCATGCCGAAAAACAGACGGCCTTGCGGCGTCGTGGTGTCGATCGCTTCGGTTACAGAGATGAAGTCAATCCCCAGGCTCGAAAAAGTCTGCAGGCCTTCGATCAGCGCGGACAGCGATCGCGCGAAGCGATCGAACTTCCACACGATCACCGTATCGAAGGTGCTGCGTACGGCGTCGTTCATCAAATCGATGTACGCCAGGTCCCGCCGTCGACGTCGGGCGGCCACGTTGCCCGTGACCTGGTCGACGTACTCTTTTACGATCGTGAACCCACGACGCCGGCAGAATGCCCGCAGCTCCCGGAGCTGCATCCCGGAACTCTGGCCGCCGGTCGAAACCCGCGCGTAAACGGCTACATGCTTCTTTAACGCCAAAATGGGCCTCCACAAACGACGTAGGACGCGTCGGAAGGGGGTTCCGAGGGGTAAGGTACCGGGCGATTTGCCTGGGCGCGCTTCATTCGGCTTTCAGGATGCCACTCGACAGCGCCTTGCCGTACGCTTCCTCGAATTGCTTCTTAGCCGTCTTGAGGTAGTTTTCGCGGATGTCCACGACAGGCGCGGAGTCCGGTTGACCCTTCCGGCGGCCGCGGATTCGCCAGCCGCCCGCCGTGTACTCTGCAGTGACGTCGACCAGCTTGCAGTTGCGCTTCAAATCCTCGATCGCGTTTTGTTCGGATCCACGTGACATGATCAGCTCTGTGCCTGCCCTTCGTGGTGCTTTTCGAGTACTCCCTTGGCGATCTCCAGGCGGTCCCACCGTTCGCGATCGCCAGCGTTCGCGTCCGGATGAACCAGGCCCGCCGCCTCCCGGTAGTACACATTGAAAATCGAACGATCGTGAATGACCATCTTTGCCAGCTCCGGGGCCATGTCGTTCTGAGGCCTGGCGATTCCCACGATCAGCCCGGCGGCTTCCTCGATCGTCATGGCGCGCTCTGTAGCGGGCGCGGCGATCTGAGCGAAGCCCGCGAACTGTTGGCCGTGGCTCACGCCATAGCGATCGATCGCCCGCAGGTTTTCGAGCGTCAGCGCGATCGCGTGGACGTTGGCCTCATAGCGCGCGTAGTTGCCACACGGAAATGTAAGCTTGCCCTGGTCCGTGGTGAATGACAGGATCACGCCCGGGTGACCAGGCTTACGCCCGGTCATCGGCCAGCCGTCGTTACGAATGTCGCCCATGCCGAACCCTGCAGCGATCTCGATATTTGCCGCGCCCTGTTTCTTCAGCTCGTGTTCGAGCTTTTCGAGCGTGGCAGGCCATCCGGTCTTGAATGCGTCCCGTAGCATCGCCAGCGGGCGCTGTTCTTTCGGCCAGGCCTTCAGTGGGCGGAAACGGAGATCGATCAACGTTGACCCCGCCGCGCCTTCACGAATGCGTTGATGCACTCCGGACAGGGCGCGCCTTCCCCAACTGGACCCACGACGCTAATGATCGTGTGACCGCAAGCCAGCTCCGCACGTTCGCCGCTTTCCTCAGGCGTCCGCGAAATGATCTTGCGCGGCTGCAGCTCCGGAGGCAGATCCATTTCGCCGGTCAATTCCAGGTCCATGAAAACCCCCGTGACGGTGTCCTTCCAGATCGCGGGCTTGTCACCGCGCGCGGGTGTGACCATCATGGGCATACACACACATCCCAAGGCCGGATGGATCGCAAAGGCCCGACCTGGCACCAGGGGCTTTTCAATGCTGACCATGAAGCTCTGGCCGTTGCGCGATGAGATCTCCACGCGCCCGTTGATCCATTCCGATCGCAACATCCGGACGCGAACCTTTTCCCCGGTCCGCTGGAACATGCCACTGGCAAGGTCCGGATTCCCGCGCCCTTCGATCATGGCGATCGCCAGCGCGCACGTGGTTTCGTCGGGCGCGACTCCGCTGATCTCCATCCTGCAGGGTGCGTACGCGCGCGTGATCGCCGCGCATTGATTCCCTCCGGAGTCGACCAGGCCGAAGTCCGTCCCCGCCCAATGCTTGCCGTAATAGCGACAGCTCATACTTCAGGCTCAGCCTCGATCGGAATCTCGCGCGCTTCCCCGATGCGTACGCCAAGATTCAGGCCGCCGATCAGCGTAGCGGTCAACACGCTGCGCACAATCATCTGGCTTTCTTTCACGCCCGTGTTGCCATCGAAGGCGGGCCCAACCGAAGCGTACATCTGGTCGATGAACGCGGCCAGGTGCGCGTCTTTGACGGCCAGCTCTGCCAGCTCGCGCGTGGTGGCCGATTGCGGCCCTTCCTCTTCGACGTCCTGGTGGGCGCTTTCAATTTCCTCTGGCGTGGGTATCGTCAAGTTGTTCACTCCTTTTCATGCGCGCGGCGGCGATCAGTTCCCGCGTCGATCGGGTTTCAACGGTCAGTGGATCCACTTTTTCCAGACACGCCAGGCACGTTACATGGTCGACCGAATTCGAGAACGCCCGGACGCGTTTCCTGGGTTTGTCGCACAGAGTCCGTTCGCCTAGTGTTGTGGCGTTGCCTTGCGCGTCGACGGTAAGGTGGATCGTCAATTTGTCCAGTCCTTCCGCTCACGTTTCATCAGGGCCGCCAGTTGCGTTCGTTCCGCTTCCGAGACGTCGGGCATCAAAATAAAGTCATGCGCGCGGACGGTGATATCGGCGTCCGGATCGAACAGGGTTATCTGGACGGCGGCGCGCGGCCCTGGCTCTCTGCCGTTGAGCATCTTGACGATTCTTTCGTCCAGCAGCTTGTAGTAGTAGTAGCGCGGATATTTCAGACGCAGCTCCGCACACATATTCGCGAACGCGGCGGCGGCCCCGCCGAATCCAAGTAGCTGCAGCTCGCGCGCCCACCACGTGCTGACTTTGATCGGGAACAACGCGGGCGGGATGAGCTGCAGAATAATCATGCCCGCGCCCGCGATGTAGATGGTCCAGCGCGCGATCCGGACGCTACGCCGTTCCTTGGCCCACAACGATCGAAAGCGTTTCAATTGTGCATCCCCCTCGCGGCCATCAGTTCGTCTAAAACTTCCTGGACGTCGCCCGCAAACTCGACTTCGATGGTTTCGCCGGCGTCGACGCTCGACGCGTAACAATCCCAACAGATCAAAGGCCGGGGATCGCGGACCAGCCGCCGCCTGGTCGATCGGGCCACGGCGATCGTCCGGAAGCATTTCGAGCAAGTATCAGACGTCGCGCCCGGAACTTTGGGCCAGTGCCACGGGACACACACGATCGGATCGGCAGTCATCGCTTGCGGTTTTTGCGGATTGGCTTTTTAAGCCTGGCAGCTTTCATGAGTCGGATCAGCGACGGATGCAGCGCGTCTTCCTGCCACTCGATCAGGACTATCAGCGCCTCCGCGCAATGGGAACAGAGATCAGGCCTTACCCAAAAGCAGCCCGCAGGGCAGCCTCTATCGTCGGTGCACGCGCAAAGCCTGCAAACCCCGGCGGTCTTAGCCTTCGGCCAGTGTTTCAGTATTGATTTGATGTAGCCTTCCGATGGAGGCCAGCGCTGCATCCCCTTCGCCAACTGCAGGTTCTTTATCGCGCACCATTGCGGAGAGCCAGGGCGCGGCGTCACGCTGCGCTTGGACGCGGGTGTATTTGCGCTCGCTCGCTTCATCGCCCTGGCTCTTGACCGTGAATTGTTTGAGGATGGCACAAAACAGCCGCTTTGTAAACGATCAGTCAAGCGTGATTCTACGAATAACCTGATCGAACTCGAATATCTGACCGCGCACAGATTGGACCATCCACCGCGCCAGGTCGCCCACCCTTCCGGGTAGCTTAGTACGTCGAACGATTTCGGGGATAGCCTTCTCATCGCCAAGGATCAACCACCGTGCCATGTAGTGATCATTCCAGCCGACGTTATCTTCAGCGGCGTTTGCTAAGACGCGCTGAGCGTGTTTCACGTAATAACTGAACTCTTTTGTCCACCCTTCCGCTCGATCGGGATGCGCCTCCAGTAAGGCAAGCAGCATCGTCTTTCGACCGATGTTGTCCTCGCTGCGCAGGGACCGAATCAGCTCCGCGCCCAGCTCTGGCCGTGGATGCAGAAAATAGGGAGCGTGGATCACTGCTGTGATTTCCGATGGGCTCATAGCTTTCAGCATGGCGCGAAACAGTCGCTTTGTCACTTCGCCGTGAACACTATCTTGTCCAACTTCGTGACCTCGGCCTTGCTCAAAAGGCGGTCCCTCCATTCAGGCTTCACGCGAGCTGCGTTCTCATCAGGAACGTCATGCCCCTGCACCTGGCCGCCTGGGTTAATCCCCAACTTGTACGCTTTGTCGATCGCGTGGAGGAAGCCGCGCGCCACGACGTACACCCCGCCAAGGAATCTGTCATCAGTTGCGAAGCTGAGCCACATGAGATGTTCCGGCTGAGCCGCCTCTTGATCCAGCAATTCCTTTTCCCGCCGCGCGAATTGTTCAGGGGTCATGCTTAACAGCATGGCGCTAAACAGTGCCTTTGTCACCTACTGGAGGTATACGTTCAAGTCGCTTCGCAGGATGTCACGCAGCGTTTGAAACTTGTGGTATTCCTGGGCGGCCTCAAGGGACGTGAACTTTTCAGAATGGTTCTGGTGTCTCACGTCGACGGAGTACAGCCCGTCATCACGGCAGCTCACCTCTCCCATGACTCTATTGGTCACCGTAGAAACTAACCTCCACAGCTTCCGATCCTCGACCACATTCCACACCAGTGTCACGTGCAACTGTCGCACTCGCTCAAGAACATCGGCCACGCTCTGCATCAGAATTTCACCTCCACCGCAGCATGGCACGAATCGGTCGCTTTGTAAACGATCAGGCTGGCGGAACGGGAACGCCGTTTCGGATCCACTCTTCAAACCCCACGACGCCCGACAAATAGAATTGCAGAGTGACTGGCTGCGCGAGAGCGAGAGCGGGAGCTTTCACGTTCAAGAGAAACTTGCCGTCCGGAGACACTATGGGCATCGCCAGCCGATTCAGAATGCCGCCAGGTCCCCCAACGTAGTAGCCAGGCATGGACCAATACACCCTACGTCCGATCATGAGTTCAAGCCAAAGGCCTGGCGTCAACTGATCGCCTTTCGTCTCGCCCAGAACCTGCTTGCAGTCCGCTAGCCGCGTGTCCTCGCGCCAAGCCCATCCGAGAGACTGTACCGCCAGCGATCGCGGCCACCTGCCATCCTCCTGGAATAGGGCAACGTCGGTCGGTTCTCCTGGATTGATGACCAATTCTTCGGTCACGGTCCATGGCCAGAAATCGTCCAGCGGGCCACCAGGAAAACGCTGCTGACGCTCCAGTTCGTCGAGAGCGGCCGTCAATTTCGCGGTGGACGGCGCCGCCGCTGCCGGCGAGATGGTTGTAGCGGCGAATGCGCCAGCAAGCAAGGAGAGAAAGGATCTGCGTTCCATTCCAAAAGTATGGAACTAATCGGTGCCTTTGTAAACACGGTACTAGGCGTACTCCCTTTTACAGATCACGGCTTTTGTAGCACTATAGTGGCACCACCATGATCAGAGTTGCCCTGTACGCGCGCGTCTCGATGGACGAACAGAACCCGGAAGCTCAGATAGCGGCCCTGCGAAAGGAAGTGGAACGCCGCGGATTCACGATCTACAAAGAATACGTCGACCACGTGACGGGCAACGTGGACCGGCGCCGCCGGGAGCGATCGAAAAAAGCCGTAGCCTACCAGCAGCTCATGGTCGACGCTCACGCGCGGAAGTTCGACGTCGTGATGGTGTGGAAGTTCGATCGGTTCGCACGATCGCTGACCGCGCTGATCGAAGCGCTGGAAACCTTCAAACTCTTGGGAATCGATTTCATTTCCGCAACGCAGCAAATCGATACCACGACGCCCATAGGAAAACTCTTCTTCCACATGGTGGGCGCGTTCGCTGAATTCGAGCGCGAGATGATAGTGGAGCGGATCAACTCAGGACTGGACAACGCGCGGGCCAAGGGGATACGGCTCGGCCGGCCACGGTTCCCCGGCGAGGAAAAGTGCGTGGAGCAGCACAAGCAAGGCCAGAGTATTTCAGCGATCGCTCGCAGCACCAATCGTTCGCGAGCTGGCGTGCGCAAGATCCTGCTGCGGTCTGGCATTGTACTGTAGCTCTGGCGCTGTTAGCTGATTGAGCCCCTTTGAATGGGGCGCGCCGTTGATCTCCCGAAAAGTGCTCCGCGCCCTGCTTGTCCCAGACTGATGGCGATAGCCTTGGAAGACGGGCCAGACGCGAGAGCGCTTTGTCCTCGAAGGTCACTTTCCAGTAGAGTACTATAAGTTCTGCAAATGCGTGACTTTGTCGTAGTTTTGTCACGGCCCAAAGTGGCGTCCCATCACCAGCGCGTTTTCAACAGTTTGCCAGGGCGAATTGCAAGGGGGTATAGTTCCAGTCATGTCTAGCTATCGCGTCCGCCACAGAAGAGCACCACTGACACCGAAGCAAAAAGCCTTGAGGAAGGAATACCGCAAAGCCAGCGCGCTCGCTGAAGCGCTCCGGATCGGCGCGGCCCGGTTACTGGAGAACACGGAGCCAGATGAAGAAGGCGTGCGCGAAGTTCTGGAGCTGATCGAAAGCGAAGTACTTCCCAAGGCCGCGATCGCGGACCGCGCGCGTGACACTTACGAAGCGTCGTTCGGGCCGCCGCCGAAAAAGAAGCGGAAACGACCGTGACCTGGCTCGCTCCCAAGTATCGCGTCTGTCCGAAGTGCAGCGCCTTGTACGACGCTCAGTCCTGGTTCATGAGATTCCTGGAATGGGTCGGGCGGTCACGGTGGATCTACTCGGTGTGTCTCACCTGCAGAGTGAAGTTGCGCCCGGCCACGCCGGAAGAGCTGGCAGAGTTTGAGAAGTACTCGTGACCTACTATCAGCTCCGCTGTGAAACGTGCCAGGAAACACACATGCCCCTGATGGCAACGGAGCCGGGCGAGCTGCTGTACCCCGACTACGACCGGACGTGTCCGTGCTGCGGTTCAACGGCGCGCTATGACGAAGCCCACACGGGACCGACGATGCTGCTATCCGGCCTGGAGGCCTTTCACCTAAAGCACAGGGGCCACGCGCTGGTAGAAGTGCCGCAAGAGGTCTGATAGCCTTGAGCAATGCGCAACGTTATCCTTGGAATCGCCGCCGTTCTGCTGGTCGTGCTGGTCTTCAAGGGCACGGATTGGGTTATCGGGCAGTCCGCGCCACCGCCAGCGCCGATCAGCGGTCACCAGTCGATCGACGGCCAGGCCACGGCCTGCATAAACTGTAAGGTCGACCAGCTCTCGGGCGACGTGAAGCAATACAAGATCATTCACGCTAAGGGCATGTGTCCTGCAGGATGGACGATGCTCAAGGGCTATTTCACCGAGTCCGATCTGAACCGGATGGACGCCTGCAGCAATCCACGTACCGACGCCGCGTACGATCTTGACTACCTGTTATCCGGTGAAACGTTCCCGGTGTCAACCATCGTTATCGCGCGTTAGGGCAGCGGCGGAAACGGGCTGGTCAGTTTCATGTTCACTGGCTTATCATCGCCGAGAAAATACAGGGCGTGCTCGCAAGGTTTTGACTCGCTCCGAAGGTCGGCGTAAAAGTTCCAACCGCCGAAACGATGTTGTCGGCTACGGCCATCGGTACACCATTTGCGACCACGCCTTGAGACTGCCGAACAGTAAAGCCGGTCGGCGCTGTGAAAGTCACCGTCCCAGTAGCCCCACCGGCAGGGATCACAAGGGCGAGAAGCAAATCGTTCGGGTTCTTTGTCGTGAAAGATCCACACGAATACGGGCTCGTCGCGCCGCTCGCCCCTGCCGACTTGTCAGGGTTGCAGGACGCATGCGAGTACTCAAGAATCTGGATGCCCTTTTGGACGGGCGCCGCTGGCGTGTCAAGGCTAACCGTAAAAGTGCCGCTCGATACCGTGACCACAGCGCACCAGAACGTCGCCACCGATAAGGTCACCCCGTTGACCGGAAAAGCGCTGAGTCTCGCGTACGAGTTTCCTTGGTTGTCGGTCACGCCGCCTTCAAGGTTTCCCGCCGCCCCGCCTCCGAAATTAGCTCCGCCGACGATAACGACATCGTTTATAGCTGGCAGACTGCCGAAGCTCGCAGAGAGCGGAGTTGCCGATGTGGTTTGATGCGCTTCCGCTGTCTGGACGAAGCCCGGCGTACCCGTGCTCGGAGTAATCGGAGCTGAGCCTGTTGGTCCGACAATATAGCTTCCTTGGAGGGCGAAGGCGAGACATGCCAGCAGTGTGAGCGGTCGTCTGAAAATCCTAAAACTGTGCATACGTCACCACTCCTCCGGCGGTTACTGCGACCGACGAATTAAGACAGAGAGCCTGTGAAGCTGGCGTGCGCAAGGTCCCTGCAAAATCAAGCGCAAACGTCGTCACGTTGTTATACGCCCCGGTTAGCGCCGCCGTGCCAGTTCCGCAGTTGGCTCCAGTTCCGTACTGGATTGTCCAATTAGAGGCAGCGCTGGACGAAATACTGATATGACAGATCCGCACAATCGTCGCTCCGGAAGCCGCCACAATCTGGAGGGAACCGCTTGCCGCGGTGAATGTGATCGGCGCGGAAAGCGGACACGTGAAATCGCGGTCCCACGTCGCGCCGTTGAACTTGAATGGATACGTCGGCTGTTTGATCGCCGTGAAGGAAGGCGTAGCAGTCGGCTGTACTGGCGAGTTTGTTTGTGCATCCGCCTGGGCCGTGGTAGCGCCCGGCAGTGTGTCGACGTTCGTGTGAAGGTTCAAGCCGCTTGCCTGAGTTACCACTTGCTGCAGCTCCGTACCGAACGTCGTGGCTACAAGAGTGAAAGCGGCCGTCGCGCCGGCCCCGGTTATAGCGGTACTCAATCTGAGCCGAAAACTGGTCAGGCCGCCGATGAACATCTGCCAGATATTGTTGGACTGCGTCGCCAGAGTCATGCTGGTCGAGCTGCTGTTGGTGGAGCCGATCGATACAACGCTGACTGGAACCCAAGTCGTTCCGTCCGTCGTTCCTTCAAACGTCACGACTCCCGCCGTGATCACGCCCGTCTTGACCAGGCCGAAAGTCACATTTGCCTGGTTTACCGTCGACACGGCCAGGACAGTATCCTGAGGCGTCGCATCGGTCCAGCTCGCCGTGGAATTCGCGGGCTGTGCGCCTACGACAAGTACATCGCCGTTGGCGTCCGTGCGCATCGTTCGGATCAATGGCGTCGAGTCCTGCCCGGCCACAAGGACGGGCGGCGTGGTGGGCGGCGATCCTGCAGCCGTGGGACCGTCGACGGGAACCGGCGTCGGAATAGTGACCGTAGCCCCAGCAGTCGAGCAGCCTGGCTGACGGCAGCCGTATAAGACTCCGCTGATCGTTCCCGCGCCCGTCGCTGAAGTCAGCGTCACGCTGACGTACTCGTTAAAGCCGCTCACGTCGGTTGACGCGCTGGTAATCGACGTGTTGGGATTGATCCCGTTGTTCACCGTGCCGTTGAAGGCGGCCCACGTGACGCCATTGAGCGAGCTTTCAATTCGTAAGCTCAACACGGTAAACCCCGTGCTGGCGTAGACCGCGCGCCACTCGTACACGCCTTGCGTATTGTGACCACAGCCCGTGATCGTTGATCGCTGCGCTGCAGCGTTGAAAGTGAATGCCACAACACAGTCCGGAGTCTGAGCAAAAAGCGGCAGGCCTCCGGCCAACAGAAGGAAGATCCACAGTAGACGTTTCATAGGTTGTCCCGTGGGTCAATCGTAACAATTTCAGCGGTGAATGTTTGGCCCCACCAAAGCAAAAGCGGCGGCCCGAAGGCCGCCGCTGTAGGTGTGTGTTCTCCCGCTCGCTCCAGACTCCCGGAACTCGCGTTCAATGGATATGCCGGAAGTATATCAGGCCTGGCGCTGATCCGTATCGATACGTCTCACCTTGGCGGCCCGGAGAATCGCCCGCGATCGGCGAAGCCAGGGCGCGCGCGATCGCGGCCCCGTGGCGGCGGCCTGGCTCACAGCGGCGTCCGCGTCGTCATAGTCCGCGCCCGACTCGACCAGCTCGGCGACCAGCTCGGCGCGTAGCTCAGTGAACTGATCGGCCTCCGGACGCGATGGGACGCTTTCCAGCGCGTCCGCGAAGGCCTGCAGGAACGAAGCCAGGCGGCCCGGCCCGATCGCTACCAGGCCCGCGATCACGGCGGCGATCGCCACCAGGAAGCCCGCAAGCAAGGCCGCGCTACCTTGCCCGGCGGCGGCGATCGCGGCCCCGGTAAGCGTGACCCCCGCGAGAAAGCAGACGGCCTTGGTTCTCATTTGCGTTTCCTCCAGTGATCGGCGATCCGTTGCGTTTCCGTTTCCCATTCCCCGGCGGCCAGGTGAATGTTGTGAATCAACAGCTCGCGAGTCGTGGCCGTGTTGCGTCGCCCGGCCTCAGAGAACATGAACAGCACGACGTCCCGAAAAAAATCAATCTCGCTGGTGCCGTCCGCTTCCGAGTACTCACCGTAGGCCGCGCGCGCCATGTCAACGCGATCGGCCATGGTTGGAAAGCCAGCGCATTCCGTGTCCCGTGTGCAAGGGACTTCGGCACAGCTCTTGTGATCGTGGGTCCATTCGAGGGGCATCAGTGCGTCTCCTTGCAATGCTCGCTGCAGTAGTGGAACTCCCGGCCCGCTTCCGCGCCCGTGCCATGGTCGACGATGGCCTTGGCGCGCAACACGCGCCCGCCGCATTTCGCGCACGAAACAAGATCCATGGACCCGCCGCAATGCGCGCAACGCTCCGGAGTCGAGTCCGGATCGTACGCAGCTCCACAGCGGCACGCTTCATAGGTTTCGATCGTGTGATGTTCGCGGCCCGATTCCAGCGCGGCGTTCGGATCAAGCTTGAAGCGGTCCGCCAAGTGCATCAGGTCCCCGATCAAATCCGCGATCGCGCTGTGATAGTCCCAACGCTCGCGACTGATCGGCCCGAAGTGCAAGCCTTCGCGCCTGGCGTACGCGGTGACCATGCGCGCCAGGCGATTGTGATGACGGCCCGCGTGCTTCAGCGGGTTGCCCTGATACCGCGCGCGGCTGTAGCGGCGGCGTGTCTTACCGGCCATATTTGTTCCTCCATGACGTCTGATAGTTCAGTGTGAAAATCTTCGGGATCGCGGGCGCGTAAACTTCGGCGGCGATGTTCGACCACTTGGCGCATTGACGATTGCGAACGCTCTCGACGTTCCACGGCAGCGCGGGAAACGAGTCGACCATAACGCCGTCCGCCTTGATCGTGATCACGTAGCGGTCACTGGTGCGGCCCGTGATCGTGGTGACAATCTCGACGTAACGCGGGCGGGCGGGCGCGGTCATATCCGGCCCGCTTTCGCGTCGCGCAAAATGTCAAGGTACTTTTCAACGGACTCGATGGCGTCGCGCTTGCGCGTGTACACCGTGGGCGGCCCGGCGATCGTCCGCCACGGTCCCCAGGTCCATCGGCGCGCGCCAAGCTTGCGCACGGGGTAGCCATCGCTACCCCATCGCGAAACGTGATCTAGCAGCGCCAGTTCATCCGCCGTGATTCCGCGCGCCATTACGCTACCTGCCCAATCTCGCCCGCGACTGCGGGCGCGTGGAATGCTTCACTAGCCAGTCAGTGGCCTGTTGTGCTTTGCTGGCCGCCGTGAAAATCGCGCGCTTGTCGTTCCGGAGGACTTGCAGCCAATGGGCGATGTACTGGGCGTGATCTTCGCGCGGCTGACTCGACAGGCTCAGCTCTGCGCAAAGGTAGGCCGCGCCCAATTCCGCAATCAGCTCTTCAGCCGCGTACGCCGAATCCCCGAAGCGCTTTCCAAGCTGGCGATCGCAGCGCGCGGCGTTGGCCGTCCAATGCGTGTGTTCGTGTGCCAGCGTCGAGTAATACGACACGGCATCCGTGAAAGCCTGAAAGGGCGGCATCTGCACGTGATCGGTCATCGGCGAATAGTAGGCCCTGTTACCGCCGTGGCGAAGATCCGCGCCCACGTTCGCAAAGAATTGTTCCGCGCGGGCGTGGCGCTCAAGGCGATCGTCGACCGCTACCACTTCGGGCGTGTAGCCGTCGACCTGGGAGGCGTTGAAAACGTTGTACCCCTTGGTGAACAACAGGCGGCCCGTGCGCGCTGTTTCGTCGCCCGCGCTATCGTCCGTTTCGCTCGCGTTGTTCGCGAACTTCCAGAACACGACCAGCGTGGACTTTTCGCCCTTGCGGACTTGCGCGCCGCGTTCGCTCCACTGGCGATACGTGGCCCACTCGCCCGACGCGTAGCCCTTGGACTGCGCGGCGGCCCACAGACACAGCGTGTTGATTCCCCGATAGGCCTTGCGGCTGATCGCGTTGATTGGCGAAAACGCTGCATCGCCCGACGTGTGCCAGGGCATCCGCCACGTGCCGACACCGGCCTCAATCGCGGCGATAATCTGAGCAGTGACGCGCTCGTAAACGTCCTGCTTTTCGGTCTGCTTTTCGTCTGTCTGCGTCTTGATCATAGACCAATAATGCGGGCCACTTTCGCACGCTCAAATGGACCTGGAGTACTGATTTGGAAGGGAAAATACCTTAGGCCCGGCTAAGGTGGTCACTACCCGGCGGGCTGGACCGTGTTGACACCCTTCCTAGTACCGGAGTACTCTTGACGCCATGGCAAAAGACGCTCTTATTCGCGTGAATCCGGAACGGACCCTAGTCGAAGTGGAAACGCCCGAAGGCGAAGAGTGGGGACCGGAACCATGGCCCGAAGATCAACTGCTGATCCTGTCCGACGAAGAAGATCCGGACGGAGAGTCGTACGTCGCTGTTCTGGACGGCTACGGGAACCTGGAGCCGAACACGCTTTACAAGCTGGTGAAGGTGACGACGCTGACCGAAGAGGATGACCTGACGGAAGAAGAAGAGCAACCGGAGCAAACATAAATTGGCGGGCTTCCATATCCCGGTCACGCTCCCCCCGGAGCTGCAAGAGATCGTCGACCAGTCGGGCGAACGCTTTCAGAAAATCCTGCGTAAGGAACTCGGAGCGTTCGCCACGATGGTCAACATTCCCGGATGGGTCGAACAGTACCGCGATGAAGTCGCGCAATCGGTTCTGAAGGCCTACCAGCTCGGAGAGGCCAAGGTCCCCAATGGTCAAGGGTGAAATTCTCGAAATCACTGTGCGCCTGATGGCGACCGAAGAGATACCGGACGTCGACGCGCTGACCTTCGGGGCCGCTGGCGTCGACGGCGTCTTAGGGGCCGCCGATAACTTCGCCAAGTACAAACTGGTACGGGTTTCCGGCGGCGTCTCAATTTGCGACCGACTCAAGCGCCTGGCGCGACGGCGGCTGCATCGAATCTACGGCGGGCGACGTCGGCCCGACGATCCAACTCCCCCACCACAGTCAAAGCCATCATGAGTAAAACCACCACGAAAAAGAAACGGATCAATCCGGCGGTGTCCCCCGCCTATGCTGAAGCGCTGCAGAGTCTATCCGGTGACATGCTTGTCCTGGCGCGCCTGGCTGACTGGACCAGGGACGAAAAGCTGATCCTGGCCGCCATGCTGCCCGACGTCCGCAAGATGCTCCGGAAGGTACCGGCGGCCACGCTCGCTCGCATGACTGCAGGTCCGGACGTGAAGGTCACCGTAACCGGGCAAGCCAAGGTGAAGAAGTGAGCGCCGCCGCGATCGCGACGCCGGGCGTCTGTCGGATTTGCGATTGCACGGAGCTTACCCCGTGCTGGATCGAAGAAACCGGCGAGACGTGTTCGTGGGCCGATGAGTCGCGCACAATTTGTAACTTCTGTGCCGACATGCAAGGCGCAATGCGCGACGCCGTCGACGCGGGCTACGATCGGCGCGACTCGGATGAACCCCTGGTGCAGCTCGCGACGGAAAACGAGCTGGACCAGCTCCTACGCGCGATGCGCTGACCGCGCGGACCGCGCGACGAAACAGTTTATGGCTGATTTGAAGATCAAGCGCGCACTGCCAGGCCTAGCTTTGCGCGACAACAAAGACAACATCCCGTTCTATCGCGGACGGATTATCTACGCGAGTGAGCGAATCCAGTGGGTCGAGATGGAGCACGCCGAACACAAGCTTGTGTTTCTGGTGGGCGAAACGTATCTGTACTGGTGCCCGCGCTGCAACTGCAACGTGTGGGAACAGGAAGTAACCATGCGCGGGCGCCGCACTTGCCCTTTTTGCGAAGGCCGCATTTTGGCGCTGTCGCCTGGTGACACCGTGAGGCTTCACTACCGCTACATGCCCGATGGCAAGTGGGCCACCTGGTGGGCGGAACGTTGGAACTTCGACCTGTAGGAGGCGGAATGGAACGACTCGGTTATCGCGTCCCGGCTGCAGCGCTCGAACTGGTCAAAAGCGAATCATCGCTGACCTGGGAAAAGCTCGCGCGCGAAATGGACTGTACGTTGAAATCCATGATGCGCTGGCGGACCAAAGGCTTTTCGCTCGACGTCGCGATCGCACTTCTGAGGCTGGCAACCGAACGCGGCCTTGAGCGATCGGAAGTGAAACTGATTCACGCGCTACGTGAGGCCTGCGGGCCGAATGTACAGATTGCGCTGGTAGCCCGCAACAAACGGAGGACCGCATGAAGATCGGCAGGAAGGAACTAGCGCCCGCGCCAGGCGCGGACGATCCGATGAAGGTTCTCGTGTCCGCGATGGGTCAGCTCGCTCTGGTAAGTGAACGCCTGGCGCTGTTGGTCGAACGTGACATTTCATCGGACGAAGCGACGGCGCAAGCCTTGCGCGAAGCCGTCAGACTGACCGGGACCCAACGCGAGGACGCGGCGGAATGGCGGGCGGCTGTGTTGCGCGGCGAGAACGACGAGCTGGTCGACATCTGCGAGTCGGCCCTGGTTCTGTGCCGGTCCGCGCTGAAGGCCTGCGTCGCCCATCACCAGCCCGCCCACCTGGTGGGATGTACGATCTGCGAAACGTACAAGCTCGATCGCCGTATGAAGGAAATCTTCGACCGCGTCAACGAACGCAACGAAACAGCCAAGCATCGGGCCCGCATGATGATCAACACGGAACGGGAGGAAGCCGATGTATAACCAAGCCCGCGTCGATTCTCTCAAGGGCACGACCGTTACAATCCGCTGCCCGTGGGATGGCAGGGACGGCGATAGCGACACATGGATGCAGGGCGAAATCGTAAAGACGATCGCCGCGTCGACCACGGGCCATTACGTTCATGTTGTCCGCGTGAAGCTTTTCAAGTGGGCTGAGGCTGAGGCCTGGGGACCGTACGACGGCGTACCCGAAGTGATCGCGCGCGAAGCGCCAAACCAAGGAATCCTGGCATGGGTCGACACCTGGCCGCGCCGTGGATAACTTTCTGCTGGCACTGGTGGGCGCGGCGATCGCGCGCGGCCTGGTCCACCTGGTGCTACTGTTTCGGCTACTGCGATCGCAGCGGCGGCCCGTGCTGGTGATCTGGAGGGAACCATGGACGTCACGGTAAAAGTCGACGAAGCCGATCGCCAGGCGATCATTATGGCGCTCGCAGGCCTGGCGCTACGGCGGCCCGGCTGGAATAACTATCTGAGGGGCATCGCTGAGCAGTTCCGCGACGTCGAGATGTTCGACGAATTCAAGCGGCTTAACGCGGACCTGGTCAAGCCTGATGGCGATATCATCACGCCGCGCGGCGCTCCGAGATGGTGAATGCCGATCGCAAAAGAATTCCGGAAGTTCTACGGCGCGACGTGGCGCAACATCACCCGCCCGCGGATTCTCAAGCGAGCGAACCACAAGTGCGAGCAGTGCGGGAAGCCCGACCGCAAAAAGGTATGGGTGTACGACGTCGGCACGGGCGCGGGCCAGTACTGGACGCTTTCGATCAAGCCGCTGGCAAAGCAGCTCTGGCATTATTGCATCCACGGCGGCGGTACCGGAAACTTCCGGCTGTATCAGGGCGCGGACCTGGCGCGCTGCAGACGGATCAAAGTCGTGCTAGGAGTCGCCCACTTGAACCACACGCCGGGCGACGATCGCGATGAGAATTTGAAAGCTCTTTGCCAGTGGTGCCATCTGAACTACGACAAGATCCACCACAGGGAAACGAGGGCCGCGCGCAAAGACAAGGCGCGGCCACTTCTGACGATGGAGGCCTGAACACGTTGAACAACAATCGATGGGACCAGGCGGTCGGATCTGTGTACAGAACCACGGACGGCCGCAGCGTGAGAATTGTTGCCTACTCGGTGCGTCTGCCCGAACTCACCAGTAGCAACACAGTGGAGGATGTACACGGCGCGCTGATCGACGAGCTGGTCGAAGGCAAGCCGCAACCGATCAAGGAACACGGCCAATGGAAGCGTCTGCTGTTCGACGCGAACGGAATCCATAAGGGCGGCGATGTAATGGGCACGCCCACGCTCGACCTGGTCGGGATGGTCCGGAGTGCGCGATGACAATTCTAGTTATTCAAGGCGTTGGGATTTGCGCGGCGGCGATCGCAGCTTTGGTCTACGTGAACCGTCGACGCCGGCAGCGGGAAAACAGAGCAATGAAAATTCATTTGGAGAAGAGCTATGACTAAAGCACCAAGCCTGCCTGTAGCTGAAAAAGTGATCAAAGGAATGCCGCCGGGCGAGATCAGCGACAAGATGGAACACTACGAAGGCCTCTACTACGCTTGGCGCGGCGTGGGAGTCGGTGAATACGGGGACCTCGAAGGAGGCCGCTGGTTCACGTGGATCCGAAACTTGCAACTGTGGATCGCGCGGAAGCCGATCCGGATTTTCCGCGCGGAGATCTCCGAACTCGGCCTGTACGCGAGTAAGGCGCTGACGGACGCCAAAGCCGCAGAGTCGCAGGCTCAGACCTACAAGGAGTACGTCAAGATGGTCGAAGCCAACCGGGAGCTGCGCGCGTTTCTCGAAGAGCATTTTAAGCAGGATCTTATGGAAGCTCAGGCGCGCAACGTTTCGATACCGATCCTGCTGAAGGAAATTCTGTTGCGCCTCAAAAGGCCATGAACAAGGGGCACGAACAGCGAGCGGACCGGATGAAGGTCCGCCATGCGGAAGAGCGCTTGAACGAAATACTCGAGAACCATCCGAACAACACGGCCCGGCGGCGGCAACTGATCAAAGAGTTTTGGCTGGACGTCGGGGACGCGCGGATCAGGATCGCGAATCGGCGGAAGCGGAAACGACCGCGATAGGTCCATCCAGGTCCGTTCAGGTCCTCAAATGTCCTCGGATGTCCGTCTATGTCGGGATTCGGCTACAATGGCCGCATGTTCAAGCCAACGCGCCGGGGGTTCCTGCAGGCACTCTTAGCCGCGCCCGTGGTAGCGCCCGTCGCGGCGGCGGTCCAGCCTGCCAAGCCTCTCACGGTCCATCTGGCGATCGACAATCAGGAAAAGTTTTTCGCGGGCATGGGCGATTACATGCCGAGCGCTTTTCACGTCCCGCAGAGCTTTCGCTACGGCCACAGCATGGTGACGCTCGACGGGCTACACCCGCGCGGCATACAATAGTTTTCCGTGCATCCAGCGTTCCCACAGGCCGACAACAGTCCGGACCAGCTCCGCACTTCGCTGTCGATCGCAGAAAGCGAATTGACGATGTGGGAGTACAAGTGTTCGGCGTTCGCGGAGCGATCGACCAAAGAGCGCGGGTTTATTGCAGCTCTGGCGCGGGAGGTCCTACAGGAAGGGTCCGAGCGTGTCATCCAGGATTATCTTCGGGCGCACAAGGGCCACAGCGACGCAGAGCTGAACCTGATGCAGTTACAAGTTGCGAAGCTGAAGGGCCAGTGCGCACTTCTGAAGGCAGCTCTCGAAGAGAGAAAACAGCCCGGCCCCGGTGACATCATCGATCCGACGAAGGGCCGCCGCCTGGTGGTTCCCGGTGGCCGTTGAACTCTTCGACAAGATACCGGGCCCGCCCGATCCGGACCCTGAGTTTTTTGTCACGGTAAACGGAGAGCGCGGGCGCATCTGGCAGACCAACGTCGGCACGCGGACCTTCCCCGTTGTGACCAGAAACCCGGAGCCGACGATCTTCCTGGGCAACATGGTCATGGCCTACTATGTCGACTTCGGGCGCATCGACGCGCGGCTACGCGATCGCATTGAACGCTTTCTGTGCGAGCGCTTCGGTAAGACGCTGGACGCGGTCCGCTACGAAATCAAAACGGGCGGCCTGCCTATCATCGCCAAAAACATCGTGACGCCTCAGGGCCACGTTGTGGGCGACGAAGAGTAACCGCGTAGTATACTGCCCGACATGCCAGCCAACACAGCCACCGCCCGACTAGGGCGCTTTCAGTCGCGACTATCGCGCATCGTGGATCTTGTCAGCTCCCGGACCGTCGACGTACCGATACCGGGCAAGCCTGGCGAAGTCACGAAGGAAATTATCTGGTCGGGTTTGTTGTACAAGTCCGACGGAAAAACGGTCGACAGCATCTACGAGTGGGACAAATCCGGCGCTTTCAAAAATCAGCGCGGCGTGTCTCACCCGAACGACCTCGCTCTCTTCATGAGGCCATTGCAAGACGCGGAGCTGAAGGCCGCGCGCGCGAAGCTGCCAGCCTACGCGAAGCCCGCCGCGGAGTCGGAACCAGCGACGGCGACGGCGCCAGGGCCGGGGTCATCGGCGGTCGCGGCCATCTCCGAAGTTCGGGCGGCCGTCGAATCGGATTCGGTTAAAGATCCGCGCGTCGCGTCGAAGCTTGCGGAGCTGACCTGGAACGCGTACCACAGCATGATCGCGGAAGCGGTCAGCATGGGAATCCTTCCGGAGAACGTTCAGGTGAGCACGATTCGCGGCAATTGGGCCGAGCTGATCGCGTCGACCGTGGTCGACTATCTCGATCACCCGGAGACAACGCCTGCAGAGACAAAGCCTGCAGAGACGCCCAAGCCTTCCGAGCTTCCCGGCGAGAACCAGTAAAAACGAAGCGGCCCGCGACACCGGCTGAATGGGGTCGCGGGCCGTTCGTGTGTTTGCCCGACACACGCCAGGAACGTCTGCTGCCTGAACGCTCCAAGCATATTAACGACTGCGGTACCATGTCAAGCGATGCTGGTGGGTATCGCATTGGTTGCCCCTCGCGGCCTGGCCGCCTCCTGCAGTCCTATCCTGTCCGCTGACCAGGTGTACTCGATCGCGCGCGGCGCGGGCTTTCCAGCCGACACAGCCGTCAAGATGGTTGCGATCGCGATGCGCGAATCATCGTTGTGTCCCAACGCGCACAATCCCGGAACGCTTGGCGTCGCGGAAGACTCGTACGGCCTCTGGCAGATCAACGCGACGGGGAATCCTGGCTTGCTTTCTTCGATGGGGATCACACCGACGCAGCTCCTAGATCCGAACATCAACGCGGCGGCGGCGTATCGCATGTGGGGCGGCAGCGATGCGAACCTGAACGCGGCCTGGGCGATCAACAAATCCGGCCCGCCGTATTACTACGCCGAAAAGTATCAGGCGAATCTGCCAGCCGCGCAAGCCGCCGCCGCGCGGGTTGAACCAGCCGGCAGCGGCGACAATCCTACCTTCACGGTGGACGTGACGTCGACGCCGCTTGACAGCACGACGCCTGCCAGCTCCGCAAGTCTCGCCAGTTTGTTTGGTGGAACGGTTTCGCTCTTCGGCTACGACGTGCCGATCGCGGGCCTGGCTATGGGCGGCCTGGCCGTGGGCCTTCTATTGGTCCTGGCCTTGGGCAGCTCCCGGCGGCGCTAGTTCGGGCGCGTCCGTTCGTACTCTCGCTCGCGTGCTTCCAAGACGGCCTTGCATCCGACGCAGGTAACATGATCCAGCGCTACCCGCAGGACGCTGTCAACGGATACGCGCTTGAAGCATATCGTCGTGATCGTCCGCTGACCAGGCTTTGGTTCCAGGTCGGTCGCGTGGAGGCGACGCTTGCCACGGCGGAAGCGTGTCATCGATCTCTCTTCGAACGTTCGTGCGACAGGTAGATGCTTGGCTTGGTGCGGTTGCGGCGCTGCACGCTGACCTGGAACGGTTCGGAGCTGGTCAGGTGTAGTCGCGTGCCTCCAGCCGCGATAGACGCATGGACCTCGGCCTGGCCGCCGCTGAGCGACTGTACTCGGAACTCCAGGAAGTCCGACGCGGTCGAAACGAAATGCTCACGTTCGTTCATACGGCCAGCTCCGCTTGGATCGCGGCGATCAGCGCGCGGGCGTCATCAGGCCTCAGCGCGATCGCGTTGCAGCGTGATCCGCCTTTGTACTCGGAAGTGATCATGATCGAGTCCCCCCAATTCTGGACGGTGACCTTGGGCACGCTCACGAAATTGTTCCAGCGATTCGTCGCCATGGCTCCGGTTGTTTCGATCGTCTGTCCTGCCATCATGTTTCCTTTCGGTGAGTGTGTTTGATCGGGCGGGAATGCCGATCGCGCTTGTAGTCACAGCACATGGCTTGACCCCCGCAAACGGGGCAGCGCTCGACGTCGCATCCGGGGTGATGATACCCACCGATGCGGACCCCGCAATCGTGGCAGCGGTCGGGCGGTGTGAGCTGAAGGCGTTTCCATCCCTCCAGCTCATCGCCGTATGGAATCGTTGAATAGATCGTGCCGCCGATCCTCGCCTGGGAATTGGCCGCGCACGTTCCCACGGTCATAGCTCGATTGCAGAACAGACAAACAGCGGCGGCCAGGTGACGATTTTCGGCGGCCATTATTTGGGCACCACACACGCGTCGAGTGCGACGCATCCGGATTCGCCGTCAAGCCACACGACGGCAGTGTGGCCCGATAGAACTTGCGCGGGCGTCCGCGTTGTGCGGACGCGATGGGCAGGCTCACCGATGACGGGATGGTACTCGACGGTTGTTCCGACAGGGTAGGCCTGATTGAAGAGATCACACTTGGCTTGAAGGCAAGCCGCGCACGGATGGCCTGGCTGCGTATTGTCGCCAGGCCCTTTCGTCTGTCCGCAAGCTCGACAGCGACGCGGTTTCATTTGTTGCGCGCTTTCGCGGCGGCGGCCATCTTGCGGCGCGTGGCGGCGGAATGCGGGCGCGGCTTCGCGAACGTCGGCCCCGGCCCGGTGACCATCTTGCGCGATGCGGGCGCGGTCGATGCTCCGGGGAATGCGGGGATCAATCCGATTTTCATCCGGCGATCGCGCTCAGCGAACAGTAGCGCCATCGCTTCCGTGCCGTACTCGATCGCGGACACGACAGCGCCATCCTCCGCGTACGTCTGTGCGAGTGACAGAGCCTTGGCCGCCCTTGTCAGCGCGCTCATGCGGAGGCCTCCGGTTTCTTGCGCGCGGCCCAACGTTTGCGTTGCGCGGCGGCCATCTTTTTGCGCGTGGCAGTGGAGAAGGGACAGCGCTTGCTGGTGGGCGTCGTATCCGGCCCGGTCGCTTTGATCGCGGCCATCCACTTCGGCGGGCGTCCGCGTCGTTTACCTCCGGACACGGCCAGGCGTTCGATCACAATAATCGCTTCGGAAAGTCTGTCACGTTCCGAGCGTAATTCGGACAGCATTTTATGAATATCCATCCTGGCAGTGTACGCGCCGATCCGGAGTAGGCCCAATAGTACTTTCTGGCCCGTTCGCCCTGCCCACGTTGACAGCTCACCTATGACCCCTCAAACCGGCCCGGCGGCGGCCCTGGCAGCTCACCCGTGAGCTGTCAAGTGCGGCACAGTGCGGCACAGTGCGGCACTGTCCCAAAAACGAAACGCCGGAAGGGTTTCCCCCGCCCGGCGCTTAGCTTACACTTTTCCGCTTGACTTCAGACTTCGGTGACGATCACGCGCGCGCCTTCGATCCAGCGCGGCGCGTTCGTCTGCCAGGCCTCCATCTGGCGGCGCGCTTGCTCCGTCAGCCGCTCCGCTTCCGCGTCGGGCGTGCCTTCGGGCACGAACACGCGGACCTCAAAGTTAATCAACAACACTGGTGACCTCCAGCTTGGCGGCCTTGACCGCGTCGAGAATTTCCTGGCCGGTCAGCTCCCACTGCTGGCCGTCGACGTCATCGTTAGACCAGCGCGCCACGACGCGACACTTGAAGTCCTGATACATGCGCTCCGATAGGCGGCGATCGCCCGTGAAGTCCAACAGCAACGCCAGGGCGAGCTGTGCAGGCCCGCTCCCCAGGTACCCCCACTCGAAGCCCGTGGGCGAATGATTGCGGACCTTGAGACTCGCGACGGGACTCAGCTTGGACCAGCGCGCGCGGCGGCCCGCGATCGCAGTCGGCTCCGATCGTTCGACACGGCAGCCCTCAGGCTCCCGGAAGCCACGGTACCGCGTGGCGCGTGCTCTCTGTTTGCTCATAGCTCTATTGCCTCCAGTGTGAAATCCTGCCCGTGGGGCAGGTAGATAAAACTGCGAAAGAACGGAACGCGCCCGGCCCGGCTGCTTTCAGGCGTCGGACTGCGAAAGCACGTTTCGCCCGTGGCGTGACTGCGTAGCCATTCGACGGCGCTGTCGAAACTGGTGAACGTTCTCACGCCTTGATCCTTCCGGCGGCCCTGGCTTCGTCCGCGTATTCGACCAGCGTCTTATCGGCGGACCAGTGGCGATCACGTTCGATGGTCAAGCCACCAGGCCCGCGAACAGACTGCATTTCGCCAAGCGTGACGTAGCCCAACTCCGGAAAGCCCTGGCCGAGGTCGCACAAGCCGAACATCATCGCGTCGCCTTCGTCCTCTTCCGTGATCTCAGAGATCAGCCACGTGCAAGCGTTCCACGGGCAAAAGAATTTTACGATCGGGCGTTGCGGCGTCGTGTCGCCCGCTTCCCGCGCGGCGGCGGCCTTGATCAGTTTCTCGCGTAGCTCAGCGGTGAGTAGTTTCATTGGGCGGCCTCACGATCGCGGACAATCTCATCCAGGCTGAGCAGCTCTGACGCCTGATTGCGTCGGAAGCTCTCGACCAGGGCGCGGCCACGGCACACGCCACAGGGCAGGCCGGGCGCGATGGATTCGGCCTGGCCGCAATCAGGGCACGGATGGACCAGGGGCGCGTCCTGGGCGCGTTCTGGCGCGCTGCAGCGCGGGCAGGGGACGTTCTGGTCGAACAGGGTCAGCGTCCGGTGGGAATTGCACAGCGGGCACGGCGGGCGCGTCATGCGGGCGTCTGGTCGGTCGGTCGGTCTTTGCATCGATTTTTCCTCCACGGTGACCCCATATTAGGGGGGGCGAAGGAAGGGCGGCAATGGACCTACAGTACTGATTTGAAGGGGAAAAAGCCTTAGAAGGCCGTAAGGCCTCGGGTATTTTCAAACGGGCGGTATTTTGCTATGCTCAGAGAAACTTGAAAATGAAAGGTTTAGAGGCCTAAAAACTGAACGGCGTCCAAGGAGCCAACCTTGAACGCCGCGTTTATCTGTATGCTGCGCCCGACCAGGAACGCCCGCACACTCCGTCTTAGCCATTCTATTCTGGAAATGGCACGGATGTCTAGTGTTCTCGTTCGTTCGCAGCATCGCGTTTACGCGGTGAGGCGACACCTTGAGTACTAGGACCCCGCTCGGTTTTCAATCCGGCTTCGAAGCCCTTTCGCTTTTCTCCCCTTACCCCCTTTACATCAGCCACCACCAGGTGACGGAAACGTCACTACCCCCCGCCGGTAACCCTTCATCGGACCGCGATGGCATTTGCCATGGCACCGGATGGCATTTGCCATCGATCGGCGGGACTCTGCTTGAACACTGGAAAGGATCATAAATGGCTGAATCAAGGAAGTTTACAGGGCTAGAAACCCGCCAGAATCACGCCCGATCAGCGGAAAATTTTTTTCCGCCGGTCGTTTTCGTCCCCAGGCCGTCGCGCTGCTCGCGCCCGGCGGGAGGCTTAAATGGCTGAGAATGCGAGACAACCACGCCGCGAACAAGATCAGTCGTGGTACAAACGCTGGCCGCGCGACGAAATGTCGGAGCTGTCGATCTTGCGCGTCGACGAGTACGGAACCCTGCAGCGCTACAGGGATTACTCGTTGATTCACGGGGGGATAGAAGACGACGAGCAAACTATTTTCAGAATCGGCGCAACTTTTCAGCTCACAAAATACAAAGTTAAGAAGCTCTGGCCGCTTGTCGAAAAATTTTTTACGCTTCGTGAGGGAAGATTTTTCTACGAACAGGACGAACTGGAACGCGATTCGATGTTTGTAATTTCCTGTAAGCGACAGTTGGCAGGCAAGTTAGGCGCGGCGGCCCGATGGAGCGACCGCAACAAGGTTCCGGAAATTGCCACCGAAACGGCCATAGCAAACGGGATGGCAAACGGAAATTCTTTGCCATCAAATTTGGATGGCAAAAGGGGGGGAGAAGTAGAAGCAGATACAGATACTACTAGGGGGGTGTCTCCTGCTGCTGCTACTACGAGGGGTCCAGACGAAGCAGCAGCAGCAGCAGGCCCCTCCCCCAATGTTCAAAGCCCACCACGCACAGAACAACCCCTGCCGACGCAGGACGTTACGAACCCGCACCACGAACCCGAACAACGCGCATTCCTGGCCGTCAGCGCTCGCTGTGCGGAGCTTGGAATGCCGATACCAAGCCCGGACCTCGCCCACCAGGTCGTAAAAAAATTTCCAGACTTCCCGATCGAGGACGTCGCGAAATCGCTCCCACGGTTCCCGGATCAAGTCTCAGCCGCGCTGTGGCTCAGCAAGTCCGCCGTTGAGATCACGATGGAAGCCCAACGCCAGCAAGATTCGCCAGGGCCTGCAGCGAAGCCCACGGCGCGCGATCAACACAACAAGCGCATGATGGACCGCGCCCACGAGCTGGACCGCCAGCGGAAAGCGAAGTAAGCCACGGAAGAGCCACGCCCAACCATCGCCGAGATCACCGGAGCCGTGTTGCTGATGACGGACCTGATCCCGTTTTTCCCGCGCTCCGCTGCGGGCCAGGCCGCGATCATTTCGGCGCTCGAAAGTTTCGTGTCGACCGTCGACGAGCTGAACTGGCTGACGAACACCGCGATCAATCACATGCGGGAGTGGTCCAGCCTTGCGGAGCTGCGCGGATTGTTCTGCACGCGCTATAAACCACGCGACGGCCGGCAGGAGTACTCTTCGCTTCCAGGATTCACGGCGGCGGACTCTGAGGCCGCGTATCACGCGCGGATCGCGGAAGAGACGGCGGCCAACATCGATCGCTGGAAAAAAGAAAAGCTACTCGCACCGCCGGGCAAGTTTGAAGGCTTCCCGATTCCGTCGACGGCGATGAAGCTGCTTCCCAAACCGGAAGCGGATCCACCGAAGTCAATTCGTGAGATCGAAGCGGACCTGACCGCGCGGCGCGGGCCGAAGCGATCGCGCGAAGAGATCGAACGCGCGACAGCGGAGCTGCAGGCCCGCATCGACGCTGACCGGAAGAAAGCCTAGTTTTTCGCCGCCTGGCGCTGTCGCTTCGCGCGTTGAATCGTCCGACGCAGGATGCTGATATACATCCTGGCGCCCTCATGCGAATTGAGCGTCGATTGTTCCGACGCGGTCAGCTTGCGCGGCTTCATGTCAGCGCCGATCAGAAGAATCGTTTCGCAGTTTCCGCACATGGTGAGATCGCCTTCGCGCGTCGCGTGCTGGTCAAGGTGCAGCTCGCGTCGAAGGTTCTCACTGCACGCTGGACAGGTGATCATGCGGCGGCCTTCTTTCGTCCCGCGCGGCGCGCTTCGATCGCGGTCACGCGTCCCGCCAGGTGCGCGTAGTTCCGGATGACTTGCTCAAGCTGGCCGCTGATCTCTGATCCGGTGTTCTGTCCGAAGTGTTCGTACACAAACTCGCTGGCGATCGCCGCGAATGTGTCGACGTGAACGAAGCCCGCGGTTACCATCGCGGCGCGGCCTTCGCCGGTCTTGAGCATCGCCAGGAACTTCTGATCGAAGTTCGCCTTCGACGCCTGGTCGATGCGTTTCTGCAGCCAATCGCGCAACGGGCCGAAGGCTGATCCGTAGCGATGGTATTCATCCTTGCACTCGCGTTTACAGAAGCGGCGATTCTTGCGGGTCATCGGAAACAACACGCCGTCATTGAGGCAACGGCGGCGGCGTAGTTTCTTCGGGGGTCTGGTTTTGGCTAAGGCCGCGCGGCGCTCCCGGCGGACCTCTGGTCGCAGTGGCATTCGGGAAAGGTACCACGTACCCGTCTACCGATGCAAAACGACGATTGAGGGGGCCCTAGAAACGGCCTAGTTAGGCCATTCTTAGACCGTGGTCGCTTCCTGAGCGTTCATCCGCTGAGCGTTCTCGCGTTGTTGCTGTGCCCACTCATCGAACGTGAAAAATTCCGTGATGAACTGGTCAAGCTTGCGGCGATCGCCCTGGATCTTCGACCAGAGCGAGACATTTCCCGCCAACAGTTTTTTGAACTCGTTAACCCGCTCGAGCGTGTCGCGCCCAAGAGTTTTCAAGTTGACGTAGTTCTGTCGGCCTCCGGGTGTGACCTCGGCCATCGTTCCTTCCGACATCATGAAGTGCGCGAGTGTGTAGCCCTTCGGATCGGCGACAAAGTAGTGGCCCAAAAATGGCTGCTCGAAATCGATCGCGAACTGGCGCAACATTTCGTTGCGGCGTTCCGCTGCGGTCGGACCTTGCGCACCAGCGCCAGGCGCGCCGGGCCCGGCGGCGTCCGGATCTTGTCCGTTCTGTTGCGCCATCGCGCTCGCCATCTGTTGAACCGCTTCGCCTGGAGCTTGCGGCTTCATGCCAGATATTTTCGTGGCCGCCCAATTGTGAACGATGTTCGCCGTGAGCACCATCACGGTCTGAAATCCCATGATGATAATCGGCGCGGTCGTTTCGTTAAACCATGATGGCTTGTCCGGAGCTGCAGGCGGCGGCGCGGCGGACTCGCTGCGTACCAGGCCCGTGCGACTCCAGCCGAACAGTTCCGCGATCTGTTTGTACTCCGCTGCCTGTTCGACAAAACTTTTCGCGGGCGTGATCGCTGGACCGTGGGAGCCATCGCCGTTACTCTTCAGCGTCAGCATTTTCTCCATCGTCTGCGCTTGCTTTTCGTAGACGTTCAGTACGCGGTCGTTCGACGCCTGGACGATCTTCAGCACGGACTCCATCATGTTTCCGCTGTCGCCCGCTGGCTTCGGTTCATCGCGCAATTCTTTCGCGGCCTTCAGGATCGCGATCGGATCGTAGGCTCTCCCGGCGTTGTTCGTGACCATAGAAATCATCTTGTCTGCGGTCGCGGTGACCAGCTTAATCGACTCCTGATAACCGACTGATGTAGGGTCCGGACCGTGCAGGCGCGCTTCGGCCTGGCGCTCGCGATACTCCGCGTTTTTCTCCGCGCTCTCGACGGCCTGGCGCGCGAGTGTGACATGCGAGTCGGCCATCACCTTGAAGGCTTCACCCATTACCGCCGCTGGGCTGGTTTGCGTCACGGGCGCGGGCGTTGGCTGTTGCTGCTGCTGCTGTTGGGGGGAAGCCATAAAAAACTCATCCTCATCGCTGATCTCCCACGGAAGGGGCTGGTTGTTCCGCTTGAGCCAGCGGATGTAGCTTTCATTGTCCTTGTGACGCGTCAGCGTCCGGATGTCGACCTGAGGCGGCCAGTTCTGAAAATCTTCGACGGTAGGATTTTCCAGTGAGCGCGCGGGGAAAAATGCGCTCATGATTTTTCCGGATACGCCTACCTCCTGCAGGATTAGCTTCCAGTCGCCCGCGTTGAACCTGTTAATGAAGTATTCCGCGTAGCCGCGCGGGTCCGTGAACGGACACGGGCCATAGAACACCTCGAAAACTTTATTCTCGACGTCTTCACCGCCCAAAAACGCATTGACCACCGGCCAGCACCGATAAACCCTCACCTCGGCCACCGCAGCTTGGGTTTCGGTGAGCTTCTGCCAGTACTCAAAGAATTTCCATGCGTTTTGCCGCCCGTTTCGATCTTGTGAGAAGTTGAACGGCGGCGGCGGGAACTGAGTTTTGGCCTTCGCGGAGCTTTTTGCGGCCCGCGCTGGCGCTGTGACTGCGTCCACTAAGGGCTTTTCCACTATCATTTCAAGAATTTCCTGTAAGTGTAACTGTCACTGTTCCTACAAATCGAAAGGTTTGATTATTGTAGCTCAGCACAGTGACGACCGCGTACCATCCCGACTTCGGGAGCCAGGTTCGCTACGTGTTCGAGGATCTTCCGGAGCATCCGGACGGACAGGTCCGCGACACGATCGCGCGAATTCTGGGATACGTGCGCGCGGACGTCGACCATCCCCTAATTCAAGAGGACGCCGCCGAAGCGCTGCAGCTCGGGTACGCTCCCAATCGGAGCCGGGCTGAACGCGCGATCGCGGGCGTCTTTCAGAAGATCCGCCGGCATCTCCGGTTCAAGCACGACGAAGATATCGCCGCCGATCTCCAGATCGACGATCCGCGCAAGCGGAACGTAGTCGAGGTGATCATTCGGCCCGTCGACCAGGCGCTACTGATCCGGCGGATGCCCAACGGCGTTGAAGATTGCGACGGCTTTGAAGGATACGCGAGCTGCCTGCTTGCGGCCCTTGGCGTTCAGTGTTCACTGGTGACGGTTTCAGCGGAGCCGAAGGAGCCGCACCGATTCAGCCACGTGTACCTGGCCTGCTACGCCGATGGCCGTCGCATTCCGGTCGACTTTAGCCACGGTCCCTACCCTGGCTGGGAATGTCCGAACACTGGCCGCCTTGAAGAGTGGCCGGTTCAAGAGTCGATGGCCGGGCGCATCGCGGGCGCGCTGTCACCAGTGCTCGCTGTGTTCGCGATGTATTTCGCCTATCGCCTGGCGACAGTCGGGAGAATCCCATGATCGAAGTCCCGTCAACGATGACATTCCCCGCGCGCCAGGCGTTGATCGAGCTTGAGCCGGTTATGGGCGGCGCGTACGACGCAATCTACGGCCCGGGCGTTCGCGCGCTCTCAGGCCTGGGCGATGACACGACAGACGGAATCGACTGGACAAAAATCATCACGGCTGGCGAACAAGCTACAGCGGCGATCATAGCCGCGAATCGCCAGCCGTACGTCGTGCCTGGAACTACGGGCATGGTCTACAACCCGACGACGGGTCAGATCGGAACTCCGCTCGGCACGACAGCGCAGCAAGCCTCCACGGGGCTGATGCCGTACGTGATCGGCGGCGTCGCTCTGCTGGTGCTGGTGCTGGTGCTGGTGAAGAAGTGAAAAGGAGCTGACATGGCGCGAGTCGCGAGAGTGAAAGTACTCAAGGCCGTAGCGGGCCGCAAAGTGGGCGGGCGCTTCGTCCGGAATCCGCGGCGAAACATCGCGGCTGGTTTCCACGATGAGGAAGGCCAGTTTCATCCGATCCGCGCCAGTTTCGATTACGATCCTGGCCGCGCTGGTGAATCGCGGAGGCCTCGGAAGAAGAAGGCCGCCGCAAAGAAGAAAGCCGCGCCGAAAAAGAAACGAGTGAAGGCGGGCGCGAAGCGCAAGGCGAAAGCCACAAAGAAGAAACGGAGCCGCTGATGAAAAACGCCACAAAGAAAAAACGCCGCGTCGGACTCGGCAAGCGCAACGTCCGCCGCGTACGCCGTAACCAGGAAGAGGGCGCCGACTTCCCGATCGGCGAGATCGTTGACGTGGATCAGATCCGCATCAACAAAGACGGCACGCTTGACGTGTTCATTGAAGACAAGGAAATTCCCGCCGCTGTCGCCGCGTCGGAGAATCGCCGCCGCGCGAATCGCAAGCCCGCGAAACGAAAAAAGTAAATGAACGTTCCCGCTACAGCTCTGTACGTGCCGCCGATGCCGTTCTTTTTGACCGGTGGACTCACGACAGATGATTTGCGCGGGAACTTCTATCGGCCAGGCCTGGGAGCGAATCAGCAGACAACCCAGGCGATCATCACGGGCGCGACAAGCGCAGCGAGCAAAGCAGCTCTCTCGATCATGGGCCCGGCGGCCGCAGCGGGACCGTACGGCATCGCGATCGGCGCTGCAGCTCTGGCGATCACGGCGCTGTCCGGGAAGATTGCCCACTTGATCACGGGATGCGGCCAGGTGTGCATCGACGATACGAACATCGTAAACCAGGCTGATCAGGTGGTCCAGCAAATCGCCGGTCAGTACTGGAATACACCGACGCGAACAAAAAGCTTTCAGCAGTGGACCCTGCAGCAGCTCGACGCCATTTTCGCTCAGGTGCAACAAAACGTCGGCCTGCAGAAGAGCGCGACGGAACGACTGACGCGCGGCGGCGGCGCGCCGTGGTGCGCTGCGAACAATCTCGCTATCGGCGTCAATGACGTCGTTCCGCGCAATGCACAGAATCCGCTTGGCAGATGCGGCGGGTGGTTGGACGGCACCTATGATCCGATCGCGCAAGATCCGGATGTCGTTCCCGATGCGTCCGTTGTGGAGCAAGCCGCCAGCAGCATCGGCCTGGTGAGTCCAACTGGAACTTTGAACTGGGGAATGGTCGCTGTGTTGGGAATCGGCCTGGTCCTCTTGCTGAGCTTCGTTTTATGACATCAACCCCGCATAGCACAGCCGGGCGCAGCATCAACAAGCGCCGAGGTGTCCGGATTTTCCGGACACCTCATTTGCGGGGGGAGAGGTTGCACCGATGCGGGTAGCGCTCGGATCTTTGATGGGCATCGGGGACGTGGTCCTCCCCTATGACTACCCCTTTTCGCGGGGATCGTTCACACTCCCCAACGGTCGCATGGTCAACGATCCGGCGGTCGATCAGCCGACTGAGGACGATTGCCTGGCCTACATCTGTGGCGTCGACGGACCAGACCCGGCGAAAGAGTGGTGCGCGTTTTGGGGCCACAGCGGAGCAAAACCCGGATGCGTTAGTCCGGAATGCGCGGACTGGCGCGGAATGATTCCGTACTGTTCGCTTCCTCAGGTCCCATCGTCGACGCCGGGCGCGCCTCCGCTCGCCGCGCCGATCATTCCCGCGCTGACTCCGGAAAATATCGTGCAGCCGTTGCCCGATATCACCACGGTCCTGCAGGCTCAGCCGGTGCAAGCGGAATGCACGGCCTGGGACAAGTTGAATGGCGCGATCGGAGCCAATCCCGGAATTGCGATAGCAGTTCTGGCGGGCTTCGCGATCGCAGTCTTTGTCCACCACAAGAAAGGACGCCGCGCGTGAAACCGAAAGCTTTCGTAACGATCGCGGTGATCGGCGGCGCGCTGTACCTGGTGTACGTGTACTTGCGCAAGTCGGGCACCTGGGACAAATGGTTTGCCCCCGCGATCGGTGGAAACGAATTCACCGATGAGGCCGCGTTACTCGCCTACTGCAATCTGCAGAACTTGGCGCTTGATGACGGAGGCCTGGCCGTGTTCGTCGATTCGACGGGGACGCGCCACAGTGACACGTGCGCGAACTGGATTCGATCGCAGGGCAAAGCGGGGATGGCATCGGTAGCCGCGTCGCATCCCGGAGTGGATCCAGCCGTCCTTGAAAAACTTCGCGCGGCGGCGGCCTCGAGTCCGATCCTCGGTTGCGATCGCGCAAACGTCGACCAGTGGAACTTACTTTTACAGGAACTCGATCCGACCGCGCAAACGTCGGATCTCGCTTCGGCAGGAGTGCAGCGCGGCCAGAACGATGTCATGAACGCCTTGACCTATCTGTCGCTCCGGTGTCAGTGCGGCCTCTCTCAGGTCGCGCCTCCGGATATCGCGTTCCATAACCCGATGAGCTGGGTGAACTGATGGACAAGTCAAAACTTCTGATCAGTCTCGCGATCGTGGTGGGTGGTGGAGCTGCAGCGTACTTTTATTTCCGCTCGCAGTGCCAGTCGAATCCTGCAGGCTATCCCACGGTGTGCGGATGGCTTGGGCTAACCGTGCCGGCTGCGGCGCCAGGCGCGACAACTTCGACGGTTCCTGCAAGCGCGATCGCGCCCGCCGCGACACCCGCGCACGCGGCCACGACGGACGCGGCATACACGCAAGCGATCGCCGCGATGAAAGCTGCAGCCGCGTCGAACAGTCAGAACTTCGGCGCGTGGTCCTACTACTTTCAAAACGCGCCCACGTTCGCGGGCGCGCCTACTGGCTTCGGTCAAACCGGCGGCATCTCTCCGAACTTGTACGCGGCGATCGTCACCTTGGGCGGCGGCGATGATACCAAGTTGATCAGCGCTGACCAGTTCGTCGGCTACTACAAGCAGGCGATGGCGAACGCGGGCCTGTCGGGATTCGAGATTCCGGTGTGGCTGGTTCACAGGGGAGGCTACGCGTGATGGGACTCGGAGCCTGCTACACGTGGAAGCGTCAGTGCTACCCCGTGCCTGATCCGTGCGGCACGCTGCAGCACATTCGCGGCCCGGTCCCATGTCCGGAGACTGCGACCTGGTTTTGGATCGGCGCGGCGGCGATCGCGATCACAGCCGCTCTTGTCTCAGCGTCGCGAGGTAAACGCTAATGCGAATCCCCGGAGCAATGATTCATCGCGGGGTGGGCTGGCTTCCATGCATTCCGTTCGATACGGACCCCATGACCGGAGAGCCGATCGTCGACTGTGGATCGATCAGCGATCAGATGCCGTGCGACGCGGGACCTGTCCAATATCCCGGATCAGGTTATTGCCCGTCGACGCCCAACGGCTACGTTCCTGAACTGTTCGAGCAGTTGCTTGGACTGCGCGGGCTTGGCCGTCCCTACTGGGAATTCGAGGGCGGATTCGCGCCGATCGAGATGGTTGCGCGCGATAACAACGCGCCTAGACCGTCTGAGGCCACCATTCAAGCGGTCCAGGCTCAGCGCATGAGGCAAATCACGGGCGGCGCGATTCAGAACTACATAGGCGGCGCGCTTCGTGAAAGTGCCCCGTATGTTCAGCCGCCGGTCAACGCGCCCGCTCCAGCTCCGATCGCTGTACGAATCGTGCGAACGCCTTCAGGCAGGCCTGGCGCGGTCAGTCCCACTGTGCGCGCATTCCGCGCTGGTCGTGGCGTGCGCGGCATGGGTGACTGTCCGCAATTCCAGGTCGGGCCTAACGGACTGTGTCCCGATGGCAGCGCCTATGTGGGCGCGATGGACGTCGTTACGCCGGTTGTGTGCGGTAACGGCTATGTGCTGAGCAACGGCGAATGTGTTCCCGACTACGCGGCGGAATACACGGCGGCCATGGGCACTCCTACGACAACGCCGTCGACCAGCTCCTCAGCCGCCGCGCCAGGCGGATGTCCGACAGGCTTCGTATTGCTCGCAGGCGCGGGCGTCTGTGTTCCGGTTTCTTCCCCGGCGGGAGCTGCACAAGTGAAGGGTACTCCGTTGCCACTACCGGGCGCGTCCACAACGGACTGGACCAAGATTGCGCTGTACGGCGGCGCGGCATTGCTCGCGATCGTGGTGGTCGCAATGGTGGCGAAACGGTGACGCGATGAAAAACTGGTACGCAATTCTCGGAGTGACGCAGAACGCAGAGCCGGAAGCGATCAAGGGCGCGTACCGTGCTCTCGCGAAAAAGTTTCATCCGGACAACTCGGAAACGGGCGACGCGGAAAAGTTCAAGTCGATCGCGGCGGCGTACGCGGTCCTGTCGAATCCCGAAGCGCGCGCACAGTTCGATGAAATGCTCAGCGGACGCGGGCCAGGCGTGGGCAGGGCAGCGGGCCAGCGGCAGTACGACCAGGCACAACAGCGCCAAGCTCCGTTCGATTGGTTGCGGTGGGCCATGGACAATCCGCCTGGCTTCAATCCGGGAGCTTACCCCGACGCGTACGTTATGGGCGAAGTGGACCTTGGCGGAATCGCGCGCGAGGTTGTGATCGACGCCGCGGTGGAGATCGGCGGCGGGTTTCTGAACAACGTTCTTTCGCAGATGAGCCCATTCGCGCGGAAGGCCTTCCTTGACGCGATCGCGAAACGCCGGGCAGGGTCGACGGCGACCGGAGGAAACAAAAAAGCCGGATGAGAGTAGCCGCCGCAAATCTCGGGTTCGCAGGCCTCGGGGCGCTCCACCTGGCGGGCTATGGCCTGGGTGTCACTGACACCGACACGTTGAAGGCCGGAACGGTGATCACGTTCGGCGTTCACAGCCTCACGTGTGGAATCACTTTCAACGCGGCGCAAGACATCACCGACGACCTGAACAATTGGGCCGGGCAGATGATGCAGATCAACTC